>Ga0256775_1000174_pt1 | contig 14209 bp, 10 predicted proteins | sample MC6MC0926MT_FD_186036 | JGI IMG/M metagenome (GOLD analysis project Ga0256775, IMG submission 186036) | Metatranscriptome of enriched soil aggregate microbial communities from Iowa State University, Ames, United States - MC6-MC0926-MT... | ecosystem: Environmental > Terrestrial > Soil >...
GCCGTTCCGGCCCGAATCCTTGGTGTGGTACATCGCCGCATCGGCGTGGGCCATCAGGTCGCGCTCGGTGGTGGCATCGGCCGGGTACAGGGCGATGCCCAGACTGGCGCTGACCTGCAGTTCCAGCGCATCGATCTCGAACGGTTCGGCCACGCTGGCGATGATCCGTTCGGCCACGACGGCCGCGTCTTCCGGATCTTCCACCTGGAACACGATGACGAACTCGTCCCCGCCCAGCCGTGCGAAGGTGTCCTGCGCACGCAGCAGGGCGGTGATCCGCTCACTGACCTGGATCAGCAGTTTGTCGCCGAGCTGGTGGCCGTAGGCATCGTTGATCGCCTTGAAACCATCCAGGTCGCAGAACATCACCGCGAAGCTGAACTGACGGCGTTGCGCCTTCTCGATGGCCTGTTCGATCCGGTCCTGCAGCAGCATGCGGTTGGGCAGCTGGGTCAGTGGATCATGCAGGGCGGCCTGCATCAGTTTCTCGTTGGCCTGCGCCAGCGAATCGGCGAGCAGGCCGGTGCGGGTGCGCATCTGGCGATCGAACACCGAGGCGATCAACGCGATGCCCAGCGTGGCCAGCGTGGTCACGATCACCAGCACCGCCAGCCATTTGGTGTCGATGCCCTGGCCGTAGGCCGCGCCGCATAGCGCGCCCTCGGGGAAGTTGGCCGCGGCCATGCCGGTATAGTGCATGCCGACGATGGCCAGGCCCATCACCAGCGAGGCCAGCCCGCGCAGCAGGAACGGCCGGCGCTGCTCCAGGCGCAGCCGGAAGGCGATCCACAGCGCAGCACCGGCCGCGCCGATTGCGATCAGGATCGAGGCGGCAAACCACAGCGGGTCGTAGTCGATGCCCGGCTGCATCTCCAGTGCGGCCATGCCCAGGTAGTGCATGGCCGCGATACCCAGCCCCATCAGCACCGCGCCGGCGCACAGCCGCGACCAGGGCAGTTCCGCGCGCGAGACCAGCCACAGCGCATACGCCGAGGCACTGACCGAGACCGCCAGCGAGTACAGGGTGATCGCCAGGTCGTAGCCGACCGGGATCGGCAGGTGGAAGGCGAGCATGCCGATGAAGTGCATCGACCAGATGCCCAGGCCCATCGCGCCGGCACCACCGGCCAGCCACCAGCGTGCGACCCGGCCGCGGGTGCTGGCCAGGCGACCGGCCATGTCCAGCGCGGTATACGAGGCGAGGATGGCGACCAGCAGCGAGAACACGACAAGACTCTGGCTGTAGGTGCCGGTCATGGAGAAGCCTGGAATGAATTGAAGGAGGGGCAGTGGCCCGCCGGAGTATCGGCCTCTTGGCCGGATTCTTGAGCGGGCGCGCTCGGCGTCTCGGTTGCTGCGACGCGGCTCGGCTATCCTGCCCCATCGATTCTGAAGCGGAAGTTGACATGGCCAAGCGACTCACGGCTTACGTCTGCAGTGAATGTGGCGCCGAATACAGCAAGTGGCAGGGCCAGTGCACCGAGTGCGGGGTGTGGAACACGCTCAGCGAAATCACGCTGGAAAGCGCCACGCCCGCCAAGTCCTCGCCGGCGTCGCGCCGTTCCGGCTGGGCCGGCAAGGTCGATGCGCCGAAGATCATGGCGCTCAAGGACGTACAGCAGACCGAGCACCTGCGGGTGAGCACGGGCATCGGCGAGTTCGATCGCGTGCTCGGCGGTGGCCTGGTCGAAGGTGCGGTGGTGCTGGTCGGTGGTGATCCGGGCATCGGCAAGTCCACCCTGCTGCTGCAGGCGGTGGCGAAGATGGCCGCGTCGCTGCCGGTGCTGTACATCACCGGTGAGGAGTCGCTGTCGCAGGTCGCCGGCCGCGCGGTGCGCCTGGATCTTCCGCTGGACAACGTCAACGCGCTGGCTGAAACCCAGGTCGAGGCGATCCTGCAGCACGCCAGCGTGGCCAAGCCGCGGCTGATCGTGGCCGACTCCGTGCAGACGCTGTGGACCGAATCGCTGACCGCCGCGCCCGGCTCGGTCAGCCAGGTGCGCGAGAGCGCCGCACGGCTGGTGCGCTTTGCCAAGGAAACCGGTACTGCCGTGTTCCTGGTGGGTCACGTCACCAAGGAAGGCGGCATCGCCGGCCCGCGTGTGCTCGAGCATATGGTCGATGCGGTGCTGTATTTCGAAGGCGAGAGCGGCAGTCGTTTCCGCCTGCTGCGTGCGTTCAAGAACCGCTTCGGCGCGGTCAACGAGCTGGGCGTGTTCGCCATGGGCGAGAAGGGCCTGAAAGAAGTCTCCAATCCTTCGGCGATCTTCCTCTCCGGCGGCAGCACCCAGCAGCCGGGCAGCTGCGTGATGGTCACCCGCGAGGGTACCCGTCCGCTGCTGGTGGAAGTGCAGGCACTGGTGGACGCCTCACCGCTGTCCAACCCGCGCCGCGTGGCGGTGGGTCTGGAGCAGAACCGCCTGGCGATGCTGCTGGCGGTGCTGCACCGTCATGGCGGCGTGCTGGTGGGCGACCAAGACGTGTTCGTCAATGTGGTCGGTGGCATCCGCGTGCAGGAAACCGCCGCCGATCTGCCGGTCCTGCTGGCGGTGCTGTCCTCGCTGCAGGACCGGCCGCTGGCCGAGAAGACGATCGCCTTCGGCGAGGTGGGCCTGTCCGGGGAGATCCGCCCGGTGCCCAACGGTGAGGACCGCCTGCGCGAAGCGGCCACGCATGGCTTCAAGCGCGCCATCGTGCCCAAGGCGAACGCGCCGAAGACCGGCAGCGTGAAGGGGATGGAAGTGATCGCGGTGGAGCGGCTGTCCGAGGCGATCGACGCGCTGTAAGCGGGGCCGGGCCGGCGTGGGTTGCCACGGGAAAGTGAGTCAGCGCTCAGCCGGCCTGTGCTAGTTTTCCCTGCTCGACGAAGGCGCCCTCCGGCGCTTTTCCGTGGCTAGGAGTAACCGATTACATGCAGGACCCGATGTTCAGCGCCCCCGCCGCCGAAATCCGCCGCGCCGGGGTCGATCTCAATGGATTGATGACGGTGCTGGGCAAGCACCTGTATTCCACCCCGATGGTGGCGCTGCGCGAACTGGTGCAGAACGCGCACGATTCGATCATCCGTCGCCGTATCGAGCAGCCCGGCATCCCGGGTCTGTCGCGCATCGACGTGCAGATCGATGCCGCCGCCGGCGTGCTGCGCATCACCGATACCGGTGCTGGCCTGACCCGGCAGGAAATCCACGATTACCTGGCCACGGTTGGTGTGGGTTACACCCGAGGGCTGCGCCAGGATGGGGAGGACAATGACGGCCTGATCGGCATGTTCGGCCTGGGGTTCCTGTCGGCCTTCGTGCTGGCACGGCGCGTCAGCGTGCGCACCACCTCCTACCAGACACCAGAGCTGGGCCACCTGTACGTGTCCAGCAACGCCGAGCAGTACACCGTCAGCGACGTGCCGGCGCGCGCGATCGGCACCGAGGTCGAGCTGGAGCTGCATCCGGACTTCCTGTCGCTGGCCAACGAAGCGCGCCTGCACGAGGTGCTGGGCCGCTACTGCGCGTTGCTGTCCGAGCCGATCTTCATCGGTGCGGCGGCCGCCGCGATCAATCCCGAACCGCCGCCGTGGCGCGGGCAGGGTGACGTCGCGCTGCATCCGGTGCAGGCGCGCCGCCAGGCGCTGCAGTTCGCTGCCCGTTTCGAACACGATTTCGAGCCCATCGTGACGATGCCGCTGCAGTCCGATGGCAGCAGCGACGCCGTCGGCATGCTCTGGGTGCAGGACGGCGCCACCTATGGCACCAGCGACAACCGTAACCTGTCGGTGTTCGTGCGCGGGATGCTGCTGGACGACGACGCACGCGACCTGCTGCCGCCGTGGGCCGGCTTCATCGGCGGGGTGATCGAATCGTCGAAGCTGACTCCAACCGCCAGCCGCGAGGACCTGCAGCGCGATGACCACTATCGCGCCGTGCAGCACGCTCTGCTGGAAGCGCTGATCGATGGCCTGGCCGACGTCGCACGACAGCAGCCCGAAGCCTGGCGCCGCGTGCTCAGCCGCCACAATGAAGCCCTGCTGGGCGCGGCGCTGTGCGATGAGCGCCTGTTCGACCTGCTGCTGGAACACGTGCGCGTGCCGACCTCGCAGGGTGACCTGCCGGCCAGCGCGTTGCCGGCGCGCGGTGCGGTGCATGTGATCCTCGACAACGGTGGTGGCTTCGAGGAAATGCTGTTCCGCGCGATGGGCGTGCCGGTCGCGCATGGGCATCGCTATGCCGTAGTGCCGTTCCTGCGGCGCTGGGCCCAGGCCAAGGGCCTGCGCCTGGTCGAACTGGGCACCGAACAGGGCAATCGCGCACTGTTCCGTACCGACGACAGCCTCGACGATGCGCAGCTGGGTTGGCTGCGCGAGCACCTGGGCGATGGCGAGCAGCTGCTGCCGGCGCGGTTCAGCCCCGAGGCACTCCCGGTGGTGGTGGTGCCCGACCGCGAAGCCGAACTGAAGCAGCGCCTGGAAGACGACGAGAACGACAAGCGCGTATCGATGGCCGCATTGCGACTGGCCCGCCAGTTCACCGCGCGCATCGAGGCACGTGCGCCGTCGCGGCTGTACCTCAACCTGGACAATCCAGCGGTGCAGGCGTTGCTGCAGGCCCAGCGCGAGGGCCACCCGCAGGCCGGGGCGGCCGCGCGCCTGCTGCGCTCGCTGAAGATCATCGTGTCCGCGCAGGGCCGGCCGTTGCAGCGGAGCACCGCGACGCCGGGCCCCGATCTCAATGGTGCATTTACCGATATTGCCGGTGCCCTGCAGCAGATGCTGCGCTGAGTACCGCCCCCTCTCTCATCAAGCCTTCGCTAGACAGGAGCCTCAACCCCCATGGATATCTGGAACTGGATCGAAAAACTGCAGGATGACCTGCGCCAGGCAGGCCAGGCACAGAACGCCCACCTGCTGACCCGCCTTGCCGATGACGTCAGTGAACTGCAGGTCGACCGCGTCGATGCACTGCTGCCCGAAGCGCGCGCGCTGGGCAAGGCATTGGACAACCCCTGGGTCGACGTCTATGTCGGCCACTGGGCCCTGCGCAACCGCGTCGGCAACCGCATGGAAGGCGAAAGCGCGCTGGGCGAGTCGGTGGCGCTGTTCGAGCGCGCGCACCGCGCCGATACCCTGGACTGCCCGCAGTCGATCTGCGTCACCCAGGATCTTGCCGCCTGCTACGGCAACATCGATGGTCCGGGCTGGGTGCCCGAACGCATCGAGGTCTGCGACGAGACGCTGGGCCGCATCGACCCGAGCTGGGCCTGCTTCCAGTGCCTGAGCTGCGAGAAGGCCGACGCGCTGCTGGACGACGGCCGCGGCCAGGACGCGCTGGATTACCTGCAGGTGCAGGCGGCGGCGATCCAGGCACGCGGCAAGGAAGTGTTCGACAGCTTCCCTGAAATGCAGATCAAGATCCTGCTGGCCAGCGGCCGTGCGCAGGAAGCGCTGGTGCTGATCGAGAAGCGCGAAGCCGAAGTGGCCGCTGCGGGCGACTACGAGCCTGCCAACTGCACGGTGCCGCGCCGGCTGTCCAAGGCCTGGGCACTGGCCCAGCTGGGCCGCGATGAAGAGGCGCTGCAGCAGCTGGTGCCATGGAGCGAGCTGACGCCGAATCACTGGCGGCTGTGGGCCAATGCCGCTTCGACGCTGTGCAGCCGTGATGGCGCACGCAATACATGGGATCTGGGGACGCGCTTCAACACGATCATCGAGCACTTCGCCGCTGTCGGCGCGCATCGCCTGGTGATCGAGATCGCCGCGTTGAGCCTTGAATTGGCCCTGCAGCGTGGTGCGCGCTGGGTGGCGCAGCGCCAGCTGGGTCTGGCCCGTACCCACCTGGCGCAGCTGCGGCAGGATCGTGGCGCTGCCGCGCTGGTGGGTGGATTGGCGGCACGGATCGAAGCGCTGCCGGAGATGGCACTGTTGCCGGTGCCGGCCGATGAACTGCTGGCGTGGCTGCAGGCCCAGGGCGAACAGCACCAGTCGCGCGATCCCGAGCGTGAAGCGCAGTGGCTGCTGCAGGCGCACGCCGAGCGGCCGGACGACGGCGCGCTGGCCGACGTTGCCGCCTCGGCGCTGCATGCCTGTGGCGCGAAGACCGAGGCGCAGGCGCTGCTGTGGGACTTCGTGCGCGGCCACGCGCAGGAAGATGGCGCAGCGGCCTACACGCTGATGCGGTGGCTGGCCGAGCAGGGCGATGACGATGGCCTGCGCCGGCTGGCCGCGACCTACCGCGACAGCGTGCCGGTGTTCGCGCACTGGTGCGAGGTGCAGCGTGCCCGGCGCGCGTCCGACTGGCCGGCGCTGGAACAGGCCGCGCAGGCGTTGCTGGCCCTGTCGCCAGGCTCGAACGGCGCACGCGGGACGCTTGCCCGCATGTACATGGAGACCGGCCGCTTCAGCGACGCGCAGGCCTGCTACGCGCAGCTGGTGGAGACGCTGGATGAGCCCAACGCCGCGCACTGGGACCACATGAGTGCGGCCAGCGCGGCGCGCGATTGGGAGGCGGTGCGCCGCTCGGCGGCGGCGATCGGCATGGAACTGTCCAGCCAGCAGGGCGTGGTCGAAGAGTCCTGGGGCTGGGTGATCATCCGCAGCGAAGAAGGCGGCGAGCCGATGGAGTACTACGGCCGCCGCACCGGACCGGTGACCGCGCGCATCGTCGAGAACGCACCGGCCAACCGCGCGCAGCAGGTGGGGGACTGGGTGGTGTTCGACGCCGGGCTGGTGCATCCCGCCCCAGAGGACGAAGCGGAGCGCGAGCACTTCATTCCGACCTATGCGCAGGTGCACGTGCTGGAGCGGGGCGGTTTCGCACGGAGCTGGCTGGTCGACGGCGCGCACCCGGGCGAGGAGGCGTGGAACGCTCTGGTAGCAGCGGCAGAGGCACAGGGCTGGAAGGTGTGGGCGCACAGCCGGCCGGACTACACCGTGACCGATCCGGACGCGGAAGGCGGGACGCTTCCGGGCCTGCTGTTCACTGTCGCCCAGCCGCAGGACCACGCGCCGCTGGCACTGCATCGCTTTCTGCAGCAGGTGACGGCGGATTGGGCACACCCGCACTGCTGGCTGCGCCTGGCTGAGGCCTGCGACCAGGACCGCCAGCCGCATCTGGACGCGATCGAACGGTACGGGTTGTGATCAGCCGATAGCGGGTTGGTGCCCGCCAGCGGCCTGCCGGCCAACAGTCGGCAGCTCCCTGCGAGGTTCGGGCAGGTGCCGACCGTTGGTCGGCACGCCTCTATCGCGTGCGCCCGAACACCAGTTCGATCACGAACTGGCTGCCGAAGAAGGCCAGCAGCAGCAGGCCCATCGCCGTCAGGGTCCAGTGCACCGCCTTCGCGCCCCGCCAGCCATAGCGGCGGCGGCCGTTCAGCAGGGTGCCGAACACGATCCACGACAGGATGCTGAGCACCGTCTTGTGCACCAGTTTCTGGGCCAGCAGGTCATCGACGAACAAAACGCCGGTGACCAGGGTCAGGGTGAGCAGCGCAAAGCCCACGGTGATCACCCGGAACAGCAGCGCTTCCAGGTCCGCCAGCGGGGGCAGGGCCCGCAGCCACGGGCGGAAGTCACGGCGGCGCAGGGCGCGTTCCTGCAGCCACAGCATGATCGCCAGCAGCGCGGCCACGCTCAGGGTGGCGTAGGCCAGCAGGGCCATCCAGGCATGGGTGGCCAGCTGCCAGCCCAGCGGGCGGCTCGGTTCATGGCCGTAGGCGTGATAGATGCACAGCACCACCGCCGCCATCGGGAACACCAGCACGCCCAGCGCGGCCATGCGCCCGCGCGCGGCGACCAGCGAGGTCAGCCAGGCCATGCCCAGCCCGACCAGCGACAGGGCCGCGAAGAAGTGCATGTCCGGGCCACCACTGGTGCGCATCGCCACCAGCACGTGGTAACCGCCATGCAGCAGCATCGCCGGCAGCGCCGGCCACAGCCAGGCCGGTGAGCTCACCGCATCATCGCGGACGACCGCGCGCACCAGCAGGCCGGTGGCGGTCAGGTACAGCAGGGTCGCGATGAGAACGATTGTCATCGTGTCAGTTTCGCATACCCCTGCGGCACTGGCGATGCCCACGGTGACGCAGGCAGGGCCATCCGGGAGCCGGGGCGGAACCGTTATACTGGCGGTCTCATTGTCTTTTGTTCTGAACAGGTCGCTTCCATGTTCGAGTCCCTGACCCAGCGCCTCTCCGGCACCATCGAACGGCTGCGCGGCCGCGGTCGCCTGACCGAGGAAAACATCCGCGAGGCCACCCGCGAAGTCCGCATCGCGCTGCTCGAAGCCGATGTCGCGCTGCCCGTGGTGCAGGCGCTGGTCGAGCGCATCAAGGTGCGCGCGGTCGGCCAGGAAGTGCTCAAGTCGCTGACCCCGGGCCAGGCGCTGATCAAGATCGTGCGCGACGAGCTGACCGCGGTCATGGGCTCGGCCGCCTCCGACCTGAACCTCAACGTGCCGGCGCCGGCGATCATCCTGATGGCCGGCCTGCAGGGTGCGGGCAAGACCACCACGGTGGGCAAGCTGGCCAAGCACCTCAAGGAAAAGCGCAAGAAGAAGGTGATGGTGGTCTCGGCCGACGTCTACCGTCCGGCCGCGATCGAACAGCTCAAGACCCTGGCCGACCAGGTCGGCGTGCTGTTCTTCCCGTCCACCGCCGAGCAGAAGCCCGAAGCCATCGTCCGCGCCGCGATCGATGATGCGCGCAAGTCGTTCGTGGATGTGCTGATCGTCGATACCGCCGGCCGCCTGGCGATCGACGAAGCGATGATGGCCGAGATCAAGGCGCTGCACGCCGCGGTCAACCCGGCTGAAACGCTGTTCGTGGTCGATGCGATGACCGGCCAGGACGCGGCCAATACCGCCAAGGCCTTCGGCGATGCGCTGCCGCTGACCGGCGTGGTGCTGACCAAGACCGACGGTGACGCCCGCGGCGGTGCCGCGCTGAGCGTGCGCTACATCACCGGCAAGCCGATCAAGTTCGTCGGTGTCAGCGAAAAGCCGGACGGCCTGGATGTGTTTCATCCGGACCGTATCGCCAGCCGCATCCTGGACATGGGCGACGTGCTGTCGCTGGTGGAACAGGTCGAGCAGCAGGTCGACAAGGACAAGGCGCAGAAGCTGGCCGAGAAGGTCGCCAAGGGCAAGAAGTTCGATCTGAACGACATGCGCGACCAGCTCGAGCAGATGCAGAACATGGGCGGCATCGGCGGCCTGATGGACAAGCTGCCGGGCCTGGGCCAGATCCCCGAGCACCTCAAGGCGCAGGTCAGCCAGGGCAAGGAAGTACCGCGGATGATCGCGATCATCAACTCGATGACCAAGAAAGAGCGCCGCAACCCGGGCCTGCTCAACGGCTCGCGCCGCGCCCGTATCGCGCGCGGTTCCGGGCTGACCCCGGCCGACGTCAACAAGCTCATGAAGCAGTTCCAGCAGATGGAAAAGATGATGAGCAAGATGGCCGGCGGCGGCATGAAGGGCATGATGCGCAGCATGAAGGGGATGATGGGCGCCATGGGCGGCCGCGGCGGCATGCCGTTCCGCTGAGTCCTGCGCGCGTGCATTCCGGGCAGGGGCGGTGCGGCGTATGCTGGCACCGTCTCCTTCCACAGGTGCGCCGCGCGTGAATGGTTCTCCGCTTCTCGAACGCGCCGACAGCTTCTGTCGGCGTTTTGCATTGCAGGCCCCGATCCTGCTCGCGCCGATGGCCGGCGCCTGCCCCGTGCCACTGTCAGCCGCGCTGGCCAACGCCGGCAGCATGGGCGCGATGGGCGCGGTGCTCTCCCAGCCGCAGGACATCGTGGCGTGGATGACTGACTTCCGTGCGCAGTCCACCGGGCCGGCGCAGGTCAATGTCTGGATTCCGGATCCGCTGCCCCGGCGCGATGCCGATGCGGAAGCCGCGACACGTCGCTTCCTGGCCCAGTGGGGGCCTGAGGTAGCGGCCAGCGCGGCCGATGCAGGACCGGCCGATTTCGATGCACAGTTCGAGGCCCTGATCGAGGCGCGCCCGGCGGTGGCCTCGACCATCATGGGCGTGTTCTCCGCGGCACAGGTGCAGCGCCTGAAAGACGTGGGCATCGCCTGGATCGCGTGTGCGACCACCTTGGCCGAAGCGCGTGCCGCACAGGCCGCCGGCGCCGACGCGGTGGTCGCGCAGGGTTTCGAGGCCGGCGGGCATCGTGGCGCGTTCGATCCGGATGCGGCCGAGCGCCAGCTGGTCGGGTTGTTCGCGCTGCTGCCGCGGCTGGCCGATCATCTGGATATTCCGGTGATCGCGGCCGGTGGCATCGCCGATGGGCGCGGCATCGCCGCGGCGCTGACGCTGGGCGCGAGTGCAGTGCAGGTGGGTACCGCGTTCCTGCGTACCCCGGAGTGCCACTTGAATCCGGCGTGGTCCCAGGCATTGGCCGAGGCTGAGCCCGAAGACACCTGGCCGACGCGCGCTTTCAGCGGTCGCCTCGGCCGTGGCCTGGCCACCGCCTATGTGCGCGCCGCGGCGTCTGCTGATGCACCACCGCCGCGGCCGTATCCGGTGCAGCGCGGGGTGACCGCGCCGATGCGCGCGCAGGCCGGCCGGGACAACACTCTTGATGCAATGCAGGCCTGGGCGGGGCAGTCCGCGTGGATGGCACCGGCACGCCCCGCGGCCGACGTGCTGCAGCAGATGTGGTCCGATGCGAAGGCGTTGCTGGGATGACGCTGTACTGCAATGGCTGGCCGGCCACGGTCGATGATCTTGCCGGGGCGCTGACCAACTACGGCCATTTCACCTCGTTGCAGGTGCGCGGCGGTGCGGTGCAGGGCCTGGACCTGCACCTTCAGCGCTTGCAGGAGGGCACGGCCGAGCTGTTCGGCACCGCGCTGGATCCACTGCAGGTGCGGGCCTGGATGCACGACGCGCTGCAGGCCGAAGGTGTGGCCGATGCGTCGCTGCGGGTGACCGTGTTTTCGCGCCAATTCGATTTCCGCCGGCCGCTGCAGCCCGTCGGGGTCGACGTACTTGTCGCCGTCGCGGCCCCGGTCGAGTTACCGGCGATAGCGCGACGGCTGCGCACGGTGCGTTACCAGCGCGAGTTGCCGCACGTGAAGCACGTCGGCACGTTCGCGCTGTTCCAGCATCGCCGCGAGGCGTTGCAGACTGGCGTGGACGACACGCTGTTCGTCGGTGACGATGGGCATATCAGTGAAGGCACGACCTGGAACATCGCCTTCGCCTCGGGCAGCACGTTGATCTGGCCGCAGGCGCCCGCGCTGCGCGGTACCCATGAGCGTCTGCTGCAGGCGGGGTGGGGTGACGATCAGCAGATGCGCCCGGTCGCGCTGGCGGAGGTGGAAGGATTCGACGCCGCCATCGCCTGCAACGCCGCCGGGATCTGGCCGATCGCAGTGATCGATGGGGTCGAACTGGGGAACGCGGAAGCGCTGTGCGCCAAGGCCCGGCAGGTGCTGGCCGAGGCCCCTTGGCAGCCACTCCTGGCCTGAACCGATTGGTGTGCAACCCCTGTTCAGCTTTCCCGCCCTTCACAGGCTTGGAATGAACGGAGGCCGCCGCTATAATCGCCGGCTTACCGCGCCATCCTGGCGACTGGGCAATTGAGGAAACAACACCATGGTCAAGATTCGACTGACCCGCGGCGGCGCCAAGAAGCGTCCGTTCTACCACATCATCGTGACCGACTCGCGCAGCGCCCGTGATGGCCGCAACATCGAGCGCGTCGGTTACTACAACCCGGTTGCCCAGGGTGCCGAGTCCCGCATCGTGCTGGACCTGCCGCTGGTCGACAAGTGGGTCGCCAACGGCGCCCAGATGACCGACAAGGTCCGCAACCTGTACAAGGAAGCGACCAAGGCCCAGGCCTCCGCGGCCTGATCCTGAAGGGCCGCGCCTGCCGCGGCCCATCGGTCTATACAGATGAAAGATACCGAGCGCCGCATCCTGCTGGGCAGGATTGTCGGCGCTTTTGGTGTGCGAGGCGAGATCAAGCTCGAGTCCTGGACCGAGCCGCGTACCGCCATTTTCCACTATCAGCCCTGGATCCTGCGGACCCCCGCCGGCCAGGAGAGCACGCTCACCGGTGCACGCGGACGTCAGTCCGGCAAGCATCTGGTCGCCGTGTTTCCCGACATCACCGACCGCGATGTGGTCGAGGCGATGTACGGGACCGAAGTCTATGTCGCGCGCAGCGCGCTGCCGCCCCCGAAGCCCGATGAGTATTACTGGGTCGATCTGGAGGGCTTGCAGGTGCGTACCGTCGATGGTGTCGAACTGGGGCGGGCATCCCACCTGTTCTCGACCGGTTCCAACGACGTGCTCGTGGTGCAGGGCGAAAAGATCGACATCATTCCGTGGAGCCAGGAGCCGGCATCCTTCATCGTCAACGCCCTGCAGCCCGCTGAAGTGGCCAAGGTCGTTCTGGACGAAGAATCCGAACGCATCGAAGTTGTGGTTCCCGACGAGCAGCTTTCGCTCGCCATCGGCCGCCGCGGCCAGAACGTACGTCTGGCATCGCAGCTGACCGGCTGGGATATCGACATCATGACCGAGCAGGAAGAATCCGAGCGTCGCCAGAAGGAATTCAACGAGCGCACGGCACTCTTCATGGACGCCCTCGACGTTGACGAGATGGTTGGTCAGGTTCTGGCTTCCGAAGGCTTCGCGCAGGTTGAAGAACTTGCCTATGTCGATCTTGGCGAAATTTCCTCGATCGACGGCTTCGACGATGACACCGCCGATGAAATCCAGACCCGCGCCCGCGAATATCTGGAACGCCTGGAAGCCGAAATGGACGCCAAGCGCAAGGAACTCGGCGTTGCCGACGAGCTGCGCCAGATCGAAGGCCTGACCTCGCAGATGATGGTCGCCCTTGGTGAAGACGGTATCAAGACCATCGAGGACTTTGCCGGTTGCGCCGCAGACGATCTGGTCGGCTGGAGCGAACGCAAGGACGGCGAGACGAAGAAGTTCGAAGGCATCTTCTCCAAGCTCGACGTATCGCGCGTCGAAGCTGAGAACATGGTTGTGCAGGCCCGTCTTCTGGCAGGCTGGATCACGGCCGAGGATCTGGCTTCCGAAGAGGAAGTCGATGCGGAAGCTACTGAGGAGGCGGATACCGCCGAACAGGAATGACATCGCAGGTGCATGAGCCGGACGAGCTGCCCGAAACCGATGAGGACGGGCGGCTGGAAGGCAACGTCAATGGACGTATGTGCATTGTGACAAGGCAGAGCGGATCTCCAGACGAGTTGATCCGCTTCGTCGCAGGGCCGGACGGCAACGTCGTTCCGGACCTGAAACGCCAATTGCCGGGGCGCGGATGCTGGGTAAAGCCGGAGCGCGCCCTGATAGAGAAAGCCATCGCGAAGAAGATCTTCGCACGGGCACTCAAACGCGACGTCAAGGCCGGGCCGGAGCTTCTCGCTCTTCTCGACCGGCTGATGTCGCAGCAGCTTGCCGGAATGATGAACATGGCGCGCAAGGCGGGTCAGTTCATCAGCGGCGCGACGAAAGTCGATGCCGCCGTCCGTTCGGGGAATGCGATTGCCGTGTTCCACGCAACCGATGCCGCGGCAGACGGCGTGCGAAAACTGGACCAGGCCCGCAAGGCCTGGGAGCTCGGCAGCGATGCCGGCAATGAAATTCCGTCCTTCCGGCTCTTTAGCGAAGCCGAAATGGACGAGTTGATGGGCCAGAATGCTTTTATCCATGCTTGCGCGCTTGCGGGGCAGGCGGGTGAGGGTGTAGTGAAGCGCGCAAAGATGCTTAAGCAGTACCGCCTTGGCGGTCAGCCTGAGGCGGAACGCGACGCTGCCCGGACAGTACAATGACGCGGTTGCCAAACATGAACGGCCGCCGCGTTCCGATGCAGCAATTGAACGACGAGACCTGATGGATGTCATCCGGTTCTCGTCCGTAGGAACGGGAACGGAATGACCGACAACAACGACGACAAGACACTCAATGCGCCGGCCAAGAAGACTCTTACCCTGAAACCGGGCGGGATGAATCAGGGCACCGTGCGGCAGGACATGGGTCGAGGTCGCACCAACGCGGTTGTCGTGGAAACACGCAAGCGCCGCCCCCTGCGTCCCGAAGACGAGAAGCCGGTTCAGCCTGTCGTGGCGGCAGCTCCGGCGCCGAAGCCGGCAGCGCCTGCCCCTTCGGCACCGCGTCCGCAGGCCCCACAGCAACGCATTCAACAGCCGAGCAACCAACAGCAGCGTCC
>Ga0256775_1000177_pt1 | contig 14159 bp, 9 predicted proteins | sample MC6MC0926MT_FD_186036 | JGI IMG/M metagenome (GOLD analysis project Ga0256775, IMG submission 186036) | Metatranscriptome of enriched soil aggregate microbial communities from Iowa State University, Ames, United States - MC6-MC0926-MT... | ecosystem: Environmental > Terrestrial > Soil >...
ACGTCAGCATCACCGTGAAGCTGATCAACCCGATCGCGATGGAAGAAGGCCTGCGCTTCGCCATCCGCGAAGGCGGCCGTACCGTGGGTTCGGGCGTCGTGGCCAAGATCCTCGACATCTAAGTCGGGCAAGAGTAGCGGAGGGGTATAGCTCAATTGGCAGAGCGTCGGTCTCCAAAACCGAAGGTTGTAGGTTCGATTCCTACTGCCCCTGCCACCTAGGGTGGCCTCCGAAAACGACCCGCCGGCCTCCGGCGGGAAGGCAAAAAAGCCCGTCGAGACCCGACGGGCTTCGCCGTCTCAACGCGGCGACATGAATTGAGGCCGAAGGGCCGCAGGAAATCAGCCGAACATGGCCACTTCTCAAATCGAAACCGTGAGCACCGGTGCCGACAAGGCCAAGCTGGCCGTGGCGGCGCTGCTGGCCGTGGGCGCCATCGTGGCGTTCTACCTGCTGGCGCGCCAGGGCTCGCTGGTGCAGTGGGCCGCGCTGCTCGTGGGCCTGGCCGCCGCCGTGGCGACCTTCGGCAGTTCCGAGAACGGCCGTCAGCTCTGGGCCTTCGGCCGCGATTCGTGGCGCGAGGTCAAGAAGGTCGTCTGGCCGACCCGCAAGGAAGCGATGCAGATGACGGCTTATGTGTTCGCCTTCGTGGCGATCATGTCCGTCTTCCTCTGGCTCACCGACAAAACGCTCGAATGGGTGTTTTTTGACCTCATTCTGGGCTGGAAAAAGTAAGAACCAATGACCGACGACGCTGTTGAAACCACGCCGCCGGAGGAAAACGCCTCCGTCCTTGCGCCTGCTGCCAATCCCGATCTGCGTTGGTATGTGGTGCATGCCTATTCGGGCATGGAGAAGGCCGTCGAGCGGAACATCACCGAGCGCATCAACCGCGCCGGCATGCAGGACAAGTTCGGCCGCATCCTGGTTCCGACCGAGGAAGTGGTCGAGATCAAGAACGGCCAGAAGCGCACCACCGAGCGCCGCTTCTTCCCGGGCTACGTGCTGGTCGAAATGATCATGGACGACGAGAGCTGGCATCTGGTGAAGCACACCAACAAGGTGACGGGCTTCGTGGGCGGCGCCAAGAACCGTCCGGCCCCGATCTCGCAGAAAGAGGTCGAGGACATCGTCAGCCAGATGCAGCAGGGCACCGAGAAGCCGCGCCACAAGGTCGAGTTCACCGTGGGCGAACTCGTGCGCGTCAAGGAAGGTCCGTTCACCGACTTCAACGGCTCGGTCGAGGAAGTCAACTACGAGAAGAGCAAGGTGCGCGTCTCGGTCATGATCTTCGGCCGCGCCACCCCGGTGGAACTCGAATTCAGCCAGGTCGAAAAGACCTGATGCCCGCCCGGTCTTCGGATCGGGCCATATTCCGGCAGCGCGCTATCCGACTCGGCGCGCGGCCTTGATCGAAGAGTCGTTCACCCCGGGGAGCCCAGGCCACAGGCCTCGGCGATATCACCCGCAAGGAGCAAAGCATGGCGAAAAAAATCGTCGGCTTCATCAAGCTGCAAGTGCCAGCTGGTAAGGCCAACCCGTCCCCGCCGATCGGTCCCGCACTCGGTCAGCGCGGTCTGAACATCATGGAATTCTGCAAGGCGTTCAACGCCCAGACGCAGAGCTACGAGCCGGGTCTGGCGCTGCCGGTGGTCATCACCGCCTTCGCCGACAAGAGCTTCACCTTCATCATCAAGTCGCCGCCCGCTGGCGTCCTGATCAAAAAGGCCATCAAGCTCGACAAGGGCTCCGCGCGCCCGCACACCGACAAGGTCGGCAAGATCACGCGCGCCCAGCTCGAAGAGATCGCAAAGACCAAGATGAAGGACCTGACCGCTGCCGACATGGACGCCGCGGTTCGCACCATCGCTGGTACGGCCCGTTCCATGGGCGTGAATGTGGAGGGCGTGTAAATGGCCAAGATCACCAAGAAGCAGAAGTCGCTCGAAGGCAAGGTCGACAGCACCAAGCTGTACCCGCTGACTGACGCGATCACCATCGTCAAGGAAGCCGCCACCGCCAAGTTCGACGAATCGATCGACGTGGCCGTGCAGCTCGGCATCGACGCGAAGAAGTCGGACCAGGTCGTGCGTGGCGCCGTCGTGCTGCCCAACGGCACCGGCAAGACCAAGCGCGTGGCCGTGTTCGCCCAAGGCGCCAAGGCTGAAGAAGCCAAGGCCGCCGGCGCCGACATCGTCGGCATGGACGACCTGGCTGCCATGGTCAAGGCGGGCGACATGCCCTTCGACGTCGTGATCGCCGCTCCCGACGCGATGCGCGTGGTCGGTACGCTCGGCCAGATCCTCGGCCCGCGCGGCCTGATGCCGAACCCGAAGGTCGGCACCGTGACGCCCGACGTCGCGACCGCCGTGAAGAACGCCAAGGCCGGCCAGGTGCAGTTCCGCGTCGACAAGGCCGGTATCGTGCACGGCACGATCGGTCGCCGTTCGTTCGACAGCGACAAGCTGCAAGGCAACCTCGCCGCGCTGATCGATGCCCTGGTCAAGGCCAAGCCGGCCTCGAGCAAGGGTGTCTACCTGCGCAAGGTCGCCGTGTCGTCGACGATGGGCGTGGGTGTCCGCGTGGACACGCAGACCATCGCCGCTGCCTGATCCCAGGCAGGAGCGAAGGCAAAAGTAGATTGGCCCGGCTCCGGTTCCGCAAGGGACGGGGCAGGGCGAATGTGGTGGGTCGCGGCGGCTTCGGTTGCCGCGGGCCATCCAAGACCGCTGGTGTGCAGGTCGCCTGCACTTAATCGCCCGGCCCCCGCCGGGCAGCCAGCGCAGATGGCGATCCCGCTGCAAGGAATTCGAGTTTTCCGACGAATGGGTTCCGAACAGTTGGTCGCTGCATGAGGCGCGGTCCGAGGTTCATGAAACAGCCGAAGACCGCATTGAAAAGGAGTAGACCTTGAGTCTGAATCGCAGTGAGAAAGAAGCGGTCATCAATGAAGTGACCAGCCTCGCCGCAAAAGCTCAAACGCTCGTGATGGCGGAATACCGTGGCATCACGGTGGCCGACATGACCAAACTGCGCAGCGAAGCTCGCAGCAAGGGTGTGAGCCTGAGTGTTCTGAAGAACACCCTGGCCCGCCGTGCTGTGGCTGGCAGCGCGTTTGAGATCGTCGGCGACCAGATGACCGGTCCGCTGATCTATGGCTTCTCCGAAGACGCCGTGGCCGCCGCGAAGGTGGTGGCCGATTTCGCGAAAACCAACGACAAGCTGGTGATTCGCGGTGGCGCATTCGGTGGCAAGGCCCTGGACGTCGACGGCGTGAAGCAACTGGCCAACATCCCTTCCAAGGAAGTGCTGCTGGCGCAACTGCTGGGCTTGATGCAATCGCCGATCTCTCGTACCGCCCGCGTGCTCGCGGCGCTGGCCGAGAAGCGCGGTGGTGGCGAAGCTGCACCCGCCGATGCACCGGCAGAAGCGCAAGCGGCTTGATCGCCAAGCCTTGCGTTTGAAAAATTCAACCCAATTGTTAGGAAACCAAAATGGCATTCGATAAAGACGCATTTCTGACCGCGCTGGACAGCATGACGGTCCTCGAGCTCAACGACCTGGTCAAGGCCATCGAAGAGAAGTTCGGCGTGAGCGCCGCTGCAATGGCTGCTCCGGCTGCCGGTGGTGGCGGTGCCGCCGCTGCCGCGGTCGAAGAGAAGACCGAATTCAACGTCGTGCTGGCTGACGTCGGCGCGAACAAGGTGTCGGTCATCAAGGCCGTGCGCGAAATCACCGGCCTGGGCCTCAAGGAAGCCAAGGACCTGGTGGAAGCCGCTCCCAAGGCCGTCAAGGAAGGCCTGTCGAAGGCTGACGCCGACGCTGCCAAGAAGAAGCTGGAAGAAGCCGGCGCCAAGGTGGAACTGAAGTAATTCGGTCCCCCTCGAGGGCTGGAGGTGCCTGAAAAGGCCCTCCAGCCTTTGCCGCTTTCAGAGCGCACTCAAAAGTCGGCTCGATGCCGGCTTTCCCGGAGACCAGGAGGTCGAGGGAAATGCCAGATCAAGACGTTTTTTGAGTGTCTTCTGACCCCGACTGCAGAAGACCCCTTGGTTCGGGCGATGTGCAACGCATCGCTGTCCGCCAACGGCTGGTAGTGGCCAGCCGCCAAGCAGTGGTGCCGTTCGTCCCGGCATTGCTGACAAGTCGCTGAAGATCTCAAGCACCGGAGCTCTCATGGCCCAATCGTCCGCGTACAGTTACACCGAACGCAAGCGCATCCGAAAAAGTTTCGGCAGCCGCGACAGCGTCGTCGAAATTCCCTACCTGCTGCAGATGCAGAAGGACGCGTACACCGCGTTCCTGCAAGCGGGCATCGCTCCGCAAAAACGCACCGTCGAAGGCCTGCAGGCCGCGTTCGACGCCGCCTTCCCGATCGTCTCGCACAACGGTTTCGTCGAGATGAAGTTCCTCGAGTACAACCTGGCGAAGCCGGCGTTCGACGTGCGCGAGTGCCAGACCCGTGGTCTGACCTTCGCCTCGGCGGTGCGCGCCAAGGTCCAGCTCATCATCTATGACCGCGAGTCGTCGACCTCGCAGTCGAAGGTGGTCAAGGAAGTGAAGGAGCAGGAGGTCTACATGGGCGAAGTGCCGCTCATGACCGAGAAGGGCTCGTTCATCATCAACGGCACGGAACGTGTGATCGTTTCGCAGCTGCACCGTTCGCCGGGCGTGTTCTTCGAACACGACAAGGGCAAGACGCACAGCTCGGGCAAGCTGCTGTTCTCGGCCCGCGTGATTCCCTACCGCGGTTCGTGGCTCGACTTCGAGTTCGACCCGAAGGACATGCTGTACTTCCGCGTCGACCGTCGCCGCAAGATGCCGGTCACGATCCTGCTGAAGGCCATCGGCCTGAACCCGGAATCGATCCTCGCGAACTTCTTCGTCAACGACAACTTCCGCCTCATGGACAGCGGCGCGCAGATGGAGTTCGTCTCCGAGCGCCTGCGCGGCGAGGTCGCGCGCTTCGACATCACCGACAAGTCGGGCAAGGTCGTGGTCGCCAAGGACAAGCGGGTCACCGCGCGCCACACGCGCGAACTCGAGCAGGGCGGCACCACGCACATCAGCGTGCCGGAAGACTTCCTGATCGGCCGCGTGATCGCGCGCAACATCGTCGACCCCGACTCGGGCGAGATCCTGTCGAAGGCCAACGACGAGCTGACCGAATCGCTGCTGAAGAAGCTGCGCGGCGCCGGCGTGCAGGACATCCAGGTCATCTACACCAACGAACTCGACCAGGGCGCGTACATCTCGCAGACCCTGCGCATCGACGAGACGGTGGACGAGTTCGCCGCGCGCGTGGCGATCTACCGCATGATGCGCCCCGGCGAGCCGCCGACGGAAGACGCGGTGCAGGCCCTGTTCCAGCGCCTGTTCTACAACCCGGACACGTACGACCTGTCGCGCGTCGGCCGCATGAAGTTCAACGCCAAGGTCGGCCGCGACGAATCGACCGGCCCGATGGTGCTGACCAACGAGGACATCCTGGCGGTCGTCAAGATCCTGGTGGACCTGCGCAACGGCAACGGCGAAGTCGACGACATCGACCACCTCGGCAACCGCCGCGTGCGTTGCGTCGGCGAACTGGCCGAGAACCAGTACCGCACCGGCCTGGCCCGTATCGAGAAGGCCGTGAAGGAGCGTCTGGGCCAGGCGGAGCAAGAGCCGCTGATGCCGCACGACCTGATCAACAGCAAGCCGATCTCGGCCGCGCTGAAGGAGTTCTTCGGCGCCTCGCAGCTGTCGCAGTTCATGGACCAGACGAACCCGCTGTCCGAGATCACCCACAAGCGCCGCGTGTCGGCCCTTGGCCCGGGCGGTCTGACGCGCGAGCGTGCCGGCTTCGAAGTGCGCGACGTGCACGTGACCCATTACGGCCGCGTGTGCCCGATCGAAACGCCCGAAGGCCCGAACATCGGCCTGATCAACTCGCTGGCCCTGTATGCCCGCCTCAACGAATACGGCTTCATCGAGACGCCGTACCGCCGCGTGGTCGACAGCAAGGTCACGAACGAGATCGACTACCTGTCGGCCATCGAGGAAGGCAAGTACGTCATCGCCCAGGCCAACGCGGCGCTGGACAAGGACGGCAAGCTGACCGGCGACCTGGTGTCGGCGCGTGAAGCCGGCGAATCGATCCTGGTCGGCGCCGAGCGCATCCAGTACATGGACGTGTCGCCCGCGCAGATCGTGTCGGTTGCCGCTTCGCTGGTTCCGTTCCTCGAGCACGACGACGCGAACCGCGCGCTCATGGGCGCCAACATGCAGCGTCAGGCCGTGCCCGTGCTGCGTCCCGAGAAGCCGATGGTCGGCACCGGCATCGAGCGCGTCTCCGCGGTCGACTCCGGCACCGTGGTCACGGCCACCCGCGGCGGTATCGTCGACTACGTCGACGCGACCCGTGTCGTGGTGCGCGTGAACGACGACGAGGCCGCGGCCGGCGAAGTCGGCGTGGACATCTACAACCTGATCAAGTATCAGCGTTCGAACCAGAACACCAACATCCACCAGCGTCCGATCGTCAAGCGCGGCGACAAGATCGCCAAGGGCGACGTGGTGGCCGACGGTGCATCGACCGACCTCGGCGAACTGGCCCTGGGCCAGAACATGCTGATCGCGTTCATGCCCTGGAACGGCTACAACTTCGAAGACTCGATCCTGATCTCCGAACGCATCGTGGCCGACGACCGCTACACCTCGATCCACATCGAGGAACTGGTGGTGATGGCCCGCGACACCAAGCTCGGCGCCGAGGAAATCACGCGCGACATCCCGAACCTGGCCGAACAGCAGCTCAACCGCCTCGACGAGTCCGGCATCATCTACGTGGGTGCCGAAGTCATGCCCGGCGACACGCTGGTGGGCAAGGTCACGCCGAAGGGCGAGACCACGCTGACGCCGGAAGAGAAGCTGCTGCGCGCCATCTTCGGCGAGAAGGCTTCGGACGTGAAGGACACCTCGCTGCGCGTGGACCAGGGCTCGCAAGGCACCGTGATCGACGTGCAGGTGTTCACCCGCGAAGGTATCCAGCGCGACAAGCGCGCCCAGCAGATCATCGACGACGAGCTCAAGCGCTTCCGCCTCGACCTGAACGACCAGCTTCGCATCGTCGAGGCCGACGCCTTCGACCGGATCGAGAAGCTGCTGACCGGCAAGGTCGCCAACGGCGGCCCGAACAAGCTCGCCAAGGGCACCAAGCTCGACAAGGCCTACCTGTCGTCGGTCGAGAAGTTCCACTGGTTCGACATCCGTCCGGCCGACGAGGAAGTGGCCTCGCAGCTGGAGTCGATCAAGAACTCGCTCGAGCAGACGCGCCACAGCTTCGACCTCGCGTTCGAAGAAAAGCGCAAGAAGCTCACGCAGGGCGACGAGCTGCCCGCGGGCGTGCTCAAGATGGTCAAGGTCTACCTGGCCGTCAAGCGCCGTCTGCAACCCGGCGACAAGATGGCCGGCCGCCACGGCAACAAGGGCGTGGTGTCGAAGATCGTTCCGATCGAGGACATGCCGCACATGGCCGACGGCACGCCGTGCGACATCTGCCTGAACCCGCTGGGCGTGCCCTCGCGGATGAACGTGGGTCAGGTGCTCGAGGTGCATCTGGGCTGGGCCGGCAAGGGCATCGGCCAGCGCATCGGCGACCTGCTGCAGCAGGAGGCCAAGGCGGCCGAGCTGCGCCAGTTCATGGAGCAGCTGTACAACGGCTCGGGCCGCGAGGAGAACATCGCCTCGCTGAGCGACGCCGACGTGCTCGAGATGGCGGCGAACCTGCAGAACGGCGCGACCTTCGCGACGCCCGTGTTCGACGGGGCCTCGGAAGAGGAAATCCGCGGCATGCTGAAGCTCGCCTACCCGGACGACATCGCCAAGGCCAAGGGCCTGACCGAGAGCCGCACGCAGGCCTACCTGTTCGACGGCCGCACCGGCGACCAGTTCGAGCGTCCCGTCACCGTCGGCTACATGCACTTCCTGAAGCTGCATCACCTGGTGGACGACAAGATGCACGCGCGCTCGACCGGCCCGTACTCGCTGGTCACGCAGCAGCCGCTGGGCGGCAAGGCGCAATTCGGCGGCCAGCGTTTCGGGGAAATGGAAGTGTGGGCGCTGGAAGCCTACGGCGCTGCCTACGTCCTGCAGGAAATGCTGACCGTGAAGTCCGACGACGTGCAGGGCCGGACCAAGGTCTACGAAAGCATCGTCAAGGGCGAGCACTCGATCGAAGCCGGCATGCCGGAATCGTTCAACGTGCTGGTCAAGGAAATCCGTTCGCTGGGTCTCGACATCGAGCTCGAGCGTTCGTAAACGAAGGGGATAGAGTCTTATGAAATCGCTACTCGACCTGTTCAAGCAGTTCACCCCGGATGAGCATTTCGATGCCATCAAGATCGGCATGGCTTCGCCCGAAAAGATCCGCTCGTGGTCTTTCGGCGAGGTGAAGAAGCCCGAGACGATCAACTACCGCACGTTCAAGCCCGAACGCGACGGCTTGTTCTGCGCCAAGATCTTCGGCCCGATCAAGGACTACGAGTGCCTGTGCGGCAAGTACAAGCGCCTCAAGCACCGCGGCGTGATCTGCGAGAAGTGCGGCGTCGAAGTCACGCAGACCAAGGTCCGCCGCGAGCGCATGGGTCACATCGACCTGGCCGCTCCTTGCGCGCACATCTGGTTCCTGAAGTCGCTGCCGTCGCGCCTGGGCCTGGTGCTCGACATGACGCTGCGCGACATCGAGCGCGTGCTGTACTTCGAAGCCTACGTGGTGACCGACCCCGGCATGACCCCGCTGAAGAAGTTCAGCATCATGTCCGAGGACGACTACGACACGAAGCGCAAGGAATACGGTGACGAGTTCATCGCCAAGATGGGCGCCGAAGGCATCAAGGACCTGCTGGAGGGCATCGAGCTCGACAGCGAGATCGAGAAGCTGCGCGGCGACCTGACCGGTTCCGAAGTCAAGGTCAAGAAGAACTCCAAGCGCCTGAAGGTGCTCGAGGCTTTCCGCAAGTCGGGCATCAAGCCCAACTGGATGGTGCTCGACGTGCTGCCCGTGCTGCCGCCGGACCTGCGTCCGCTGGTGCCGCTGGACGGCGGCCGCTTCGCGACCTCCGACCTGAACGACCTGTACCGCCGCGTCATCAACCGCAACTCGCGTCTGCGCCGCCTGCTGGAGCTCAAGGCCCCGGAAATCATCGCGCGCAACGAAAAGCGGATGCTGCAGGAAGCCGTCGACTCGCTGCTGGACAACGGCCGCCGCGGCAAGGCCATGACGGGCGCCAACAAGCGCGCGCTCAAGTCGCTGGCCGACATGATCAAGGGCAAGAGCGGTCGCTTCCGCCAGAACCTGCTGGGCAAGCGCGTCGACTACTCGGGCCGTTCGGTCATCGTGGTGGGCCCGACGCTCAAGCTGCACCAGTGCGGCCTGCCGAAGCTGATGGCGCTCGAGCTGTTCAAGCCCTTCATCTTCTCGCGCCTCGAAGCCATGGGCATCGCGACCACGATCAAGGCTGCCAAGAAGGAAGTCGAATCGGGCACGCCGGTGGTCTGGGACATCCTGGAAGAGGTGATCAAGGAGCACCCGGTGATGCTGAACCGCGCACCGACGCTGCACCGCCTGGGCATCCAGGCCTTCGAGCCGATCCTGATCGAAGGCAAGGCGATCCAGCTGCACCCGCTGGTCTGCGCGGCCTTCAACGCCGACTTCGACGGCGACCAGATGGCCGTCCACGTGCCGCTGTCGGTGGAAGCGCAGATGGAAGCCCGCACGCTGATGCTGGCCTCCAACAACGTGCTGTTCCCCGCTTCGGGCGAACCCTCGATCGTTCCCTCGCAGGACGTGGTGCTGGGTCTGTACTACACGACCCGCGACCGCATCAACGGCAAGGGCGAAGGCCTGATGTTCTCGGACATCGGTGAAGTGCAGCGCGCGCTCGACGCCAACGTGGTCGAGCTGACCGCCAAGGTCGCCGTGCGCATCACGGAGTACACCAAGAACAAGGAAACCGGCGAATTCGTGCCGTCGACCTCGCTCGTGGACACCACCGTGGGCCGTGCCCTGCTGTCCGAGATCCTGCCCAAGGGCCTGCCGTTCTCGAACATCAACAAGGCGCTGAAGAAGAAGGAAATCTCCAAGCTCATCAACGTGAGCTTCCGCAAGTGCGGCCTGAAGGAGACCGTGGTCTTCGCCGACAAGCTGCTGCAGAACGGTTTCCGCCTCGCGACCAAGGCCGGCATCTCGATCGCCATCGACGACATGCTGGTGCCGGCCGAGAAGCACGGCATCATCGACCGCTCGGCCAAGGAAGTGAAGGAGATCGAGCAGCAGTACGTCTCCGGTCTCGTGACCTCCGGCGAGCGCTACAACAAGGTGGTGGACATCTGGGGCAAGGCCGGCGACGAAGTGTCGAAGGTGATGATGGCCAAGCTGTCGAAGCAGAAGGTCATCGACCGCCACGGCAAGGAAGTCGAGCAGGAGTCCTTCAACTCGATCTACATGATGGCCGACTCGGGTGCCCGCGGTTCCGCGGCCCAGATTCGCCAGGTGGCCGGCATGCGCGGCCTGATGGCCAAGCCGGACGGCTCGATCATCGAGACGCCCATCACCGCGAACTTCCGCGAAGGCCTGAACGTGCTGGAGTACTTCATCTCCACCCACGGTGCCCGAAAGGGTCTGGCCGACACGGCGCTGAAGACGGCGAACTCGGGCTACCTGACCCGCCGTCTGGTCGACGTGACGCAGGATCTGGTCGTGATCGAGCAGGACTGCGGCACGCACGACGGCGCGCTGATGCGCGCGATCGTCGAGGGCGGTGAAGTCATCGAATCGCTGCGCGACCGTATCCTCGGCCGTACCGCGGCCGAAGACGTGGTGCACCCCGAGACGCGCGCCGTGCTGGTCAAGGCCGGCGACATGCTCGACGAGGACACGATCGAGGCCATCGAGGCCGACGGCGTGGACGAAGTCAAGGTCCGCACCGCGCTGACCTGCGCCACGCGCTTCGGCATCTGCGCCAAGTGCTACGGCCGCGACCTCGGCCGCGGCGGCCTGGTGAACAACGGCGAAGCGGTCGGCGTGATCGCGGCGCAGTCGATCGGCGAACCGGGCACGCAGCTCACGATGCGTACCTTCCACATCGGTGGTGCGGCTTCGCGCGCGGCTGTCGCTTCGAGCGTCGAGGCCAAGTCCAACGGCGTGATCGGCTTCAACGCCACGATGCGCTACGTGACCAACAGCAAGAACGAGCTGGTGGTGATCGCACGTTCGGGCGAGATCGTCATCCATGACGAGCACGGCCGCGAGCGCGAGCGCCACAAGGTGCCGTACGGTGCGACGCTGACGGTCAAGGCCGACCAGCAGATCAAGGCCGGCCACGTGCTCGCCAACTGGGACCCGCTGACGCGTCCGATCATCACGGAATTCGCCGGCAAGACCCAGTTCGAGAACGTCGAGGAAGGCCTCACGGTCGCCAAGCAGGTGGACGACGTGACCGGTCTGTCGACCCTGGTCGTGATCGACCCGAAGCGCCGCGGCGCCGCCAAGGTCGTGCGTCCGCAGGTCAAGCTGATCGACGCCTCGGGCGCCGAGGTGAAGATCCCCGGCACCGACCACTCGGTGACGATCGGCTTCCCGATCGGCGCGCTGATCCAGGTGCGCGACGGCCAGGACGTGGGCCCCGGCGAAGTGCTGGCGCGTATTCCGGTCGAAGGCCAGAAGACCCGCGACATCACCGGCGGTCTGCCGCGCGTGGCCGAGCTGTTCGAAGCCCGTTCGCCGAAGGACAAGGGCATGCTGGCCGAGATGACCGGCACCGTGTCGTTCGGCAAGGAGACGAAGGGCAAGATCCGCCTGCAGATCACCGACCCGGAAGGCAAGGTCTGGGAAGAGCTCGTGCCGAAGGAAAAGAACATCCTGGTGCACGAAGGCCAGGTGGTGAACAAGGGCGAGAGCGTGGTCGACGGTCCGGCGGACCCGCAGGACATCCTGCGCCTGCTGGGTTCGGAAGAACTCGCGCGCTACATCGTGGACGAGGTGCAGGACGTGTACCGCCTGCAGGGCGTGAAGATCAACGACAAGCACATCGAGGTGATCGTTCGCCAGATGCTGCGCCGCGTCGTGGTCGACAACGTCGGCGACACCAACTACATCTCGGGCGAACAGGTCGAACGCAGCGAAATGCTCAACACCAACGACGCCCTGCGCGCCGACGGCAAGATCCCCGCGACGTACACCAACCTGCTGCTCGGTATCACGAAGGCCTCGCTGTCGACCGACTCGTTCATCTCCGCCGCTTCGTTCCAGGAAACGACGCGCGTGCTGACCGAGGCCGCGATCATGGGCAAGCGCGACGAGCTGCGCGGCCTGAAGGAAAACGTCATCGTCGGCCGCCTGATTCCCGCGGGCACCGGCATGGCGTACCACCAGGCACGCAAGGCCAAGGACGAGATGGACGAGGCCGAGCGCCGTGCCATCGCCGAGTCCGAAGCCGCCGAACTGGCTGGTTCGTCCAGCGATGCCACCACCACGGCCGACGCCAGCGAAGGCGCCGCGACCGAATAACTGGTTAGCATCGCCCGGCCATGACCGGTCGTGAACGCCTCCCGGCCCTCGCGGTCGGGAGGCGTTTTTTCATGGGGGCGCCGGTTTTCCGCCGGCCCTCCCGTCCTTCGTTTCCGCTTTTCCTGGAGTGCCGTCGATGAGCGTGTTGCCCGATTCGCTGGCCGGCTGGGTCGTCGTGGCCGTGCTGCTGTTCTGGTTTGTCGGCGCTTACAACCGGCTGGTGCGGCTGCGGGCCGCGGTCCTGCAGGCCTATGCCACGCTGGACGCCGCGCTGGCGCGCCAGCTCGACTTCGTGCAGACCAGCCTGAGCGCGCCGTCGGCCGCCGAGGAATCGACCGATGCCGCGGCGGGCGCCTCATCGCTGCAGGCCGCGACCACGCAGATGGCCACCCTGCTCGGCGCGACCCGGCAGCGCCCGCTCGAGGCCGGCAGCATGTCGGCGCTCGCGACCGCGCTGCAGGTGCTGCTGACCGCCTGGCAGCGCCGGCATCCGGATGCGGTGACCTCCTTCCATCCCGACGGCACGCTGTCGCGTCCCGCGGGGCAGGCCTCGACGGCGAACGCGCTGGTGCCGGTGGCGGCCGCGGGCGCGATCGCGGTCGAGCCGATGGCCTGGCCCGAGCCGTCGGCCGCCGCCGAGATCGCGCGCACCCAGTTCAACCTCGCGGTCGCCAGCTACAACGCGGCGATCGCCCAGTTCCCGGCGCTGCTGGTGGCATGGGCCGTGCGTCTGAGGCCCGCGGCGCCGCTGCACTGAACTTCGGCCGCCCGTTTCGTTCTTCATATTGCCCGGGTGGCGGACATCCGGGCCCTTTAACATCGCCCGCATTGCCTGCTCTTCCTTCTGACCCCTCGCACGGCGGCGCTTCGCCGCTGCAACCGCCGCTCTGGCGCCAACTGCAATTGACCGCGGGGGCGCTGGCGTCGATCCGCGCCGGCACCTCGGGCTCGGTCGCTTTCGAGGCCGTCGAGCCGGCGTTGCGTCCCGGCGTCCAGGCGCTGGGCTTCCAGGTGCTGCGCTGGCTCGGCCGCGCCGAAGCCCTGCGCCGCCATCTCGCCAAGCGCACGCCGCCGCCGCTGCCCGATGCGCTGCTGTGCACCGCGCTCGGCCTGGCCTGGGACGCGGCGCAGTCGCCCTACGAGCCTTTCACGCTGGTCGACCAGACCGTGGAGGCCGCCAAGCGCAACCCGGCCACGCGCGCGCAGGCCAGCTTCATCAATGCCTGCCTGCGGCGCTTCCTGCGCGAGCGCGACGAGCTCGTGGCCGCCACCGACGCCGAACCGGTGGCGCACTGGAACCATCCGCGCTGGTGGATCGAGAAGCTCAAGCGCGACCATCCGCGCGACTGGCAGCGCGTGCTGCAGGCCGACAACGCCCAGGCGCCGATGACCCTGCGCGTGAACGTGCGCAAGACCGCCGCCGGCCCCTATCGCAACGAGCTTGCGGCGCTCGACATGCCGGCCACGCCGGTCGCCCTCAACGGGCTGCAGCTCGCGCGCGCGCGGCCGGTGCAGCAACTGCCCGGTTTCGCCGATGGCGCCTGCTCGGTGCAGGACGCCGCCGCCCAGCTCGCCGCGCCGCTGCTGCTCGACGGGCTCGCGGCGCCGTCCG
>Ga0256775_1000179_pt1 | contig 14137 bp, 13 predicted proteins | sample MC6MC0926MT_FD_186036 | JGI IMG/M metagenome (GOLD analysis project Ga0256775, IMG submission 186036) | Metatranscriptome of enriched soil aggregate microbial communities from Iowa State University, Ames, United States - MC6-MC0926-MT... | ecosystem: Environmental > Terrestrial > Soil >...
CATGTGTGGAATCGTGGGGTACGTCGGTACCGACAAGAGCCTCGAGGTGCTTCTCGGCGGCCTGAAGCGCCTGGAGTACCGCGGATACGACTCCGCGGGCATCGCCGTGATCGGCCCGGACGGCGCCCTCGGCACCGCTAAGAAGGCCGGGAAGCTCTCGGTGCTGACTGAAGACCTGCAGGAGCACCCCATCCCGAACGGGCAGACCGGCATCGGTCACACCCGCTGGGCGACGCACGGCGGCCCGACCGACGTGAATGCGCACCCGCATCTGGGCGACGACGGTCGCCTGGCCGTCATCCACAACGGCATCATCGAGAACTTCGCGACGCTGAAGGACGAGTTGCTCGCCGACGGCTTCGCCTTCGAGTCCGAGACCGACACCGAGGTCGCAGCCGTGCTGCTGGGCCGCGAGTACCGCCGGACGGGCGACCTGCCCGAGGCGTTCCAGAGCGTCGTCTCCCGCCTGGAGGGTGCATTCACCCTTCTCGCGATGCACCAGGACCAGCCGCACGTCGTCGTCGGCGCACGCCGCAACTCGCCGCTCGTCATCGGGCTCGGCGAGGGCGAGAACTTCCTCGGCTCGGACGTCGCCGCGTTCGTCGAGCACACCCGCAAGGCGATGGCGATCGGTCAGGACCAGATCGTCACCATCACGCCGGACAGCGTCACGGTCACCGACTTCGCCGGCGCGCCCGTCGAGGTCGAGCCGTTCGAGGTCGCGTGGGACGCCTCCGCCGCCGAGAAGGGCGGCTGGTCGTCGTTCATGGCGAAGGAGATCGCCGAAGAGCCGGATGCGGTGGCCAACACGCTCCGCGGCCGCCTCGTCGAGGGCGCCGTCCACATCCCCGAGCTCGACGCGCTCGGCGACGAGTACTTCGCCGGCATCGACCGCATCACGATCATCGCGTGCGGCACTGCCGCGTACGCGGGCCTGGTGGGCAGCTACGCGATCGAGAAGTGGGCCCGCGTGCCCGTCACGGTCGAGCTGAGCCACGAGTTCCGCTACCGCGAGCCCGTGCTGACCGACGGCACCCTGGTCATCTCGATCAGCCAGTCGGGCGAGACGATGGACACGCTGATGGCCGTCAAGTACGCCCGCGAGGGCGGCGCCAAGGCCATCTCGGTCTGCAACACGCAGGGCGCGACCATCCCGCGCGAGTCCGACGCCGCGCTGTACACGCACGCCGGCCCGGAGGTCGCCGTCGCGTCGACGAAGGCCTTCGTCGCCCAGATCACCGCTCTGTACCTGTTCGGCCTTCACCTGGCGCGCGTCCGCGGCACCCTGAGCGCCGCCCAGCAGCGCGACGCGATCGAGGAGCTGCAGGAGGTGCCCGCCAAGATCGCCACGGTGCTCGAGTCGCACGCCGAGATCGCGCAGCTGGCCAAGTGGATGTCGGACACCCGCGCGGTGCTGTTCCTCGGTCGTCACGTCGGCTACCCGATCGCGCTGGAAGGTGCGCTCAAGCTCAAGGAGCTCGCGTACATCCACGCCGAGGGCTTCGCTGCCGGCGAGCTGAAGCACGGACCGATCGCCCTGATCGAGCCGGGCCAGCCGGTGTTCGTCGTCGTGCCCAGCCCGCGCTGGTCGGACGAGCTGCACAAGAAGGTCGTCTCGAACATCCAGGAGATCCGCGCCCGCGGCGCCCGCGTCATCGCGATCGCCGAGGCCGGAGATGCCGCCGTGCTGCCGTTCGCCGACGAGGTCATCCGCATCCCGCTGGCCGCGCCCCTCTTCGAGCCGCTTCTCGCGGTCGTCCCGCTGCAGATCTTCGCCATGGAGCTGTCGGCGGCGAAGGGCCTCGACGTCGACCAGCCGCGCAACCTGGCCAAGTCCGTCACCGTCGAGTGACGCCGTGATCGCCGGCATCGGGGTCGACGTGGTCGATCTGGCCCGCTTCGAGCGGTCGATCGCCCGCACGCCGAAGCTGCGCGACCGGCTGTTCACCGAGGCGGAGCGCCTGCTCCCCGTGCACTCCCTCGCGGCCCGGTTCGCCGCGAAAGAGGCGCTGATCAAGGCGCTCGGCGGCTCCGAGGGCGTGCGCTGGCACGACATGGAGATCGTCCCCGACGAGGAGAGGAACCCCGGTTTCGTGCTGCACAACGTCGTCGAGGCGCAGGTCCGCGAGCGTGGCATCGTGCGCATCCACGTGTCGATGACGCATGACGCCGGCGTCGCGACGGCGTTCGTCGTGACGGAGTGCGCGCCGTGACCGCGGTGTTCCGGGAGCGGGTCGTCGACCTGGATGCGGTGACCGCGAACGTCGCACGCCTGCGCGAGCTCGTCGGCTCGCCGCACGTCATGGCGGTCGTCAAGGCCGACGCGTACGGCCACGGCGCCGTCGAGTGCGCCCGTGCAGCGCTCGCCGGCGGGGCGGACTGGCTCGGCGTCGCCGAGATCTCCGAGGGCCTCGCGTTGCGGGAGGCCGGCATCACCGCGCCCGTGCTGGCGTGGCTGCACGACCCCGACGACGACTTCGCCGACGCCGTCCGCGCCGACCTCGACCTCGGGATCTCGTCAGGCGTCCAGCTGGAGGCCGCAGCGGCCGCAGCCACGGGCGACCGGCCGGCCTTCGTCCAGCTCAAGATCGAGACCGGTCTGAGTCGCAACGGCGTCCCGGAATCCGAGTGGGATGTGGTGGTGGCGCGCGCACGTGAGCTCGAGGTCGCCGGTCTCGTCCGCGTCCGCGGCATCTTCTCGCACCTCTCCAACGCGTCGCCGGAGGACGACCGCGCCGCGATCGCCGCGTTCGAACGTGCGCTCGATCGCGCATCCGCCGTCGGACTCGATCCCGAGCTGCGGCACATCGCGGCCAGTGCGGCCGCCCTCTCACTGCCGGAGTCGCGGTTCGACCTCGTCCGCCTCGGCATCGCCGTGTACGGACTGTCGCCCTTCGGCCGGGAGTCGGCCTTCGAGCTCGGGCTGCGTCCCGCGATGACGCTGCGCGGGCGGGTGGCCGCGGTCCGGCGCGTACCCGCGGGCACAGGCGTCTCCTACGACTACACGTACCGCACCGAGAAGGAGACGACGCTCGTCCTCGTCCCCCTCGGCTATGCAGAGGGCATCCCGCGTCACGCGTCCAACCGCGGTCCCGTCGCGATCGGCGGCCGCACGTTCCGGATCAGCGGGCGGGTCGCCATGGACCAGTTCGTGGTCGACGTCGGCGACCTGGACGTGGCGGTCGGCGACGAGGTCGTCCTGTTCGGCGACCCCGCAGTCGGCGTGCCGGGGGCGGACGACTGGGCTGAGGCCGCCGACACCATCAACTACGAGATCGTCACGCGTCTCGGCGGACGGCTGAGACGGAGCTACACCGGAGGCGGCCGATGACGGACGCGCTGAAGGTGCCCGCCGTCCGGCGGGTCGCCACGGCGGACGAGATGCACGAACTCGGCCGGGAGCTGGCCGGGGTCCTGCGGGCGGGCGACCTCGTCATCCTGTCCGGTCCGCTCGGGGCGGGCAAGACGACGCTGACGCGCGGGATCGGCGAAGGACTGCACGTGCGCGGCCCGGTGACCAGCCCGACGTTCGTGCTCGCCCGGACGCATCCCAGCCTCTCCGGCGGCGCGCCGCTCGTGCACGTCGACGCCTACCGCTTGTCCACCGCGCTCGAGCTCGACGACCTCGACATCGACTTCGCGCGCTCGGTCGTGGTGGTGGAGTGGGGCGCCGGGATGCTCGACGGCGTCGCCGAGTCGTGGCTCGACGTGGCGATCGAGCGGCCGACCGGAGCGGCGGAGGGAACGGCCGCCGACGCCGACGCGGTCGACGAGACCGACGAACCGCGTACCGTCACGCTGACCGGGTACGGTCCGCGCTGGGCGCCCCCCGCGGGCTCCTCGGCCGCCGATCCCGCTTAGGCTGGAGGCATGCTGCTCGCCATCGACACGTCCGCCGGGACCAGCGTCGCCGTCGTCGACCGGGAGGGCGGGGTGCTCTCGGAGATCATCGAGACCGACACCATGCGTCATGCCGAGGTGATCGGCACCCTGATCGATGAGGCGCTGACCGTGGCCGGCATCGAGGTGCGCGCTCTGTCGGGTGTCGTCGCGGGGATGGGGCCGGGCCCGTTCACGGGACTCCGGGTCGGCATCGCCGCGGCGAAGGCGTTCGCGATCGGCGCGGGCAAGCCGCTCGTCCCCGTCGTCAGCCATGACGCCGTCGCCTACGACCGCTACGCATCCGGCCACGCGGGGCCGCTCCTGATCGTCACCGACGCCCGGCGCCGCGAACGCTACTGGACCGCCTACTCGGGCGTCGACGGCTTCGGTCTGCCGATCCGCCTCGACGGGCCGGGCCTCGCCCCACCGGACGAGCTGCCGCATCCCGATATCGCCCGAGTCGACGCCGACGTCGTGCCCGCCGGCCGGCTCGGCCTGATCGCCGAGCTGCGCTACGCGAACCGGCTGCCCATGGACCCCGATGTCGCCCTCTACCTGCGCTCGCCGGATGTGACGCCGTCCGCCGGGCCGAAGCGGGTGACGGCGTGACCGATCCCGCCCGCACCGTGCACCAGCTGCGCCGCGCCGAGCCCGCCGACGTGCCCGCGATCATGGAGCTGGAGCGCAGCGTCTTCGAGAACGACGCGTGGTCGGAGCGCTCCATGCGCTCGGAGGTCGCCGGCGAGCACGGCTACTACCTCGTCGCCTTCGCGCCGGAGTCGCCCGACCGCCTCGCCGGGTATGCCGGACTCCTCGCCCCGCGCGGGGGAGGGGAGGGCGACATCCAGACCATCGCGGTCGCCCCGCACGCCCGTCGCCGTGGGCTGGGCCGGCAGCTCATGCTCGCCCTGATCGCCGAGGCGCGGAAACGCGGCGCCCGCGAGGTGTTCCTCGAAGTGCGCGCCGACAACCCGGGCGCCCAGACCCTCTACCGCGACCTCGGTTTCGAAGAGATCGGCGTGCGCCCGAAGTACTACCAGCCGGACGGTGTGGATGCGATCGTGATGCGTCTCGCCGTCCCCAGTCCGGAGACCACCCTCGCATGACCAGTGCAGCATCCACCCGCCTCGATCCGGCGTCCGTGAAGGAGCCGCTCGTGCTCGGCATCGAGACGTCATGCGACGAGACCGGTGTGGGGATCGTTCGCGGCACGACTCTGCTCGCCAACACGATCGCGTCGTCGATGGAGGAGCACGCCCGCTACGGCGGCGTCGTCCCGGAGGTCGCCGCCCGCGCACATCTGGAGGCCCTGGAACCGACGCTGCGCACTGCGGTAGCGGACGCGGGGATCGAGCTGGCCGACGTCGACGCCATCGCTGTGACTAGCGGCCCCGGACTCTCGGGTGCGCTCATGGTCGGCGTCGGCGCGGCAAAGGCGCTCGCCGTCTCCCTCGGCAAGCCGCTGTACGCCGTCAACCACCTCGTCGGCCACGTCGGCGCCGATCTGCTCGACGCGCAGGGCGGCCCGGGGCATCCCGTCGAACTGCCGACGATCGCCCTGCTCGTCTCCGGCGGCCACACCTCCCTGCTGCTCGTCCGCGATCTCGTCTCGGACGTCGAGCTGCTCGGCGAGACCATCGACGACGCAGCCGGTGAGGCGTTCGACAAGGTCGCCCGTGTGCTCGGCCTGCCGTATCCCGGCGGCCCGCAGATCGACCGCGTCGCCGCGGACGGCGACCCGAAGGCGATCCGCTTCCCGCGGGGGCTGACCCGGCCGAAGGACCTGGAGAAGCACCGGTACGACTTCTCCTTCTCCGGACTCAAGACCGCGGTCGCGCGCTGGGTCGAACAGCGTCAGGATGCCGGGGAAGAGGTGCCGGTCGCCGATGTCGCGGCGTCGTTCCGGGAGGCGGTGGCGGACGTGCTGATCACGAAGGCGCTGGCCGCATGCCGTGATCACGACGTGCCCCGGCTGCTGCTCGGCGGCGGCGTCGTGGCGAACGCCCGGGTGCGCCAGCTCGCCATCGCGCGGGCGGCCGAAGTCGGTGTCGCGCTGCGCATCCCGGCTCTTTCGCTGTGCACGGACAACGGCGCGATGATCGCGGCGCTGGGGGCGCAGCTGATCATGGCGGGTCACGGCCCGAGCGAGCTCACCTTCTCGGCGGACTCCACACTCCCGGTGACGGAGATTCAGGTCACCGCCTGAGTGGTGCGTTGACACCCTCCCGGACCCCCTGCCACGATGGGTGTGATACAGCGTTCTCTCAGGAAATCCGTTTCCGCTGAGGCGCCGACCACCAGCTTCCCGCACCGAAGGAGATGGGTCTCATGACCGACCCGAACGCCCCCGTCGAACCGACGGACCCGAACTCGCAGAACGGATCGGTCCCGCCGCCGCCGCCCGCCCCGCCTGCGTCCGACACGGGGGCCGTGCCCCCGCCTGCGCCGGGTTACGGTCAGCAGCCGCCGGCTCCGGACTACGGTCAGCAGCCGCCGGCTCCGGGATACGGCCAGCAGCCGCCCGCGCCGGGATACGGCCAGCAGCCACCGGCCCCGGGATACGGTCAGCAGTACCAGCAGCCCTACGGCCAGCAGCCGGGCCAGCCCCAGCAGCCGTACGGCCAGCCGGCATACGGGCAGCCCGCCCCCGGCTACACCCAGCCCTACGGGCAGCCCGCCGCCAAGTCGCCGATCCTGAGCATCCTGTCGCTCGTCGGCGGCATCCTCGGCATCGTGCTCAACATCGCCTGGGGCATCGGCTTCCTGTTCGGTATCGCGGCGGTCGTGCTCGGCTTCATCGGCCGCAACAAGGAGCCGCAGGCCAAGGGCTTCTGGCTCACCGGCATCATCCTCGGCTTCGTGAGCATCGCGATCGCGATCATCTACTGGATCTTCCTCGCGATCATCTTCGCGAGCATCGCGAACTACCAGGGCACGTACTGAGCAAAGCCCTGTGAAGCGGTTCGCCGACGGCCTCAGAGCCGTTCGGCGAGCAGCGCCGTGTGCCGCCCGGCGACCCTGGTGAGGATCAGGGTCGCCGGGCGGTCGCCGTTGAGGCTCAGCCGGCGGCGCAGTGCGGCGGGGTCCACATCCACCCCCCGCTTCTTGATCTCGAGGGTGCCGATGCCGCGCTGACGGAGAGCCTTCTTCAGGTCCTTCTCGGCGTACGGGAGCGTTTCGAGAACGCGGAAGCCGGCCGCGAACGGGGTCTCGGCGGGCCGGTCGGTCGTGATGTAGGCGATCTGCTCCGAGAGCATCCTGCCGCCCAGCCTGCGTGCGAGATCGCCGATGAGGCGCGCGCGTATGACCGCGCCATCCGGCTCGTAGAGGAACTCCCCGAGCGGACCGGTCTCCTCGTCGGGACTGTCGGCATCGGCGGTCAGTTCGTCCGCCCGATCGCCGCGGAGCACAAGTGCGGCGCGGTGGATGCCGGGCCGGGCCAGCGCTCCGAACCAGAGGCCCAGCTCGACGACCTGTCCGTCGGCGGAGACCCACTGCGCCTCCGCCGTCGAGGGGATGAGGTCGCGGTCGAATCCCGGACCGAGCTTCAGGCCGACCGATCGGCCGGTGGCGAGCTCGTACGCGAAGCCGAGCGACGGCGTGTAGTCGTCGGGGTCGGTGAGGCGCTCCGTCTGCGTGTGCCCGGCGGTCCGTCGCGCCGGGTCGAGGAAGACGCCGTCGATCTCGCGCAGGTCGACGTCTTCCGCACGCCGCTGCTCGACCCGCGCGCTGGGGAACGGGGCCAGGTTGAAGGAGGCGATGGCCGCGGTGACCTCGTCGGCCTCGATCGCCAGGACGTCCAGCTCGAGGGCGGCGAGGGCGAGAGCGTCGCCGCCGATGCCGCAGCCGAGGTCGGCGACCCGGCGGATCCCCGCCGCGCGGAACCGTCCGGCGTGCCGCGCGGCGACCGGCAGCCGGGTGGCCTGCTCCAGGCCGGCCTCGGTGAAGAGCATCTGCGACGCGAAGTCGCCGAACTTGGCCACGGCCTTGCGGCGCAGTTTCGACTGCGTGAGTACGGCCGCGACCAGCGCGGGGGAGTGGCCCTGCTTGCGGAGGTCGCTGACGATCGCGAGTACGTCCCGCTCGCTGTTGTAGGGCGGAAGGGAGTCGAGCAGCCGCAGTCCCTCCGGGCTCAGGAGGGCGACCAGCTCGGAGCGTTCCATGCGCTCAACGCTACCCTGGACGTGCCGCCCCGCCCGGTCTGGCACTCACGTTGCGTGACTGCTAACGCACCCCCTAGACTCGTGTTAGCACTCTCAGTGCGAGTTTGCTAATCAGTCTTAGTAGAGACACTGTTCTTCACAGGAAAGGGGTCAACGTGTCGGTCTCCATCAAGCCGCTCGAGGATCGCATCGTCATCAAGCAGGTCGAGGCTGAGCAGACCACTGCTTCCGGTCTGGTCATCCCCGACACCGCCAAGGAGAAGCCGCAGGAGGGCGAGGTCGTCGCGGTGGGCCCTGGGCGCATCGACGACAACGGCAACCGCATCCCGCTCGATGTCGCTGTCGGCGACAAGGTCATCTACTCGAAGTACGGCGGCACCGAGGTGAAGTTCGGCGGCGAGGACTACCTCGTCCTGTCGGCCCGCGACGTGCTCGCGGTCGTCGTCCGCTGACGCACCCCCTCTTCTCGACGGCCCGGATGCTCTGAGCATCCGGGCCGTCGTGGTGTCTGCGGTCGCAGGTAGAGTCGGACGAGTGGCATCCTCCGACGACCTCAGCTCCCACCGCACATCCGGACTCGTCTACGCGGTCTCCGCGTACGTCCTGTGGGGCATCCTCCCGATCTACTTCCTGGCGCTCGCGCCAGCCTCGGCCTGGGAGATCGTCGGCTGGCGCGTGATCTTCTCGCTCGGGTTCTGCGCGATCGCCCTCACGGTGACCCGTTCCTGGCGCGCGTTCACGGCGCTGCTCACCGACAAGCGCGTCCTGTTCACGATGGGCCTCGCCGGCGCTCTCATCTACGTCAACTGGCAGACGTATGTGCTGGCGACGGTGAACGGCCACGTCGTCGAGGCGGCCCTCGGCTACTTCATCAACCCGATCGTCACGGTGTTCCTCGGCGTCGTCGTCCAGCGCGAGAAGCTGCGCGTCGCCCAGTGGGTCGCCGTCGGCGTGAGCGTCGTCGCCGTCATCGTCCTCGCGGTCGGCTACGGCTCGATGCCGTGGATCGCCCTCATCCTCGCCTTCTCGTTCGGCCTGTACGGGCTGATCAAGAAGCGCGTGGGCAACCGGGTGGATGCGCTCTCCGGCCTCACCCTCGAGACGATGTGGCTGACCCCGGTGGCCATCATCCAGCTCGTCGTCGTCGGCGTCACCGCCGGGCTCACCATCGGCACCGCGGGGGTGTGGCACACCGTTCTGCTCGTCGGCGCCGGCGTCATCACGGCCGTCCCGCTGCTGTTCTTCGCCGCGGCATCCCGTCGCCTCCCGCTCGTCTACATGGGCTTCATCCAGTACTTCGCCCCGTTCATCCAGTTCATCGTCGGCGTCGCCGTGCTGCACGAGGCGATGCCGCCGGAGCGCTGGGTCGGCTTTGCGATCGTCTGGCTCGCGCTGCTCATCCTGAGCATCGACATGATCGTCGCCGCACGACAGGGGAAGCGGGCGGCGGAGCTCGACCTGGCCCCGGTGGACTGACCGCGAAGCGGCCGGAATATCCGTCCAGATTCTGCCGTTACCATTGAGCATCCACAGTCGCGCGTCCTCACACGGGATGCATCTTTGAAGGGGTGAGATGGATCAGGCGGATCCGTTCGGTTTCATCGGTTTAACCTACGACGACGTCATGCTCCTCCCCGGGCATACCGACGTCATCCCGAGTGAGGCGGACACTTCAACCCGCCTGACCAAGCGCATCTCGATGGCGACTCCGCTGCTCTCGAGCGCGATGGACACCGTCACCGAGTCGCGCATGGCCGTCGCCATGGCGCGCCAGGGCGGCATCGGCATCATCCACCGCAACCTCTCGATCGAGGACCAGGCGGCGCACGTCGACAAGGTGAAGCGCTCCGAGTCGGGCATGATCACCAACCCGGTGACCACGACGCCGGACGCGACCGTCGAAGAGGTCGACGCTCTGTGCGGCCAGTTCCGCGTCAGCGGTCTCCCCGTCGTCGAGCCGGACGGCACCCTCGTCGGCATCATCACCAACCGCGACATGCGTTTCGTGTCGCCGTTCGAGCGGTCGACCACCAAGGTCCGCGACGTCATGACCCGTCAGCCGCTGATCACGGCTCCGATCGGCATCGACCCGGACGCGGCCGTCGCCATCTTCGCCGAGCACAAGATCGAGAAGCTCCCCCTGGTGGACGCCGACGGCAAGCTCGGCGGCCTCATCACGGTGAAAGACTTCGACAAGAGCGAGAAGTACCCCGACGCCACGAAGGACGACGAGGGCCGGCTCCGTGTCGGCGCCGCGATCGGCTTCTTCGGTGACGCCTGGCAGCGCGCGATGACCCTGGTCGACGCGGGGGTCGACGTGATCGTCGTCGACACCGCCAACGGCGACAGCGCCGGCGTTCTCGACATCATCCGCCGCCTCAAGGCGGAGCCCCGCGCGTCGCACGTCGACGTCATCGGCGGCAACGTCGCCACCCGTTCGGGCGCTCAGGCGCTCATCGACGCGGGTGCCGACGCCATCAAGGTCGGTGTCGGCCCGGGCTCCATCTGCACCACGCGCGTCGTCGCCGGTGTGGGTGTGCCCCAGGTCACCGCGGTCTACGAGGCGTCGCTCGCCGCGCGCGAGGCCAACGTCCCACTCATCGCCGACGGCGGCCTCCAGTACTCGGGCGACATCGCGAAGGCGCTCGTCGCCGGTGCGGACAGCGTCATGCTCGGATCGCTGCTGGCCGGCACCTCCGAGTCGCCGGGCGAGCTCGTGTTCGTCAACGGCAAGCAGTTCAAGAACTACCGCGGGATGGGGTCGCTCGGCGCTTTGCAGACGCGCGGCAAGAAGACCTCCTACTCGCGTGACCGCTACTTCCAGGCGGATGTGCCGAGCGACGAGCAGCTGATCGCCGAGGGCATCGAGGGTCAGGTGCCGTTCCGCGGCCCGCTCTCCGCCGTCGCCTACCAGCTCGTCGGCGGACTGCGGCAGTCGATGTTCTACGTCGGCGCCCGCACCATCCCGGAGCTCAAGCAGAACGGCAAGTTCGTGCGCATCACCGCGGCGGGGCTCAAGGAGTCGCACCCGCACGACGTGCAGATGGTCGTGGAGGCTCCGAACTACCGTCGCTGACACGCAGCTTCAGGCCTGAGAAACCGCCGCCCGTTCCCTCGGGCGGCGGTTTCGTTTAGTCTGGAAGGCTTTGCCCGCCTCCCAGATCAGGATCACTCCATGAGCCACATCGACGTCTCCGGCGTCTCGTACACGCTCGCCGACGGCCGGCCGCTGCTCGACGACGTCTCGTTCCGGGTCGGGGATGGGCGCGTCGGCGCACTGATCGGCGCGAACGGCGCGGGCAAGTCGACCCTGCTGCGCATCATCCGGGGTGAACTCCGGCCCGACGCGGGCGGCGTCGTCATCGACGGCGGCCTCGCGGTGATGGACCAGTTCGTCGGACACGTCCGCGACGACCGGACGGTGAACGACCTGCTGGTGGGAGTGGCTCCGAAGGCGGTGAGGGCCGCGGCCGAAGCCCTGGAGGCGGCCGAGAACGCCATCATCGAGCGCGACGAGACCGACACACAGCTGCGGTATGCGAACGCGCTTGCCGAGTACGCCGACGCCGGCGGATACGAGCAGGAAGTCGTCTGGGACCAGTGCACGGTCGCCGCGCTCGGCGTCCCGTTCGAGCGCGCGCGATACCGGGCGGTCCGCACCCTGTCGGGCGGGGAGCAGAAGCGGTTGGTGCTGGAGGCGCTCCTGCGCGGTCCGGAACAGGTGCTGCTGCTCGACGAGCCGGACAACTACCTCGACGTGCCGGCCAAGCGCTGGCTGGAGGAGCAGCTCCGCGCGACGCAGAAGACGGTGCTGGTCGTCTCGCACGACCGCGAACTGCTCGCCAACGCGGCCGACCGCATCATCACGCTGGAGCTGGGGGCCGCCGGCAACACGACGTGGACGCACGGGGGAGGTTTCGCCGGCTACCACGACGCCCGGCGCGAGCGCATGGAGCGGCTCGAGGAGCTTCGCCGCCGGTGGGATGAGGAGCACGCGAAGCTGAAGGCGCTGGTGCTGCGCTTCAAGGAGAAAGCCAAGTACAACAGCGACCTCGCGAACGCCTACCAGGCCGCGCAGACCCGCCTCGCCCGCTTCGAGACGGCCGGTCCGCCGCAGGCGGTGCCGCGCGAACAGAACGTCCGGATGCGCTTGACCGGCGCACGCACCGGCCGCCGTGTGCTCGAATGCACAGACCTCGAATTGACCGGCCTCATGCGGCCGTTCGACGCCGAGGTCTGGTTCGGTGAGCGCGTCGCGGTGCTCGGCTCGAACGGATCCGGGAAGTCGCATTTCCTCCGGCTGCTCGCGGCCGGCGGCACGGATCCGGACCCGTCGGCCGGGCACCTCGCCGCAGCGGAGAACGCCGGCGCCGTTGTCCCGCACACGGGGAACGCGAAACTCGGTGCCCGGGTCGCTCCCGGCCTGTTCGCACAGGCTCACGAGCATCCCGAGCTGGTCGGACGGACGCTGCTGGAGATCCTGCACCGCGGAGACGAACGCCGCGACGGGATGCCCCGGGAGGCCGCGAGCCGGGCCCTCGATCGGTATGGCCTCGCCGGTGCCGCCGAGCAGACGTTCGAATCGCTGTCCGGCGGCCAGCAGGCGCGGCTGCAGATCCTGCTGCTCGAACTCTCCGGTGCGACGCTGCTGCTGCTCGACGAGCCAACCGACAACCTCGACCTGGTCTCGGCCGAGGCGCTCGAGGAGGGCCTCGCCGGCTTCGAGGGCACGGTGATCGCGGTCACGCACGACCGCTGGTTCGCTCGCGGGTTCGACCGGTTCCTGGTGTTCGGTTCCGACGGCGCGGTCTACGAGACCGACGAGCCGGTGTGGGACGAGCGGCGGGTCAGCCGCGCGCGCTGAGCTCGGCGATCCGGTCGATCGCGTCGGTGAGGACCTCCGGAGAGCACGCCAGGTTGAGGCGGATGAAACCGGCGCCGGGCGCACCGAACTCGATGCCGGGATTGACGGCGACGCGGGCCTCCTCCAGGATGCGCGTGGCAGGGTCGTCGCCCCAGCCGAGGGCGCGCAGGTCGATCCAGGCCAGGTAGCTGGCGAGCGGCTCCCGGTAGCGGGCGCGCGGCAGACGGTCGGTCAGCAGGACGGACAGCAGTTCGCGGTTGGTCTCGATGGCCCGCAGCACGTCGTCGAGCCAGGGTCGCCCATCCCGGAAGGCCGCTTCGGTGGCGATCCGGCCGAAGTGGCTGGTGCGCACCTCCACCTCGATGGGCAGGGCGTGGATGCGCTCGGCCTGCTCCGGCGACGCCGTCACGAACAGTGCGCACTTCAGGCCGGCCAGGTTCCAGGCCTTGCTGGCGGAGTGAGCGGCCACGCCGATCCGCCGCGCCTCCTCCGACACGGAGAGGAACGGCGTGAACGTCGCGTCGGTGTGCGTGAGCGGTGCGTGCACCTCGTCGCTCACGACGAACACACCGTGGTGGGCCGCCAGCGCGGCGACCGCCTCCAGCTCGGCGCGCGGGTGGACCAGACCGAGCGGATTGTGCGGATTGCAGAGCAGGAACGCCTTCGCCCCTCCCGCGAACGCCCGCTCCAGACCGGCGAGATCGAGCGCCCACCCTCGGCCGTCGGTCCCGCCGTCGAGCAGCGGCACCTCCTCGACGACACCCCCGGCTTCGGGGATCAGCTCGAAGAACGGCGGATAGACCGGCGGGGTGATGACCACGCGATCGCCCGGCTCGATCAGCATCCGCAGGGCCTCGACGATCACCACGCTCACGTCGGTGGTGGTCCGCGTCTGCGCGGGGTCGACCTCCCAGCCCCACCGGTCGCGCGCGAAGTCGGCGAACGCCCGCTGAGTGCGGTCGTCCGGCCCGATATAGCCGGTGTCGCTGCGGTCGACGGCCGCGTGCAGGGCCGCGGCGATCGGCGGGGCGAGCGGGTAGTCCATCTCGGCGACGAACAGCGGGAGGACGTCGTCGGGGTACGCGCGCCACTTCTCGCTGGTGCGCTGGCGGAGACGGCTGAGGGGTTCGGCTTCGACGGTCACGAGACCACCTTTCCACAGGCCCCCGACGCCGAACAGGCGCGCGGCCTAGACTGAAGCGCGTGAGTATGGAGATCGAGATCGGCC
>Ga0256775_1000184_pt1 | contig 13998 bp, 1 predicted proteins | sample MC6MC0926MT_FD_186036 | JGI IMG/M metagenome (GOLD analysis project Ga0256775, IMG submission 186036) | Metatranscriptome of enriched soil aggregate microbial communities from Iowa State University, Ames, United States - MC6-MC0926-MT... | ecosystem: Environmental > Terrestrial > Soil >...
AAGAAATCGTTTGTGGTCAAATCACAACCGAGGGGGAAAACGTCAAAAAGGAGGCGGAGTTTGCGGGGCATGCTGAGCGCGGCAAAACTGGGCGGGGATGAGGAAGAAGGGAAAGGTCTGGCTTCGAACGTCGGGGGATATGGAGAGGGATTGCTCAAGGCGAGGGCAGCACACCAAGGGCGTAGTTCGCTGTGGGCGCGGGCGTCTCCGGCACTCCTCCCACTGAAGCGCTGCCATCGGAGCCGGATGCCGACGCCGGCGAGGCCAGGCCGCCCGGCAAGCGTCCTGCAGCACTGCCACGGCTTTGAGGCGAAGGGGCCGGCACGGGCGTAGCGGAGGCGAGCAGCGCTGCTGTGGCCGCCGCGCGCTCCGCGGAGCTCACGCGCACCCTGCTCGGCAGAACGGGCTTCATCGGCAGCTGCGTGCGGCCCGGGGAGAAGAAACCCGATGCTTGCGCTGATGCGAGCGCGGCGGCTGCGGCGGGGGAACGAGCCGTGCCTGGGGGGAAGGGCAGCGGCTGGAGACGCAACGTGCGTGCGGCGGGGGTGGGCATGTTCAGCAGCTCCAGCGCCGAGGGCGGCGAGGCCAGGCCGCTAAATCCATGGTCAGCGTTGAGCGGCGTCTCACTGGCTCTGGTACTGGTGACCCTGGCAGTGGCAGTGGCGTGCTGCGGCGAGGAGGTGACCAACGGAGCCGGCGGGGCAGGGGGCGTCGGACTGTCCGCTAGTGCGAACGACACAGACACCGGCAGCTCCGGCGCCGGCATCGGCGAGCGCTGCGCATAGGCGAGCAGCGCCGGGTCAATCCCTGACGAAGGCAGCGCCATCGGCAGCTGCAGCGTCGCCAACCCGTTGCTGCCACTGGAAACGCTCGTGCTAGGGCTCTGGCTCGGGTGCGGGCTCGGGTTCGGACTGGACCCAAAGCCAGCCAGGGGGGACTTCGTCGCGTAGGCCAAAAGAGTAGGATCGATGCCGCTAGCTCTAGAGCCGGCGGCAGGGGAATCGGCCACCACGGGCGTCGGGGCCACGGAGAGTGCCAGCGCGTCCATTCCCTGGGCTGGCGTCGCGGGAGTTACAGGCGAGGCGGCGATGGTCAGGCTAACGGAGGCAGAGGAGGAAGAGGAGGCAGCGGCAGCCGACGCGGCATTAGGCGACGCGAGAATGGGAGACAAGGAATGGAAGCGCGCAGCGCTCAAGCTCAAGGTAGCTGGCACAGCCAGGCGCGCAGGTGCGCGTGGCATGGAAGGGCTACCCAAAGGCAGCGGGGTCGGCAGAGTGGCAGGAACGACGAGCACAGGCGCCGACGAGGGAGACAACGCGGATTCAGGTGACGAGCTCATTTGCGCTGCTTCGTGATGCATGGTGCCGCTAGACCGTGCTGCCATGGCGACCAGTGCCGACTTCGGCGAGGAGGAAGATGCAGTCGCAGATGAAGCCGAGCCAGACTGCGCTTCGCTCGTCGACGCAGATGTCGCCGCCTCTTTCGCAGCCAAGGCGGACGACAGCAGCGCTGTGCACGAAGAGGAGTGAGCGTTCGAGGCACCATTCGTGCTTGCTGAGCCTGGTGCGGACGACTTCTGGCTGCCCGAGCCGCTTCCTTCACAGGAGAGCAGCACCGGTGCTGAGGTTGTGGCTGCGGGAGCCGGTGCGGAGCTCAGGATCCCCGGCGGGACGAAGAGCTGCGCACGCGAGTTGCGCCGGCTGGCGATGGAGCTCATGTCCGCCACGCGCACACGTTCCTTTTCTCCTGAGTTCGGACCGCTGGGGGCGGGTTTCACGAACGCTTGTGCCGGAGCGGCCTGCGCGGCGAGGAAATCGGGAGCGAGCAGCGGTGCGTTGGGCTCGACGAACAAAGACAGTCTCGATGCGCGACGACTGTGACTCGCACTGGCACGCTGCTCCAACGTGGGGATCTGCGGCTCCACCGAGGGGGAAGCTGCCCGAGGGGGTGCTGTTAGCTCTGACAGAGCCACCTCCATCGCGGCCACCAGCGAGGACGGGCGGGACAACGAACCTCGCCGCGGTATCAGGGGAGGTGAACCCGCTGCGACCATGGGCGCTAAACTTGGCGAGGAGGTGCGCGATGCAGCTGCCGAGCCCATAGAGGGAGCGCTTGTTGCAGCACCGGGCGCCACGACATCCTTGGAGCACGGTGCCTGCTGCGGAGCAAGCGGCGGTGTTCCAAGTGCCTTCGCCAGCTCGCCAAACAGCAGGATGCGCGAGTTGCGCCGCGAAGCCACGCTGGACATATCCTTGACCTTGAAGGGTGCCCCGCCGAGCAAGGGCGACTGGCTGAGTCCAGCGGCGGATGCTGAAGCCGGCGCACTGGAGCTAGAAGCACTGAAGCCAGAGGCGACTCCAGCAATCAGCGGGCTTGTGGAGCTCGCAGACTCAGCGGTTGTACTCGAGTGAGCGCTGCTTGCCACTGCCATCGCCGCGGCGTTGACGTCGTCCAGCAGGAAGGGAAGGGGAACAGAACCGGTGTCGATGCTTCCGCGCCGGCTGTTCGCCGCAGAAACCTTGTAGTGCAGCGGCAGCGGCGGGCGCATGGTCTGCCCGGTCATCGCCGGAGTGAGAACGCGACGAAGCCGCGTGGATGGATCGGACAATGCGGCCGAGAAGGCGGGCTTGCTCTCGTCGCCCGACTCGCTTCTGCCGGCGGCGCACACGCCATTCCGCTCTCCATCGTTGCTCTCGTTGCCCGAGTGGTCCGCGGAGCTGTCGCCCCCGTGGTGGAAGCGCACGGGGTAGTTGCCCTTCAAGATGCTGACGTGACCCGCAGCGCTGATGCTGCCCCTTCGCGACGCTCGGCGTGAGTGCGAGTGGGGACGCATCAATGTTCCGCGCAGACTGCCTCTGACCCCGACTGCTCCACCCGTGGGCGACATCGTCTCTGCGGCCACATCCGGGTCCATCTCCGTGAGCTGAATGCCCATCCCCAGCTGCACGTCGCGCATGGTGGCCACGCGGGTGCGGCGACGCTCCTGCTCGCTCAGATGCAGATGCACCGCGGCTGGCGGGGGAACGCGGGCATTCGTCGGCGAAGGGGCCGCAGATGAATCTGATGAGGCTGAAGAAGCGGTGTCGACGGTGGGCTGCGGGGCAGATGAGTTGCTGTCATTCGCGCCGGCAGCTACGGCAGCACTCGGCGGTGATACTGGCACCACCTGCGCAGCCTTGCCGTCCTGAGCCGGAGCGGTTATGCGAGCCATGCTGATGCCATCGTTGCGCTCCTTCACTTGCCTCTCCTTGCGCTGCTTCCACTCGTTCCACTTCCTTCTACACGCTTTCCTGCTCCAGAACAGCACCACGATCACCGCTGCAGCCGCCGTGGCCCCGATGAGCCCGTAGGCGTACTCGCTGGTCGGTCCTTCCGCCGTCTCCGCGGCGTCGGAGGTGTCCGCCATGAGCAACAAGAGCACGATGACGTGCAGCACCGATGCCACCGCCGTGGCACCGAACATCACATTGTTGTACCGCGCGACAAACGGAACCCACAGTGCGATCACCAATGCCTGCGCCAGGAACGCCAAACCGGGCAACAGGAGCTTCACGGCGGCGTTGGCACCAAACACGCTCTGGAACGCCACGATCAAGGACAAAGGGTAGGTGATGCAACGGAACGTCCGCGTCTGGGCTTTCAGGCCGCGGCACAGGTAACCGTAGCTCTCGTTCATGGCCGCGGAGAGCTCCGCGCTGCTGGGACCGCCACTGCCGACTGCGGCGCTGGTGAGTGCGGACAGAGCGAGGGACACAAGAGATTTTCTGCGAGATTTTCGCTTGGAATCAGCGGCAGCTTTGTTGGATTCCTTCGTCGCAGACTCTGCCTCTCCACTGCCGCTGTTGCGATCATCCACTGCGTACTTCGCTGCCGTGGAGCCCGAGGGAGCCGCATTGACGATGACGACAGCGGACTTGTCTTGCACAGTGTGCTTCATTGACGGTGATGCCAGTTCGATGGTACCCGAGAGCGCCGTCTCATCCTTCTCGTCCACAGGAGCTCCCAGGGCGGAGTCGTGCGTCTTCGCCTGGCCATGACCTTGCGAGGGCGAGTCGATGATGTTGCTGCAGGAGTCGGCGCTCTGCTGCGTCTCCCGCTCCTCGAAGTGTCGTTGGCGCGCCGAGGAGAGCAGCGGCGCACGACGCTTGCGCAGGGGATGCTGCTCCTTCGATGCCGCGGAATCCGCATTGGCATCGCTCGAGACCACCTCGGCCGAGGAGGACGTGACGCACTGAAGTGCCGGAGAAGAGGACGATCCATTCAACCCCTCGGGCAACAGGGACTTCTGAGAGCTCGGTGATACAGCTGCTTTTCCACTGCTTTTCTCACTCCGCTCTTTGATTTTGTCATCATCGTCGTTTGGCGGGGTCACCGCCGTGGTCTTGTCACCTTCATGTTGCTGCTGCTGCTTCGACTGTGACAGCGCCAGGTCCTTCCCTGCCTTGTGCAGCAGGTACACGCAGAGCAAGGGGAAGCCCAACATGCCAAACAACAGCATCGGCGCGATGAACACCGCCGTGAGCAAGTGCGACCCCTCCCAGCACTTGGTGGTCAAATCGGCGACCAACAGCTCCTCGTATCCTTCGACGCGCCCGTCGCCTACGAGCACCCCCGGCCCGTTCGAGACGCGCAGGGCGGCCCGCTGGCACACCAGGCCCTTCAAGCTCAGGGTCGAGAGCTTCAGGTACACCATCGACATGAGGATCAGCATGGCGTGGCAGGCGCGACGACCGAAGCGCGCGCGAAGCAACGAGCGGTGGGGGGAGCGGAACACGAGCATCAGACGATGACAGCGGGAGAGAGGTGCAACGGATTCCTGCCCTTGTCCGGTGCCCGATGCAGTGGGTGCTGCCTTTTCGCCGACCATGCGCTCTCCGGCTCCTGCAGCGTCCTTGCCAACATTTGTTGCTGCCTGTCCCGGCGCCGCGTCGCCTCCTACACGGATCTCCTTGTACGCGATGGCCGCCGCGCGCGCCAGTGCAGCCAGGAGGAACAACACGGCGGCCACGAGGACCACCAGAACAGTGCCCCAGTACACATCGGTGAACGAGAGCTGCGGCACTTCGCACCCCGGTTTCAAGGTGTCCACGTCCCAGTTCAAGATGCCGACAATGGTGTAGAGCGTGGGGAGCCACACCCACTCCTGGGGCAAGGTGCCCGAGGCTGACTTGCCCAGGGCGCAGGCTTGTTGCACCGCGAGGAAGAAGGCGACCATCGTTGCCAGTCGCTTCGAGCTCAACCACGCGATGGCCACCGCGATGGACACGAACACCGCCACGGCCACCACGAGCAGCACGACGACTTGGAGGCGCTCCTTCGAGCTCAACCCACAGGGACGACACCGCTCGTCTAGACGATAGTAGGCGAACGCACATTGGGCGCAGTAGGGGCCTGTGTACTGCACGGCGCACACGGCGGTGACATGCTGTCCGTCAGGCGAGAGGAGGGTGACGCTCGATCCGGTACAAGCTTCTTCCACCGCGCACTTTGCCGGGAGGGAGCGCTCGTTCGCGGACCAGTAGCCGGGGAGCGGGATGAGCCGCCCGCCGCCCAAGCACAGCGCACCTTCGGGACAAGGCAGGCATCCACCAGCCCCGTCGCTCAACCACTGCCCCGGCTCCGTGCACGCCGAGGCGGCGTAGTACAACAGGTCCGCGCGGTACAGCGCCTCGGACGCGTTGGCACCCAGCATCGACAACAGCTTGTACCCGGCCCCGCCCGTCAAGACAGGTGGAGGGGTGAACACGAGCTCCCATGGTCCGGGCTCATCGGGGTCGGAGGAGACGGACGAGCCGGAGTCCGCGAGGAGCATCCTCCCCGCTGGCACCACCGGGCGATCCATGGTGGCGGGCCCGTTGTTCTCGGACTTACTCCAGGTGGACGGTCGGATAACGAAGGGCGTCGCAACGTTGTTCACGAAGAAGCGTCTGACTTTCTCCAGTCCGACCCCTCGGAGCGCCGCGGTGCTCGTCCGGTTCGTCCCGAGGGTGCGCGTGCAGTTCGCGCAGGAACGGATTTGCAACCAGGAGTTCCGCTCGTCGAGCACCAGGGTCTTCGTGGGGTCCGGGTCGGGCATGGCCGTGCCCGTGTTGTCGACATCCGCTTCCTTGGTGTCTGCACCTCCGCTTGGAGGAACGAACCAGCTCGGCGGCGAGTAGGGCTCGCAAGGACACGGGGTGCAAGGACATTCCTCCCGTGTCACCCGGAGCACATAAGTCCCGTCCAAGTTCGACTGGACCTGCCCCAGGATCGAGACTCCCATGGCCAGGGTGACTTGGGGTCCGAACACGTTGGACCCCGTTGGAACCCAGACTTGCTCCCCTTGGGAGCCACCGAGTGGCAGGCTAGCACGGGCGAGACTGGACGGCGTGGCGTAGGTTACAGCGAGCGAGCAGAGGCCGTAGGGCGCCTCCACTTGCGCGGCGAACTCCATGGTGTTATTGTTCGCCGCCAATGCTGCCAGCGACGGGGAAAACGAAAACATCTTCGCTCCCTCCCTGGCGACGCTCGAGCGCGCATCGTCCACGGTGCATCTGAGCACGAAGCCGCGGACGTCCCGCGCGGCGCGCTGCAGCACGAACGAGTACTCCCCGTCCCGAGCGGAGGACACGCGCACCGTGAGGGGCTCCAACGGCACGAGCGCAGGCGCGGCGAGCGAGACCATCGATGAGGCGACGATTGATGCGATCGCCGAGGACGACGAGGAGAGGAAGGAAATGTTGACGCTCCCCGCCGTCTCGAACGCCACAGTGATCCTCGGCAGCGCATACATGAACGGCAGCACCCGCGCCTGGTACGGTCCGAGCTGTCCCGGCACGAACGGTCCGATGGACGGGTAGGTCGCCTCGACCGCCCCCTGACCCTCGACCGAAGGATCAAAGGGTGCCACGGCCACCGATACAGCCGTCACGTCAGCCGAGGAACGGAAGATCTCGAAGCGGTACATCCCGTCCCCCGCCGCCCAGAGCGAGAACACGTTGCTCCCGTTCCGCAGGGCGAACGCGGGGGAGAGCGACACGAGTGAGGAGCTTAGCTCGACCCAGGGCAACGCGACGAGCGCATCAGGTGAGGAGTACAAGTCAGCCGAGGCGTTTACCACCTTGGTCATGCTCGAACCCAATGCGCTCGTCACCTTCAACCGCACGGCGGAAACCAGGAGTGGCACCCCAAGTCGGTACACCACGTCGGCCCCGCTGAAGGTCTTCCCCGGCGCGAAAGAGGGCAGCATCATCGTCAAAGCCGCCCCGGTGGCACCGTTGAGCATCTCGACGCTGACAAGCTCCGGCGACTCGCGCCAGACCACCACGAGGTAGGTTCCGTCCTCGGTAGAGAGCAGGAGCAACTCGTTGCGCCCGGGGGACAGCAGCAGCGGCACAGGGGAGGTGACGTTGCTTTCCAGCGAGACATCGATGGAGGAATTGCTCGCAGCACCGCGAGTCAAAGCACGCAGCGATCCCGGTGTGGCGAACTCCGCGCGGACCCACAGAGCCGTCGTGGCCCAAGGTACTCGGATCTCGTAGCCCGTTCGCTTGCCAGGCACCAGCTTCGGGGGATTCATCTCCACTGCGACCCGCCCGACGCCCCTCGTGCCCGCCATCTGCTCGTCACCCGCCTCGCCCTCGCCAGAGAGGAACAACACCGCGCGGACGTCCCAGCCCCGCCGGGACACGCGCAGGAGGTACATGCCGTCCGAGGGGGACAAGACGTCGACCAGCGTGGTCTGGTTCAGCGGCAGCGACAGGTGAGTGGGAGAGGGCAGGGTGGAAGGGGCGGCGGCGATGGAGAAGCTGCTGTTGTTCGACTCATAGCCACGCGCGCGCAGGAGCACGCTGCCTGCCTCATCTGTGTACGTGACAGCGATCGCGCACTCCGCGTACTGTGCTGCGACGCTGAAGCTGTACTCCATGTGGTCTGTGGTGAACAGCGGAGTTGAGGTCACTTGCAGCGGCGTCGCGCTCTCCGACACCGATTCACCCTCAGCCTCGGGGAAGCACACGAGCTCGAAGCCGCGCACCGCCTGCTCAGCCCTGCGCACGCTCACTTCATAGCCGCCATCTTCACTCGACTCCAGGCGCAGGACCACAGCGCCTCCACCCGCGGGGAGCAGGCCCGAGGAGCCCAACAGGTCCATGGAGGAATAACTTGCTCCCGATTGTGCCGTAGCGACGAATTCTGCACCATTGAAGGCGAGCGACACAGAAGAGGCCAGGGAGAAGTTCGTACGAGCCAGCAACGAGCTGAAGCGATAAGACACGTTCGCGGCGTACAGTCCGAGGAAGCCCGACTGGAACGGCGGGCTCAGCTCAAGGGCGAGCGGCTGTTGAGCCATGGCGAGGAATGCCGCGTCCGCTTCAGCATCTACGGCAGCCTGAGGCACACCGGTTAGCTCCAGCGAAGCCACATCCCAGTCACGTCGCTCAATGAGCAGCGTGTAGAGGCCGTCCTCCGTGGACAGCACTGTGACGGTGTTGTTTGCCTCTCCTAGCTGCAGCGGGAAGTGCGTCGTGCTGGCCACACCAGACGTCGCTGCCTCCGTGCTAGACGAGTTCCCACGCAGCGTCACCGAGCCCACCGTGTTGAACGACACGACGACGCTGCAGGACGCGAACTGAGCGGCGACGCTGAAGGAATATTCCATCACTCCAGCGATGAACGTCGGCGTCGAAGCCACCTCGATGTCCGCACCGCCATCAGTGTAGCCGCTCAGGGTGATCAAGAACACATCCGATGCCCTGCGCGTAAGCGACAGCGCGTACAGCCCGTCTGCGGTGCTGAACACGTCCACAACTGTCGTACGGTTCAGCGGCAACGCCACGCGCGCAGGCGAAGGCACGCCGGATGCGGAAGCGACAATGGAGAAGTTGCTGACCTCCTCGCCGCGTGCGCGTAGAAGGATACTACCTGCCTCATCCGTGAACGTCACTGCGATCGCGCACTCCGCGTACTTCGCCGCCACGCTGAAGGCGTACTCCATGCGGTCCGCTTCGAACAGCGGGCTCGACACCACCAGTAGCGGCATCTCCTCCGCCCCGTCCTCTCCAGGGAAGCACGTGAGCTCGAACCCCTGGACGACTTGCGGATCCCGGCGCACCCACAGCTCATATGCGCCGTCTTCGCTGGATTCCAGTACAACATCAACCTCCCGTGCGACGGGGAGCAGCCCGGAGGCACCCAGGAGCCCGGTGGAGTAGCTGGTCCCGGACAGCGCCGCAGCGGCGAGCGTCATGTTGTCGAACGAGAGCGCAACGCTAGGTGCCTGGGAGAAGTTCGCGCGGAGCTGCAGAGAGCTGAAGCGATACGACACGTTCAGCGCGTAGGGACCGAGGAAACCTGGCTGAAACGGCGGAGTCAGTTCCAAGGTGAGAGGTTGCTCCGCCGCGGCGAGGAAGGTCGGGTCCGCAGCGGGGTCCACGGCAGCCAGGGGCAGAGCTGTCAGTTCCAGTGCGCGCACATCCCATGCTCGGCGCTCGATGTTCAGCGTGTACAGCCCGTCTTGGCGCGAGAAGAGCACGACCGAGTTGTTGTTGCTACTTGGGAGCATCGAGACACGGGAGATGCTCGGCCAGTCCGAATAGAGCTCCTCCACGGCGGACAAGGGGAACGAAGGCCACCACACCGGCAGAAGCTCCAATGAACTTGGGGTGTCGAACGACGCCACAACGTTGCACTTTGATAGCCGCGGTGGTACGCTGAAATTCAACTGCATCACGCCAGGGACGAAGCTCGGCAAGGACACGATCTCCATCGCCAGAAAATCCGTCTCCGCTGTGGCGGGGAAGCACGCCAGGGCAATGTCGCGCACATCAGGCGCGTGTCGCGTCACCCACAGATCGTATGCGCCGTCTTCGCTCGACTCCACTCGGAGCAGCACCGCTCGGCCCACGGGCAACTCCGAGGCGTAAGAGGCGCCAGTCACGGCAGAAGCAGCCAGAGGCGCGCCATCGAACGACAGCGCGACGGTCGTGGCCAGGGAGAAGTTCGTACGAGCCAGCAACGAGCTGATGCGGTACGACACATTCGCTGCATAGGGGCCAAGGAAGCCCGGTTGGAACAGCGGGGTGAGCTCCAGGGCAAGAGGCTGCTGTGCGGGGCGCAGCAGCGTCGGCGCTGCAGACACGGAAAATGCAGCTGGCAAACCCGTTAGTTCCAGCGAAGTCACATCCCAGTTACGACGTTCGATGTGCAGCGTGTAGATGCCATCCTCTGTGGACAGTGCTGAGGTGATGTTGTTCGCCTGTCCGAGTTGCAGCGGGAAGCGCGTCACGCTCGCCAAACCAGACGTCGCTGCCTCCGTGCTAGACGAGTTCCCACGCAGCGTCACCGAGCCCGCCGTGCCGAACGACACAATGACGCTGCAGGACGCGAACTGAGGGGCGACGCTGAAGGAGTATTCCATCAGATCAGGCGCGAACGCGGGCACAGACGCCACGTCGATCGGCGCGGTACCTCCTGCAGTGTAGCATCGCAGCGCAAATGAGCGCACGTCTTGCTCCCTGCGCGTCAGCTGCACTCGGTACGCGCCGTCGTTGCTGCTCGCCGCGGTCAAGTTCGTCGCCGCCCCGACGGGCAGGTGGATCCCCTCGAACACCTCCTGGCCCGACGAGACCACGAAGGCCATGTTCGTGCCAGAAGAAGAGGATGTCGCCATCGTGAGGTTCACCGAGCCCTCGAGGGAGAACGACGCGGCGAAGAAATGCAGGGTGCTGTACACATAAGCGACCGACACGCGGTAGGGTCCCGCAAAACCGATGGAGAACTTCGGTGTCAACGCCACCTCCAACGGCTCCGAAACAGCCTCCTCTGCCCCTGGAGCTGGTGAGACCACCACGCGGAGCCCGCGGACATCCCACCCGCGCCGGGTGACATTCAGCTGGTAGCTCCCGTCGCGGGTGGAGACGACCTGCAGGATTGTGGTGCTGCTGTTCCCGACACCGAGGCCCGATGGAAGAGCCAGATGGGACGGCGAGGAAGGGGAGCCCGAGGATGCTGCAGGCTCTCCAGCACCTCCGCCTGGGGGAAGCAAGGTGACGGAGCCGGCAGTACCGTACTGCACAATGACGCTGCAACGCGCGACCCACGCCGGCACTTCGATCGCATAGGCCATGCTGCTCAACGGATCAAACGCCGCGATGGACACATCGAGCATGCTCGACTCCCCACCCACACCTGCGCCCCCTTGTATCGCGATCGCGCTCACATCCGGTGCGGCACGGACGATCTCGAAGCTGTACACCACCCCGTCCACCTCGGAGGAGACCAGGAGGGTGTTGCTTCCCACGGGGAGCATCATCGCCCCGGGACCGCTCCAGGATGAAGACGCGAGCGCCGAGGGGGGCCCACCGTTGAACGAAAAGTTCGCAGTGTCACCCGACGCCGAAGCGAACTCCGCGCGCACCCTAACGCCTCTGACGATGAAGTCGACCTGGGAGGTGTACGTGAAGACCCCGCTAGCGAACACGGGGTCCATCGTGATGGCGGCGGGTGAGTCCATTCCCGCGCCCCCCTGCCCTCCCCGGAGCTCGACGGTGGCGACGCTCCATGCGCCCCTGCTCACCCGAAGTTCGTACACCCCGTCGACGGTGGAGCTCGCGCGGAGTAGCCGGGTGGCTCCGGCGGGGATGAGACTGATCGCCGTGGTGTATTGGCCCGATGCAGGGGCACCGGTGGAATAACCCAGAGCTGGCGCGGAGAACACCAATGAACTGGGCGTCGAATACGTCGCGCCCAAGCCGCACCTGTCGAAGGCCGCCGGAACAAAGAGGGTGTAGCTCATGTTCCCCGGCCCGAAGCTGGGCGAGGGGAGGAAGATCGTCATTGCGTCCTCGGGGGCCTGGTCCGCGCGCAAGCACGCCAAGCTGAGGGATTGCACGTCCTGCCCCGCGCGGGGGAGGTCGAACAGGTAGTCTCCGTCGGCGGACGAGGAGATGCTCAGTCGAGTCGCCGTGCCGCCGCCGGCAACGAGGGCAAAGGGACCCAGCATCGTGTTGTTCCCCACGGAGGACACGACCTCCACGCCGTCGAGCAATAGGCGCACCGCGTCCGAAGGAGTGCCAGCGCCGAGCACCACCCGCACCATGACCGCCGCCGTTGCGAGCGGGAGCGGAGTGGTCGTCGTCGTGTACGGCCCGAGGTCGAACGGCGCGAACTGCTGCTGCAACCCCAAAGCCGTCGTGGACACGGAGTAGTCCAGGGCCGACACCGCGAAGAGCGCCACCGAGGACACCTGCGCTCGCGGGGCCGATGCCTCAGTGGCAGGGAGGGGTGGTCGCGCGTTGACCGGCGTGGTCGGGTTCCACATCAGCCACACATCGTTGAGTCGGCCTGTGGCGCTACCGGATGTCCATTCCTTCCCTCCGAGGAGGATAAGCTGGTTCTGAAACACGACCAGCGCGCCGGAAGACCGGGCCAGCTGCGGCAAATCGGAGGAGTAATCGGTGTACCACCATCGGTTCGTGGAGTCGTACTGCCACATCTCCGCCAGTGCGCCCGCGCCGGGCAAGATGCCCGAGAAGTACACGTGGCGGTTGTTCCAGAACACCGCCTGGGCATACGAGCGCGTCACCCACGAGGGCAAGCCGGCTGCACTGGTCGGCGCAGATTGCGCAGACCAACTGCCCCCGAAATCGCTGCTTTTAAACACGTCCGCGAACGAGGTGCTCGTGGGGTAAGCCTGGGGCGCCATCGTGACGGAGCGGGGGGAGAGGAGGGCGGCGGTGGCGTCGGGGGCTGCGAGATCGACTGCAGCGCCAGCAGCAGCGGCAGAGAAGGTGTGTGCAGTCCTGCTGCGTGCGCGATTGCGCCCATGAGCACTGCTGCCACCCGCTGCCACCTTCGCAGTCATTTCCTCCAGATCCATCGTCGCGTCGTCGCCGTGGGCAGCAGAGTAAGTGTAGAAACCGGTGTCGCCAAACGCGAAGAACAAGTTGTTCCCCTGCGCTGTAAGACACATGCCACTGCGTGCGCTCCACGCGGCATTGTTCGTGGCGCGGATCCACGAGCCGCCATTCTGCGGCGCCGCGCTGTACCACACGTCGTCCTGGAACGCCGAGCCGGCCACGAAGCCCCCCGCGACGAACACGCGCCCGTTGTTCGTCGTGGTGCACGCGTGCCCCACGCGGCCGTTCCACCCCGCATTGGGGTAGCCGGTCCACGAACCGCCGCTCGTGAGGAGCCACACGTGGTCCACGCCGCTGTAGCTGCCGGTCGAGGTGGAGCCGCCCATGACCAGCACGCCCCCGTTCCATGCCACGGCGCACCCGCCCGCGCGGGGGGACCAAGGAGCATCCTGCCATTGCGTCCACGCGCCGTTCGCATCCATCACCCACACGTCGTTCTTCATGCCGCTGGCGTCCCTGCCGCCTGCAACGAGCACCCGCGACGCCGAGGGGGTGCCCGAGGGCGCGGCGAGCTCCGCGCTGAAGAAATTTGCGCGCGCGCTCCACGGCGCTGAAGCGGTCACTTGCAGCCAGGGACCGAGACCGCCATCGGGTCCGGCTTGCACCGGTGCGCCTCCAGCGGGCAGCATCAAGTTGAGCAGGGCGACAAGCAGGCTCACCAGCAACGGGAGCATGAATCTCGGACTCTGCATAGTGTGCCTCCGCAAGGAGCTGGCCGCAGTGGCTTTGAGTGCTGCCGCTGCGTCAGATGGCAGTGCTAGTTCCGGATGCTGTTCTGCGGGCGGTGCTGTGCGTGGCGGCGCTGATGCCCGCGCGGCGGCGCTTCGGCTCCGCTGCTCAGCGCGACAGGGCGCGACGGAGAGCAAGCGCCAGCGACAGTGTGCTGCCGCCACCGCCGTGACCAGAACAGCCATGTCTGCGCCCCCCGATCCCTTCGAGCGACGACTCCAAACCAGTCAAGTCGATGCCCGAGAACCAAAAGCGTGCGGCTGCTGGTGCTTTGTGACACGAAAAAGGCTGGGGTCGGAGAGGGCAAGAGCGGACGCAAACAGGGGCCGCTCACTGTGAGCTCTCTCTCACTCTCGCTCCCACTGTCTCCCGC
>Ga0256775_1000185_pt1 | contig 13995 bp, 10 predicted proteins | sample MC6MC0926MT_FD_186036 | JGI IMG/M metagenome (GOLD analysis project Ga0256775, IMG submission 186036) | Metatranscriptome of enriched soil aggregate microbial communities from Iowa State University, Ames, United States - MC6-MC0926-MT... | ecosystem: Environmental > Terrestrial > Soil >...
ACCGAGATTTGGCGCAAATCTCTCGCGAAGCGCGGGCGCGCGGGAGGGGCAGGCGCGCGGGAAGGGCGGGCGCGCGGGTCAGGGACGGGAGGGCGCGCGTCAGGCGCGGCGCTTTTTGGCGGGCGCCTCGGCATCGGCGGCGGCCTCGTCGTCGGGCAGCGGACGCGCGATCGGGACGCGGCTGCCGAGCACCTGGGCGACCAGATCGCGCGCGATCTTCTGCGGCGTGAGCCCGGCATCCTCGAGGATCTGGTCGCGCGACGCGTGGTCGATGAAGGCGTCCGGGAGGCCCAACTCGTCGACGGCCGTGTCGATGCCGGCCTCGCGGAGGTCCTGCCGGACGCGCGTGCCGATGCCGCCGACACGGATGCCGTCTTCGATCGTGACGACGATCCGGTGCTCCGCCGCGAGGGCGAGGATGCTCTTCGGCACCGGGACGACCCACCGCGGGTCCACCACGGTCGCGCCGATTCCCTGAGCGGCCAGCCGGTCGGCGACTTTCAGCCCGAGGTCGGCCATCGGACCGACGGTGACCAGCAGGACGTCCTTCCGGTCGCCCTCGCGCAGCACGTCGACCCCGTCGTCGAGTCGGCGGAGCGCCTCGATATCGGGCTGCACGGAGCCCTTCGGGAAGCGCAGGACGGTCGGGGCGTCATCCACGGCCACGGCCTCCCCCAACTCCTCCCGGAACCGGGTGCCGTCGCGCGGAGCGGCCAGCCGGATGTTCGGGACGACCTGCAGGATCGCGAGGTCCCAGATCCCGTGGTGGCTCGGCCCGTCCGGACCGGTCACACCGGCTCGGTCGAGCACGAACGTGACACCCGCCTTGTGGAGGCCCACATCCATCAGCACCTGGTCGAACGCGCGGTTCATGAACGTGGCGTAGATGGCGACGACGGGATGCAGCCCGCCGAACGCGAGCCCGGCGGCGCTGGTCGCCGCGTGCTGCTCCGCGATTCCGACGTCGTGGACGCGCTCGGGGAACCGCTCGGCGAACTTGTGGAGCCCGGTGGGACGCAGCATCGCGGCCGTGATGCCGACGATCTTCGGGTCCTTCTCGGCCAGCCGGACGATCTCGTCGGCGAAGACGCCGGTCCAGGAGGGCTTGCTCGACCCCTCCATCGGCTCGCCGGTCTCCGGGTCGATCTGGCCGACCGAGTGGAACTGGTCGGCCGCGTCGCGCAGCGCCGGCTCGTATCCCCGGCCCTTCTGCGTGATGGCGTGGACGATGACGGGGGCGCCGTAGTTCTTCGCCTGGCGCAGCGCCTCCTCCATCGCCTCGATGTCATGGCCGTGGATGGGGCCGATGTACTTGATGTCGAGGTTCGAGTACAGCGCCTCGTTGTTGGAGAAGCGGCTCAGGAACCCGTGGAGTCCGCCGCGCACGCCGCGGTAGAACGAGCGCCCAGGGGTGCCGAGCTTGTCGAACGCCTTGCGCGACGTGAGGTACAGGTTGCGATAGCTCTTACGCGTCCGCACCGTGTTGAGGAACCGCGCCATGCCGCCGATCGTCGGCGCGTAGGAGCGGCCGTTGTCGTTGACGACGATGATCAGCTTGCGGTTGTTGTCGTCGGAGATGTTGTTGAGGGCCTCCCACGTCATCCCGCCGGTGAGCGCCCCGTCGCCGACGACGGCCACGACGTGCCGGTCCTGCTGGCCGGTCAGCTCGAACGCCCGGGAGATGCCGTCCGCCCACGAGAGCGACGAGGAGGCGTGCGAGCTCTCGACGATGTCGTGCTCGGACTCGGACCGCTGCGGGTAGCCCGCCATCCCGCCGCGCTGCCGCAGCTGCGAGAAGTCCTGACGGCCGGTGAGCAGCTTGTGCACGTACGACTGGTGTCCGGTATCGAACACGACCGCGTCGCGCGGGGAGTCGAAGACGCGGTGGATGGCGATGGTCGTCTCGACGACGCCCAGGTTCGGCCCGAGGTGCCCGCCCGTCTTCGCCACGTTCGCCACCAGGAACGCGCGCACCTCGGCGGCGAGCTGGACGAGCTCCCGCTCGGTCAGCCGGTCGAGGTCACGGGGACCGTGGATGGTCTCGAGGATTCCCATGGATTCGAGTCTAGGCGCGCCATCGTCAAGAGAGGCTCGGAAGCTGCCGTTCGACGGTCCCCTTGACAATGCGTGTTCCCTCCTCGAAGCTGCGGCCCGGACGGAGGTGCCCCATCGCGGCCCGTCCGCAGACGCCTCCGTTTGCCGCGGTTGGTCGGCGTGTCATCAGCATTCCCCTCCTTTTCCGGCCGCCACGGCCGCCACGGCGGCGATGTGCGAAACGGAGGAGAAGCCAGGCCGACACGCCCGCAGACGCGGGAAACGGAGGCGTCGACGGCCGTTCTGGCCGTCGCCACCTCCGTTTCAGCGCGGCGAGCTTAGACGAGGCTCCGCAGCACGTACTGCAGGATGCCGCCGTTGCGGTAGTAGTCCGCCTCACCGGGGGTGTCGATGCGGACGACCGCGTCGAACTCGACGGTCTGCTTGCCCGCGGGCGAGTTCTCGCTCGGCACGGCGACCACGTGCACCGTCTTGGGCGTGGTGCCCCCGTTGAGCGCCTCGAGGCCCGTGATCGAGAACACCTCGGTGCCGTCGAGGCCCAGCGAGTCGGCGGACTCGCCAGCCGGGAACTGCAGCGGCACAACGCCCATGCCGATCAGGTTCGAGCGGTGGATGCGCTCGAAGCTCTCGGTGATCACCGCGCGGACGCCGAGGAGACTGGTGCCCTTCGCCGCCCAGTCGCGCGACGAGCCGGAACCGTACTCCTTGCCGCCGAGGATGACGAGCGGGGTGCCCTGCGCCTGGTAGTTCTGCGACGCGTCGTAGATGAACGACTGCGGCGCGCCCTCCTGGGTGAAGTCGCGGGTGTAGCCGCCCTCGACGCCGTCGAGGAGCTGGTTGCGCAGGCGGATGTTCGCGAAGGTTCCGCGGATCATCACCTCGTGGTTGCCGCGGCGCGACCCGTAGGAGTTGAAGTCCTTGCGGTCGATGCCGTGCTCGGTGAGGTACTGGCCGGCCGGGCTGTCGGCCTTGATGGAGCCGGCGGGCGAGATGTGGTCGGTGGTGACCGAGTCGCCCAGCTTGGCGAGCACGCGGGCGCCGACGATGTCGGTGACCGGGGTCGTGTCCAGAGTCATGCCCTCGAAGTACGGGGGCTTCCGCACGTAGGTCGACTTCTCGTCCCACTCGAAGACCGAGCCGGTCGGGGTCGGCAGCGACTTCCAGCGCTCGTCGCCCTCGAAGACGGACGCGTACTGGTGGACGAACATCCCCTCGTTGATCGACGAGTCGATGGTCTGCTGCACCTCGGCCGCGTCGGGCCAGATGTCCTTAAGGAAGACGTCGTTGCCCTCGGTGTCGGTGCCCAGCGGGTCGACCTCGAAGTCGAAGTTCATCGAGCCGGCGAGGGCGTACGCGATGACCAGCGGCGGGCTCGCCAGGTAGTTCATCTTGACGTCGGGGTTGATCCGGCCCTCGAAATTGCGGTTGCCCGAGAGCACCGCGGTGACGGCGAGGTCGTTGTCGTTGACGGCCTGCGAGATCTCCTCGGGCAGCGGGCCCGAGTTTCCGATGCAGGTGGTGCAGCCGTAGCCGACCGTGTAGAAGCCGAGGGCCTCGAGGTCGTGCGTGAGGCCGGCCTTCTCGTAGTAGTCGGTGACGACCTTGGAGCCCGGCGCGAGGGTCGTCTTGACCCACGGCTTCGCCTTGAGGCCCTTCTTCGCCGCGTTGCGGGCGAGGAGGCCGGCGGCGAGCATGACCGACGGGTTGGAGGTGTTGGTGCACGACGTGATCGCCGCGATGGCGACGGCCCCGTGGTCGAGGACGAAGTCCTCGCCGTTCTCCGACAGACGCACGGGGACCGGGTTGGATGCGGCCTTCGGTGCGTGGCTGTGGTGGCTGTGCTGGTGGGTGCTGCGCGCATCCTCCGGCTGGAGCTCACCCGGGTCGGACGCCGGGAAGGACTCGGAAATGGTCAGGTCGACCAGGTCGTGGGAGACGTCGGCGTAGTCGACGAGGTCCTTCTCGAACTGGTCCTTCGCGTGGCTCAGCTCGATGCGGTCCTGCGGGCGCTTCGGGCCGGCGATCGACGGGACGACCGTCGACAGGTCGAGCTCGAGGTACTCGCTGAAGACCGGCTCCACCGAGGGGTCGTGCCACAGGCTCTGCGCCTTGGAGTACTCCTCGACCAGCTGGACCTGCTCCTCGCTGCGGCCGGTGAGACGCAGGTAGTCGAGGGTCACGTCGTCGATCGGGAACATCGCGGCGGTCGAGCCGAACTCGGGGCTCATGTTGCCGATGGTGGCGCGGTTCGCGAGCGGGACCTCGGCGACGCCCGCGCCGTAGAACTCGACGAACTTGCCGACGACGCCGTGCTTGCGCAGCATCTGCGTGATGGTCAGCACGACGTCGGTCGCGGTGACACCGGTCGGGATGGCGCCGGTCAGCTTGAAGCCGACGACCTTCGGGATGAGCATGGAGACCGGCTGGCCGAGCATGGCCGCCTCCGCCTCGATGCCGCCGACGCCCCAGCCGAGCACGCCGAGGCCGTTGACCATCGTGGTGTGCGAGTCGGTGCCGACGCAGGTGTCCGGGTAGGCGAGCAGCTCGCCGTTCACCTCGCGGGTCATGGTGACGCGCGCCAGGTACTCGATGTTGACCTGGTGGACGATGCCGGTGCCCGGCGGGACGACCTTGAAGTCGTCGAAGGCGGTCTGGCCCCAGCGGAGGAACTGGTACCGCTCGCCGTTGCGCTCGTACTCGAGGTCGGTGTTCCGCTCCAGCGCGTTCTCCGTGCCGAACAGGTCGGCGATGACGGAGTGGTCGATGACCATCTCGGCCGGGGCGAGCGGGTTGATCTTCTTGGGGTCGCCGCCGAGGGCGGAGACCGCCTCGCGCATGGTGGCGAGGTCGACGATGCAGGGGACGCCGGTGAAGTCCTGCATGATGACACGGGCCGGCGTGTACTGGATCTCGGTGTCCGGCTCGGCGGCCGGATCCCAGCCACCCAGAGCGCGGATGTGGTCGGCGGTGATGTTCGCGCCGTCCTCCGTGCGGAGCAGGTTCTCGAGCAGGATCTTGAGGCTGAACGGGAGCCGCTCGTACCCCTCGACCGTGTCGATCCCGAAGATCGTGTAGTCCTTGGACCCGACCGTCAGTGTCCGCTTCGCACCGAAGCTGCCGTGTCCTGCGTTCTCGGTTGCAGTCACAATGCCCTCTCCTTCATCGGCAGGCGATGTCCACGCACGCCTCGTCCATCTTCCTCGTCCGTCGAAGCGCCTTTCCAGCAAGGTAACCCTAAATCGCCGAACCGGAAAGTATCTTGACGTCGAGATAAATCTAGCACGCTCAGAGGCGGTCGAAGACCAGCGCGCGGTGCTTCGCGAAGCGGTAGAAGAGCTCGACGCCTGCGGCCCCCACCGCGCCGACCGCGATGCCCCAGGCCAGCGCCCCGTCCGCCTGCAGATGCATCTCGAAGAAGGATGCGGTGAACGGGATGAGGCACACCAGCGCGAACGCGGCGGCGACCGCGGCGAGGAGCAGCCACCGCATCCCGGTCAGCGGCCGCGTGAGCACACACAGGATCCACAGCGACACGCAGAACAGCGCGACGGTGGTCACGCTGCGGGCCTCGTGCAGCGGGATGCTGCCGTAGAGCGGCGCGTAGGCGACGATCGCCGTCACTCCGGCGATGAGGCCGGTCGGCACCGAGTACTTCAGCACCCGGCCGAGCACGCCGGGCGTGTAGATGCGCTTGTTGGGAGCGAGCGCGAGGAAGAAGGACGGGATGCCGATGGCGAGCGTCGAGACGAGCGTCAGCTGCCGTGGGAGGAACGGGAACGGCCACAGGACGACGGCGCTGACGAGGGCGAGCAGGATGCCGTAGGTCGTCTTCGCGAGGAAGATGTTGGAGACGCGCTCGACGTTGGCGATCACGCGCCGTCCGGAGGCGAGCACATCGGGCAGCCGGTCGAAGCGGTCGTCGAGCAGCACGACCCGCGAGACGGCCTTCGTCGCGGCCGTGCCGGTGCCCATCGCGATGCCGAGGTCGGCATCCTTCACCGCCATCGCGTCGTTCACGCCGTCGCCGGTCATCGCGACCGTCCTGCCGCGCGCCTTGAGCAGCCGGACCGCCGTGCGCTTCTGGTCGGGGCTGACGCGGCCGAGCACGCTCGCGGTGTCCAGCGCCTCGGCGAGCGCTTCGTCGGTCGTCAACGTGGACGCATCCACGGCCTCGCCCTCCAGCTGGAGCTCGCGCGCGATGGCCGCGACGGTGACCGGATTGTCGCCCGACATCACCACGACGCGCACCGCCTGCTCGCGGAAGTAGCCGAGGGTGTCGCGCGCCTCCGGACGCAGGGTCTCGGCGAGGAGCACGAGCAGCGCGGGCTCCACCCGCGTCCCGGTCAACGGCCGGTGGACGTCCGCGGGCAGCGGATCGACCGCCCGCGCCAGCGCAAGCGTCCGCAGCCCGGTGGCCGCCAGCTCCGTCGCGCGGGCCAGCGCCTCCGGGTGCTCCTCCAGCACGCGTTCGGGAGCGCCGAGCACCCACGCGCTCTCGGCGCCGTCGACCGTCATCGCCACCGCACTGTATTTCGTGGCCGAGCTGAACGGGATGCGCCGGGTCACCCGGAACCGGTCACTGCGGAACCGCGATCCGAGCAGCCCGGATGTCGCGTTGCCCGCCTCATCCGATCCGAACGCGGCGAGCGCCGTCTCGGCCAGCTCCACGACGGCCGCGTCGCCGATGACCTCCGTGCCGTGCAGGGAGAGTTCGCCGGTGGTCAGGGTGCCGGTCTTGTCGAGGCACAGCACATCCACGCGGGCGAGCACCTCGACGGCGGCGAGCTCCTGGACGAGCACCTTCTTGGTGGCGAGCTGGATGGCGGCGACGCCGAACGCGAGGCTCGTCAGCAGCACGAGCCCCTCGGGGATCATGCCCACGACCGCGGCGACCGCATCGAGCAGCGCACGCCGCCAGCGGTCGTCGACGAAGATCTCCGAGAACCCGCCGTAGGTGAGAACGCGCCCGATCACCGTCACGATGATGAGCGGGCCGAGGATCCACGACAGGTACACCAGGATGCGGTTGGTCGCCTCGCGCAGCTCCGACCGCACGAGCGAGTGCTTGCGGATCTCGCTGGTCAGCCGGCTGGCGTACGAGTCGGCCCCGACCGCCGTGACGACCGCGAGTCCCGTGCCGGTAACGACGTGCGAGCCGGAGAGGAGCGGCGCCTCCGCGTCCTTGAACACGGGGTCCGACTCCCCCGTCAGCATCGACTCGTCGAGCGACAGCCCCGTGCTCTCGACCACCACGGCGTCGGCGGGGATCTGGTCGCCCGGGCGCAGCACGAGCAGGTCGTCGATCACGACGTCCTCCAGGGCGACCGTGGCGACCTCGCCGTCGCGGCGCACGCGGCTGTGCGGTGCGGCCAGCAGCGCCGCACGGTCGAGCACGCGCTTGGCGCGGTACTCCTGCACGATGCCGATCAGCGCGTTGACGACGACGATGCCGAAGAAGAACCCGTCACGCAGGTCGCCGAGCAGCACGACGGCGACGAAGCAGGCGGTGAGGATGCCGTTGAACAGCGTGAAGATGTTCTCGCGCAGGATGTCGCCGAGCGAGCGCGAGCTCGGCTGCGTCTGCGTGTTCGCGCGGCCCGCCGCGACCCGCTCCGCCACCTGGGCGGCCGTCAGCCCGGTCTGCGTCCCCGCGTCCAGCATCCGTCCCCCTCCGTCGCCCGCGAGCCTGCGACCGCCCCTAGCGGCCCGAGGCCGTGCGGCGCGGCGCGGCCGCCTTCTGCGGGAACTGCGCCTTGACCACGAACCACGTCACGAGCAGCAGCGGCGCGTACAGCGGGACGCCCATGAGGAGCTTGGTGAGGGCGAGCGCGCTGGTCGCTTCGTCCGTGTGCGCCAGATAGAGAGGTACCTGCACGACGAGGCGCGCGACGAAGAGCAGCAGCCACAGGAAGGTCAGCGCCTGCATGACCCGGAACTTCCGCTTGTCGCTGCGCCAGGCGACCCCGTCGCCCATCAGATAGCCGGCGGCGAGCCCGATGATGGGCCAGCGGACCAGCATCGAGATGAGGATGCCGGCGGCGTACGCGGCGTTGGTCCAGATCCCGAACAGGAAGTTGTCTTCGCCGCGTCCGGTGATGAGCGCGAGGATCGCCGAGATGCCCACACCGATCAGGCCGGCCAGTGCCTGCGTGAGCGGTGTCTTTCCGATCACGCGCAGCGCGGTGAAGACGACCGCGACGGCGACCGAGCAGCCGATCGACAGCGGGACGTTCTGCGCGAAGGTGAAGAGGATGAGGAAGACGAGCCCGGGAAGGATCGTCTCGCACAGCCCGCGGATGCCGCCGAGCGCGCCGAGGAGCGCCGCGCCCGTGGAAGCGTCGGTCTCCGCCAGCTGCCCCAGGCCCGAGCGGCGGGCGGCCGCGGCGATGCTGTCGCCCAGGGCGGGAGTCGGCGCGTCTGTGCCTGTCGTGTCCTCCGCCGTGGCGGCCGGGTCGGCCGGCGTGCTCTCCCGGTCGGGCCGGTCCTGATCGGTCATGCGTGCGCCTTAGAGAGAGGAGTAGTCGTTCTCGTTGCCGGTCGTCGGTGCGGCCGGCATCCGCAGCGGGATGAGGTCGCGCGGCGGCATCGGCACCGAGCCGCGGACCACGACGATGCTGCGGAACAGGTCTTCGACGAGCGCGGCCGCCTCCGGCTGCACCGCCGCGTCGCCCGCGATCACGCCGCGGAGGAACCAGCGCGGGCCGTCGACGCCGACGAAGCGCGCGACGCGCGTCTCCACCGGACCGCCGTCGGGCGCCGCAACGGGGATCTCGGCCACGAGCTCCGGACCGAACGCGCCGTCGCGCTCGGAGACCCGGCCGCCCTGGCGCTGGATCTGGTCGGTGATCTGCTCGCGGATCTCGTGCCACAGGCCGGTCGACCGCGGCGCCGCGAACGGCTGAACCTGCAGGGTGGACCCGGCGTAGTCGAGGCCGACCGCGACGACGCGCTGGGTCTCCTCCTCGACCTCGAGGCGCAGGTGCAGACCCTCGCGCGGGAGGATCTTCACCCCGCCGAGGTCGACGTACGGGCGCACCGGGTTGGCCTCGCTCTCGTCGAGCGGCCCCTCGGTGTCGCGGTCCGGCGGGGCCGACTTCTCGAACTCCGCCTCCAGGCCGTCGTCCTGCTGCTCGAGCTCTGCGCCCTCCTCGGCTCCACGAGGGGTGTCGCTGATGTCGCTCACGCGTGTTCTCCTGACTCGGTCACGGTGTACCCGGACGAGCCGAAGCCCGCGGTGCCGCGGTGGCTGTCCGGGAGGGAGTCGACGGGGATGAACCGGGCCCGCGTGACCGGCATGACGATCAGCTGGGCGATCCGGTCGCCGACGGCGATATCGTACGGCATCGACCTGTCGGTGTTGAGAAGGGTCACCCGGATCTCGCCGCGGTATCCCGCATCCACCGTCCCCGGCGCGTTCACGATCGTGAGGCCGTGCCGCATGGCCAGGCCGCTGCGCGGGACGACGAACGCGGCGTAGCCGTCGGGGAGGGCGATGGACACGCCGGTCGGCATCGTGAAGCGCTCCCCCGGCCCCAGCGTCACCGCCTCCGCGGCGCACAGGTCGGCCCCGGCGTCGCCCGGGTGCGCGTACGCGGGCAGGGCGGAGGCGATGATCGGGACGTCGACGGTATCGGTCACGTGTCAGAGGCTAGTGCAGAAGTCTGATCGAATAGAGGTCATGGACCTGTACCGAGAGCGACTCTGGGCGACCCCCTGGCTGTTCATCTCCACCCTGCTCGTCATCCCCGCGGTCATGCTCGTCTTCGCGCCGATCAACTTCGCCGTCGGTGTCGTCCTCGCGATCGCGATCTACGTCGCCTTCGCGATCTTCCTGGTCGCGACGGCGCCCGTCATCCGGGTGACGAAGGAGGAGCTGGTCGCCGGCCACGCGCGCATCCCGCTCGACCTGGTCGGTGAGCCGACGGCCTTCCGCGGCGACGACGCGACCCTGGAGCGCGGCCGCCGTCTCGACGCGCGGGCGTGGCTGCTCATCCGCGGCTGGATCAAGCCGGTCGTGAAGGTCCCGGTCGTGGATCAGGACGACCCGGCGCCCTACTGGCTCCTCTCAACAAGAAACCCGGACCAGCTGGTCCGGGTTCTCGATGAGGCTCGCCTCAGTTCCTAGTTCGTTCGACGTCAGGCGGCGCACTCCACGCAGATCGGCCCGAGCTTCGTCTCGTGATCGATCTGGGAGCGGTGCTTCACCAGGAAGCAGTTCACGCACGTGAACTCGTCCGCCTGAGGAGGCAGCACCACGACGTCGAGGTCGAGGTCGGAGAGGTCGGCACCGGGGAGCTCGTATCCACCGGGGTTGTCAGCATCTTCGACGTCGACGACCCCCGACATCTTGTCCGGGACACGCTCCTTGAGGGCCTCGATCGACTCGGAGTCGTCCTCGGTCTTCCGCGGTGCGTCGTAATCCGTTGCCATGCCCATCCACTTCTCGTCGTAACGGCCGATTCTCGCAATCGGCGGCCATAGTTTGCATCAATCGCCCCTGAATAGCAAAACCAAACAGGAGCCTCTCAGCATTGCTCGGTGTGCAACTTCCGGCACGCCCGCTGTATTCCCCGGAATGCCTTCTGCTCCGTGGCATCCTGGGGCCGTACGAACGAGCTCGGAAGGCAATCCACATGCAGGATTTGAAGGTCATCGGGGTCGAGAACGGCGCGCTGCTCGCCGTCGGCGACGACGGTGAGCGTTTCCGCATCGCCGTGGACGAGGCGTTGCAGTCGAAAGTGCGCCAGGTGCGGCAGGAGACGCCCGCCGACGCGCCCAAACTCTCACCGCGCGAAGTGCAGGCCCACATCCGTTCCGGCATGTCCGCCGAGGACGTCGCCGCGGTCACCGGAGCCCCGCTGGAGTACGTGCAGCGCTTCGAGGGACCGATCATCGCCGAGCGCGAGCACATCGTCGCAAGCGCCCTCAGCGTCCCCGTGCACACCTCCGACGCCGTCGACCCGCTCGGCGAAGCCGAGACGTTCGGCTCGGTCATCCGCGACCGCCTCGCATCGCTCGGTGTCGCGGGCGAGCGCTGGGCGAGCTGGAAGGACAGCGAGACCGGCTGGATCGTGAAGCTGGAGTTCACGGCCGACACGATCGACCACGACGCACGCTGGTCGTACGACGCGCGCAAGCACGCCCTCGCACCGCTCAACTCGGAGGCGACCACGCTGTCGCAGGCCGGAGAGCTGCGCGGCGGCTCACTCATCCCCCGGCTGCGTGCCGTGCTCCCGCACGAGGGCGAGCCGGACAGCTCCCGCTTCGACAGCGGAGCCTTCACGTTCCCCGCCCCGGCCGCCGACCTGATGGGTCCGGAGATCACCGCGCCCATCGAGCCGCTGCCGCAGGGCCGAACGCCCGGCGCCAACAACTCGATCGCCGTCTCCGCCATCAAGCGCGCCGACGACGGTGCCCCGCGCGACCTGCACCAGACCGCCGACCTGCTGGAGGCGCTGCGCCGCCGCCGCGGTGAGAGGGAGGCCGCCGGCTACGAGGACCGCCCGACGCCGACCGATGCGGCGCCGCTGGATGTCGTGCCGACGGCTTCCACGGAGGCCCCGTTCACGCCGGCCCCGGCCGCGACGCCGTTCCGTCTCATCGACGAGCGTCCGCCCGCGGCCGAGCAGCCGCCGCTCCCCCTCGACGTTCCGGCGCCGCCAAGCGGTCCGTCGAACGGCGGCCCGTCGAACGCCGGTTCGTCGAACGCCGGTTCGTCGAACGCCGGTTCGTCGAACGACTCCGGCCCGCAGCCCTCGTCGCGCAAGAAGGGTCGAGCGGCCATGCCGAGCTGGGACGAGATCGTCTTCGGCGCCCGAACGGACGACGACCTGGCCTGACGGATCGCCGTTCCCGGGTGTCGGGGCGTCGTCGATCGTCCTTTATCCTATGGGAATGCTTCCAACCGACCCTGCACGGACGATCAGTTCTGCCCTGCGCGGACATGACAACGCGCTCGGACTGATCCGCCTCGTCCTCGCCCTGGCGGTCTTGGTCTCGCACACCTGGCCCCTCGGTGGGTTCGGCCACGACCCGGGACGTGGCATCAGCCATGGCCAGACGGACCTCGGCAGGCTCGCGGTCGCCGGATTCTTCGCCATCAGCGGATACCTCATCACGAAGAGCGGGATGTCCGCCGACGTCATGCAGTTCCTCTGGCGACGCGTTCTCCGCATCTTCCCGGCCTTCCTGCTCGTGCTCCTTCTCTCCGCGCTGGCCCTCGGACCGGTCATCTGGATGCTCGACGGCCACTCACTGGCCGATTACTTCGCCCGGTCTGCCGCAAGCCCATGGCATTACATCGGATCCAATTGGACGCTGACGATCGGCACGTGGGGCATCCTCGACGTCTTCCAGCACTCGACCCCCTACGGTGCGGCCACCGGTATGAGCGTGTTCAACGGCTCGCTGTGGACTCTCGGCCACGAATGGGCCTGCTATCTGATGGTCGCCATCCTGTTGGTCGCCGGCGTGCTCACGAAGGCGCGGCCCGTCGTCGTGGCCGTCGCGGCCGTGATCTTCGCCGGGCAGATCGTTCAGTTGGTGAGCCCCGGCACGATGGGCGCCGTGCTCCCGCCGCTCGGCGACCCCGAGTTCCTCTCCCTCGCCTACCCCTTCACTGTCGGAGCGGTGTTCGCGGTCTACTCCCGCTCCATCCCATTGACGCCCCGCTTCGGCGTCGCTGCCGGAGTGGTTCTCGTCTGGACGCTGCTCAATGGCGGCTATGCCGTCGTCGGTGTCCCGGCCGGCGTCTACTTCGTGCTCTGGCTGGGCTCCGTGATCCCCGGGCGGCTGCGGAAGGTCGGACAGAAGAACGACATCTCCTACGGTCTCTACCTCTACGCCTTCCCGGTGCAGCAGACGCTCGCCTATTTCGGCCTCTACAAGCTCGGCATCATCCCGATGATCCTCGGAGCTGCCGCAATCACGCTCGGCCTCTCCTGGCTCAGTTGGCGTTACGTGGAGAGCCCGGCCATGTCGCTGAAGGGCTGGGGACCGGGCCGTGGGTTCGCCTACTGGGTGCAGCGCTTCCGGCGCGCCAACGGACCGGCCGGCGAGGCAGCACCCGTCGCCGAGAATGCCGCCCCGGCGTCCTCCTCGACGCACGTGGCGCATCCGGTCACCGCGGAACTCAGCCTGCCGCTCCGAACCGCAGCAGCGGAACCCGCGTCTCCTCCGGCGTGAGCGAGCCGTGCTGGCCGACCATGTTGCGGCCGGTCCGCTGCGGGTCGCGCCCGTCGTAGTACGCGATGCGCTTGCGCGCGGCGACCAGCACATCCCCGATCCGCGGTACGACCTCGGGGTCGACCCGCTCGCCGAACCAGCCGGCGTCGACCGCCTCGGCGCGCGTCGCCACCCACGACCGGTCGCCTTCGGCGTCGCGCCAGCGCTCGGCGACGGCCACCGGTGAGGCACCGTCCTCGACATAGAGGTGCAGCAGCCGCGGCTCGCCGGCGATGTCCGCCACGTCCTGCAGCAGCTCGGGCGCTGTGTCGTACAGGATGTGGCCGCTTTCCGGCACATCCACCGCGCCGTGGTCGGCGGTCAGCAGCGCGCCGCGCCCCGGGCCGAGGCGGCGGGCGAACTCGGCGACCAGCGCATCCAGGGTCTCCAGGGCGGCGGTCCACTCCGACGACTCCCAGCCGCGGGCGTGCGCCAGCTGGTCGAGCTCGGCGACGTAGAGATAGGTGAGGCCCGGCCCAGCGGTCGCCAGCACGTCGGCCGCCGCGGCGAACCGGTCGGCCATCGACTGGACGCCGACGAACTCCGCCCCGCGCAGCACGGCCGCGGTGAAGCCGGTGCCGGCGAACTTCGGGAGGGCGATCGCGCGCGGCGTGACGCCCCGCTCCGCGGCCCGCTCGAAAACCGTGCGCGACCGCTGCCAGCTCTGCGGATCCATCCGATCGTCCCAGCCGGTCAGCTGGTTCGTCAGTCGGCCGG
>Ga0256775_1000187_pt1 | contig 13906 bp, 15 predicted proteins | sample MC6MC0926MT_FD_186036 | JGI IMG/M metagenome (GOLD analysis project Ga0256775, IMG submission 186036) | Metatranscriptome of enriched soil aggregate microbial communities from Iowa State University, Ames, United States - MC6-MC0926-MT... | ecosystem: Environmental > Terrestrial > Soil >...
CATCGAGGGAGTGGAGACCCAATGACCGAGACCCCCGCACCGGCGTCCGAGCCTGACGAGACGACAGCCGCTGCTCCCTCGACGCCCGTGGCCGACGACGTGACGGCGGACGCCCAGACGACCGCCGAGGTCGACGAGACTGCGGAGGCCGGGACCACCGCGCCTGACGACGACGCGACGGCCGCCGAGGCGGCGCCCGTCGAGGACGAAGCGCCAGTCGCGGAGGTAGAGCCCATCGAGGACGAGGCACCGGCCGCGGACGCCGCACCGGTCGAGGAGGCCGCACCGGTCGACGACGCGAACCTCCCCAAGGGCTACGACGACGAGGTCCCGCAGCCGAACTGGTTCGTCAACATCCTCGGCTTCCTCATCCCGGCTCTCCTCATCGGCGTGTTCTTCTGGATCATGATCTCCGGCATGCAGGGCGGCGGGAACAAGGTCATGCAGTTCGGCAAGTCGCGGGCGAAGCTCGTGACCAAGGAGACGCCGAAGGTCACCTTCGACGACGTCGCCGGGTCGGACGAGGCCATCGAGGAGCTGCAGGAGATCAAGGACTTCCTCAAGGAGCCGGCCAAGTTCCAGGCCGTCGGCGCCCGTATCCCGAAGGGTGTGCTGCTGTACGGCCCTCCCGGTACGGGCAAGACCCTGCTCGCCCGCGCCGTCGCGGGTGAGGCCGGTGTCCCCTTCTACTCGATCTCCGGTTCGGACTTCGTCGAGATGTTCGTCGGTGTCGGCGCCAGCCGTGTCCGCGACCTGTTCCAGCAGGCGAAGGAGAACTCGCCTGCCATCATCTTCATCGACGAGATCGACGCTGTCGGCCGTCACCGCGGCGCCGGCCTCGGCGGTGGGCACGATGAGCGCGAGCAGACGCTGAACCAGCTCCTGGTGGAGATGGACGGCTTCGACCCGAAGACCAACGTCATCCTGATCGCGGCGACCAACCGTCCCGACATCCTCGACCCCGCACTCCTGCGTCCGGGCCGCTTCGACCGTCAGATCGGCGTGGATGCGCCCGACATGCTCGGCCGGAAGAAGATCCTCGAGGTGCACGGTCGCGGCAAGCCGCTCGCGGCGTCGGTCGATCTCGAGGTGCTCGCCCGCAAGACGCCGGGCTTCACCGGCGCCGACCTGGCCAACGTCCTCAACGAGGCCGCGCTGCTCACCGCACGCTCGAACGCGCAGCTGATCGACAACCGCGCGCTCGACGAGGCCGTGGATCGCGTCATCGCCGGTCCGCAGAAGCGCACCCGGGTCATGAAGGACCAGGAGAAGCTCATCACGGCGTACCACGAGGGCGGACACGCGCTCGCCGCCGCGGCGATGCGCCACACCGACCCCGTGACGAAGATCACCATCCTGCCCCGCGGCCGCGCCCTCGGCTACACGATGGTGCTCCCCCTGGAGGACAAGTACTCGGTCACCCGCAACGAGCTCCTCGACCAGCTCGCGTACGCCATGGGCGGCCGCGTCGCGGAGGAGATCGTGTTCCACGACCCGACCACCGGCGCCTCGAACGACATCGAGAAGGCGACCTCCATCGCCCGCAAGATGGTCACCGAGTACGGCATGAGCGCTGACATCGGATCGGTCAAGCTGGGCCAGGCGAACGGCGAGATGTTCCTCGGCCGTGACATGGGCCACCAGCGCGACTACTCCGAGCGGATCGCCGAGCGTGTCGACGCCGAGGTGCGCGCCCTCATCGAGAAGGCGCACGACGAGGCGTGGGAGGTGCTCAACGACAACCGCGCGGTCCTCGACCGCCTGGCCGCCGCGCTCCTCGAACACGAGACCCTCGACCACAACCAGATCGCCGAGATCTTCGCCGACGTGAAGAAGCTGCCCGAGCGCCCGCAGTGGCTCTCCAGCGACAAGCGCCCGATCTCGGACGTCCCGCCCATCCCGTTCCCCAAGGCCCCGATCGACGCGGGCGCGGTGGATGGCGGCGTCGACTCCGAGCCGCCGGCGACGAAGCCGAAGCGTTCGCCCGCGATCAAGCCGCGCCCGGCGACCGCCTAGGGCCGTCGCGCGCATGAGCGGCATCGATCGTCCGCGCATCGAAGCGGCCGTCGCCGAGATCCTCGCCGCCATCGGCGAGGATCCGTCGCGTCCGGGCCTCGAGAGCACGCCGTCGCGTGTTGCGGACTCGTACGCCGAGTTCTTCGCGGGGATCGGCCGGGATGCCGCTGCCGAGCTGGGTGAGCCGGTGCCGCTCGAGCAGGGCCACCAGGCCGAGACGGTGCTGCTGCGCGACATCGAGTTCCGCTCCGTCTGCGAGCACCACCTGCTGCCCTTCCTCGGCGTCGCCCACGTCGCGTACCTGCCGGGAGACAGCGTCATCGGGCTGGGCCGCATCCCGCGCGCGATCGAGACGCTCGCGTCGCGTCCGCAGATCCAGGAGCGCCTGACCGAGCAGATCGCCGACACGATCGAGCAGGGCGCCGCCGCACGCGGTGTGCTCGTCGTGCTCGATGCCGCGCACTCCTGCGTCACGACCCGTGGCGCACGGCAGTCAGGCAGCACGACCGTGACCGTCGCCGCCCGTGGGGCGTACACCGACCCCGTGGTGCGGGCCGAGCTCATCGCGTTGATCGGACGCGGCGTCAAGTGACCCTCATCATGGGCGTCCTCAACGTGACGCCGGACTCGTTCAGCGACGGCGGGCTCTGGCTGGAGCCCGACGCCGCCATCGCGCACGGCCTCGACCTGGTCGCCCAGGGCGCCGACATGGTCGACGTCGGCGGCGAGTCGACCCGGCCCGGAGCCGCGAGCGTCGACCCGGTCGACGAGCAGGCCCGCGTCGTCCCCGTGATCCGCGAGCTGGCATCCCGCGGTGTGACGGTCAGCGTCGACACCCTCAACGCGTCCACCGCACGGGCCGCGGTCGAAGCGGGCGCGGCGATCATCAACGACGTCTCGGGCGGCCTCGCCGACGAGCGGATGCCGGACGTCGTGCTCGAGACGGGCGCCCAGTACGTCGCGATGCATTGGCGCGGCCGGCTCGACGCGGCCGACTCGCGGGCCGTCTACGAGCACACGGTGGCGGAGGTCCGGGCGGAGCTCTCCGCGCGCGTCACCGACCTGGTGCGGCGCGGCATCGACCCGGCCAAGCTCATCCTCGACCCCGGTCTCGGCTTCTCGAAGAACGCACGCCACAACTGGCAGGTCCTCGCCGGGCTGCACGAGATCGAGACGCTGGGGTACCCGGTGCTGATCGGTGCATCCCGTAAACGGTTCCTGGGGGCGTTGCTGCCCGAGGGTGCGCCGGCGGAGGCGCGCGACGCCCCGACGGCCGTCATCTCGGCGCTGGCCGCGCAGGCGGGCGCGTGGGCCGTCCGTGTCCACGATGTTCCGTCGACACGGATCGCCCTCGACGTGGTGCGGGCATGGCAAGCTGGACGCGATGAGTAGCATCCAGCCGCGGCCCGCCGACTCGATCATCCTGACCGGTCTGCGCGTCCGCGCCAACCACGGAGTGTTCGACTTCGAGCGCGCCGACGGGCAGGACTTCGTCGTCGACGTCACGGCCTGGCTCGACCTCTCGGTCGCGGCGGCCGGTGACGACCTCGCATCGACCGTCCACTACGGCGAGCTCGCCGAAGAAGTGGTCGCGGCCGTCGAGAGGGATCCCGTCGACCTCATCGAGACCGTCGCCGAGCGGGTCGCCGCGACCGTGCTGGCGCACGAGCCGGTGGATGTCGTCGAGGTGACCGTCCACAAGCCGCAGGCGCCGATCAGCGTGCCGTTCGGGGATGTCGCCGTGCGCATCACGCGGGGGCGCGCGTGAACGCCGCTCCGCTGGGGAAGCCGGTCCGCATGCGGGTCGGCGTTCCGGCCGTGCTCGCATTCGGGAGCAATCTCGGCGACCGCGCCGGCACCATCCATGCGGCCGTTGATGCGCTGCGCGAGGAGGCCGGGGTCGATGTGCAGTCGGTCTCCCGGTTGTACGAGACGCCCGCGCTGAAGCCCGACGGGATCGACGTGGAGGCGCCCGCCTACCTCAACGCGGTGGCGCTCGTCCGTACCCTGCTCGATCCGCTCGCGCTGCTCGGCGTCATCAACAGCGTCGAGGACCGGCTGGGCCGCGTCCGCGAAGAGCGGTGGGGCGATCGCACCATCGACATCGACATCGTCGACTACGACGGGATGGTGTCCGACGACGACCCGCGCATCGTGCTGCCGCATCCGCGGGCACACGAGCGCGCCTTCGTCCTCGTGCCGTGGCTCAACGTCGACCCGGGTGCCCGGCTTTCCGGCTTCGGACCGGTCGCCGAGCTTGCCGCCCGCGCCACCGATCCCGTCCGTCTCTGGGAGGGCCGCTCGTGAAGCGCACTCGCCCGAGCTCGCTGATCGGCCTCGGCGTCGCCGGGCTCGTCGTCGGCTTCCTCGCCGAACTGGCCGCCGCCGGCATGGGCCAGCCCGTGTTCATCCCGCCGCTGACGCTGCCGATCACACTGGTGGCGGTGGCGATCATCGTCATCGCGTTCGCTCTGCCGATCCGCCGTGCCGTGCGCGGGCGGAGCGTGCGCCGCATCGACCCGTTCCAGGCCACCCGGATCGTCGTGCTCGCCAAGGCGTGCGGGCTGAGCGGTGCGCTGCTCACGGGCATCGGCATCGGGATCGGCGCCTACCTGCTCAGCCGCGACGTCCTTCCGGGCGGCAACGCCATCCTGCTTACCGCCCTCACGACGGCCGGAGCGGTGATCCTGCTCGTCGCCGGTCTCGTCGCCGAGCTGTTCTGCACCCTGCCCCCGGGCGACGACGACGACCGCACGGAGACCGCGAATGCCCGATCGGATTGACCTCAACGTCGGCGAGTGGCGCCGCGTCTCGCCCAAGTACGTCCTCGTCGTCATCGCGAGCACGGTGATCACGGGGCTCGTGCTCGCGGCGGCTTCGCTGTTCCTCTGGCTGGTGGGCGGTTGGCCGTTCGGTTGGGTGGCGCTCGTCGTCGTGGTCGTGATCTCGGTGATCGCGCTGATCATCGCGCCGCGCCGCGCCCGCTCGATCGGGTACCGGCTGCGGGACGATGACCTGCTGTTTCGCCGCGGCATCATGTTCCAGCGCTTCGTCTCGGTCCCGTACGGGCGCATGCAGCTCATCGACATCAACAGGGGACCGGTCAGCCGGATGCTCGGACTGGCCGACCTCAAGTTCGTCACGGCCGCCGCATCCACCGGCGTGATGGTCCCTGGCCTCCCGGAGCCCGAGGCCGCCGAGCTTCGCGACCGGCTCGTCGAGCTGGCGGAGAGCAGACGGGCGGGACTGTGAGCGCCCCGGATGGCGGCGCGCCGGCGGGTCCGCCCGTCGGCCGCCCTCTGACGCGTGCGGAGCGCGCCGCCGAGCGGTACACCGACGGCGAGTGGCACCGGCTGCATCCCGCGACGCCTCTGCTTCGCGGCGGCATCGTGTTCATCGCCCTATTCGGATTCGTTCTCTCGAACCTGCGTGAGCGCCTGATCGGCTTCTTCGTCGGCGCGCCCGAGTACGGCGGAGACCCGCTGGACGCGATCTACAACCACGGCTGGGAGGGCTGGGCGCTCCTCGGGGTGGCGGTCGTGCTGCTGCTCTGCTTCGGAGCCTTCTACCTCTCGTGGCGCATGCACAGCTTCCGGATCACGGGCGATGCGGTCGAGGTGCGCAGCGGCATCCTGTTCCGCACGCAGCGCAAGGCGCGGCTCGACCGCATTCAGGGCATCAACGTCGTGCGGCCGGTGCTGGCGCGCATCTTCGGAGCGGCCAAGCTGGATGTGTCGGTCGCCGGACACGACGCGAACGTGCAGCTGGCCTACCTGGGCTCGTCGCTGGCGGACGGCCTGCGAGCGGATGTGCTGCGGCTAGCGTCCGGCGTGCGGGCGGCGGAGGCGGCGGAGGCGGAGGCGGCAGCGGCGGGCGGTGCGGACGCGGTTGCCGTCGACGAGAGGGGCTCGGGTGCACCGGCAGGCGCACCGACGGCCGGCGGTGCTCCTTCCCGTGCGGCCGCAGTCGGGGACCTCGTCGGCCGTCGCGTGAATGAGTTCCTCGCCCCCGAGCTGGATCCGAACGCCGCGCCGCCGGAGTCGGTCGTGAAGATCCCGCCGCTGCGGCTGCTGGGCTCGCTCCTGCTGAGCGGCTTCACGGTGTTCGTGCTGGTCGTGGTCGCCTTCCTGATCTGGGGCGCGTCGAGCGGCGAACTGTGGCTCCTCATCGTCGTGCTGCCCGGTCTGATCGGGTCCGCCAGCTTCTACATCAACCGCTTCACGAAGTCGTTGCGGTACTCGATCGCCGGGACGCCGGACGGAGTGCGCGTCGGCTTCGGTCTGCTGAGCACGAGCAACGAGACGCTGCCGCCCGGGCGCATCCATGCCGTGGAGGTGCTGCAACCGCTGTTGTGGCGGCCGTTCGGCTGGTGGCAGATCCGCATCGACACCGCGGGCCATTCGCGCGAGAAGGGCGCGGCCGGCCAGCCGAACACGACGATGCTTCCTGTCGGCGACGCGGCTGACGTCTTCCGTGTGCTGTCGCTGGTGCTCCCGGGCTTCGCAACGGACGAGCACCGGGAGCTGATCGAATCCGGGATGACGTCGGCCGGACGGGACGCGTTCGTCGGCAGTCCGCGCCGGGCGGTGTGGATCCGTCCGTTCTCCTGGCAGCGCACCGGCTACCGCGTGGTCGATGACGCGATCCTGCTGCGCCGCGGGTTCGTCTGGCGGAGTCTTGCGATCGTGCCGCTCGCGCGTCTGCAGAGCCTGGAGCTTCAGCAGGGTCCTCTGGATGCGGCCCTCGGGCTCGCCGAGGCGCGGTTCCACACCGTGTCCGGCCCGGTCCACCCGCGTCTGGCGGCGATCGACGCACCGAACGGTGTCCGACTGTTCGAGGAGGTCTCGACGCGGGCCGTCGCCGCGGCGGCCGCGGACCGGAGCCACCGATGGGGGCAGGCCACGAACCGTACCGAGAAGGAGCACTGATGTTGCCGTCCGCCCGTCCGCCTTCGCAGCGTTCCGGCCGGCTGGGGCTGGGCATCATCGGCGCCGGTCGCGTCGGCCCGGTGCTCGGCCTCGCCCTGGCCGGCGCGGGACACGCGATCGTCGGGGTCTCGGCCGTGTCGGAGCAGAGCCGGGAGCGCGCAGAGGCGATGCTGCCCGGAGTCCCGGTGCTCGACATCCCGACCGTGGTGGAGCGCAGCGAGCTGGTGATCCTGGCCGTGCCCGCGGCCGAGCTCCCGAGCCTGGTCGCGGGTCTCGCAGCGACGGGAACGTGGCAGCCCGGCCAGATCGTCATGCACACGGCTCCCGGGTTCGGAATCGACGTGCTGCAGCCCGCGGCGGCCGCGGGCGCCATCCCGCTGGCCGTCCACCCGGCGCTGGAGTTCACCGGCACGAGTCTGGACCTCGCCCGGCTCGGCGAGAGCTACTTCGCCGTGACGGCTCCGGCCCCGGTCCTTCCGATCGCGCAGGCGCTGGTGGTGGAGATGGGCGGCGAGCCGGTGGTCGTCGATGAGGCCGATCGGCCGGCCTACGCCGAGGCGATCGCTACGGCGACGGCGTTCTCCCGGTCGATCGTGGAGCAGTCGACGGGGCTGCTCCGGAGCATCGGTGTCGAGAAGCCCGGCTCCTTCCTCAGTTCGCTCATCCGCTCCGCTGTGGACAACGCGCTCACCCGCGCCGGCGCTCCGACGCGGCTGGACCTCGACGTGATCGGCGCGCTGCAGGACGACGCTGCAGGCGGTGTCGCGGGAGGTACCGGCCCCGAGGGCGATCCCGGTGACGACGGGCGCGGCTGGTTCCTGCGCGGCGAGTAGCCTGGTTCCGGCCGGTTTCGAGCCGGCCGAAGGGATGCGCATGCCAGAGATCATCACCACCATCGCCGAGCTGCGGGCCCGGGTCGCGGACGCGCGCCGTGTCGCACGCCAGGACGGCCCGGCGGACGCGCCCACCGGCCGCGTGGTGCTCGTGCCGACCATGGGGGCGCTCCACGAGGGACATCTCCGCCTGGTGTCGCAGGCGCGCGACCTCGGGGGTTTCGTTGTGGTGTCGATCTTCGTGAACCCGCTGCAGTTCGGACCCGGAGAGGATCTGGACCGCTACCCGCGCACCCTGGACGCGGACGTCACCGCCCTCGAGGGGCTCGCCGACGTCGTGTTCGCTCCCTCCGCCTCGGAGATGTATCCGAACGGCCCCTCGGAGACCCGGGTGACCGCGGGGGAGTCCGGAACCGTGTTCGAGGGAGCCTCCCGCCCCGGACACTTCGACGGTGTCCTGACCGTCGTCAGCAAGCTCTTCAACATCGTGCAGCCGGACGTCGCCGTCTTCGGTCAGAAGGACGCCCAGCAGGTGCATGTCATCGGCCGCATGGTCGATGACCTCAACCTGCCGGTCTCGATCGCCGTCGTGGACACCGTCCGCGAGTCGGACGGCCTCGCCCTTTCCAGCCGCAACCGCTACCTGGATGAGGACCAGCGCCTCGCCGCGGTCACCCTGTCCCGCTCCCTGTCGGCGGGCTCGGAGGCCGCTCGCGATGGCGTGGAGGCTGCCCTCGGAGCCGCCCGCGCGCACGTCGAGGCGGACCCAGCCGTTAAGCTTGACTATCTCGCGATCGTCGACCCGGATACCTTCCGCGAAGCGTCGCCTGACCACCACGGTCCCGCCCTGATGCTGATCGCCGCTCGCGTCGGAACGACCCGGCTGATCGACAACCAGCGCCTCACGACGTGACCGCCGCACCACCGCCCGCCCCCTCGAACGGAAAGACAGCGATGACCGACGCGCAGACCACCGCGGCCGACCTCGGCGACGACCAGCTCGGCGAAGACGAGATCAGCGAGCAGAAGGCGGTCCGGCTCGGCAAGCGCGACCGTCTGCTTGCCGAGGCGGAGGGCCCCGGCGGCGGCGCGTACCCGGTGCAGGTTCCGGTCACCACGACCATCCCGGCCGTCCGCGCGAAGTGGGATCACCTGCAGCCGGACGAGGGCTCCGGCGAGATCGTCGGCATCGCCGGCCGGGTCGTGCACCTGCGCAACACCGGCAAGCTGTGCTTCGCGGTGCTGCAGGCCGGCGATGGCTCGCGCATCCAGGTGATGGTGTCGCTCGCCGAGGTGGGCGAGGAGTCGCTGGGCGCGTGGAAGGAGCTCGTCGACCTCGGCGACCACGTGTTCGTCTCCGGTGAGGTCGTCTCGAGCCGCCGCGGCGAGCTCTCGGTCATGGCGCGCGAGTGGCGGATCGCCGCCAAGGCGCTGCTTCCCCTGCCGAATCTGCACAGCGAGCTGAGCGAAGAGACCCGCGTCCGCGCCCGCTACCTGGACCTGATCGCGCGCGACCAGGCGCGGAAGACGGTCCTCGATCGCGCGGCGGCCGTCGCGAGCCTGCGCCGCACGTTTGCGGATCGCGGCTTCGTCGAGGTCGAGACGCCGATGCTGCAGGTCATCCACGGTGGCGCGTCCGCTCGCCCGTTCGTCACGCACTCGAACGCCTTCGACACGGAGCTGTACCTCCGCATCGCGCCGGAGCTCTACCTGAAGCGCGCTGTGGTCGGCGGCATCGACCACGTGTTCGAGATCAACCGCAACTTCCGCAATGAGGGCGCGGACTCGACGCACTCCCCGGAGTTCGCCATGCTGGAGGCCTACCAGGCCTACGGCGACTACAACTCGATCGCCGACCTCACCCAGACGCTCATCCAGGATGCCGCCGTCGCGGTCTCCGGATCGCACGTCGTCACGTGGGCGGACGGCACCGAGTACGACCTCGGCGGCCAGTGGGACCGCATCCGCATGTACGACAGCCTCTCGGACGCGATCGGCGAGGAGATCACGCCGGAGACTCCCATCGAGCGCCTCCGTGAGCTCGCCGCTCTCGCCGGGATCGAGATCGAGCACCCGCTGCCGGGCAAGTACGTCGAGGAGCTGTGGGAGCACTACGTCAAGACCGACCTCGTGCGTCCGACCTTCGTCATGGACTTCCCCGTCGACACCAGCCCTCTGGTGCGTGCGCACCGCTCGCGGGATGGCGTCGTCGAGAAGTGGGATCTGTACACGCGGGGCTTCGAACTCGCTACCGGCTACTCCGAGCTCGTCGACCCGGTCGTGCAGCGGGAGCGCTTCGTCGAGCAGGCGAAGCTGGCAGCCGCGGGCGACAACGAGGCGATGCGTCTCGACGAGGAGTTCCTCCGGGCTCTCGAGTTCGGCATGCCGCCGACGGGTGGCATGGGCATGGGCATCGACCGCCTGCTGATGGCCCTCACCGGCCTGGGCATCCGCGAGACGATCCTCTTCCCGCTGGTCAAGTAGGCTCCCAGGACCCGGCGGTACGATGGAGGCGCTATGAACGACGTCATCAGCGGTATCGTCTGGGCCCTCGCGCCGACCGTCCTGGTCGGTCTGCTGTTCTGGGCGATCATGCGCGCGATCGTGCGCGCCGACCGCAACGAGCGGAAGGCCTACTCGCGCTTGGAAGCCGAGGAGCGCGCTCGCCGCGGCCTCGCCCCCAAGGCCTGACTCCTTCCCACCCAGCGTCGTCGGCCGCGTGACCTTCGCCGCCCGCGTGCGGAGGGCCTCGCCGCTCGACGTTCGCGTTCCCGCTACGGTATGTCTGGGGGCGCATGGGCGTCTTTCTGGGATCGACCGAGGGATGCGTGCATGGAGACGGGGTTCTGGGTCTCGTTCTTCATCGTCCTGGCGCTTCTGATCGACTTCGTCATCCGCGTCCTCGCCATCATCATCGTCCCGCGCAACCGCAAGCCGACGTCGGCTACCGCGTGGTTGCTCGCGATCTTCCTGATCCCCTACATCGGCATCCTCTTCTTCCTCCTGATCGGCAGTTACAAGCTGCCCAAGAGCCGCCGCCAGAAGCAGGACGAGATCAACCGCTTCATCATCGACAGCACCGAGGGCATCGAGCGGGTGCGCCGCGACCACCCGTGGCCACCGTGGCTCGAAGGGGTCGTCGAGCTGAACCGCAAGCTCGGGGCCATGCCACTCGTCGGCGGCAACCGGGCGACACTCAACGGTGACTACCAGGGGTCGCTCGACGCGATGGCCGAGGAGATCGGCAAGGCGAAGCGATACGTCCACGTCGAGTTCTACATTTTGACGCTCGACAAGACGACCGCCCCGTTCTTCGATGCCCTGGAGGCCGCTGTGGAGCGCGGCGTGACCGTACGCGTGCTCCTCGACCACATCGCCTCGCTGCGGACGCCCGACTACAAGCGCACTCTCGAGAGACTCACGTCGATGGGTGCCCGGTGGCAGCTCATGCTTCCGGTCCAGCCCTTCAAGGGGAAGTATCAGCGCCCCGACCTCCGGAACCACCGCAAGCTGCTCGTGGTCGACGGTCGCGTGGCGTTCATGGGTTCCCAGAACGTCATCGACCGGAGCTACAACAAGAAGTCGAACATCCGGCGCGGGCTGAAGTGGAAGGAACTCATCGTCCGGCTCGAGGGACCCATCGTCGCCGGTCTCAACGCGATCTTCATCACCGACTGGTACAGCGAGACGGACGAACTGCTCCGCCGCGAGACGGAGCCCATAACCGACGAGATCGAGGCCAACGAGCTCGACGCCCAAGTGGTGCCCTCCGGACCGGGATTCGCCGGTGAGAACAACCTCCGCCTCTTCCTCGCACTCCTGTACTACGCCCAGGAACGCATCGTCATCACGTCCCCGTACTTCGTGCCGGACGAGTCGATGCTCATGGCCGTCACCTCCGCCGTGCAGCGTGGGATCCGCGTCGACCTGTTCGTCTCCGAGATCGGTGACCAGGCCCTCGTCTATCACGCTCAGCGCTCCTACTACGAAGCGCTCCTGCGCGCAGGAGTCCGGATCTGGATGTACAAGGCGCCCTACATCCTTCATGCGAAGCACTTCACCATCGACGACGACGTCGCCGTCATCGGTTCGAGCAACATGGACATGCGTTCCTTCCAGCTCAACATGGAGGTCTCCCTCATGGTGCGCGGGCGTTCGTTCGTGGATGAGATGCGGAAGGTCGAGGACGGCTATCGCCAGGACAGCCGTGAGCTCACGCTAGACGAGTGGATGAAGCAGCCGCTCCGCTCCACCGTTTTGGACAACCTGGCCCGGCTGACCTCCGCGCTGCAGTGACCCGCCGGACCTGCGGAGCCGTGTGCGCGACGGTCAGGCCGGCTGAAGCTCGCTCAATCGCCTGACCTCGCACCACCGCTCGGCCGCCGCGGCGAGGCGGTCGTCCGCCGTCACGAGGGGCAGCTCCATGAGACGGGCGAGCGCGACGTACACGGCGTCGTAGGCGCTCAGGTTCTCTCGCCAGCGCCAGGCGTCGGGCCAGAGCGGCTCGTGCTCCACATGCATGATCTCGAGTCGGAAGAAGTCGATGATCACCTGCTCGGCGAGCTGAGCGTCGTCCGGGCGCCGGAGGGCGTGCTTGCGCATCGCGCTCACGAACTCCGGGTCGATCAGGTGGGGCGCCACCAGGATGCACTCGGCCAGCTCGTCGTTCTCTTCGAACGCGGCGAGTCCCTCGCGCGAGAGCAGTGCGACGAGAGCGCTGCAGTCCATCACCGCCGCGATCATCGGCTTCCCCGGTCGTCGCGGATGCCCTGGACGATCTCCTCCGTGGTGATGTTCAACGGTCGTCGACCGCTGGCGCTCGGAGGCTGACGCTGCGCCAGCGCACGCTGCTCGACCGTCACCTCCGCCCAACGCTCCTCGATGCGCAGCCTCTCGGCGATGCGGGTGAGTTGTCTGCGGAGGTACTCCGAGTAGGACAGGCCTTTTGCTGCTGCTGCCGCCTTCAGGCGATCGTTGACGGCCGGATCCAGATCTCGCACTTGCACGGTGACTCCCATGGGTTCAGTTTAGGGTGGGGTGCATGCAGATGCAACGGATTTGCATGCAGTGAGACCATCCTGACGTGCCAGAGGCCGGGAGGGGCCGAGGGAGCTCGAATTGTGGAGAAGTGCCGCGGTCGCGGAGATGTGGACGGATATGAGTCAGCCCCGCGGCCGCAGGCGGACCGTCGGTAATTCCGGCGAAGGCAACGGCGTTCCGTCGTAGCCCTCGACGGTCCCGAAACGTCCGTGCGGATCGGCTCCGGCGATGACCTCGCCCTGCCACTGCGCCCGGTAGGCGACCACGTCCTCATGGCTCCGGCCGATGAAGTTCCACCACATCACGATCTGCTCGCCCAGCTGCTCTCCGCCGAGGAGCACGATCCGGGCGTCTGCTCCCGAGCTCACCGAAAGGCTCGTGCGGCCGGGATTCAGGTAGGCCAGATGAGAGACAGGAACGGGTGTGCCGTCGATGGTGACGTCGCCGGCATCGACGAGCACGCCGTGCTCGAATCCCTCCTCGAGGGGGACCTCGATCGTTGTGTCGGCCGGCATGACGATCTCGGCGCCGACCAGCGGCGAGAACACCGTCGCGGACGTGCCGCTTCCGGCGAGCGATCCGACGAAGGTCCGCACGGACGCCGGGCCGATGCTGCCCGCCACGGGAGTGTGGTGCTCGAAGAACGGTGCGACGTCGCGCCAGGCGTTCGGCAGGGCCACCCAGAGTTGGACGCCGTGCAGGCGCTGCGTGCCCGGCGTGGACACCTCCGAATGACTGATTCCACGACCTGCGGTCATCAGATTGAGCTCTCCCGGTCGGACGAGAGCGTGACTGCCCACGCTGTCGCGGTGGTCGATCTCGCCCTCGAAGAGCCAGCTCACCGTCTGCAGTCCCGTGTGCGGATGCGGCGGGACGCGCATCCCGCCGGTCGCCGAGACATCGTCGGGACCGTAGTGGTCGATGAAGCACCAGCCGCCGATCAGCGAACGGCGACGCTGCGGGAGGGTCCGGCGGACGGTCATCGCGCGCGGGCCGCCCAGCGGAACGTCCCGCGGTTCGAGGATCTCCACGCCGGCGTCCGTGAGCACGGCCGACGTCGCGACGAGCTCGGCCGGATCGCGCTCCAAG
>Ga0256775_1000191_pt1 | contig 13795 bp, 15 predicted proteins | sample MC6MC0926MT_FD_186036 | JGI IMG/M metagenome (GOLD analysis project Ga0256775, IMG submission 186036) | Metatranscriptome of enriched soil aggregate microbial communities from Iowa State University, Ames, United States - MC6-MC0926-MT... | ecosystem: Environmental > Terrestrial > Soil >...
GCCGAGCTCGCGACCCGGTGGGCCGACACGGAGCGCGTGGAGGGTCCGCTCGACGTGGACGCCCACCACGCGCTGGCCCGGGAGGCCGCCGGCCGATCCATCGTGCTGCTGAAGAACGACGTCCCGGCGTCCGATGACCGCCCGCTTCTCCCGCTCGCCGCCGACCGGTCGATCGCGGTCATCGGCGCGTTCGCCGAGAAGCCGCGGTACCAGGGCGCCGGCTCGTCGATGATCCGCCCCACCCGGCTCGACGACGCCCTCACGGGCATCCGCGCGGTCGCCGGGGATGTCGTCTACGCTCCCGGGTTCTCGCTCGCGGCCGAGGTGGATGCGGACGAGTCGTCGCGACTGCGCGATGAAGCCGTCGCGGCCGCATCCGCCGCCGACGTGGCCGTGGTCTTCGCCGGGCTGCCCGCACGGCTGGAGTCCGAGGGCTACGACCGCGACGACATCGACCTGCCGGCGGACCAGCTGGCCGTCATCGATGCAGTGGTCGCGGCCAACCCGCGCACGGTCGTCGTGCTGTCCAACGGCGGCGTGGTGACGCTCCCGTTCTCGCGGACCTTGCCGGCGATCGTGGAGGGCTGGCTGCTCGGCCAGGCAGGCGGCTCCGGGACCGCGGACGTGCTGTTCGGCGCGGTCAACCCGTCGGGCAAGCTCACCGAGACCGTGCCGCTGCGGCTGGAGGACACCCCGGCGTTCCTCAACTTCCCGGGCGAGGAGGGACACGTCCGGTACGGCGAGGGCCTGTTCGTCGGCTACCGCTGGTACGACGCGCGCCGGATGGAGGTCGAGTACCCGTTCGGTCACGGCCTCTCGTACACGACCTTCTCGTACGGTGATCCGAGCGCATCCGCGACCGCATCCGGCGACATCGAGGTTCGCGTCACCGTGACGAACACGGGGGAGCGCTCCGGCCGCGAGGTCGTGCAGGTGTACACGTCGCTGGCCGGGTCGCACGTGCAGCGTCCGCCGCGCGAGCTCAAGGGCTTCGGCGTGATCGAGCTCGAACCGGGCGCCTCCGGTGAGGTCGCGGTGACGGTCCGGCGGGAGGACCTGGCGTACTGGGATGTTCGCGCCGACCGCTGGGTGGTCGAGGGCGGCGAGTACACGATCGAGGTGGGCGCCTCCAGTCGTGACCTGCGGGCCACGGTCTCTGCGGCGGTCGACGGAGACGAAGTGCGGCTGCCGCTCACGCGCGAGTCGTCGCTCGGCGAGGTGCTCGCGCATCCCGTCGCCGGCCCGATGGTGCAGGGAGCGCTGGCGGGGATGTCGGAACTGCTCGACGGCGCGTCGTCGATCATGCCGGAAGGCGTGTCGATGGAGCGGATGATGGCATCGTTCCCGATCGGACGCGTCGGCATGATGTCCGGCGGCCAGGTGACGCCCGACATGATCGACGGGCTGCTCGCCGCCGCGAACGCGCAGCAGCAGTGACGCCGGCCCCGGTCCGTCGAGTCCAGCTCGGCGGACCGGGGCATCGTCCTGCCGGGCTGCCGCGTGGATAGGCTGGCGGCATGCCCGAGGGACCCTACCGCTGGTTCGTCTACGCCGAGATCGCGCTGGCCGTCGTGACGTTCGTCGCGCTGCTGTTCATCGTCGCGCCGTACGGCGGGCGGCATGGGCGCGGTGGATGGGGCCCGACGGTGTCCGCGCGGGTCGGCTGGGTCGTCATGGAGGCGCCCGCGTCCATCCTCTTCGTGGTGTTCTACCTGCTCGGATCGCACCGCTTCGAGCCGGTGCCGCTGCTGTTCCTGGCGCTCTGGCTCGTGCACTACGTCTATCGGGCGTTCGTCTACCCGTTCCTGATGCGCTCCGGGTCGCGCATGCCCGTGCTCGTGATGCTGCTGGCGATCGGCTTCAACCTGCTGAACGCGTGGGTCAACGCGCGATGGATCTCGGAGTACGGGAGCTATCCCGTGTCGTGGCTAGGGGACTGGCGGTTCTGGGCGGGCGTCGTGCTGTTCGCGGGCGGGCTGACGCTGAATGCGCGCTCCGACCGCACCCTGCGGCTGTTGCGACGGTCGGGAGGCGGGTACCGCATCCCTCAGGGCGGCGGCTTCCGGTACGTCTCCAGCCCCAACTACCTCGGCGAGATGATCGAGTGGACGGGATGGGCGATCGCCACCTGGTCTCTCGCGGGCACCGCATTCGCGCTGTACACGTTCGCGAACCTGGCGCCCCGGGCGTTCGCGAACCACCGCTGGTACCGGGAGACGTTCCCGGACTACCCCTCCGAGCGGCGCGCTCTCCTCCCGTTCGTGCTCTGAGCCGCGCGCAGATTCGTGCCGAATGTGCGCTCTGGCGCCGCAAAAGCGCACATTCGGCACGAATCGCGGGGCTGCAGTGACGGTGGTGCGTTCTAGCCTCGGGATGAGGAGGGATGCCGTGCCGGAGAGCGTCGAGCAGTGGTGGGCGCGCCGCCAGTGGTCGAAGGGCGTTGCCGTGCCCTACGAGGTGGGGCGGTACCGCACCGACTGGGAGCGGTATCCCGTGCTCGTCCGCCAGTACCATCCCGACCTCAACCATGGGATCACGCTGACGCAGGTGCCGCCCGCGGCCGACGTCTACCTGGTGTGGGAGTGCGACTCCGGTCACCGGTTCGTCGCGACCCCGGAGGAGCAGCGGGCTCGGCCCGGCGGGACGCGACGCCGCTCGGCGTGGTGCCCGCGGTGCGCCGAGGCCGCAGCGCCGAAACCCGTGCGGGCAGCGGAGCCGGACGCCGGACTCCACGCGTGCGGCCACGCCCGCGACCTGCGGAGGATCGAGAACGACCCGCAGGATGATCGTTGCTACCTCTGCCGCCGGCTCGATCGCGAAGCGCTGACGCGAGAGCAGCTGGTGAGCATGGCCGCCCCCGGATCGCGCGTCGCCGTGTCGAACGCGAACAGCACGGCGGGGACGTTCTCGTGGCAGTGCGAGAAAGGGCATCCGTCGTACCAGACGAGCATCGAGCGCATCCTCGGCGGCAGGAGGTGCCCGATCTGCCGGCATGCCCGTGCCGGGGCGGACGCAGTGCCGGTCGGCGAGGCGTTCGTCAGCCGCTGGGCGCCGACGCCCGCCTCCGCGGCCGAACCGGAACTGAAGCGGCGTCTCGCCGCGCGGTTGGATGTCGACCTCTCGAAGAACGCCGTCCGGGTCGCGAAACCGTTCCACTCCCATCTGGAGGTATGGCCCGACATCCTGCTGCCCGAACTCCGCGTCGCGATCGAGTACGACACCACCGGGCGGCATGGACTCGAACACGTCGGTCCGCGCGAGACCTCGGATCGTCGCAAGGACCGTCTGCTGCGGGCGTCGGGATGGGAGGTGGTGCGCGTTCGCTGCGGCAAGCTACAGCCGATCGGCCCCTACGACGTGCACGCCGGCGGAATCACCGACGCGTTGGTGGACCGGATCGTCGCGCGGCTGGGGGAGATCCGCGGCGACCTGTTCGTCGCGGCGTACCTGCGCTGACCGCACCGCATGCCTTCTCGTGCGTGAAGGCTCTGGTCCCGGGCGGCGGGTGCTCGCTACGCTGGGCGGCGAACCGGCACCTACCGGCTCTCCGGAGCTCTCACAAGGAGGACACCATGCCGTCGACACTCAACCCGTATCTGAACTTCCGCTCGTCCGCGCGCGAAGCGATGGACTTCTACCAGTCGGTCTTCGGCGGAGAGGTGCAGCGCAGCACCTTCGCCGAGTTCCAGATGGCTCAAGACCCGGCCGACAACGACCTGATCATGCACTCGCAGCTGACGACACCGGGCGGCTTCACGCTCATGGCTGCGGACGTCCCGGCACACATGGACTTCACCGAGGGCAGCGCGATCAGCATTTCGCTGAGCGGCGACGACGAGGCCGAGCTGACCGGCTACTGGGAGAAGCTCATCGACGGCGGAACCGTGGTCGAACCGCTCAACAAGGCTCCCTGGGGCGACAGCTTCGGCATGGCGATCGATCGCTTCGGCGTGCAGTGGCTGGTCAACATCGCCGGGACGCCGCAGGCGGCGGAGGCCTAGGCCGGCGCCGGATCGGCGGTGGTCGAGATGGACGAGCCTCCCGCGGATGCTGCTCGGGACCGGAGCGACCCGGATCCGAGCGACCCGGACCTCAGCGGCGCGATCATCGTCGGGGTGCACCGCGGCCAGGCCCGGGCGGTGCTCGACGAAGCGGCGCGCCTGGCGGTCGAGTTCGAGCGTCCACTGTTGTGCGCGTACGTCTCGGAGGACAGCTACCTGACCGAATGGGATCCATCCGACGTCGCGGGGGAGTCACTGCACCCCACGGAGGTCGGATCCGGCGAGGGCGAAGCGGTCCTCGCACTGTCGGCCGCCATCGGATCAGCGCTCGACGAAAGGCCGGACAAGCCCTCGAACTGGGCGCTCCGCCTGCTCGCCGGCGATCCGGCCAAGGCGCTCGCACGGCTGGCCGTCGAGGTTGACGCGCGGATCATCGTGGTCGGCACGCACCGCCGCGGGTTCTCGCACACCCTGGAGAACTGGCTGGCCGGATCGGTCGGAGCGCACCTGACGCACGACCAGACCGTCCCGGTCGTGGTCGTGCCGGTGACGAAAGACCGGAACGGTCCGACGCTCGCGTGAGCCGAACGACCCACTGCCGCCGAACGCATCCCGCGCTCTAGTCTTCGACCATGCCGGCAGAACGCGCCATCCGACTCAGGCGGGAGGCCTGGGGGTTCGCGATCGGGTCGCTGTTCTTCCTGATCGGCGCAGTGCCCTACTACCAGGAGGCGGTCGGCCCGGTCATCGCCGCCGTCACGTTCTTCGTCGGCGCGTTGTTCTTCACGGCCGCCGCCTTCGTCCAGCTGGCGCTGAGCGGCCGAAAGCCGCCACGACGCGGAGGCGAGCGCCCCGACCTGTTCGACTGGTGGGCGGCCGCCATCCAGTTCGCGGGCACCCTGTTCTTCAACGTCAGCACCACAGAGGCGCTCCTCACCGCCGCCAACGATGCGGCCCGGGTGGGTACTGGCTGGCGGCCGGACGCTTTCGGCTCGATCTGCTTCCTGGTCGCCAGCGCCCTCGCCGTCGTCGCGACCGTCGACCGGGACCGCCTGTGGGATCCCCGCGCACGCACCTGGCACGGCACCTGGCTGAACATGCTCGGCTCCGTGCTGTTCGCGTTCTCCGCCGTCGGCGCCTACGTCATCCCGTCGACGGGGTCGCTGGTGAGCCTGTTCTGGGCGAACGTCGGCACGTTCCTCGGTGCGGCGTGCTTCCTCGTGGCCGCCGTGCTCAGCCGTCGCTCGATCCCCGTGCGGGCACGCCGCCGGGACCGGAGGCGATCAGGACCGCAGAGCGTCCAGAGCGGCGTCGAATGAACGGAAATAGGTGCGCTGGCCGGGCCGGCCGATCTGCGTCACCTCGAACATTCCCTCCAGCTGGAGGATGAAGCCGACCGCGTCCGGAGCACCGATCTCGGCGAACCGGGTGTCACTCACCCGCCATTCGCGGTTCGAGATCTCCGTCACCTCCAGCCCCTGACGGAGGAACCGTGCGTGCGTCTTCATGTGTCCAGCCAAGTAGACCGAGCGTTCCGCGGCCATCCCTTGACAGCTCCAGGACGGCGTGGTCGCCCGCCGCGCCGTCGGCGGAAGTGGTGTATTCCCGCGGCTGCCGGACCGGGGTTATGGTCAAGCCGTCCGCAGGGCCCACCACGTTCGAGGAGGTCGTCATGTGCCGCTGGCTTGCATACTCGGGGGAGCCCCTGAAACCCGCCGTCCTCATCCTGGACGCGCAGCACTCCCTCGTCGCCCAGTCGCTCAACTCGCCGCTCGGCGCGGAGACCGTGAACGGCGACGGCTTCGGTTTCGGCTGGTACCCGGAGGATACGAGCGAGGGCAACATCCCCGCGCTGTTCCACAGCATCGAGCCGGCGTGGCACGACGAGAACCTGCACGAGCTCACCAACGCCATCGCCAGCCCCCTGTTCTTCGGGCACGTGCGGGCCGCGGCGCATCCGCCCATCCAGCAGTCGAACTGCCATCCGTTCCGCTACGAGAACTGGCTGTTCATGCACAACGGATTCCTCGACGGCTTCACGAAGATGAAGCGCGACCTGGCATTCTCGGTCGACTCGGAGCTGTTCCCGCTCATCCAGGGGACGACCGACACGGAGACCCTGTTCTACGTGGCCCTCACGATGGGCCTGATGGACGACCCGGTGGCCGGCCTCGGGCGGGCGCTGCGATTCGTGGAGGAGACCGGGCACAAGCACGGCATCCAGTTCCCGGTGCAGGGCACGTTCGCGGTGTCCGACGGGACCAGGATGTGGGCGTTCCGCTACTCGTCCGCCCAGCGCAGCCGCTCGCTCTTCCACTCGGTGGCCGTGCCGGAGCTGCGGGAGATGTTCCCGGACGCCGCCCGGCTGGACGTTTTCGGCGACCACGCCAAGGTCGTCGTCTCCGAGCCGCTCAACGACATGCCCGGCGCCTTCGTGGAGGTGCCGGAGAACACGGTCGCCGTGCTGGACGACGATGGATACCGGCACGAGCCGTTCCTGAGTGAGGCGGCCTGACGGGGCCACCTCACTCAGGCTCTCATTGGGCGGCTCTCACTGGGCGGCTCTCACTCGGCCATCACCCTGCGGACGAACGCGTCGACGTGCTCCCGCAGAGCCTCGATGCGCGCGAGCCGGGCCGCCTCGACGTCGAAGCCGACGTAAGCGGTCGGCGGTCGCTTCCGGACGTTGGCCGAGCACTGGAACTCGGCGCAGACCAGCGTGCCCAGGGTGTTGCCGTTGCGGCCGGCCTTCCCGGCGCGCTTCGCGATGAAGAAGAGCACCTCGTTGGGCAGGTGCACGTCTTCGCACCAGGAGCACTGCGGACGCGATCGGACGCGGCCCTCCGCCTGGCGCAGGAGGACGCCGACGGGCTCGCCGTCGATCTCGGCCACCACGTACCCGAGGGCGGGCAGCTTGCGGTCGCGCCAGCCGAGGTAGTCGATGTCGTCCCAGCGCACCTGCGCCAGGTCGGGGATGGTGAGCTCCTTGCGCTCGCGCTGGGACGCGTTGACGAAGGAGGAACGGAGCTGCTGCTCGGTCAATGGATGCATGAATGAACGCCTGACATGTCTGAAACCGTCATCGGTCGAGCCGATGGGGGAAATGGTCCGCGCGCGGGCATGCCGCGGCAGCGGATCGCGCGCCGTGCACGCGAGAGATCACCGAAACGGGGTCAGAACGCTCTGACGCCGGCGCTGAGCGCGCCGACGACCTCCAGACGCCCGGCGGCCGCGAGGGCGGCGTCAGGCTGCGAGATGAGCGGGTTCACACATCCACTCTACCGGGGGCTGTCAACAGCGAGGCGCGACAGCCGCCCGGGATCAGGCCCGGCGGAAGTGCGGGCGCGCCGCGGGCAGCCACATGAGCACGGCGGCGACGACGACGATGAGCACGACGAGCAGCCCGAGCAGGTCGCCGGTCAGGAGCGACGGGATGCCGGTGAGCAGAACCACCACGCCGATGACGGTGAGCACGATGCGCGCCCAGTTCGCTCCGCGCAGCAGGTAGATCGCGAGAAACACGCGGAGCGCGGAGCCGATGATCGCTCCGGCGACGGAGCCGGCGGCGATCCCGCCCGCGTCCGGCGCGGCGCCGAACAGGCCGGGGAGAAGGAGGGCGAACGCGATCAGGCTCACCACCGTGCTGGCGATCCACAGCCAGAAGGAGGCGGTGATGACGGTCGGTGCGGTGCGGGCGGCGGCGGAGAGCGGCTGAGACACGGGATTCCTCGGGGTCGGGGACAGTACGGCGGAGCGAGGCGTCCGCCCTTCCTCAGTCATAGTCGGCAGGCGCGCCGGATCCGTCAGTCGCGGGGGAGGAACCGTACCCCGCCTGCGATTCGGCAGCCGCGGTGTCAGGGGTCGGCGGGACACTGGAGACTCACCAGACGTCACCAGGGAGGACGCGCCATGTCCGAGACACCGACCCCCGTCGACCCGCCCCAGCTGTACCGCAGCCCGGCCTTCGCGCAGGGGATGATCGTCCCACCGGGTCCGCTGCTCTTCGTCGGCGGCCAGAACGGGGTGGATGCGGAGGGCGCTCTGCTGGACGGCCTCGCCGCTCAGACGGAGCAGGCGCTCCGCAACCTCCTCGCCGTGCTCGAGGAGGCAGGCAGCGGGCCCGAGCAGGTCGCCAAGCTCACCATCCACCTGGCGCCCGGGATCGACCCGACCGACGCGTACGGGGCGACGCGGGCCGTGTGGGGCGACCAGCGGACCGCGGTGACGGTGCTCACCGTCGCTCCGGCGCGGCCCGGTGCGCTGGTGGAGATCGACGCGGTGGCGGCGGTTCCGCGCTAGGCGGCCACTGGTCGCTCGCTACTCGTCCCGCTCATCCGGCCCGTCGAACTCGGACAGCTCCTCGACGACCTCCTCGCCCTCGAGTCCCGTGTCGTCCCGGCCGCCGTCGTCGGCCGCTTCGTCGCCGGTCGGGCCGCGGAAGGCGCCGGTCCCTTCGTCGAGGGTGCCCTGGCCGTCGGGGTAACCGGCGTCGTCGGGGTATTCGGAGCGGTCGGTGTTCGCTGTCTCGTCCATGTGCGTCCTTCCGTGTCTGTAGGCATCATCCACCGCCCGGCACCCGCAGCACACCCCCGGCTCGTCCGCTGCTCCGCTCCGCGGCGGAAACGGAGGTGCTGGGCGGCGGGGCGGGTCGCATCCCCTTCGTTTCTCGCGACACACCGGGAAGCCGACCAGGATCGCCTCCCTTTCGCACCGTGCCGAAAAGGGAGGCGACCTCAGGCGGCGCGACGGATGTCCGCCCCGGTCACGCGGCGCGTGGGTCTGGGCTAGGGTCGAGAGGTGGTGGATGGTGGTGCGGTTCCCGACGCGTCGGAGCTTCGGAGACTCGAAGAGTGTGTGAAGGAGCCGATCCGCACCCCGGGCCGGATCCAGTCGTTCGGGATGCTGCTGGTCGTCAGCGCGGCGACCTACGAGATCGTGACCGCGAGCGAGAACGCGGCGCAGTGGCTCGGCCGTTCCGTGTCCGAGCTCGGAAGTCCCACCCTGGAGTGGAGCATCGCGGCCGAGACGCACGGCGACCCGGTCCGCGTCGACCTGCAGGGCGAGCCGTACGACGCCATCACGCACCGCCTTGGCGAGCAGGTCGTCATCGAGCTGGAGCCGGCCCCGACCACCCGGGATCTGCCGACCGCGTCCGTGGTCGGCGCGATCCGGTCGCTGGGGCTCGTCGCGAGTGCGGCGGAGCTTCGCCAGGCGGCGGCCGAGGAGGTCAAGCGGATCAGCGGGTTCGACCGCGTCATGGTCTACCGCTTCTTCGAGGACGGCCATGGCGAGGTCGCGGGCGAGGCGTCCGAGCCCGACATGGAGTCGTACCGCGGCCTCCACTTTCCCGCGTCCGACATCCCGCAGCAGGCGCGTTCGCTGTACCTGACGAAGCTGTCTCGCCAGATCGTGAGCACCGAGGACCCTGGCACCCCGCTCGTGTCCGTCGACGAGAACGTTCCGCCGCTCGACCTCAGCAGCGGCGAGCTCCGGGCGGTCTCGCCCCACCACCTGCAGTTCATGCGCAACATGGGCCAGGCGTCCACGGTGTCGTTCTCGCTGATCGAGGACGACCGGCTGACCGGCATGATCACCTGCGCGCACCGGACCGAGCGGCGCATGCCCATCCTGCTCCGCCGCGCGCTGGAGGTGCTCGCCACTCAGCTGACCCTGCAGCTCACCGCCCTCGAGTCGATCGCGCGGCTGCGCCGAGACCTCACCATCCGCGAGCAGCGCGCGGCGGTGCTCGCGGGCATCCCGTCGTCCGCTGAGCCCCTGCTGACGCTGGTCGACAGCGGACACGAGCTGTGCCGGCTGGTCGGCGCCGATGGAGCGGTGCTGGCTCTGGATGGGGTGAGCCGCAGCGTGGGCGACGTCCCGACGATCGACCGCAGCCTGCTGCTCTCCGCCGTCGGGATCGAACCGTTCCACACGAGTGAGCTGCAGCGCACCCATCCCGCACTGGCAGCGCTGATGCCCGGTTTCGCGGGGATGCTCGTGGTTCCGGTCGGCGCTCACGGCGTCCTGCTGTTCTTTCGGCATGAGGTCACGCAGGTGATCCGCTGGCTCGGGGACCAGAGCCCGGAGAACCGCGACACCCCGCTGTCGCCGCGCCGGTCGTTCTCGGAGTGGCGGCAGAGCGTGGAGGGCACGGCGCTGGCGTGGGGAACCATCCCCGAGGAGGCGCGTGAACTGGGCCGCGACCTCGCCCGTGCACTCGATCGCCGGCAGGAGGCGCGACTCGCCCAGCTCGCGCTGATCGACCATCTGACGGGCCTGCACAACCGGCGCTCCCTGGAGCACCGCCTCGAGTCCGCGGTCGTGCAGGGTGACGGCGGCGTGCTGCTGTTCCTCGACCTGGACGGCTTCAAGGCCATCAACGACCGGCACGGGCACGAGACCGGGGATGCCGTACTGCGGACGGTCGCCGAGCGCCTCGCCGGGGGCAGCCGCGTCACCGACGTGATCTCCCGCCTGGCGGGCGACGAGTTCGTGGTGCTCAGCGTCGGTGTGACGCCGGAGGACGGCGAGCGGTTCGCCGCGCGGCTGGTCCACGAGATCGCACTGCCGATCGACACCGCGCGCGGCCCGATGACCGTGACGGCGTCGTGCGGCGTGCTGCCCATCGAGGCGGGGCTCACGGCGAAGCAGCTGCTCGACGCGGCGGATGCCGCCATGTATCGGGCGAAGAAGCAGGGCCGCAACCGCGTGTCGCTCTGACCGCGTCCAACGCACCCCGGGTCGCCGGCGGACCACCGCATCCACCGTCTTTCGCGGTCGTGCGCGAGTCCGCCACGATGGCGATTGCGCATGGTGGGGGATACGGGATCCGTGCGCAGAGGTGCCCGATGCTTCCGTCGCAACGGGCACCTCGCCACGTCCGCCCGGCGGCGGTGCGCGGTATCGTCGGCGCATGCCCGACCCGATGCATTTCGATCGGCACGCCGACCTGTACGACCGCGCTCGGCCGCCGTATCCGGCTGCGCTGTGGGGGCGGCTCGCAGAGCTCGGGCTGTTGGTCGCCGGCGCGCGGGCACTCGATCTGGGCGCCGGGAGCGGGCAGGCGACCCGAGGGTTGGTGGAGGCGGGGATGGAGGTGACTGCCGTCGAGCCGGGTGCGGCACTTGCGACGCGGCTCGCCGAACGGCTTCCGGATGTGCGGGTGATCGCGGCGACGGCGGAGGAGGCCGACCTGCCCACCGCATCCTTCACCCTCGCGACGATCGCGACCGCCGTGCACTGGTTCGACCTCGGCGTGGTGCTGCCGAAGCTGCACTCGGCACTGGTGCCCGGAGGACACCTGGCGGTCTGGCGGAACGCCTACGGGGACGCTGCCGTGGCGCCGACGCCGTTCCGTGAGCGGGTGCAGGCGATCGTCGACCGGCGGGATGCGCCGCCCCGGCCCGGACCGGACGAGTCGCAGACGGCGGAGTGGGCCCGGCTGCTGGAGTCCGGCGGGCACTTCCGTGCGTCGCATGTGGCCGAGTTCGCCTGGTCCATCGATCTCGACGAGGACGGGGTGCGCGGGCTGTTTACGACGTTCAGCGATTGGTCTGAGGCGGAGGCCGAGGAGGCCGCTCTCGCGGTCCGCGACCTCGGCGGGACGGTGACCGAGCACTACCGGACACCCCTCATCGTCCTCGAGCGCGCCGGGTGAGGACGCTCGCATCCTCGCGCCCGTGTCGATTTCCGGCGTGTTCGTTCGACGTCTGGTCAGAAGATGTTCCGACAACAGGAAGGCATGACCGATGAGCCAGTTCATCATTCTCATCCAGGGCGACGCAGACCGCTGGAAGTCGATGTCCGCCGACGAGCGCGCGGAGATCGACTCCGCCCACCGCGAGTTCTGGCAGAAGGCGGGGGATGCCGTGGTCGCGTCCGGGGAGCTGCAGGGACCGGAGACAGCGGTAACCGTCCGGCGCGGTGACGACGGGGAGCCGATCGCGGTCGACGGCCCGTTCACCGAGGCGAAGGAGGTCGTCGGCGGCTTCTACGTCATCGACGTGCCCGACCGGGACGCGGCGGTCGCTCTGGCGTCCGGACTCGCCGAGGCCCGGCACGACCACAGCGGGGTGCAGGTGCAGCCGCTGGTCGACCACAGCGCGGGCTGACGCCCCACGCGCTGCGCGATACAGGGGGAGAGGGTTTCCCGGGATGCCGTTCCGTTTCGCGTCGGGTTGAGACGTTTTCGCTGAGAATTCGTATCCGCGTCGGTCCGGCATCCCCGGGCCTCGACAACGCTAACCCGCGGGCCGTCGGGTCCTCAATTCGGAGGACAGAAACCGTCAAGAGTTGACGGGGGGCCGTGCCTGCCGTCACACGTTAGAAGCCTCAGAAACGGTCGTCTGTATCCGCTGCGGTGTTCGCGATGCCGGGTTCTGCGCCCGATGACGGGGTTGGGGTCGGGGTCGAGTGGAGAGAATCGAGTCTTCGTTGCACCCGTTCCTCCGCCCACGCATGGATCGAGGGGTCAGCTGAGCACTCCGTCAGTACGTCGATTCCTACCTGTTCCGTGGTAACGGTGAGACCGTAAAAGACCCCGTCGGAGCGCTCCGCGCGGACCTCAACAGCCATCCATTCAGTACCGATGGTCGAGTCGACGGTACGTGTCACAGTGAAGCCTTGCCTCTCCCAGTAGGCGGTGAGCGTGTCCGCGATGGGATGAGGATCGTGCTCGAATGCGACGTGAGTAACGATCGCTGAGACCTGAGAAGCGTCGTCCGATGTGGTTGTGGCGCACGGTGCCAGGCCCACCTCTTCGGCGGCCGGGTCCCATGGCTTCTTGTCCTGCATGGGGCCGCGGAACCAGCCCTCGGTGTGCCCGGTGGCCGCGATGGCGGCGTTGGTGAGGTCCTCCCACTGGGTCAGCAACTGCGTGATGGTCTTCTCCGGACCATCCGGGCTGTGCGGGACAGGATCACGCAGAGCCGGAACAGACATACATCCTCCTAGCAACGACACGGCCACGACCAACACGACCGCGACACAGTACTTCGTCACGGCCCGACCTACGATCGCACCTACGAGGTGGTTCATCAGGAGTGCCTCATTTCGCCTTCGACTCTCCCGGGCTGGCCGCTCGCGATGAAGGCGGCGTGGTCGGTATCGGTAGACACCTGGGTCCTCCATTCGGTGGGCAGAAACCGCCAAGAGTTGACGGGGGGCCAATTCTGCCGTCGCACGTCAGAATCCCCAGAACCGGTCGTCTGTATCCGCTGCGGTGTCCGTTACGCCTGTTTCTGCAGCCGATGACGGGGTTGGTGTCGAGTAGAGCGAATCGAGCCTCCGTTGCACCCGTTCCTCCGCCCACTCATCGATCGATGGGTCCGCTGAGCACTCCGTGTACACATCGATTCCCACCTGCTCCGTCGTGGCGGTGAGACCGTAAAAGACTCCGTCGGAGCGCTCGGCGCGGAGCTGAACGCTTGTCTTGCCCGAGGGGGAGGTCCAGTCAATGGTTCGGTTAACGGTGAAGCCTTGGCTCTCCCAGTAGGCGGTGAGGGTGTCCGCGATGGGATGAGGATCGTGCTCGAACGCGACGTGGGTAACGACGGCTCGGACCTGAGAGGCGTCGTCCGATGTTGTTGTGGCGCACGGTGCCAGGCCCACGTCTTCGGCGGCCGGGTCCCATGGCTTCTTGTCTTGGATCGGGCCGCGGAACCAGCCCTCGGTGTGCCCGGTGGCCGCGATCGCGGCGTTGGTGAGGTCCTCCCACTGGGTCAGCAACTGCGTGATGGTCTTCTCCGGACCATCCGGGCTGTGCGGGACAGGATCACGCAGAGCCGGAACAGACA
>Ga0256775_1000193_pt1 | contig 13740 bp, 12 predicted proteins | sample MC6MC0926MT_FD_186036 | JGI IMG/M metagenome (GOLD analysis project Ga0256775, IMG submission 186036) | Metatranscriptome of enriched soil aggregate microbial communities from Iowa State University, Ames, United States - MC6-MC0926-MT... | ecosystem: Environmental > Terrestrial > Soil >...
GAGTTCTTGATCGTGACGTCCTTGGCCTTGACCTTGACGAACCCGCGGATGTCGAGGCCGTCGATGACCGTGCCCGGCTGGGTGATCGTGAGGCTGCCGTTGTAGACGGTCAGCTTGGTGCCGGCCGGGACGCCCGTGTTGGTCGCGTCGGGCATGGCGGTGGTCGGCGAGGTGGGGGGCGGCGGGGTGGCCGTCGGCGAGGTGGGCGGCGGGGTCGTGGTCGGCGAGGTGGGCGGCGGAGTGGTGGTCGGCGGGGTGGTGGTCGTCGAGCCGTCGGTCTTGGTGTCCTGGGAGAGCTCCGGCAGCGTGGTGGGCGTCGGGAAACCCGCCGCGGCCCACTCGGCCGCCGTGACCGGGGTGAGGGACGACGGGTCGCTCGACGAGCCACGGAAGATCTCCGGCGCCGACAGGCGCTTGTAGAACCCGCCCTCGCGCGTGGTGAACGCCCGGTACCCGGAGGCCGCCCACTCCTGGACGGTCAGCTTGTGCGTGACGCCGTCCTCACCGGCCACGAAGAGCTCGTTGCCGGTGCTCCACCGGTAGTAGGTCGAGCCGACGAGCCAGCCGCCGCCCGTGTCGCGCGGCGTCGGGTAGCCCGCGGCCGCCCAGATGTCGGACGTCAGCCGCTCCCACTGCCACCGGGCCTCACCGCCGGGCCAGAACGTCACGGCGTACACGGTGGGCGACCAGCCGTACTTCACGAACGTCGTCGGGGCGCCGTTGAACCCGGCGAAGTGGTAGACGTCGCGCCACTTCTCGGGCGTCAGGGGGACGGCGACCTGCGTGCCGTCGCCCTGCGTGACGAGCTCGTAGACGGTCGACGAGTAGACGATCTTGAACAGCGGCCAGGTCTGCGTGCCCGACGAGGCAGCGACGACGCTGCCGGGTGCGACCGTGAGGGTCGTACGCACCTCGGCCGGGACGGCGGACGCCGGCGTGGCCCCGATCGTCAGGAGCAGCGGGGTGACGAGAGCAGCAGTGGCGGTGGCGGCGATGGCGCGCAGTCGCATCGAGAGGACGTCCTCGGTGGGTACGAACGGTGGTCGTGGACCTCATCGACACGTGCAGACCGGGACAACGCAGGCATGGGCGAATCGCCCCGGAACGTCCGGCCCTTTTCACCCGCGACCGGCGGAGAAGACCAGGGGGCGGGCGGTGCGTCCCGGGTCTTGAGACGGGTCGGGGCCGCCGCTGCCCCGCGACGGCCCCGCAAAGGCCGACGGGGCCCCGTCCGTAGGCAGGACGTCCCGACCGCCATCTCACCCAGTAGTGGCAAACTCAGACCGACACCGCCCCACCACCCGAACGCAGGAGATGCTGCAGATGGCCATCGCCACCCCTGAGGTCTACGCCGAGATGATCGACCGGGCGAAGGCAGGCAAGTTCGCCTACCCCGCCGTGAACATCACGTCCTCCCAGACCGTCACCGCCGCGCTGCAGGGCTTCGCTGAGGCCGAGTCGGACGGCATCCTGCAGGTCTCGGTCGGCGGCGCGGAGTACGCCTCCGGCTCGACGGTCAAGGACCGCATCGCGGGCTCGCTCGCGCTCGCGGCCTACGCGGCCGAGGTCGCGAAGGGCTACGGCATCACCGTCGCGCTGCACACCGACCACTGCGTCAAGAAGAACCTCGACTCGTGGGTCCGCCCGCTGCTCGCCCTCGAGGCCGAGCAGGTCAAGCGCGGCGAGAACCCGACGTTCCAGTCGCACATGTTCGACGGCTCGGACATCCCGCTCGACGAGAACCTCGTCATCGCGGCGGAGCTCCTCGAGCTCTCGCAGGCGGCCCGCACGATCCTCGAGATCGAGGTCGGCGTCGTCGGCGGCGAGGAGGACGGCCACGAGGCCGAGATCAACGAGAAGCTCTACACGACGGCCGAGGACGGCCTGGCGACGGTCCGCGCCCTCGGTGCGGGCGAGAAGGGCCGCTACCTGACGGCCCTCACGTTCGGCAACGTGCACGGCGTGTACAAGCCGGGTGCCGTCAAGCTGCGTCCGTCGATCCTCGCGGACATCCAGAAGGCCGTCGGTGCGGAGCTCGGCAAGGAGTCGCCGTTCGACCTCGTCTTCCACGGCGGCTCGGGCTCGACGGCCGAGGAGATCTCCGAGGCGGTCGACAACGGCGTCATCAAGATGAACATCGACACGGACACGCAGTACGCGTTCACGCGTCCGGTCGTCGGCCACATGTTCACCAACTACGACGGCGTCCTGAAGATCGACGGCGAGGTCGGCAACAAGAAGGCGTACGACCCGCGCGCCTGGGGCAAGCTCGCCGAGGCCGGCATGGCCCAGCGCATCGTCGAGGCCGCCCAGCAGCTGCGTTCGGCCGGCAACAAGCTCGGCTGACCCACCCTGCACGACGAAGGCCCCGCACCGATCAGGTGCGGGGCCTTCGCGCGTTCGAGCGTGATCAGGCGGCGCCGGGGCCCGTGTCGCCGGACGCCGTGTCGCCGACCGGCTGGAACGCGGCGTCGTCGTCCCCGTCCACGACGTCGACGAGCTCGCCGATCCGCGTGACCTCGAGCAGGAACCGCACGGTCGGCGGCACGCGCAGGAGGCGGACACGGTGCTGGGACCGGATGGACAGGCGAGCGAGGAACGCGACGCCCGACGAGTCCATGAAGGTCACGTGGTGCGCGTCGACCTCGATCGGCAGCCCCAGCTGCTCGGCCTCGGCGGTCGCCTCCTGAAGCTCGGGGCCGAGGTCCGCGTCGACCTCGCCGGAGAGCACGATGCGTGTCCGGTCGGCGCCGACGATCACGTGGACCGCGCCCGGCTCGCCGATCACGCCGTTGCTCGGGTCCAGCGCACTGGTGTCCCCGGGCTCCTCGGGGGTGGTGCTGTTACCGTCGCGCACGGTGCTCCTTCCGTTCCTGTCCTGGAAGGCGCCGCGCCGTCGATTCGACGTTTCGCCCGTTCGGCACGCTAGACGATCGGAGGTGGTGGTGGTCAACTCCCACACGCATCCGACGTCGGATCATCTGCTCGACCGGGCCCGTGAGCTCGCCCTGGCGTCCACCGCCGTGCCGATGACGTTGCTGGACGCGTCGCAGCCGGACCTGCCGGTCGTGTGGGTCAACGCGGCGTTCGAGGCGGCCACGGGGTACGGGCTGGAGGGCGCCCGGAGCCGCCATGCACGGGTCGTCGAGGGGTCGGCGTTATGCCCCGCGGACATGGACGCGCTGGCGGCCGCGGTCCGCGAGCAGCGTCCTGTGTCGCAGCTCCTCACGTTGGAGCGGGCCGACGGCTCCCGCCTGACGTGCCGCGCGCACCTGTCGCCCGTCCGCGACGGGGACGGTCCGGCGACGCACTGGGTCGTCGCGCTGCAGGACCTCACGGAGCAGCTCTCGCACGACGCCGAGCAGGCCGCGCTCGTCGAGGCGGAGCGGCGCGAGCGGCGCAGCCTCGGGCTCGTCGCGCAGGTGTCCGACCTGCTGATGGACGTCGACGACCCGCACGCGCTGCGCGAGATCGCGATGATGCTGCGCCGGGCGGTCGTGGGGTGGGCGGCGTTCTACCTGAACGACGGCGGCCTGCGCTCGGCCGACGGGATCGGGTCGGGGCACCCGCCGAGCGGCAAGGGCCACCGCCACGGCGAGGGCCATCCCGGCGACCCGCACCGGCTCGCGCTGCGCGTGACGTCGACCGCGACGGGTGCCATCCCGGTGCTCGGCGGCGCCCCGGCGCGGTTCCCGCGCGACGCCGTCCAGCTGCTGCTCGACGGCGACCGGGACCGGCCCGTCGAGCTCGACCTGGACGGCACCTACGCACCGGGCAGCGCGTCGGCGTGGCTCGCGCGGCACGTGGGGGAGGACCCGGGGCACGACACGCGCACGACGGGCGACCGGCGGGCGGTCGTCTACCCGGTCCCAGGCCGCCGTCGGGTGCTCGGCGTGCTCGTCGTGCTGCCGCGCGAGACCGGCGGGCTGGCGGCGATCGAGCCGTCGACGATGACCATCCTCGAGCTGACCGCCCGGCGGGTGGGTCTCGTGGTCGACAACGCGCGCCTGTACGACCGCGAGCACCGGCTCGCCGAGACGCTGCAGCGCGCGATGCTCCCCGAGCAGGCCGAGGTCGACGGCCTGGACGTGTGGACGTACTACGCGCCGAACTCCGAGAACGTGCAGGTCGGCGGCGACTGGTACGACGTGCTGCAGATCGCGCCCGACGTGGTCGGTGTGGTCATCGGCGACGTCGTCGGGCACGACGTCGAGGCGGCCGCGGCGATGGGGCAGCTGCGCTCGGTGGTGCGGTCCTACACGTTCGACATCACGTCGCCCGGCCCGGTCCTGGAACGCGTCGACCAGCTCGTCACGGGCATGCGGATCCCTCGCTCCGCGGGTCTGGTGCTCTCGACGCTGACCCGGTCGGGCGCGGGCTGGCGGCTCGAGTACTCGCGGGCGGGGCACCTGCCCGTGCTGCACGTGCGCGACCGCCGGGCGACCCAGCTGCTCGACGCGGGCGGACCGCTCATCGGCTTCGGCGGCCACGGCCGCAGCACCGCCGTGCTCGACCTGCAGCCCGGTGACTTCCTCGTCTACTACACCGACGGCCTCATCGAGCGCCGCGACCGGAACCTGCGCGACGGGCTCGCCGCGCTGGGCGGGGTCGCCGCCCACGTCACGGCGCTGGACGCCGCGGGCATCGGCGAGGAGCTGCTGTCCCGGCTCGCCGACCACCCGGAGGACGACGTCGCGGTCGTCGTGGTGCGCGTGCCGGACCCGCGCGACCAGCTCGAACGCGCGCGCAGCCCGCGGCGGCGGCGGTGGTCGCTGCCGAGCGAGCCCGCGTCGATCGGTCGCGCCCGGCACGCCGTGGTGCGCACGTGCCAGGCGTGGGACATCCCGGAGGCCGCGAACGCGGAGCTGGTGGTCTCCGAGCTCGTCGCGAACGCCGTCCTGCACGGGTACGGCCACGTGTCGCTGCAGCTGTACGACACGGGCGAGGGGCTGCGGATCGAGGTCGAGGACGGCAACCCCGCGCCTCCCGTCACCACGGACGGGCACCCGGGGCGGGTCGGCGGGTTCGGCATGCAGATCGTCGAGCGGCTCGCGGACTGGGGCTGGCGGCAGTCCCGCGGCGGCAAGCTGGTCTGGGCGCGGGTGCGCCCGGGCGCACTGCCCCCGACGGGTCGCTGAGCGGTCGTCCGCCGGACGCGCCAGGGCGCGCCCGCCACCGGCCGAGCCGGTGCAGGGAGGGAGGCGGGCGTGAGCCGGCGCGGCCCGGAACCAGCCGGAGCCGCTCAGGCGGGCGTGGGCGCCCCGCTCGGGCGCACGAACCCGGACCCGGTGACCTCGGTGCACCGGTGATCGGCGTCGACCCGGAACAGCTCGAGGGCACCGCAGATCTCGAGGACGAACAGGTCGCGCGGGTCGGTGCCGCGCAGCACGGTCGCCCCGCCACGGCGTCGACCGGCGTCGGCCAGCGAGATGAGGAACGCGGCACCGGTGGAGTCCATGAACGTCACGCCGCACATGTCGATGACCAGGAGCTGGCGGCGAAGACCGACCACTCGCGCGGCGATCTCGGGGAACTGGTCGCGCTCGGCCAGGTCCAGGTCGCCGGAGACGACCAGGGTCGTGGTCGTCGAGGACGTGGAGATCTCGATCATGGTGGTCACCTGTGTCCGAGGTGCCCAGTGTGGGGCAGTGGGCGCCGACCGGGGGTGTCGGCGGGTCGACTGTAGTTGCGCTCCCACGGGTCCGCACCCGGAGCGGACACGTGTTCAACCGGTCGAGCGACACCGCTGGTGAGCGCGCACGTGGACGATCCGGCGGTCTGCGGGAGACTGGCCGCATGAGCCACGAGAACCTCCTGGACGGTCCCGCGCCCACCCTGCTCCCGGCCGACGGCCCCGACGGCGACGCGCGCGCGGCGCTCACGGCCGGCTCGGCCCCGCGTGACGTGGTGCCCGTCGCGCCCGCGTCGTCGCTGGTCTGGGCGCTGCTCGCGGAGCGTGCGCTCTCGGACGACGGCGACCCGGTCGCCGCGTACGCGTTCGCGCGCACCGGCTACCACCGGGGGCTCGACGCGCTGCGGCGGGCGGGCTGGCGGGGTCGCGGCCCGATCCCGGCCGACCACGCGCCGAACCAGGGGTTCCTCCGGGCGCTGCTGGCGCTCGCGGAGGCCGCCGAGGCGATCGGCGAGGGCGACGAGGCCGAGCGGTGCGCGCAGTTCCTCGTCGACTCAGGGACGTCGTCGGCGGAGGTCGCGGAGCTGCGCTGACGGCGTGCTCGGCGATGGACCGCCCATGACCGGATGTTGACCGTCCGGTACCCTCTCGGAGGTACTGGGTCACTGCCGCCCGTGCCCGGGTCCTCGTGCAAGCGACGTCGCTTCCGCCGGGGTTCCCGACCGCAGGCAGGATGAAGGTGGTGTTCAGATGCCGGCCGTCGTGGTGCTCGGGGCCCAGTGGGGCGACGAGGGCAAGGGCAAGGCGACCGACCAGCTCGGCTCGCAGATCGACTACGTGGTGAAGTTCAACGGCGGCAACAACGCCGGGCACACCGTCGTCATCGGTGGCGAGAAGTACGCGCTGCACCTGCTGCCGTCGGGCATCCTCTCGCCGGGCGTCGTGCCGGTGATCGGCAACGGCGTGGTCGTGGACATCGAGGTGCTGTTCGAGGAGATCGACGCGCTCGAGGGGCGCGGTGTGGACACGTCGGCCCTGGTCGTGTCGTCGGCCGCGCACGTCATCGCGCCCTACAACCGCACGGTCGACAAGGTCACGGAGCGGTTCCTCGGCAAGCGCCGCATCGGCACGACGGGCCGCGGCATCGGCCCCACGTACGCGGACAAGATCAACCGCGTCGGCGTGCGCATCCAGGACCTGTTCGACGAGAAGATCCTGCGCCAGAAGGTCGAGGGTGCCCTCGACGGCAAGAACCACCTGCTGGTCAAGGTCTACAACCGCCGCGCGATCACGGTCGACGAGACGGTCGAGGAGCTGCTCAAGCACGCCGACCGCCTGCGCCCGTACGTCGCAGACACGCCGCTGCTGCTCAACCGCGCGCTCGACGACGGCAAGACGCTCGTGTTCGAGGCCGGCCAGGCCACGATGCTCGACATCGACCACGGCACGTACCCGTTCGTCACGTCGTCGTCGGCGACGGCCGGCGGCGCGTGCACGGGCTCGGGCGTCGGGCCGACGCGCATCGACCGCGTGGTCGCGGTCGCGAAGGCGTACACGACGCGTGTCGGCGAGGGGCCGTTCCCCACGGAGCTGCTGGACGACGACGGCGAGTGGCTGCGCCAGACGGGCGGCGAGTTCGGCACCACGACGGGCCGCCCGCGCCGCACGGGCTGGTACGACTCGGTCGTGGTCCGCTACGCGAGCCGCATCAACGGCCTCACGGACCTGGTCGTGACCAAGCTCGACGTGCTGACCGGCCGCGACCGCATCCCCGTCGCGATCGCGTACGACGTGGACGGCCGCCGGTTCGACGAGATGCCGGACGACCAGTCGGACTTCCACCACGCCACGCCGGTGTACGAGTACCTCGACGGCTGGACCGAGGACATCAGCGGCGCGCGTGACTTCGACGACCTGCCGAAGGCCGCCCAGCGGTACCTGCTGCACCTCGAGGAGATCAGCGGCACGCGCATCTCGTCGGTCGGGGTGGGCCCGGGGCGTGAGGCGACGATCATCCGGCACGACCTGCTGGCCTGACGCACGCAGCGAGACGGCCGGTCCCGGGGTGCTCCCGGGGCCGGCCGTCGCTCGTTGCAGCCCGGTCAGGCTGCGGCGGGCACCGGCTCCGGCGCGCCGTCGGTGGTGGTGGCCGGGACGACGACCGCCGCCTCGGCCTCGTCGACCATCCGCTGCCGCAGCACCACGCAGACGTACAGCGCGGCGAGCAGCGAGACCGCGGTGGCCCCGAGGAACACGGTCGGCAGCCCCCACTGCTCGGCGACGGCCCCGCCGAGCAGCGCCCCGACGGGCATGAGACCGAACGCGACGGTCCGCGCGGCGCCGCTGGTGCGGCCGAGCATCCCGGCGGGGACGATCCGCTGCCGCATGGACTGCCCGATGACGTTGCCCATCGTGTTGGTCAGCCCCAGCAGCGCGGCGGTCACGCACAGCGCGGGGACGGTGGGGACGACCACCGGGACGACGAGCAGCGCCGCGTTGGACAGCCAGCAGCCGAGCATGAGCCGGACCTCGGGCACGAACCGGCCGAGCGGCTCCGCGAGCACCGACCCGACGACGGCCCCGACGGCGAGCACGGTGAGCACGAGCGGGTACGTCTGCGGTGTCATGCCGATGCGCGACTCGTGGCCGACCACCCACAGCACGAAGACCGAGAAGTACGCGGTCGACGCCATGTTCATGAGCCCACCGCTGATGAGCAGCGGCCGCAGCACCCGGTGGTGCAGCAGGAACGTGACCCCCTCGCGGACCTGCGCGCCCACGTGCTGCGGGCCGTCGGGCGCGGAGTGCCGGTAGGACCCGCGGATGCCGAGCAGCACGAGCGCGACGGCCCCGACGGCGAGCCCGGCCGGCACCCCGAACACCCAGCCGGAGCCGAGGGCGAGCACCGCGCCCGCGACCGGGGCGCCGAGGAACGCGTTGGCGACCTGCTCGACGGCGAGCAGCCGCCCGTTCGCGGCCTGCAGCCGGGTCCGGGGGACGAGGTCGGGGGTGATCGCGCCGCCGGCGAGGTCGGCGAACACCTCGGTGACGCCGTACGCGAGCGACAGTGCGACGAGGAACGCCATGGTGAGGTGCCCGGAGGCGACGACCACGACGGCGGCGGCGAGGATCGCGGCGCGCGCACCGAGCGCTGTGGCTCGCACGACCCGCCGGTCGCGCCGGTCGACCACGACGCCGGCCATCAGGCCCCCGACGAGCCAGGGCAGCCACGCGGCCGCGGTGAGCAGCGCGATCAGCGCGGGGGATCGGGTGAGCGTGAGGGCGACGAGCGGGACGCCGGTCTGCACGACGCCGTCGCCGAGGTTCGCGAGCCCGGTGGACGTGAGGTGTGCGGTGAAGCGGCGGCCGAGCGGCGCGGTCGTGGGGGTCATGACGTCCTCCAGGGCTACGATCAACGAGGAACTTCTGCAGAGCGTGCTCTGCAAAGAACACTCTGCAAAGGTATCTCTGCACATGGCCGACCGCAAGACCCCGTTGTTCTCCGAGCCCGCCATCGGGCCGGAGGCGCTCAAGGTGTTCGCGCACCCGTTGCGCACCGCGATGTACAACCTGCTCGGCGAGCAGGGCCCGTCCACCGCGACGCAGCTGGGCCGACAGCTGGGGGAGAGCAGCGGCCAGACGAGCTACCACCTGCGACAGCTCGAGAAGCACGGCTTCGTCGAGGACGACCCCGACCACGCGAGCGGCCGCGAGCGCTGGTGGCGCGCGGTCGGGTTCTCGATCGACGGCCGGCAGATGCTCCGTGACCCCATGACCGCTCCCGCGGCCCGTGCCCTGCTGCAGTCGGTGATCGCCGACCGTGCCGAGGTCCTGTCCCGGGCGATGTCCCGCACGGAGGACGAGCCCGGGTGGGAGGAGTCGGAGATCAACGACCGCATCACGTCCGACCTCACGCCGGACGAGACCCACGACCTCATCGTCGAGCTGCAACGCGTCCTGGCTGAGCGCATCGAGGCCGCCAAGAGCCGCAAGGAGGCAGGCGAGACGGCGGGGCGACGCACGGTCCGGATCTACCTCGACGTGCTGCCGCTGCCCCTCCCGGACGCACCGGGCACCCCTGACGCACCGGACGTGCCCGACGTCCCCGGCGCGCCGGACGCCTGACCTCCGCCGCTGCCGGACGTCGGCCGCCGCCTGACCGGTCGCCACGCGCCGCCCGCCGACAGCCGGGTCGACGCCGTGGACGCCGACCGCACCGCCAGGCACGCCTCGGTAGGCTCGCGCCCCGTGAAGATCCTCGTCGTCGGCACCGGTGCCCGTGAGCACGCCCTCGTCCGCGCGCTGTCCCTCGACCCGTCGGTGACCGCGCTGCACGCGGCCCCGGGCAACCCGGGGATCGGTGCGCTCGCCACGCTGCACCCCGTCGACCAGCTCGACGGCTCGGCGGTCGCCGCGCTCGCCACGGAGCTGGCCGTCGACCTCGTCGTCGTCGGTCCGGAGGCGCCGCTCGTCGCCGGTGTCGCCGACTCGGTCCGCGCCGCCGGGATCCCCGTGTTCGGGCCGTCGGGCGAGGGGGCTCGTCTGGAGGGCTCGAAGGCGTTCGCCAAGGAGGTCATGGCCGCCGCGGGCGTGCCGACCGCCGAGCCGCGCGTCGTCACGGACGCCGCCGAGATCGCCGCCGCGCTCGACGCGTTCGGCGCCCCGTACGTCGTCAAGGAGGACGGGCTCGCCGCCGGCAAGGGTGTCGTGGTGACGTCGGACCGAGCCGAGGCGCTGGCCCACGCGGAGGCCTGCCTCGCCAAGGAGGGCGGTGCCGTGGTCGTCGAGGAGTACCTCGACGGTCCCGAGGTGTCGTTGTTCGTGCTGTGCGACGGCACCGACGTCGTCCCGCTCGTCCCGGCGCAGGACTTCAAGCGCGCGCACGACGGCGACGCCGGCCCCAACACCGGTGGGATGGGCGCGTACTCGCCGCTGCCGTGGGCGCCGGACGGGCTGGTCGACGAGGTCGTCGAGCGCGTCGCGAAGCCCACCGTCGCCGAGATGGCCCGTCGCGGGACGCCGTTCTCGGGTGTCCTGTACTGCGGTCTCGCGCTCACGTCGAAGGGCGTGCGCGTCGTCGAGTTCAACGCGCGGTTCGGCGACCCGGAGACGCAGGTCGTGCTCCCGCGCCTGGCGACACCGCTGGCCGGCGTCCTGCTGGCGTCGGCCACCGGCACGCTCGCGGACCTCCCCCCGCTCGAGTGGCGCGACGACGCGGCCGTCACGGTCGTCGTCGCCTCCGAGGGCTACCCGGTGTCCCCCCGGTCCGGCGACCCGATCGTCGGGGTCGACGAGGCGGACGCGCTGCCCGACGTGCACGTGCTGCACGCCGGCACGGCGAACGTCGACGGTGCGCTCGTCTCGGCGGGCGGACGCGTCCTGTCGGTCACGGCCACGGGCGCCGACCTCGCCGCGGCGCGCGCCGCCGCGTACGCGGGCGTCGACCGCATCGCGCTGGCAGGCTCGCACCACCGGTCCGACATCGCCGCCGCAGCAGCGACCGGCTGACCCGGACCCGACCGAACCCCGGCCCTCGACCCCAGGAGGAACGCATGGGCGCGTTCGAGACGCTCGTCTACGGCGACGGTGAGTGGGGCGGCGACCCGGCGGTGACGCCGAGCCTGTCGATCGACATCCACGACAGCGACATCGCGACCGTCGAGTACCGCCCGGCGCCGGAGGGCTGCGGGCGGTTCTACCTCGGCTTCCAGCCGCGCGACTACTTCGACGACCCGTCCGAGAGCGACCCGGTCGACCTCGACGCCGAGGCCGAAGGTTTCGCCGAGTGGGCCGCGCTCGCGGGCACCGACGACGTCGGGGCCAAGCGGGTACGCAAGCTCCTTGCGGAGGAGCACGTCGAGGAGCCCCAGGACACGTTCGTCGAGGAGACCGTCGAGCGGCTGCTGCGCCTGATCGGCCTGCCCGTCCCGGACGCGCTGACGACCCCGGACGAGCTGGCCTGACTCAGCGCACTGCGGCCTGCTCGACGGTGTCGACGCGCACGTGCACGGCCTGCAGCGCCTGCGCGACGCCCCGCGCGACGGTCGTCTTGCCGCTCCCGGGCGGGCCGCCGAGCACCACGAGCACGGGCCGGGCGGTGTCGTTCGCACGAGGCGTCATCGGGGTCGCTCCTCGCCTGGTGGACGACGTGGACGACCGGGCGGCCGGGCACGTCACACTAGGCCGGTGACCCTCGACCTCGGAGCCGACTCGGCCGTCGACCTGCCCGGCTGGGCGCACACCTACTCGGGCAAGGTCCGTGACCTGTACGTGCCCGACGAGTCGCCCGCGGGCCGCGCCGTGCGCGACGCGCACGGTGACGTGGTGCTCGTCGTGGCGAGCGACCGGGTGTCGGCGTACGACCACGTGCTGAGCCCCGGCATCCCCGACAAGGGGATCGTGCTGACGCAGCTGAGCCTGTGGTGGTTCGAGCAGCTCGCGGACCTGGTGCCGAACCACGTGGTGTCGACGGACGTGCCGGCCGAGGTCGCCGGTCGTGCGATGGTCTGCCGCCGGCTCGAGATGTTCCCGGTCGAGTGCGTCGCGCGCGGGTACCTGACGGGGTCCGGCCTGGCCGAGTACCGGGTGTCGGGCGAGGTGACGGGCATCGCGCTGCCGTCGGGGCTCGTCGACGGCTCGCGCCTGCCCGAGCCGATCTTCACGCCCGCGACCAAGGCGGAGCTCGGCGAGCACGACGAGAACGTGCCCTTCTCGGCGGTCGTCGCGCAGGTCGGCGAGGACCTGGCGTCGACGCTGCGGGACCTCACGCTCGGCGTGTACGCCCGGGCGGAGGCGATCGCGCGCGAGCGGGGCGTGATCCTCGCGGACACCAAGCTCGAGTTCGGTACCGACCCGGTGACGGGTGCCGTGACGCTCGGCGACGAGGTGCTCACGCCGGACTCGTCGCGGTTCTGGCCCGCGGACGGGTGGCAGCCGGGCCGCGCGCAGCCGAGCTTCGACAAGCAGTTCGTGCGGGACTGGCTGACGTCGGCCGCGAGCGGCTGGGACCGGGAGAGCGACACCCCGCCGCCGCCCCTGCCTGCGGACGTCGTCGAGCGGACGCGTGCCCGGTACCTGGAGGCGTACGAGCGTCTGACGGGGTCGCCGCTGGCGCTGTGAGGCGCGGGGTGTGACGAGGTCGACAGCCGGAGGACCGCCGACCCGAGGTTAGGCTTACCTCACGACCGCAGACGCCCCGTCCGGTCGCCGCCGACCTCCGATCGGAGCACGTCCGTGCGCCTCCTGCGCCGCGCCGCCGCCGTCGCCACCGCGACCGCCGTCGTCCTGTCCCTCGCCGCGTGCAGCGGCTCGTCCGGCTCGTCCGACGACGCCAGCACGAGCCCCGACGCGACCGGTGACGCCGCGTTCCCGGTGACCGTCGAGTCGGCGCTCGGCTCCGCGACCATCGAGAAGAAGCCCGAGCGTGTCGTGGCCCTCGGCTGGGGTGCCGCGGACATCGCGCTCGAGCTCGGCACGGTACCGGTGGGCATCGAGGCGGACACCTGGGGCGGCGACGCGGACGGCTACCAGCCGTGGTTCCGCGAGGCCGTCGAGAAGCAGGGTGCCGACCTGCCCAAGACGATCGCGGGCTACCCGCTGGACGTCGACGCGATCGTCGCGCTCAACCCGGACCTCGTCCTCGCGCCGCAGTCCGGCCTGGACCAGGCGACGTTCGACCAGCTCTCCGAGCTCGTCCCGGTCGTCGCGTACCCGGGGGAGCCGTGGCAGACGACGATCCAGGACCAGGTGACGATCGCCGCGAACGCGCTCGGCGTGCCCGACGAGGCCGCCCCGCTGCTGAAGAAGCGGCAGGACGCGATCGACGCCGCCGCGGCCGCGCACCCCGAGCTCGCCGGGAAGACGTTCGCGTACGTGTACGCCGGCACCGAGCCCGGCTCGCTGTCCGTGTACCTGCCCGGCGACCCGCGCGTCGAGCTGCTCACCGGTCTCGGCATGGCGCTCGCGCCGTCCGTCGCGAACCTCACCGCGTCGCCCGGCACGTTCGCCGCGACGCTCGGCCTGGAGAACGCCGACCAGCTGGACGACGTGCAGGTGCTGTTCACCTGGTTCAACGACGAGACCGAGCAGGCCGCGACCGAGTCCCAGCC
>Ga0256775_1000194_pt1 | contig 13739 bp, 9 predicted proteins | sample MC6MC0926MT_FD_186036 | JGI IMG/M metagenome (GOLD analysis project Ga0256775, IMG submission 186036) | Metatranscriptome of enriched soil aggregate microbial communities from Iowa State University, Ames, United States - MC6-MC0926-MT... | ecosystem: Environmental > Terrestrial > Soil >...
AGCGCACGATCGCGGGCACGGACATCCTGCCGCTGCAGCGCATCAGCGGGCCGCTCGTGCTCGCCTGCGGCACCGACGACCGGCTGCTCCCGACAGCGTGCGACTGGACGCGGGCGGGGGAGCAGGTGCGCGGCGACGAACCGGGCGACGCCTTCCTCTACCTGGACGGCGCCGGCCACGACATCACCACGCCGCCCCTGCTGCCGATCGGGCTGAGCGACCTGGCTCCGGCGACCGCGCAGGCGACCGAAGGGGCGCGGGCGCAGTTCTGGCAGGTCGTCATCGCGAAGCTGGCGGGGGCGATGCGGCCATGAGGCGGATGGTGGCGGGCGTGGTCCTCGCGCTGCTGGTCGCATCCCTCGCCGCCTGCGTCGCCATTCCGGGCGCGGGCGGACCGCGCGTCGAGGTCAGCGAGGAGCCGAGCGGGGTGTGGAAGCCCATCCACGTCCGGGTCGTCTCGCTGCCGCCGGGTGGACGGGTGACGGTACGCGCGACGGCGCGGTCCGGCGCGGCGGTGGGTGAGCGGTGGAGCTCGCAGGCCGTCTACAGCGTCCCGTCGTCCGGCGTGGTCGACCTGGACCACGACGTGCCCGCCGAGGCCCCGTTCTCCGGAGCGGACGGGATGGGCCTGTTCTGGACGCTGCAGAGCGACTCGGGCCGCGAGGCGAACTCCCCGCAGGTGTGGGGCGGCTCGACCATGACCGTCGACCTGGAGGCCGTCATCGACGGTCGCCGGGTCGCCGCGCGCCGCCTGCATCGGGTCGGGCTGACCTCGGTGGCGCCGTCACGGGCGGTGTTCGACGACGGCATCACGGGGGACTACTTCCAGCCCGCGTCGGCCGCCGCGGCGCCGCGCCCGGCGGTGCTCGTCTTCGACGGGACCGAGCCGGATGTGCAGACCGGCGTGCTCTCGGCGGCCACCCTCTCCGCGATGGGGTATCCGGCGCTCGCCCTGTCGACGTACGGGTCGGCGGGCCAGCTCGGGCCGGTCCGCGTGCTCCCGGCCGAGCGCGTCGTCGCGGCGCTGAACTGGCTGCGCGCACAGCCGGGGGTGGATGCGCGGCGCGTCTTCGTCTTCGGGACCTCGCGCGGCGCGCAGCTCGCCCTGTGGACCGCGGTCGCGCATCCCGAGCTGGTCTACGGCGCCATCGCGCCCGCCGGCACCACCGGGCTGGTCTGCCCATCGCCCGTTCCCGGCCCGGCGATCACCGTCGGAGGCTCGTGGGTGCCCTGCCTCAGCGGCACCCACGTGGTGACGCGGGCCGCCGTGCTCGACCTGGACCGCATCCCCGGTCCGGTGGTGCTGGGATGCGCGGGGGAGGACGAGCAGCTCGGGAACGGCTGCCGGTGGCTCGACGTCGCAGCCGAGGTGCGGCCGGCGCGCGGGGGAGACGCGTACGTCCGGGCGCCGAAGGCGACGCACACCTTCTACCTCCCGCCCTACACACCGCTCGACCTGCCTCCGGCGCCGCAGGCGCAGCCGACGGAGGACGCCCGGGTCGCCCTGTGGTCGGCGATCGGCCGTGCCCTCAACGTCCGGGGGTCGTGATCGTCGGCGACCCAGCCGAATGTCGGCGGCGGTGAGTAGCATGTGTGAGTGGTAACCGCCCTGTATCGCCGCTACCGGCCCGACACCTTCGCCGAGATGATCGGCCAGTCTCAGGTGACGGAGCCGCTGATGACGGCGCTGCGCACCAACCGGGTGAATCACGCCTATCTGTTCTCGGGTCCCCGCGGCTGCGGCAAGACCACCTCGGCCCGCATCCTGGCCCGCTGTCTGAACTGTGCAGAGGGGCCCACCGACACCCCGTGCGGGAAGTGCGCCAGCTGCATCGAGCTGAGCCGCGACGGCGGCGGCTCCCTCGACGTGGTCGAGATCGACGCGGCCAGCCACAACGGCGTCGACGACGCGCGCGACATCCGCGAGCGAGCCATTTTCGCTCCCGCCCGCGACCGCTACAAGATCTTCATCCTCGACGAGGCGCACATGGTCACCCCGCAGGGCTTCAACGCCCTGCTGAAGATCGTGGAGGAGCCGCCGGAGCACGTGAAGTTCATCTTCGCGACGACGGAGCCCGAGAAGGTCATCGGGACTATCCGCTCCCGCACCCACCACTACCCGTTCCGGCTCGTCCCTCCCGCGCAGATGCTGGAGTACGTGCAGAGCCTGTGCGACAGCGAGGGCATGACGGTCGCACCGGGCGTCCTCCCGCTGGTGGTGCGCGCGGGCGGCGGTTCGCCGCGCGACACGCTGTCCCTGCTCGACCAGCTGATGGCCGGGTCCGAGGGCAGCGCCATCGACTACGAGCGGGCGGTCGCCCTCCTCGGCTATACGCACGCCGCGCTGCTCGACGACGTCATCGACGCGATCTCGGCTCGGGATGCGGCGGGCGCCTTCGCCGCGGTCGACCGCGTGATCCAGACGGGGCAGGACCCCCGGCGGTTCGTCGAAGACCTGCTGGAGCGGCTGCGCGACCTGATCGTGGTCGCCGCGACGAGTGTCGAGGGGGCTGCGGCCGTGCTCCGCGGAGTCCCGCAGGACGAGCTCGATCGGATGGGCGTGCAGGCCATGAAGTTCGGCGCGGCCGAGCTCAGCCGTGCCGCCGACATCGTGAACGCCGCGCTCACCGAGATGACCGGAGCGACATCGCCGCGGCTCCACCTCGAACTCATGATCGCCCGTGTGCTGGTGCCGTCGAGCGACGAGAGCGAGCGCGGTGCGCTCGCCCGCGTAGAGCGGCTCGAGCGCCGCGTCGGCGTGAGCGACGCCATCGGCTCAGAGCCCGGTCGTGCCGAGTCCGGTCGGACGGAGCGTGCGGCCGCCGAGCGCGGTGCGCCGGCCGAGGCGAGCTCGGCTCCGCCGCGCGAGCCGGTTCGTGCCGCAGCTGCTGCCCCCGCTGCTCCCGCGCCGGAGCCCGCTCCTGCTCCCGTCGCCGCATCCACTGCGGCTGCCGCTCCGGCTCCCGGTGCTGCCCCGGCAGATGCGGGTGCCGAGGCAGAGCCCGCCGCAGAAGCCGCGACGGTCACGCCGCCGGCGGAGAAGCCCGCCGCGGCGCCGGCTCCCACGGAACAGCCCTCCGCGCCCGCTGCGTCTCCGGCTCCCGCGGCGGCTGCCGTCGGCCCCGTCACCACGCAGCAGGTCAAGGACGCCTGGCCGCAGATCCTCGACGCCGTGCAGCGGGCCAAGCGCAGCGCCTGGATGGTCGTGTTCACCGCGCAGGTGCGCTCGCTGAACGGCGACGTCCTGTCGCTGTCGTTCCCGAGCGACAACGACGTCCAGAGCTTCCGGCAGCCCGACGCAGGCGGCGCTCCGGGCGTCAGCGAGTACCTCCGTCAGGCGATCGTCGACGTCCTCGGCATCCGCGTGAAGTTCATCGCGAAGGCCGACTCGGCTCCCGGGTCGGGCGGGTCGCCCCGCCCCTCCGCCGGTGCGCCCGCCGCGCCCGCGGCCGAGACCTGGCCGGGCGCCGAGCCCGGCGACGCTCGCGAGGCGACGCCGGCCGCCCGCACGGCATCCGCTCCGAGCACTCCGGTTCAGCGCGACACCGCCTCCCCGAGGTCGACAGCAACCGACGCGGCGTCGACTCGCACCACGTCCTCGGACGCCGCCGCCCCGGCGGCCGTGGTCACGGAGTGGGCGACGGTCACCATCCCCTCGTCGCGCGAGACGGCCGAGGCGGCCGCAACGGTGACGTCCGCGGTGGCGACCATGGAGCGTCCGGCCGCGCCGGCGGCAGCACCTCAGGCACCAGCGCCTGCCGCCGCCCCGCAGGGCGCCCCAGCGCCGGAGGAGCCGCCGTACGACGACGTCCCTCCGCCCGAGATCGAGCCGCCGTTCGAGCCGCCCGTCCCTGAGGAGCCCGTGGGCGACTGGGCCGCCGCTCCGTCCGCGACGGCCGCCGCCGCTCCGTCCGCAGCCCCGTCGGCGCAGCCCACGCGCAGTGCCGAGAGCGCATCGTCCGGCGATGCCTCACGCGCCGCGCGCCCGTCCTCCGCCCCGGCCGCAGGCTCCCGAACTCCGACCTTCCAGCAGCCGCAGCGGTACGGCGAAGCTGTGGTGCGCGAGATCCTCGGAGCCACCTTCATCGAGGAGCAGCCTGCGCCTCCGACCCCGGGGATGAGGTAGCCGGTGTACGAAGGCATCGTCCAGGAGCTGATCGACGAGCTCGGGCGGCTGCCGGGCATCGGCCCGAAGTCCGCTCAGCGCATCGCGTTCCACATCCTTCAGACGGAGACGTTCGACGTCACCCGCCTCGCGGAGGTGCTGCTCGAGGTGCGCGACAAGGTGCGCTTCTGCGAGATCTGCGGAAACGTGTCGGAGGAGGTCACCTGCTCCATCTGTCGTGACCCGAGGCGCACGCCGAACCTCATCTGCGTGGTGGAGGAGGCGAAGGACGTCGTCGCGATCGAGCGCACCCGCGAGTTCCGCGGGCTGTACCACGTGCTCGGCGGGGCGATCAGCCCCATCGACGGCGTCGGGCCCGACGACCTGCGCATCCGCCAGCTGATGCAGCGACTCGCCGACGGCACGGTCCAGGAGGTGATCATCGCCACCGACCCGAACCTCGAGGGCGAGGCCACCGCCACCTATCTCAGCCGCCTGCTCACCACGCTCGAGATCCGCGTGACGCGGCTCGCCTCCGGCCTGCCGGTCGGCGGCGACCTCGAGTACGCCGACGAGGTCACGCTCGGTCGCGCGTTCGAGGGCCGCCGCCAGGTCTCCTGACCTCGCCCGGCCTGACCACCTCCGCCCAGCCCCCACCCGTGTTGCAGAACGGAGGAGTCCTCACCCGCCACGCCGTGTGCCGCTCGTCAACGGAGGAAGACGGCTCCGGAACGCCCCGCGAACTCCTCCGTTCGGGCACACCGCGCGCACACGTCCTCCGATGACCGTCCTTGTCAACAGGTGTCGTCACATGAAGGAACGGTCATATCCCGATCGGTAGGATGGGAAGCCCGTGAGTTCAGGAGAGTCTGTGGCCCTCATCGTCCAGAAGTTCGGCGGTTCGTCCGTCGCGACAGCTGAGAGCATCAAGCGCGTCGCGAAACGCATCGTCGAGACGCGCAAGGCCGGCAACGAGGTCGTCGTCGCCGTCTCCGCGATGGGCGACACGACGGACGAACTCATCGACCTGGCGCACGAGGTCACGCCGATCCCCGCGCCTCGCGAGCTCGACATGCTGCTCACCGCGGGCGAGCGCATCTCCATGGCGCTGCTCGCGATGGCGATCAAGAGCATGGGATACGACGCGCGCTCGTTCACCGGCAGCCAGGCCGGCATGATCACCGATGCGCAGCACGGCTCCGCGCGCATCGTCGACGTCACGCCCGGCCGCATCCAGGATGCGCTGACCGAGGGCGCCATCGCGATCGTCGCCGGATTCCAGGGGTTCAGCCGCGAGTCGCGCGACATCACTACCCTCGGCCGCGGCGGGTCCGACACGACAGCCGTCGCCCTCGCCGCCGCCCTCGGCGCGGAGGTCTGTGAGATCTACACCGATGTCGACGGCGTCTTCACCTCCGACCCGCGGCAGGTGCCCCTCGCCCGCAAGATCGACCGCATCACCAGCGAGGAGATGCTGGAGCTCGCGGCCGCCGGCGCGAAGGTGCTGCACATCCGCGCCGTCGAGTACGCCCGGCGTCACAACGTGACGCTGCACGTGCGCTCGTCGTTCTCCAACAAGGAGGGCACGTATGTCCTCAACGAAGCAGCGGCCGCCGAGGCCGCCAAGAAGGATGGAACCGTGGAAGAGCCCATCATCTCCGGCGTGGCCACCGACCTGAGCGAGGCCAAGATCACCGTCGTCGGCGTGCCCGACGTGCCCGGCAAGGCCGCGCAGATCTTCAAGATCGTCGCGAAGGCGAACGCGAACGTCGACATGATCGTCCAGAACGTGTCCGCTGCGGCGACGAGCCTCACCGACATCTCCTTCACCCTCCCCAAGTCGGAGGGGCAGCGCGTGCTGACCGCCCTCACCGCCGAGCGCGACGAGGTCGGCTACCAGTCGCTGCAGTACGACGACCAGATCGGCAAGCTGGCCCTGGTCGGCGCCGGGATGCGCACCAACTCCGGCGTCTCGGCGAAGCTCTTCGAAGCGCTCTACGACGCGGGCATCAACATCGAGATGATCTCCACCAGCGAGATCCGTATCTCGGTCGTCACCCGCGCCGACACGGTCGCCGAGGCCGCCCGTGTCGTCCACACGGCCTTCGGGCTCGACGGGGACGAGAAGGCCGTCGTCTACGCCGGCACCGGCCGGTAGTTCGCTCGCCGAACGGGAATGGCCGCGCGACCGGCGCGGTTGACCACACGAAACGACCCAAGGGGCTGACATGACCGAGTTCACCGATTTCGACAGCAACGGCGTCCGTCTGGCCGTCGTCGGCGCGACCGGCCAGGTGGGCGGCGTGATGCGCCGCCTGCTGGAGGAGCGCGCGTTCCCGGTGAAGAGCATCCGCTTCTTCGCCTCGTCCCGTTCGGCCGGAACGACCCTGCCGTTCAAGGGCCAGGAGATCACGGTCGAGGATGTGGCGACCGCCGACGTCTCCGGCATCGACATCGCGCTGTTCTCGGCGGGTGCCACAGGGTCGAAGGCGCACGCCCCCCGGTTCGCCGAGGCCGGCGCCATCGTGATCGACAACTCGAGTGGCTGGCGCATGGACCCGGACGTCCCGCTCGTGGTGTCGGAGGTCAACCCCGACGCCATCGCCGATGCGCGCAAGGGCATCATCGCGAACCCGAACTGCACGACCATGGCGGCCATGCCCGTCCTGAAGCCGCTGCACGACGAGGCCGGCCTGTCCCGCCTCGTGGTCAGCACCTACCAGGCGGTCTCGGGCTCCGGTCTCGCCGGCGCCGAGGAGCTCGCCGAGCAGGCGCGCGCCGCGATCGCGGACGAGCACCTGCTCGACCTGGTGCACGACGGCTCGGCGGTGACCCTGCCCCCGCCGGTCAAGTACGTCCGTCCGATCGCTTTCGACGTCATCCCGCTGGCCGGCTCCATCGTCGACGACGGGTTCAACGAGACCGACGAGGAGAAGAAGCTGCGCAACGAGTCGCGCAAGATCCTCGACCTGCCGGGTCTCCTCGTGAGCGGCACCTGCGTCCGCGTCCCCGTGTTCACCGGTCACTCGCTCTCCATCAACGCCGAGTTCGAGAAGCCGATCAGCCCCGAGCGCGTCGCCGAACTGCTGGCCGACGCCCCTGGCGTGCAGCTGACCGACGTCCCGACCCCGCTGCAGGCCGCCGGAAGCGACCCCAGCTTCGTCGGCCGCATCCGCGCGGACGAGGGTGCACCGGAGGGCCGCGGCATCGCGCTGTTCATCAGCAACGACAACCTGCGGAAGGGTGCGGCACTCAACGCGGTGCAGATCGCCGAGCTGGTCGCCGAGCGCCTGACGAATCCCGTCACCGCCTGATCCACTCGGGCCGTTCGGTCGCGGCGAGCGGAGTTGTCTCGATATCGAGACAACTTCCTCGCCGTCGGCCGTGTCCGCGCCTGCGGGCGGTCGGATGGCCGCTGCATCATAGGATTGACGGGTGAGCAATTCTCCCATCGACGTCGTCCTGATCGGCGGCGGCATCATGAGTGCGACGCTCGGGGCCATGATCCAGCGTGTCCAGCCCGACTGGAGCATCCGCATCTACGAGCGCCTGGGCGAAGTGGCCCAGGAGTCGTCGAACCCGTGGAACAACGCCGGCACCGGCCACGCCGCCCTGTGCGAGCTCAACTACATGCCCGAGGCCTCCGACGGCACCGTCGACCCCGCCAAGGCGATCAGTATCAACGAGCAGTTCCAGCTCAGCCGGCAGTTCTGGGCGAGCCTCGTGGCCGCGGGCGACCTGCCCGAGCCGCACACGTTCATCAACTCCACGCCTCACATGACCTTCGTGCGCGGCCGGGACAACGTGCGCTACCTCCGGAAGCGCTACGAGGCGCTGAAGGACCAGCCGCTGTTCGCCGGTATGGAGTACTCCGAAGACCCTGCCGTCATCGGAGAGTGGACGCCGCTGCTCACCAAGAAGCGCAACGCGAAGCAGCGCATCGCCGCGACCCGTCAGACGTCCGGCACCGATGTCGACTTCGGTGCTCTGACGCGTGCGCTCATCGACAATTTGATCGAGAACGGCGCGGAGCTCGCGCTCAATCACACCGTCCGCAGTATCAAGCGCACCAAGGACGGCCTCTGGCGGCTCTCGGTCAAGCACGAGGTCGGCAACACCCCGCACGTCGCGACCGCACGGTTCGTCTTCGTCGGCGCGGGCGGCGGTGCGCTGCACCTGCTCCAGAAGTCCGGCATCCCGGAGATCAAGGGCTTCGGCGGCTTCCCGATCTCCGGTCAGTTCCTCCGGACCACCAACCCGAAGCTGGTCGCTCAGCACCAGGCGAAGGTCTACGGCAGGGCCGCCGTCGGCGCCCCGCCGATGTCGGTGCCGCACCTCGACACCCGTGTCGTCGACGGCCAGGCCTCGCTGCTGTTCGGACCGTACGCCGGTTTCAGCCCGAAGTTCCTGAAGACGGGCTCCTGGTTCGACCTGCCCGGCTCCGTCCGCCCCGGCAACATCGGCCCCATGCTGGCGGTCGCCCGCGACAACTTCGACCTCATCAAGTACCTCGTCGGCGAGCTCCTCGCCAACCGCGCGAAGAAGCTGAAGGCGCTGCAGGAGTTCATGCCGACCGCCAAGATGGACGACTGGGAGCTGATCACCGCAGGCCAGCGCGTGCAGGTGATGAAGAAGGATGCCAAAAAGGGCGGCGTCCTCCAGTTCGGCACCGAGGTGGTCGCGGCGGAGGACGGCTCGATCGCCGGTCTCCTCGGAGCCTCGCCGGGCGCATCCACCGCCGTCCCGATCATGGTCGATCTGCTGAAGCACTGCTTCCCCGACCGTTTCGGCGACTGGCTGCCGACGCTGAAGGAACTGATCCCGACGGTCGGAACGACGCTGAACGATCGCCCGGACGAGGCCAAGCGCGTGCTCGACACCACGGCGGAGACCCTGCAGCTGCAGCAATAGTCCTCTGGACACGTCCTCTGGACAGCCGCGTGGACGGCCTGGTATGGTCGTCCACGCTATGAAGTGAGAACCTCCTGACGTCCCGCGCCTGAGGCGCCGTCGATGTGAGTGAGGACCCTTCGGTCGCTGCGCTGCCCGGTCAGGCACCTGGGCGCTCCGGCGCCACTCACGACGGAGATCGCCCGGCGGGAAACCGCTCCTCGTGGAGCGCCCGGAAAGGCGGTTCCCCATGCCAACGATCACTCTCACCCCGCTGCGCGCCGACGGCGTCTCTGTCACCTACGGCGAGCGTCGCGTGCTCACCGACGTCTCGCTCACGGTCGGCCCCGGCGCCCGGCTCGGCCTCATCGGCGAGAACGGTGCGGGCAAGTCCACTCTGCTGCGCGTCCTGGCCGGTGCCGAGACACCGGACGCAGGCGCGCTGACCCGGCCGGAACGGACCGGCTTCCTCTGGCAGGAGGTGCGGTTCGAGCCGGGCGAGACGCTCGCAGCGCTGATCGATGACGCGCTCACCGATGTCCGTGCGATCGAGCGCGAACTCGAGGAGGCGGCCTCCGCGCTCGGCTCCGGCGACCCGGTCTCCGATGCGCGTTACGACGCTGCCCTCGCGGCGGCCGAACGCGCCGAGATCTGGAGCGTCGAGGCGCGCCGGGACGAGTTGCTCGACGGACTCGGCGTCGGTGACATCCCGCTGTCGCGGAGGCTGAGCGAGGTCTCCGGTGGTCAACGCAGCCGGTTCGCTCTCGCCGCGCTGCTCCTCGCCCGCCCGGAGGCCCTGCTGCTCGACGAGCCGACGAACCACCTGGACGACGAGGCGGCGGCCTTCCTGGAGCGACAGCTGCGGGGATGGGCGGGGCCGGTCGTATTCGCCAGCCACGACCGCGCGTTCCTCGATGCGGTGGCCACCAGTCTGCTCGACCTCGACCCCGCGCGCTCGGGCACCACGGTCTTCGGCGGAGGGTACAGCGCGTATCTGGCCGAGAAGGAGGCGGAACGGGCGCGATGGGAGAAGCAGTACGCCGATGAGCAGCACGAGCTCAAGGAGCTCGAGCATGCCGTTGACGTTACTGCCCGGTCCATCGCCTGGTCGGGGAAAGTGCGCGACAACGACAAGTTCGCCAAGGCGTTCAAGGGCAACGCTCTGGATCGCCAGATCAGCCGACGTGTTCGCAACGCGGACGGGCGACTGCAGGAGCTGCGCGCCGGCCAGGTGCGGAAGCCGCCCGCCCGTTTGGGCTTCGCGGGAATCCCGTCGGGGTTCCAGGTGCTCGGCGACGGTTCGGGGTTGCTCGTCCAGGCGCGCGGGGTGCACATCCCGGGCCGTCTCCGGGTCGAGGAGTTCGTCGTCGCGCCCGCGAGCCGCATCCTGGTGACGGGGGCGAATGGAGCGGGCAAGTCGACCCTGCTGTCGGTGCTCGCCGGCCGCCTCGAGCCGGCGAGCGGTGCCGTGCAGCGACGGCGCGGTCTCCGCGTCGGATTGCTGGAGCAGGATGTGCGGTTCGCCGATCCTGCGCTCTCACCGCGCCGGATCTACGAGTCGGCGGTGGGGGAGCGGCGGTCGGAAGCGGTGCCGCTCACCTCGCTCGGGCTCATCGCCCCGCGCGACGCCGATCGGGCGGTGGGCACGCTGTCCGTCGGTCAGCAGCGCCGGCTCGCGCTGGCTCTGATCCTCGCCCGTCCGCCGCACGTGTTCCTGCTCGACGAGCCGACCAACCACCTCTCGCTGACGCTCGCGTCGGAGTTGGAGGATGCACTGGGCGCCTATCCGGGCGCGGTCGTGGTGGCGAGCCACGACCGCTGGCTCCGCTTGGGCTGGAGAGGAGAGACGGTGCATCTTGCTTAAGATTCGAACATATGTTCGAATAGGGACATGCGCTGGAGTGGTCAGGAGTTGTCGGTCGATGAGCCGTCCGCCCTGCCCGGGCTTGCGCGGCTGAACAATCTGGTGCGCTCGGTGCGCACTCCCGACTTCGCCGGCATCACGTTCCACGAGGTGCTGGCGAAGTCGGCGCTCAACCGCATCCCGGGTGGTGGAGGGCCGATGCCGTTCGGGTGGACGATCAATCCGTACCGCGGGTGCTCGCACGCCTGCGTGTACTGCTTCGCCCGGCCGACGCACACCTACCTCGACCTCGACTCGGGCAAAGACTTCGACAACGAGATCATCGTCAAGGTGAACGTGGCCGATGTGCTGCGCAAAGAGCTCGCCAAGCCCAGCTGGGGTCATCATCCGGTGGCTCTCGGCACCAACACCGATCCGTACCAGCGGGCGGAGGGGCGATACGGGCTGATGCCCGAGATCATCGACGCGCTCGCCGACTCGGGCACGCCGTTCAGCATCCTCACGAAGGGGTCCCTGCTGCGGCGCGATCTCGACCGACTGGTCGAGGCGAACAAGCGGGTGCCCGTCGATCTCGCCATGTCGATCGCGGTCTACGACGACGATCTGCAGCAGTCGATCGAGCCCGGCACTCCGACGACCAAGGCCCGCCTCGCCACGGTCACCGCGGTGCGCGAGCACGGCCTCGACTGCTCCGTGTTCCTGATGCCGATCATCCCGTACCTGACAGACACCCGCGCCCATCTCGACGAGGCGCTGCGGCAGGCGAAGGAGGCGGGTGCCACCTCCGTGCTCTATTCGGCGCTGCACCTGAAGCCGGGCGTCAAGGAGTGGTTCTACCTCTGGCTCGGGCAGGAGCATCCCGAGCTGTTGCCGCAGTATCGCCGCATGTACGGGCGCGGCACCTACGCGCCGCAGGAGTACCGCCGGTGGCTGGCCGGGCGTATCAAGCCGCTGATCCGAGCGCACGGTCTGGAGCGCGGCCGCGAAGACCCGATGACCGGCGGGGTCCGCTCCAGTGCGCTCGGGATGCTGCGCGACGACGAGGGGGAGCGCCAGTTGGTGGGGTCCGCTGTGCGTGCGGGAGGGTCCGCGGCGGGGTCGGGGGAATCCGCTGCGTCGCAGGGGGAGGCGCCGGACGCGGCGTCGATCGTGAGCGCCTCCCTGACGGGATTGGGGGTGCAGCCGACCCTGTTCTGAGGGTGGTCCTCTCGCAGCCAACTCCACAGAGACATCTACGCCAGCCATGTCCGGGCGATCGGGGTACGAGCGACCGGGGTACACAGAGTCCGCGTCGGATGCCATAATCCGGGAGGGACCGATGAGTGCTCGGATCCGGAAGGGACGACGACGTGTCGCTCGGTCTGCCCAGCCATCTGGCACGACCCGCGAACTCGCGCGCCCTCGCCACGGCTGCCCGCTGGGCCGGCCTGATCTGCCTCGCCGCCGCCGTCGTGAACGTCGGCAGCGCCAGTCTGGCCGACGGCAACGTGACCTCCTGGGTGACATTGCTCGTGCTGGTGCCGATGGTCGCCCTCCTGCTGGCGCTGGCGCGCGGGCGCACCGCGGGGCTCACGATCGCGTACCTGCTCGTCGGCACCGTGTGCACGTACTTCTACGTCGTCGCCCTGTTCACCAGCACGCCGGCGTACCGCGACACCAACCTCTTCGTGGTCGCTCTGCCGGTAGTCGCGATGACGTTGGTCGGCGGGACGGGCACGGGGGCGCTCGCCGGGATCCTCTGGGCGACTCTCGGCTTCGCCCTCGCGGAGGCGGCCGTGATCTTCGGTGCTGCGACGACCGGCCGCGCCTACATCCCCGACGCCATCTCGCTCGGGGCGTACCTGCTGCTGGTCGGAGTGCTGACGTTCGACGGGCTGACCCGCGGAACGCGTTCACGTGCGCAAGCGGCTCTGCATCGCGCCGTGCGCGATGCCCGGCTTGTCGACCTCCGCCGGGAGCTGCTGGCCGCATCCACCGCCGACCTTCACGACACGGTTCTCAGCGAGCTGGTGGCCGTCGCCGGTGCGCAGCCCGGGCCTCTGGACGAGCGTCTCGCGCGTCGTATCGACGCCGACCTCCGTGGTCTCGCCGCTGGCGTGCCGGCAGCGGAAGGCGGCGGGGCCGAGGTGGCCGGGGTTGCCAGGGTCGCCGGGGTCGGGCTTCCCGATGCGGATCCCTGGTACGACAGCGAACTCCACCGCGCCATCGAGGCGGCTCGCGACGAAGGGCTCACGGTCGACATCTCGGGAGACCGCACGGCGTACACCACCCTCGGTGACGAGGCCCGTCGCGCCCTCGGGCTGGCGGTCCGGCAATGCCTCGTGAACGTCGTCCGGCATTCCGGCAGCCCGAGCGCCGAAGTGGCCCTGTCTGCGGGCGGCGGGTCCCTCTCCGTCATGGTGGTGGATGGCGGCAGCGGCTTCCCCGCGTCGGCCCCCGCAGCCGATCGCCTGGGGCTCCGCCAGTCCGTCGGCGACCGGATCGCCCGGGTGGGCGGCACCGTCGACATCTACTCGAGCGCCGATGTGGGCACGACCGTCATCCTGACCGTTCCGATCGGGCCGGAAGCCGCCGTCTCCGAGGGGCGCGCCGGATGACCGCACTGAACCCCCGCACGATCGTCGGGGCCCGATCGGTGACGCTCGAGCGGACGCCTCAGCGGCTCGACCCGCTCGGAGCCCAGTCGGCGTGGCCGCTCGTGCCCCTGCTCGGGACGGTCGCGCTGGCGTACGCCGTGTACTCGACGATCATCCACGCCGGCCAGCTGCGGAACACCTCCCTCGCGATCGTCGCCATCGGCGTCCTCCTCCTCGCCGTCGTGATCGCCGCCATCCGCACCCATCCCGGGTTCGCCCCGTTCGGGCGCTGGTCCCATTTCTC
>Ga0256775_1000215_pt1 | contig 13265 bp, 9 predicted proteins | sample MC6MC0926MT_FD_186036 | JGI IMG/M metagenome (GOLD analysis project Ga0256775, IMG submission 186036) | Metatranscriptome of enriched soil aggregate microbial communities from Iowa State University, Ames, United States - MC6-MC0926-MT... | ecosystem: Environmental > Terrestrial > Soil >...
CCTCGGGACGAGCTACCAGGCCGAGATGCCCTACACGAATCCCGACGGGTCCGACCTGGACCTGAGCGTCGACGTGTTCGGCAGCCCACGGGACCAGGTCGTGCCCGGGCCGTTCGCCGCATCCGTTCCCGCGACGCGGGTCCTCGCCGCACCGGGCCCGGCTGGTCGGTGGTAGACGGCGGGGCGTGACCGCTCGTCGACTCCGGGCGATGGCGAGGTTGCACGAGGTCAGGACGAGGACGGCCAGAACGGCCCCGACGACGACACCGGATCTCCTGGCGGTCCACTCGGATCGCATGACTGGATCATCGCCTGCCGAGCCCTTGCGGCGCGGGTGTCCTGCACGCCGATGCCCTTCACCCAGTCGGCTGACGCGCAGGGTGAGGGTCGTCGCGTGTCGTCGCTCCACAGGGGTGCACCATGGAAACCTGAGCCGCCCGCGACTCGACGAGGAGGACAGCGGATGGTGGCAGGGCCGGTTCTGGTGGTCGGTGCGGGGCCCGGTGGGCTCGCCGTGGCGGCCGCGCTGCGGGCGAAGGGCGTCGACACACTCGTCGTCGAGCGGTCCGACGCCGTGGGTGCGTCGTGGCGGCGGCACTACGACCGGTTGCACCTGCACACGACGCGCCGCCTCTCAGGGCTGCCGGGCTTCCCGTTCCCGCGGGAGCTCGGGCGGTGGGTCGCGCGCGCCGACGTCGTGCGGTATCTCGAGCGGTACGCCGAGCACCACCGGCTCCAGGTGCGGACGGGCGTCGAGGTCGAGCGGGTCGAGCCGGTGGACGGCGGCGGCTGGCGGCTGCGCACGTCGAGCGGGGAGTCGATCGAGGGCAGCGCCGTCGTCGTCGCGACGGGGTACAACCACACGCCCGTGCCGCCGGCGTGGCCGGGCGTCGAGGACTTCCCCGGCGAGGTCGTGCACGCGTCGTCGTACCGGAACGCGCAGCCGTACCGGGGCAAGGACGTGCTCGTCGTGGGCGTCGGCAACACGGGTGCGGAGATCGCGGTCGACCTCACCGAGGGCGGTGCCGGACGGGTGCGGCTGGCCGTGCGGACGCCGCCGCACATCGTGCGGAGGTCGAGCTTCGGCTGGCCCGCGCAGGGGACGGGCATCCTGGTCAGGCACCTGCCCGTGCGGCTGGTCGACGCGATGGCGCGGCTGATCGCGCGCGTCGAGGTGCCGGACCTGTCGTCGTACGGCCTGCCGCGCCCGGTGACCGGGCTGTACTCCCGGGTGCACGAGGGGTCGGTGCCGCTGCAGGACGTCGGGCTCATCGCCGGGGTGCAGTCCGGGAGGATCGAGCCGGTCGCGGCGGTCGAGTCGTTCGAGGGTGACAAGGTCGTCCTCGCGGACGGCACGCGCATCGCACCGGAGGTCGTCATCGCGGCGACCGGGTACCGGCGCGGGCTGGAGCAGCTCGTCGGGCACCTCGGGGTGCTGGACGACCGGGGCCTGCCGCGCACGCACGGCCCGCGCGCCTCGCGGCCGGGCCTGTACTTCACCGGGTACACCAACCCGATCAGCGGCATGTTCCGCGAGCTGCGGATCGACGGGGTGCGGATCGCCCGGGCGGTCGCGCGGGCGAACGCCTGACGCGACGACCGACGTCTCAGTCGTCGATCTCCGCGAGCCCCTGGCGGTCCAGGTCGGCGACGTGGTCCTTCATCGCCCGGACCTGCTCGGGAGGGTGCCCCACCCAGTCGACCAGCTCGCCGACGACCCTGACCGGGTCCTTCGTGCGGTACGAGCGGGTCGGGTTCCCCGGGAACCGCTTGTCCGTGACGTTCGGGTCGTCCTCGAGGTCCCCGGTCGGCTCGACCACGTAGATCCGCCCGCGGCCCTCGCCGTCGGCGAGCTCGGCGCCCCACGTCGCGGCGTCGAGCGTCATCGTGACGTAGACGTGCCCGGCCGTCCGGCCGCCGCCGAAGTTCGAGCGGCGCCCGGGCACGAGGAGGTCTCCCACCGCCAGATCGGCTTTCGTGCCGTGCAGGTAGGCCCCGGACTCGTGGACCTCGAACGGTGACGGCGCCCCCGTCATCGGTGCTCCGGCCGCGTCAACCGTCCTCGCCCTCGGCCGGTTGCTGGGAGTGCTCCCGGTGGTCGGGGTGCTCGGTGGTCTCCTCCGCCGCGTCGGCGCCCTCCGCCGGCTCGGCGGGGTGCTCGCGGACCGCGTCCTCGCTCATGGCCTCTCCTCTCGACCCCACGATCATGCGCGCGATGGGTGACGACGGCGCGTCGGCCGAGTGCGCCGGGGCCCGGCCTCCCGAGTCCCGAGCGCCTGAGGCTCAGTGCGGCCCGTACCGCAGCACCGCGCGCGACTCGTCCGCGGAGAACTCGCACCCGACGGCCGTGCCGTGCTCGTTGACTGCCGTGAGCACGGTCGTGTCCCCGGGGACGACCGGCTGCACGGGCTGGACCGGCGCGGTGCCGTCACGCAGGAAGCCCTGCTGCGGACCGCCCGACGGCGCGAGGTTCCCGACCACGCGGCCACGGTCGTTGATGTCGGCGGCCAGCGCCAGGACGACGCCGTCAAGGTCGACCGGCACGGGTGCCTGCCCCCGCAGCCAGCGGACGGCGCGCATCGACCCGCCCGGGCTCGGCGCGTAGCTGTACCCGACGACGTCGCCGCGGCTGTTGATCGCCGCCGCGAGGCTGTGGCCACCGAGCGTGCCGAGCGGGGTGAGCGTGCCGTCGGCGGTCCAGACGACGGCACGCTGCGTGGCGGTCCCGTCCCACGCGTAGCCCGAGACCTGCCCGGCGTCGTTGATGTCGGAGGCGCCGGCGTTGCCGGTGAGGCCCGGCAGGGCGCGCATCACGCCTCCTCGCCACACGAAGGCGCGCGTCGGCCCGCCGAAGCTGCCGGACGTGCCGACCACGTCGCCGCGCTCGTTCAGGCCGGTGGGGTACGAGTACGTGTCCGACGGGTCGGCGACGCCCAGCCGCACCACCGAAGCGCCGTCCCACAGGGCGGCGACCCCGCCCGCCGTCCCCGCGATCTGCCCCTGGTCGTTGATGTGCGCCGCGGTGTCGAGCCCGCGGGGCAGGGGGTAGGTGCGGCCCTGCCGGTAGACGTGGGTGTCGGTGACGACGACCGCCAGCCCGTTGATGTCGTGCGCGCACTCGGCGATGCCGAGGTCCTGCAGGCCCGGGTCGTCGGTGCCGCCGGCCCGTGCGGGTGTCGCGACGCCCAGCAGCAGGAGCGGGCCCAGCAGCAGGCCCAGCAGCAGGCCGAGCGGTGCGGCTGCCGGGCCGGCCGTCACACGCGTGCGCGAGCGGATCCTCATGGTGTGCCCCCTGTTCGCGACGGGCCGCGCACGGCGCACGGTGCGTCGCGGGGCGTCGCCGCCGTCCGTTCGATGGTGCGTCCCGCGACAATCGGGGCACAACGGACCGCCGCGATGTTCACCTGGTCGACGCGCGGCGTCGGCGGTGTCACGCGCAGCGGTCCGCCGCACCTACGCTGTGCGGCGATGATCACTCGTGCCGAAGCGGCGTACCTGGGCGCCGTCCGGGCATTCCAGAACCCGATGCTGGACCTGCTCCACAAGAGGCACGCCCCGCTCGTCGTCTCCCTGCTCTCTGCGGTGTTCACCGCGGAGAGGCCGACGGTCGTCGTCGCAGACGCCCACACCGAGATCGCGGACGCGCTCGACCAGCTCCGGGCGGCCGGCTACGAGGAGGGCCTCCCGGTCGGGACGGCCCGCGACCTGTGCCGTCAGTGGGCGGACGCGGGCTGGCTGGTCCGGCAGGTGCTGGACGACGACGTCGAGGTCTACCGCCTGTCGGCGCACGCCGTCGGCGCGCTCGAGGTCGCGGGTCGCGCGGGCGGTGCGCGAGCCCGCGTGTCGCAGTCGCGGCTGCGGACGATGCTCGACGCCGTCGAGCGCCTCGCCCAGGACGCCGACCCCGACGCGCTCGTGCGGATGGCGCGGCTGGACGGTGAGATCAAGCGGTTGCACAAGGAGCTCGACCGCATCCAGCGGACCGGCAAGGTCGACGAGGTCGACGACGAGCAGCTGCTCGAGGAGGCCGAGAACGTCCTGCACCTGGCACGCGAGCTGCCGGCGGACTTCGCGCGGGTCGCCGAGTCCATCAAGGCGATGCAGCGCGACGTCGTGACGGCCCTGCGGCAGGACGAGCGCCCGACCGGTGAGGTGCTGCGCGAGTACCTGGAGCGCGGCGAGCACGTCATGGAGTCGACGACCGAGGGGCGGGCGTTCGCCGGGGCGCTGCGGCTGATCGGCGACCCGCAGCGGCTCGACGAGCTGTCGACGCAGCTCGGCACCGTGCTGCGCCACCGGTTCACGCGCAGGCTCGCAGCGCAGCAGCGCACCGAGCTCGCCGAGATCGCCCGCCGGATCGAGCAGGGCATCGACCTCGTCTTCACCGCGCAGCGCGAGGCGTCGTACGTGATCACCGCGCAGGTCCGCAACCACGACCCGCTGCGCGACCGGCAGGTCGACGAGCTGCTGCGCGACGTCATGACGGGCGTGCAGCGGTGGATGGCGGACGCGCGGCGCGGCCAGACCGTCGACCCGCTGCGGCGCCTGCCCGTCGCGGAGGTCGACCACCTGCGCCAGACGCCCGGTGACCTGCGCCCGCCCGACCAGCCGGCGCCCTTGCCGGAGTGGGACGACGGCGCCGACCTCGACGTGTCGCACGACGAGGCGCGCGCGTGGGGCGGACCGCACTACGCCGAGCTGACCGAGCTCCTCGCCGGTTTCGGCGACACCGACGTCGACCTCGCCGCCGCGTTCGCGGGCGCACCCGACGCGCTGCGCCGGCCGGTCGACCTGCTCGGCCTGCTGGAGATCGCCGATCACCACGGCATGACGGAGACGGGTGAGATCGCGTTCGTCGACGCGGTCCGGCCCGACGGGACGCGGCGACGGTTCGCGTTCGGCGGCGTCACGACACGTGCGGCGGCCGCCGCACCGACGAAGGAACAGACCGATGAGTGAGACCACCGTGGCCGACGAGCACGAGGCCGGGTTCATCGCCCCGGTGCCGATGGAGGAGGACCCCGCCGAGCTGTTCGCGGGGGACTCCGGCACGCTCGACGCCGAGGTCCGCACCGTCCTGGTGCGCCTGCTGCAGCGCCGGTTCCTGCTCGCCGACCGGAACCGTGCCCAGTGGCGCACGCTGCTCGAGAACCAGCAGGTCATCGAGTCGCGCCTGCACGACCTTTTCGTCCACCTCGTCGTCGACCACGAGCGCGGCGTCGCGTACAAGCGGCAGGTCCGCTCCGCCGAGCTGGACGTGCCCGTGCTGCTGCGCGACGAGGCGTACTCACGTGCGGAGACGCTCGTGCTCGTCCACCTGCGCACGCTGTTCCAGCGCGAGCAGGGTTCGGGGGAGACGTCGGTACGGGTCGACGTCGAGGAGATCGAGCGGACCGCGCTCACGTACTTCGACCCCGACGACACGAACCTCGCGGCGAACCAGCGCGAGATCCGGGCCGCCGTGACGCGGCTCGCGAAGGAGGGTCTCATCGACGAGGAGTCCGAGGGGCGGTTCCGTGTGACGCCGCTCGTCGAGGTGGTGCTCAGCAACGAGCGGCTGAGCGAGCTGCGCGGTTGGCTGACGGAGCAGACGCAGGCGGTGGCGCGATGACGATGATCGACACGCTCTTCGGCCTGATCCCCGCAGCGTCGACCGGGCAGCAGTGGGTCGCGCGCGACCTGCAGCTCGTCAACTGGGGCGGCTACGACGGGCACCACCGCGTGCGGCTCGCGTCGACCGCGACGCTGCTGTCGGGCGGCTCCGGCTCGGGCAAGTCGACGCTCATGGACGCGTACATCGCGCTGCTCATGCCGCACACCACGCCGTTCAACGGCGCGTCGAACGGCGGCGTCGTGGGGCGGCCGCGGGGCAAGGACCAGCGCAACATCCTGTCCTACGCGCGCGGCAAGGTCGACGAGTCCCGCACCGACGACGGCACCCGCGAGCGCGTGCTGCGCGGTGACGGCCGGGACACGTGGTCGGCGATCGCGATGACGTGGGTCGACCAGTCCGGCACCGAGTTCACCGCCGTGCGGGCCTGGTACGTCCCGTCGTCCGCGCGCACCCTCGACGACGTCGTGCCGGTCCGGGCGACGTTCGAGGGCGCGTTCGACGTCCGTGCGCTCGAGGTCGCCGCGGCCCAGCGGCTCGCCCGGCCCGCGGTCACGGGCACGGGCCTGACACCGTTCGACACGGACCGCGACTTCACCGCGCGGCTGTACTCGACGCTCGGCATCGGCGCGTCCGGCGACGGGAGCAAGGCGGTCGCGCTGCTCGGTCGCATCCAGGCCGGCCAGCAGATCACCACGGTCGACGCCCTCTACAAGGCGATGGTCCTGGAGGAGCCCGACACGTTCGACACGGCCGACGCGGTCGTCGAGCAGTTCGACAAGCTCAGCGGCACCCGCGAGCAGATGATCACGGCGCGCCAGCAGGTCAAGGCCCTCGAACCGATCCGCGAGCACCGCGCGTCCATCGACGACGCGGGCGCGCGGCTGCGGGTCGTCGAGGAGATCGGCACGTTCGACGACGCCGCGTCGCCCGCCGCCCTCTGGCGGCACGAGCGCCGGCTCGGCCTGCTCCGGGCCGTCGAGCAGGACCTGCAGCGGCGCCACCAGCAGGCGCAGCACACGGCCGTCGAGACCTCGGGCCGCATCACCGCGGCGAAGGCCGAGCTCGACGGCGTCAAGGAGACGCTGTGGTCGTCGGGCGGTGACCGCCTGGCCACCGCGCAGCGCGAGCTCAAGGGCGTCGAGGCGCGGCTCGACGAGGTGTCGCGGGCGCGCACCCGGCTCGACGAGGTGCTGCGCACCGCGCTCGACACGTCGGTCACGACCGAGGCGGCGCTCGCGGAGCTCACGGCCCGCGCGCGCGTCGCGCTGCAGGACGGCTCCGCGAAGGCGTCGGCTCGTCAGGCTCTGTTCGACGCGCTCTCCGAGAAGAAGGAGGCGTCCGCCGACCTCGCGGACCTGCGTGCCGAGCGCGCGGCTGTGACGCGGCGCCACGACAACATCCCCGGCGACCTGCATGCCGCCCGCGCGGCGCTCGCGCAGGCGGCCGGTCTCACGCCGGACGACCTGCCGTTCGTCGCCGAGCTCGTCGAGGTCCGCACCGAGCACGAGCCGTGGCGCGACGCGTTCAACCTGGCGCTCGGCGGGTTCGCGACGCGCATCCTGCTCGACGCCGCGCACCTCGGCGCGTTCCGCAAGGCGATCGACGCCGTGCCGACCGCCCGCCGCATCCGGTTCGAGGGCGTCCCCACGGGCCTGCGCGACGACGTCGGCCTCGACGCCCGGACGCTGCCCGGGCGGCTCGACTTCCGCAGCGGCCCCTTCACCGGATGGCTGCGCAGCGAGCTCGCGCGGCGGTTCGCGTACGTGTGCGTCGACACGCCCGGCGAGCTGTCCCAGCACGCGAAGGCCCTCACGCGGTCCGGCCAGGTGTCCGAGGGGACGCAGGGTGCGCACGGCGGGCAGGGGCACGCGAACGTGCTCGGCTTCACGAACACGCGCCGGCTCACGCACCTCGACGCGCAGGTCACGCGCGCGGAGGAGCGGCTCGCGCTCGCCGAGCGGCACGTCGTCGAGGCCGAGCGGGGGCTCGACGGCCACGAGGCGCGGCTGCGCGCGTACGCCGCGCTCGTCGAGGTCACCTGGGACCAGGTGGACGTCGCGTCCGTCGAGGCCGAGCAGGCCCGGTGGACGCAGGTGATCGACGACGTCCTGGGCGGCAACCCGGAGGTCACCCGGCTGCAGCGCCGCACCGTCGAGCTCGAGACGACGATCCGGACCCTGACGGAGGAGCTCGGCCGCACGAAGGGCACGGCGGAGCAGCTCGCCGACCGGTGGGCCTCGACGACCGACGAGGTCGACGTCGCGCAGCGCGCGCTCGACGACGCGCAGGACGCCGGCACCACCGTCGGTGCCGACCAGCGGGCATACCTCGACGGCCTGCTCGCGACGGACGTCGCGGTCGAGTCGCTCGAGGCGTTCGACTCGGTCCTCGCGCGCGCCAACGACGTGCTCCGGGCGGACCGTCAGGCGGCCCAGCAGACCATCGGCGCCGCGCGCGACGCGCTGCGCCGCACGTTCGAGACGTTCGTCGAGCGGTGGCCCGACCCGAACCTCGGCACCGACCCCGACGCGTCCTACGCCGACTTCGAGCGCATCCTCACCACGCTCGAGACGAACGGGCTGCACGAGCTCGAGGCCGAGTGGCGCAAGAGCCTGCTGCGCCTGTCCGGCAACGACCTCACCGACCTGCACAACGCGCTGAGCCGGTCCGTCCGGGAGATCAAGGAGCGCATCCGCCCGGTCAACGAGATCCTCGCGGACCTGCCGTTCGCGGACGACGACCACCGGCTGCGGATCGACGCGCGCGACACTCAGTCGACCGTGGTGCTCAAGTTCCGCAAGGAGCTGCGGGACCTGCGCGAGCTCCTCTCGACCGAGGCGACCGACGCCGAGCGCGAGCGCCGGTACGTCCGCATGGCCAAGGTCATCGACCGGATCCGCCGGACCGCGCCGGACTTCGCCGACCTCGTCGACGTGCGCCGCCACGTGCGGCTCAGCGCCGAGAAGGTCGACCTCGAGGGCCGGCACGTCGCGCTGTACGACCACATCGGCGAGAAGTCCGGCGGCGAGTCGCAGGAGCTCGTGGCGTTCATCGTCGGCGCCGCGCTGCGCTACCAGCTCGGCGACGCCGGAGCGGAGCGGCCTCGCTACGCACCCGTGTTCCTCGACGAGGCCCTGATCAAGGCCGACGCGCGGTTCACCGGTCGGGCGGTGGGGGCGTGGCGCGGGCTCGGGTTCCAGCTCGTCATCGGCGCGCCGAACGACAAGTTCGGGGCGCTCGAGCCGCACGTGGACGTGAAGTACGTGGTGCTCAAGGACGCGACAGGCCGGTCGCGGACCAAGCCGGTGGCGGGGGTCCCCGCGGACGCGTGACCGGCGGCGTTCGGCCGTCGGTCCTACCGTGGGGCGCATGGCCCGCGGTGATGCGCCCTCAGCGACCGTCGACGAGTACCTCGCGGCGGTGCCGCCGGACGCGGGCGCGGCCCTGACCCAGGTGCGTGACGTGCTCGTGCGCCTCGTCCCCGACGCCGGGCAGAAGATCGCTTACCAGGTCCCGTGCATCACGTACCGCGGGAAGCCGCTCGTGAGCCTGTCGCACTCGCGCGACCACCTGAGCCTGCACCTGCAGAGCCCTCCGCTCGCGCGTGCCCTGTCGGGCTCGGTGACCGAGGGCCGCTGGTCGGGCGCGACGCTGCACTTCACGGCGGACGCGCCGCTGTCGGAGGCGACGCTGCGGACGATCGTGGACGGGCGGGTCGCGGAGGTCGACGCGGCGCTGGCGGCTCGAGGCCGCTGACGCCCTGGACCGCCGGGCGCGCGACCGCCCGGGCCGGGGGAGCTCCCGGCCCGGGCGGCGCATCGGGACGGCGCTAGTTCCGGTTGATCGTGAACGTCGTCGTCGTGTTCTTGATGTCCTGGGCGTTGTTGCTCAGCCGCAGGTTGGTGAACGTCGCCGAACCGACCGCGGGTCCCTGGTTGGCTTCCGGCATCTCGTTGACCCAGATGCCGAACCCGGACTTCGCGTCCCACGCGTCGCCGCTCTTGCGGGCCCCGCTGATCGACACGTTCGTGAACGTCGTGTCCGTGATCGGGTTCTGCGGCTGACCGCCCACGTAGTTCGTCTGGAACATGATCCCGGAGTACGTCGGGTCGACGATGTCGACGTCGCTCACCCGGATGCCCTGGAACTTCTTCGACGCCGAGAACACCCAGATCGCGGGGAACGTCTGGTTGCCCCAGAAGTGCCCGCCGGCCCGGACGATCGAGATGTTCGAGAACGACGTCGGCGCGGCCGAGCCGAACTCGTCCATCGGGTAGCCGAAGTCGAGCGAGCTGATCGTGATGCCGGAGTACACGAGCGTGTCCGCGATGTAGATGTTGCGGAACGTGTTCCCGTACCCGCCGTACACGGCCAGGCCCGCGGCCCGCCACGTGACCAGCGACGTCAGGTTCTCGTAGACGTTGCCCGTCTGGCCGGTGCCGCCCGCGTCGGTCGCCGCGAACAGCGCGAACGAGTCGTCACCGGTGCCGCGGGCCTCGATGTTGGCGACGCGGTTGTTCGCCGACCCGTTGGTCATGTTGATGCCGTCGGCGAACGTGTCCCGGATCCGGGAGTTGGTGATCGACGACGAGTCCATGTTCGACGCCCAGAACATGCAGATCATGTGCTCGACCCAGAGGTCGTCGACCGTCATGTTCGCGACGTTGGTGAAGTCGAGGACCTTTCCGGGGCCGTCGATGCGCGACGTGTAGTTGCCGAAGTACGCGAAGCCGCGGAACTTCGAGCCGTTCGCCGACGCCTCGGACCGGAACCCGACGTCGGTGTTCTCCTGGTTGGTCGGCGCGTGGAACCGCGTGAACCACGGGCCGGCACCGACGATGTCGACGGCCTTCCCGTACACCTGGAACTTGCTCGCGGTGCTGTAGTCGCCGGCGGGCAGGTAGACGCCCTTGATCGCGCCCGTGGTGTCCATGCGCGCCTTGTCGAGCGCGTCCTGGACGGCCTGGTGCGTGAAGCCGGTGGGCTGCACGTACTGGGCGGGGTTCGGGTTGGGGTTGGCGGTGGCGAGCTCGGTGTTGACGAAGTCGACCGTCACCGGCTGCGGGTTGCTCGCGGTGCGCTGCAGGCGGATGGTCGCGCCGGCCGGCACGGTGGTGCCGAGCAACGTGTTCGCCTCGTCGTAGATGTGCCGCGGACCACCAGCGCCGGGCTGGTTGTTCGGGTTGGTCTCGTTGCCGTACAGCCACGCGAACCGCGACGTGAGGTCGAGCCGCTTGAGGTACGTGCCGTTGACGAAGACGTCGATGCTGCCGTCGAGGCCGGTGCCGCCCGCGCTGTCCGGGATGGAGAAGCGCGTGACCAGCGTGTTCGTCGGGTTCTTGGTGGTCCACTCGACGAACGCGCCTGTGCTCCCCAAGGTGGCGGCGCGGCGGCCCGACGCCTCGCCGGCGAGGTCGCCGACCGTGCGGTTCGGGCCGATCAGCGTCGCGCCGCCGCCCGTGCGGCCGTCCTCCGCCTCGTACATGTCGAACGGCAGGTGCGCGCCGCGCCCGACGAAGATCCCGCCCGTGACGACGTTGTTGCCCTGCTTGCCCGGCACCTCGGTGGAGTCGGCGGCGACCGCGCTGGACACGTCGTACGTGCCGTTGCCCGCGGTCCACGTGCCGAGCGTGACGGTCGAGCTGGTCCCACCGGCTGCGATCGCACCGCTGACGGAGCCGGTGAGTGTCTTGACGACGGTCCCGGTGGCCGAGTCCTTGATCGTCACCGTGAGGCCGTGCGCGCCTGACGAGGTCGCGATGTTGCCGTTGTTGGCGACCGCGCCGGTGAACGTCACGACCGCGCCCGACGCCGGCGTGCGGGGGTTCCAGCTGACGACCGGCACGAGGTCCGAGCTGGCGACGGGCGCCACGACGAGCTTCGTCTGGCTCGTGAAGGCGTTGTTCGTCTCGTCCTGCTCGACCACCGTGCTCGCGGGGTCGGCTGTCGCGCCGACCGTGTACGAGCCGGCGGCGCGAGCGCCGATCGAGGCGGTGACGGTCGCCGTGGCCCCCGCGGCGATCGCGCCGACCGACGCGGTGGCGGCGTCCTGCCCGTCGACCTGGAACGCGACGCTGGTGGCGGCCGAGGCGAGCGTGCCGACGTTCTTCACCGTCGCGCTGAGCGTGACGGCGGTCGACTCGGTCGGGCTCGCAGGGGAGGACGTGACACCCGTGACCGTGAGGTCGGGGTTGGGCGCGGGCGTGCCCAGCACCTGCAGCTCGGCGACCTGGCCGTTGCCCGCGCCGGTGTTGCCGGTGAACACGAGCCGCACGTCGCTCGCGGTGCCGGTCACGGGCACCGTCACGGTGTTGCCGCTCGACGGGCTGAACGCGCGGGCGGCGGACGGTGCGAGCGTCGTGAACGCGCCGGTGCCGGTGCGGCCCTGCACCTCGAACGTCTGGGTCCGGCTGCTCCACGCCGTGTCGGGGTTGAGCTTGACGACGATGCCCGACACCTGGCTCGCGGACGCGAGGCTCACCGTGAGGGTGCTCGGGTACTGCCCACCGGCGCCCTCCCAGTACGTGCTGGTCGAGCCGTCGACGGCGTTGGCCGCGACGTAGGTCCACTCCGTCGACGACGCGACGATCGGCCGGTTGGACGCGAGGTTCTGGCCCGTCGGCGTGGTCGGGGTCGGCGTCGGCGTGGTCGGTGTGGGGGTCGGGCCGGCGGTGCCGTGGACCTCGAGCTCGGACAGCTGCCCGGCGGGCCAGCCGGTGTTCGCCGTGATGCTCAGGCGGACGTACCGCACGACCGTGTCGGTGACGTCGACGTCGACGGTGTTCGCAGACGCCGGGTCGAACGTGTAGCCGGCCTGCCCCTTGAGGGTCGTGAACGTCGAGCCGTTCGTCGAGCCCTGCACCGTGATCGTCTCGGTCCGCGCCCCCCACGCGCCCGTCGGCAGCTTGAGCGTGAGGTCCGTGACCGTGGCAGGGGCACCCAGGTCGACCTGCACCCACTGGGGGAGCTGGTTGTTGGCCGACTCCCAGTACGTGGACTGGTTGCCGTCGGTGACGTTGGCGGCGCCGTAGACGTCGGTGGTGGTGCTGGCGGTGGCGGGCTTGCCGGCCGCGAGGTTCGGTGGTGCCGCGGCGGCACCCTGCGCGACGAGCGCGAGGCCGAGCGGTGCGACGAGCGCCAGCGTGGCGGCGGCCACGACGGCGTGCCTGACGTTCCTTCTCATGGGTCGTCCTCGTTCTCCCGCCGGGGGCGGGGTCGGGGCCGGGCGCGCGGACCGGTCCGGACCACGGCGACCGAGGACGCAGGGTGCCCGGACGGGCCACGGGGGAGTCGACGCCCCCGCCGGCACGTGCACGGCGATCTGTGGCGGATCAGGAGCACCGCTGGTGCGCAGGCAGCGGTCGGAGCGACGCCTCGTGCGAGTGTTGCGGGCTGTAGCACCACTTTGTGCGTGGCAACTGTCGAGTTCTTGCGGCGTCGTCAGCAGACGATACGAAGGCCGTCCTGCCGAGTCAAGGGTTCGTCCTCATGTGCGACACGTGAGCGTGACTGGGTGCGTGCAGGTCAGCCTCAGGCGACAGGCCGTGGCACGGTGGCGACCGCGCGGGAGCCGCCGCGTAGGATCGCGCGGCCGATGCCTGGAAGGACGACGACGTGAGCGCCACCCGCCCCGCCACTGGTGCGGTCGTCG
>Ga0256775_1000216_pt1 | contig 13210 bp, 6 predicted proteins | sample MC6MC0926MT_FD_186036 | JGI IMG/M metagenome (GOLD analysis project Ga0256775, IMG submission 186036) | Metatranscriptome of enriched soil aggregate microbial communities from Iowa State University, Ames, United States - MC6-MC0926-MT... | ecosystem: Environmental > Terrestrial > Soil >...
CTGGCCGTGTCCGCACCGGCCGCCGCCGTGCCGTCGTCGGGGGACGACGCGCAGGCATTGATCTGGGACGATCAGAAGAACCCGTATGCGAGCTCGTCCTCGCTACCACCGCTCGCCACCACCGACGGCGCGCTCTGGGTGGTGGATGAGAATGGAGGCGCCGCCCGGCGTGCCCCCGACGGGTCGTGGGTGCACTACGAGACCCTTCCCGGCGTCGACGACCGGAACGTGTCGTACCCGGTGACTGCGGGAACCGCCATCGCGTACGCGACCGGCGACGGCACCCATGACCAGGTCATGCAGCTGGCCGCGGACGGCACGGCCACCGAGGTTACGCTACCGAGCGGGACCGACCTGTACCGGGTGCCCTTCGCCTCTGACGCCACCGGCGGCTTCTGGTTCTCGGTGACCGGTGCGACGGAGACGCTCGTCCATGTCACGGGCGGCGGCTCGGTCGTCTCGCCGCTCACCGGTGAGTTCGTCGACTTCGCCGCGGCCGACGACGGGGGCGCCTGGGTCGTTCAGGATCCGGGGATCCAGCACGTCGCGGCGGACGGAGTCGTGACCACGGTCGCTCTTCCCGCAGGCCAGGCCGCGCACGACGTCTCGCCCGCGACCGGTGGTGCCGCCTGGTTCACGGCCTCAGTCGGCACCACAGGCGCGGCGATCGGTCTGGTCCAGCCCGACGGGACCGTGACCGAGAAGGTGCTGAACGGCGTCATCGGCGTCACTCTGCACATCATCGAACCGCAGGCGCCCTCCGCGCTCACCTGGGTGACCGACGGAGCCCACGTCTACTACGGGACGTCGCCCTCGACGATCCAGGCGGTCACAGCGCTCTTCCCGTCAGCGGACCGGACGATGGTCCGCTCTGGCGACCAGGTCGTGGTGGCCGACTACCAGTCCGTCGGGAACGCGATCTCCACGATCACACCGGATGGCGCCGTCCACCTCCACGAGAATGTCTCCGGGCCGAGCCTCGTGTACGGAGTCGCGGGGCCCGACGGCACGACCTGGCTAGGCGCAGGCGGCTCGGGACCTCGAACCCAGACGGTGGCGATCAGCACCGACGGATCCTTCGTGCGCGGGGCCATCGACGGCTTCGCCGTGCCCGCCACCTTCACACCGGACGGCAAGCCGTGGTTCGCCACTGAGCCCGGCATCGCGACCCCCCACACGGCGAACGTCGACCGCATCGGCGGGGACACACGCTACGACGCGGCGGTCGCCATCGCCCAAGCCGCGTTCCCGACCGGTGCGCCCGTCGTCTACATCGCCTCGGGTGCCTCCTATCCGGACGCCCTGTCGGCCGGCCCCGCCGCCGCGCAGGACGGCGGACCGCTGCTCCTCACTCCGCCCGACCGGCTGCCATCCGCTGTCGCCGCCGAGATCAGCTCCCTCGACCCGGACCGTATCGTGGTGGTCGGCGGTCCAGCATCGGTGTCCGACGCGGTCGAGCAGACGCTGCGCGGCCTCGCGCCGACCGTCACCCGGATCGGCGGCGCAGACCGCTACGCCGTCTCGCGCGACCTCGTCTCCGCGCACCAGCAGACGGGCAAGCCGCTGTTCGTCGCCACAGGAGCGGGGTTCGCGGACGCCGTCACCGCCGGCGCCGCGGCCGCCCGGGCTGGCGGTCAGCTGCTGCTCGTCCCGGGAAACCAGGATGCGTTGCCGACGGTCACCACGACGCTGATCGCGAATCTGCATCCTTCGTCGATCGCGGTCGTCGGCGGACCGGCGTCGGTGAGCAACGCGATCTTCATCGAGCTCGACGGGCAAGTGCCATCGACCCGCTACGGCGGCGCGGACCGCTACGCAGTCTCCGCAGCCGTCACGACCGCTTTCGGCTCGCCGTCGGATCACGTGTACCTGACGACCGGGGCCAACTTCCCGGACGCGCTGGCCGCCGCACCGCTCGCTGGCCGCGCCGGGGCCACCCTGATCTCCGTACCGGGAACCTGCGTGCCGGCCGTCACGAGGCTGGCCGTCGACGGAGCCGCGCCCACGGCCGTCACCCTCCTCGGAGGCACCGCGAGCGTCGGCACCGACGTCTCCTGGCTCCGAGGCTGCTGACGCCCACCTGCTGACGACCAACTAACACCGACACCTCCTGAGTTTTTCGCCCCGACACGCCGTTCGGGGGCCGAAAAACTCAGGAGCTGTCGGCTTGGGTCAGGAGGCGGTGGTCACGAGACCGAGCTCGGCGGGGGTGAGCAGCAGGTCGTTCACCGGCACCACGCGGACCGTGTAGCCGAAGGATCCCGCCCAGCCCAGGCGGACCGTGCCGACGAACTCGTGCGCGACCGACGCGTCGTGCGTGCCCGGCACGCCGTTGTCGACCGTCAGCGCCTGCCGATGCACGTCGGTGAGCTCATCGCCCTCCTGGCTGCGGCCGTAGACGACCTGCACCTCGACGTCGTCCGGCGAGAGCCCGTTCAGCTGGACCAGGGCACGCACGTGCAGCTCGTCGCCGACCTGCGGCACCGCATCCACTCCGCCCGCGTCCACGTGCGTCACCGCGACGCCGGGCCACGCGGCCTCGACCCGCTGCTTCCAGGCGGCGAGCGATCGCGCCTCGGCGTAATCGTTCTCGCTCAGCCGGTTCTCGTAGTTCGAGGCCGGCAGGTAGAGCCGCTCGACGTACTCGCGCACCATGCGCTCGGCCGAGAGCGGCGACGACAGCGTGGCCAGCGTGTGGCGGATGCGCGAGACCCACGCGGTCGGGACCCCGTCGCCGTCGCGCTCGTAGAAGCGCGGCGCGATCTGGTGCTCGATCAGGTCGTACATCGCCTCGGCCTCGAGCGCGTCGCGCTCGGCGCCGTCTCCGGCCGCATCCGCGGACGGGATCGCCCAACCGTTCTCGCCGTCGTAGAACTCGTTCCACCAGCCGTCGAGGATCGACAGGTTGAGCGCGCCGTTGAGGGCCGCCTTCATGCCGGACGTCCCGCACGCCTCCAGCGGTCGCAGCGGGTTGTTCAGCCAGACGTCGGTTCCGGGATAAAGCAGCTGCGCCATCCCGATGTCGTAGTCGGGCAGGAACACCATGCGCTGGCGGATGTCCGCCTCCGATGCGAACTGCACGAGCTTCTGGATGAGGCGCTTGCCTTCGTCGTCGGCGGGATGCGACTTGCCGGCGATCACGAACTGCACGGGCCGCTCGGGGTCGGTGAGGATGCGGCGCAGCCGGTCCGGGTCGTGCAGCATCAGGGTGAGCCGCTTGTACGTCGGCACGCGCCGCGCGAAGCCGATCGTGAGGACGTTCGGGTCGAGCAGGTCGCTCATCCACGCCGGCGCGATGCCGCCCGGGTTCTGGTCCTCCCACGCCGCCATGAGACGGCGCCGCGCGTCCTGCACCAGCTGCTCGCGCATCCGGGTCCGGACGCCCCACAGGTCGGCGTCGCCGACGGCCGACGCGTTGCCCCAGTCGGCGTGCGTCGTGTCCTCGGTGCCCAGGCGCTCCAGCGCGAGGGCGCGCAGCATCGGGTCGGTCCAGGTGGGCGCGTGGACGCCGTTGGTGACCGAGTCGATCGGCACCTCCTGCGGGTCGAATCCCGGGTAGAGGCCGTTGAACATGTGGCGGGAGACGTCGCCGTGGAGCTTCGAGACGCCGTTCGCGTGCTGGCCGAGGCGTAGGCCCATGACCGCCATGTTGAACACGTCGGGCGAGCCGCCCGGGTAGTCCTCCGCGCCGAGCGGCAGCACCTGGTCGGCGCTCACGCCCGGAAGGAGGGACGTGGAGAAGTACCGCTGGACCAGCGCTCTGTCGAACCGGTCGATACCGGCAGGGACCGGCGTGTGCGTCGTGAACACGGTCCCGGCGCGCACGACCTGCAGCGCCTGGTCGAAGGTGAGCCCCTCGCCGATCAGGTCGGAGATGCGCTCCAGTCCGAGGAAGCCGGCGTGCCCCTCGTTGGTGTGGAACACCTCCGCCTCGGGCGCGCCGGTCAGCTCCGTCCACGCCTTCACAGCGCGGACGCCGCCGATGCCGAGTAGCAGCTCCTGCAGGAGCCGGTGCTCACCGCCGCCGCCGTACAGGCGGTCGGTGACCGAGCGGAGGCGCTCCTCGTTGTCGGGGATGTCGGTGTCGAGCAGGAGCAGTTTCACCCGGCCGACCGCCGCCTGCCAGACCCGGGCGTGCAGCACGCCGTCCGGCAGGGCCAGCGAGATCTGGACGGGCGTGCCGTCGGGGTTGCGGAGGACGCTGAGCGGCAGCCCGTCCGGGTCGAGCACCGGGTAGCTCTCCAGCTGCCAGCCGTCGGGCGTGATCGCCTGCGAGAAGTACCCGGAGCGGTAGAACAGCCCGGCGGCGACGAGCGGCACGCCGAGGTCGCTGGCCGCCTTCAGGTGGTCGCCGGCGAGGATGCCGAGGCCGCCGGAGTACTGCGGCAGGGTCGCGGCGATGCCGAATTCGGGCGAGAAGTAGGCGATGGTCTGTGGCGCGGCATCCCCGAGCGACTGGTACCAGCGCGGGTCGTGGATGTACGCGCGCAGGTCATCGCGGATGTGGTTCGCCCAGTCGACGTAGCCCTGATCGGCGGCGAGCTCGGCGAGCCGCGACGGCTCGACGGCACCGAGGAGGGCGATGGGATCATGCCTCACCTGCTGCCACAGCTCGGGTGAGATGCGGGCGAACAGCTCCTTGGTGGGCTCGTGCCAGGACCAGCGGAGGTTGCCTGCGATCTCCTCCAATGCTGAAAGGTTCTCGGGGAGGACGGCGCGGACGGTGAATCTTCGGATGGCCTTCACTCGGTCCACTGTAAACGAGCCTCATGACGGGCGGGTTAATGAGTGTACGGTCGGGTGCGTGGTGAAGAACGCAGCGACCAGGTCATCAGCCGCCGCGACGGAGGCGGCCCCCAGCGCCCCGGAACCGGGCCCGTACGAGCCCCTGCTCGGCCGCATCCCTATTCTCGAGCTCTCCCCCCAGGTGGATGAGGGGCTCTGGGCGGCGACCGCGTTCAGCGGGGAGGTCATCCCGTTCCGCGCGACCGCGTTCCGCGAGGGGCACGACAAGATCGGGGTGGACCTCATCCTGCTCGACCCCGCTGGGCAGCAGACCGAGCACCACATGCACCCGCTGACCGCCGGTACCGACCGGTGGGAGGTGGAGGTGCAGCTCGACCAGACCGGTCTCTGGCGCTACCGCGTTCAGGCATACGCCGACGAGTACGCCACCTGGCACCACAACGCCGAGGTGAAGGTCCCGGCCGGGATCGACGTCGAGCTGATGCTGCGGATGGGCCACGACCTCCTGGTCACCGCGTCCAAGGACAAGCGCCGCAGCACCGCAGAGCGTCGGCACCTCTCCGAGGCGGCCAAAGTCGTCGCGGACACCAAGCGGTCGGTGGATGAGCGCTTCGCCGCCGCCGTCGACGAGCGCATCCAGCAGGTCCTCACCGAGCGCCCGGTCGTCAGCCTTCCCACCCTCTCGGCCACGCGCGCCATCCAGGTGGAGCGGACCCGCGCGGGGGTCGGCAGCTGGTACGAGTTCTTCCCGCGCTCCGAGGGCGCGAAGCAGCTGCCCGACGGATCCTGGAAGTCGGGCACCTTCCGCACCGCGGCGAAGCGCCTCCCCGAGGTCGCCGCGATGGGCTTCGACGTCGTGTACCTGCCGCCGATCCATCCCATCGGCCGCACGTTCCGCAAGGGCCCCAACAACACGCTCGACGCGGGCGAGAACGACCCCGGTTCGCCGTGGGCGATCGGCAGCGCCGAGGGCGGCCACGACGCCATCCACCCGGACCTCGGCACCGAGAAGGACTTCGTCTTCTTCCTCGGCAAGGCGAAGCAGGCCGGTCTCGAGGTGGCCCTCGACCTCGCCCTGCAGGCCTCGCCCGACCACCCCTGGGTGACCGAGCATCCGGAGTGGTTCACGACCCTCCCCGACGGCACCATCGCCTACGCCGAGAACCCGCCGAAGAAGTACCAGGACATCTACCCCATCAACTTCGACAACGACTACGAGGGGCTGCGGCAGGAGGTGCTGCGCATCGTGCGGCACTGGATGTCGCTGGGCGTCCGCATCTTCCGCGTCGACAACCCGCACACCAAGCCGCTTCACTTCTGGGAGTGGCTCATCCACACGGTCAACGCGACCGACCCCGATGTGGTGTTCCTCGCCGAGGCATTCACCCGCCCTGCGCTCCTCCGCACCCTGGCGAAGGCCGGATTCCAGCAGTCGTACACGTACTTCACGTGGCGCAACACGAAGGAGGAGCTCGAGGAGTTCCTCCACTCGCTCGCGCACGAGACCGCTGACTATCTGCGGCCGAACCTGTTCGTGAACACGCCGGACATCCTCACCGAGTACCTGCAGTTCGGCGGGCCGGCCGCCTTCAAGGTGCGCGCCGCCATCGCCGCGACCGCAGCGCCCACCTGGGGCGTCTACTCCGGCTACGAGCTGTTCGAGAACGTCGCCCGGCCGGGCGCCGAGGAGTACATCGACAACGAGAAGTACGAGTACCGCCCGCGCGACTACGCCAGGGCGCAGTCGCAGGGCCGCTCGCTCGCGGGCTACCTGACCATGCTGAACCGGGCGCGCAGCGAGCACCCGGCGCTGCGGCAGCTGCGCAACCTGCACCTCCACTACAGCGAGGACGACAGCATCCTCGTCTACTCGAAGTACCTCGACGGCAAGTTCACCCGCACGGGCAAGCCGGATGCGGTGATCGTGGTCGCCAACGTCGACCCGCACTCGGTGCGCGAGACGGTCGTGCACCTCGACGTGACCGCGCTCGGCCTCCCGCTCGGCTCCCAGTTCGAGGTGAAGGACCGGGTGACCGGCCAGCGCTGGACCTGGGGCGCCGACGACTACGTGCGCCTGGACGCATTCACCGAGCCCGTGCACATCCTGGCCGTCCGACCGCTCTGACCGACCAGAAGACAACCTGAGGAGTACCGCCATGTCCCCGATCCCCGAAGGTGCCGCCGCCGTCGACCTGCCCACCCTGGACGACGCGCTGCTCGCGGCCGTCGCGACGGGCAGCCACCACGATCCGCACACGGTCCTCGGCCAGCACCAGGTCGCGGCGCCGGGGGTGGCCGACCCGATCACGGTCATCCGGGCGCTCCGCCCGCTTGCGACCGAGGTCTTCGCGGTGCTGCCAAACGGCGCCCACATCGAACTGGCGCACGTCGGCCACGGCATCTGGCAGGGCATCGACATCGTCGGTCCCGGGGCGTACCTGATCGAGGCGCGCTACGACGACGGGAGCACCTGGACCGCCGACGACCCGTACCGCTTCCTGCCGACCATCGGCCAGCTCGACCTGCACCTGATCGGCGAGGGTCGGCACGAGACGCTGTGGACGGCGCTGGGCGCTCACGTGCGCGACCTCGGCGGCGTCGCCGGGACGGCGTTCACCGTCTGGGCGCCGCACGCCCGCGCCGTCCGCGTGGTCGGCGACTTCAACGGCTGGGACGGCACGCTCCACTCCATGCGCAACATGGGCTCCTCCGGCGTGTGGGAGCTGTTCGTGCCCGGCCTCGGCGAGGGCGAGATCTACAAGTTCGACCTGCTGGCGCAGGACGGCCGCTGGGTCCGCAAGGTCGACCCGATGGCCCAGTTCGCCGAGACACCGCCCGCGACCGCCTCCCGCATCACCGTCAGCCGCCACGAATGGGCGGACGACGAGTGGATGCGCGGTCGCGCCGAGACGGACCCGCACGCGGGCCCGATGAGCGTCTACGAGCTGCACTTCGCGTCGTGGCGGCCGGGACTCGGCTACCGCGACGCAGCCGACCAACTGATCGACTACGTCGGAGCCCTCGGCTACACGCACGTCGAGTTCCTTCCGCTCGCCGAGCATCCCTTCGGCGGGTCGTGGGGCTACCAGGTCACCGGTTACTACGCGCCGACGAGCCGGTTCGGCTCCCCCGACGACCTCAAGTACCTCATCGACCGGCTGCACCAGGCGGGCATCGGCGTCATCCTCGACTGGGTGCCCGGGCACTTCCCCAAGGACGACTGGGCGCTCGCCCGCTTCGACGGCCAGCCGCTCTACGAGCACGCCGACCCGCGCCGCGGCGAGCACAAGGACTGGGGCACCTACATCTTCGACTACGGCAACTCGCAGGTGCGCAACTTCCTGGTCGCGAACGCCCTGTACTGGCTGGAGGAGTTCCATATCGACGGCCTGCGGGTCGATGCCGTCGCCTCCATGCTGTATCTCGACTACTCGCGTGCCGACGGCGAGTGGGTGCCCAACATCCACGGCGGCCGCGAAAACCTGGAGGCGATCGGCTTCCTGCAGGAGGTCACCGCGACCGCCTACAAGCGGAACCCGGGCACCGTGATGATCGCCGAGGAGTCGACCAGCTACACCGGTGTGACCGCCCCGACATCGTCCGGCGGCCTCGGCTTCGGGCTGAAGTGGAACATGGGCTGGATGCACGACTCGCTGCAGTACATGCACGAGGACCCGATGTACCGCAGCTACCACCACAGCGAGATCACGTTCTCGTTCGTGTACGCCTGGAGCGAGAACTTCCTGCTGCCGATCAGCCACGACGAGGTCGTGCACGGCAAGGGCTCCCTGCTGACCAAGATGCCCGGCGACCACTGGCAGCAGCTGGCGAACGTGCGCGCGTTCCTCGCGTACATGTGGGGGCACCCGGGCAAGCAGCTGCTGTTCATGGGTCAGGAGTTCGGCCAGCCGTCCGAGTGGAGCGAGGAACGCGGCCTCGACTGGTGGATCCTCGACCAGCCGGCGCATCAGGGGCTCTGGAACCTCGTCTCGCAGCTGAACGCCCTCTACCGCGAGCACCCGCAGCTGTGGGCGCTGGACAACGAGCCGGCCGGTTTCGAGTGGATCGACGGGTCCGACGCCCAGGGCAACGTCATCGCGTTCCTCCGGAAGGACCGCGACGGCGACCCGATCGTGATGCTGTTCAACTTCTCCGGGGCGCCGCACAGTGGGTACCGCGTCGGGCTGCCGTTCGCCGGCGAGTGGGAGGAGCTGCTCAACACCGATGCCGAGGCCTACGGAGGCTCCGGGGTCGGCAACCTCGGTTCTGTGACGGCGCTCGACGAGCCGTGGATGGGTCGCCCCGCGTCGGCGGTGCTCACGCTTCCGCCGCTCGGCGCCCTCTGGCTGAAACCGCGCCGATAGCCGGGTCGCCGGTCGGCGGCTGTCAGGTGCCGGTCTCGAGCCAGGTGCCGTAGCCGACGCCGTCGACGGCGTGCTCGGGCGCCAGGTTGCGTCCGGCGCGCCACGTCGTCCCGAGCGCGCCCCCCAATCGGACGGGCAGGATGTAGCGGCGGCTCCCGCTGGCCCGCTTGCGCTGCTCGGCCAGGTCGCGTGCCGACTCCACGCGGGGTCCGCCGATGCTGATCACGCTGTCCGGCTCCCCTGCGCCCTCGGCGACGTCGACGAGCACGCGAGCGACATCCGTCACCGCGATGGGCTGGAACCGCACGCCGGAGGGCGACAGGATGGCGCCCAGCGGCCTCCCCCGGTCGAAGATCGCGGTGACGAAGTCGTGGAACTGCGTCGCGCGCACCACCCGGGTGTCGAGGGGTGACTCGAGATAGGCGCGCTCCTGTGCCGCCTTCGCGCGGTAGTAGCCGTACGCCGAGCGGTCGGTGCCGACCACGGAGAGCAGCACGGCACGCTGCACGCCGAAGCGGGCGGCGGTGTGCAGGAGGTTCTGCGCACCCGTGGCGAAGACGTGGGCGGCCTGCTTGCCGACCGCGTTGCTGGCGTCGATCAGGACGTCGACGCCGTCCACCGCCTCCTCGAGCCCGTCGCCGGTCACGATGTCCGCCGTGACGTAGGTGGCGCCGAGGACGAACCGGTCGGAGTCGTCGTCCGGCACGCGGCGGGCGGCGACGACCACCTGGTGGCCGCGTTCGACGGCTTCGGCGGTCACGGCCCGTCCGGCCAGGCCGGTGCCTCCGATGACGAGCACACGGGACATGCGGGGTCACTCCCTCAGCTTCGACTGCCGGAGATCGCCGGCACGACGATGGGCCGCCGCCCGGTGCCCGGTGGGGACGGGCTCAGTACAGCAGCGAAGCCAGCCTAGCCCTGGCCTTGCCGACACGCGGGTCGTCGACGCCGACGATCTCGAAATAGTCGAGGATGCGCGTGCGCACGGTCTCCTTGCCGCTCGCGTCGAGCTTCGGGAAGAGCGTGAGCAGGCGGTCGAAGGCGTCGTCGACGTGGCCGCCCGAGATGTCGAGGTCGGCGACGCCGAGCTGAGCATCCACGTCGTCGGGCGCCTGCGCCGCGGCCGAGCGGAGTTCGTCGGCGGTGTGGCCGCTGAGGCGTGCCAGGAGGCTCACCTGGGCGAGGCCGGCGACGGCCAGGGTGTCGCGCGGATCCTGCGCGATCGCGGTCTTGTAGGCGCGGATCGCTCCGTCGTAGTCGCCGCGCTCGATGGCGTCGTACGCCTCGGCGTGAAGTGGAGGGAGCGGTGGCTCCGGCGCGGGCTCTGCCGCCGCTGCGTCGGCGTCGTGGGCCGCGCCGCCCTCGACGGTCACGGTGTCGGTCACGCCGTTCTGCGCGGCGAGCTGCAGGAGCTGCTCGAACACGTCCGTGATCTGCGACTCCGGCAGGGCACCGACGAAGAGCTGGACGGGCCGCCCGGCCACGAGCGCGGCGACCGCAGGAACGGACTGCGCCTGGAAGGCCTGTGCCAGCTGGGGGTTGGCATCCACATCCACCTTCACCAGCACCAGACGCCCGCCGAAGCCGGCGACCACGCGGTCGAGGAGGGCCGTGAACTGCTTCCACTGGTCGGACCGCTCGGTGCCGAGGTCGACGACCACCGGCACCCGCATGGACAGGTCGATGAAGTCGTTGAAGTTCGCGTCCGTGCCCTCGAAGTAGAGGCTCGGAAGGGTCAACGCCCCCGCTGGCGGCTGGCCCTCCGGCGCCTCACCCGCGGGCGGACGGTTGACGAGGGAGCTCAGATCGACAGCTCCGCGCAGGTTCGTGGGCGGCGGCGGGACGTTGCTCATTGTTCCTCCAGATGCGTGCGCACGAGAATCAAGGATACTCGCGTCCCTGCCGCCCTCGCGCGCCCCAGCACCATCCGCACCCCCGTCGAGTACGCAAAAACTGCACGCTCATCGGGGGGAAAGCGTGCAGTTTGTGCGTACTCGACGGTGGACGGATCAGAGCTGCTTGGCGGAGATCATTCCCTGGGAGAAGCCGAGCAGCGTGATCTTCGCATTGGAGCCCGCGGGCGGCACGTAGAACGCCAGCTGGTAGCCGAAGGTGGACTCGATGCCGGTCTTCGACGAGGCGACGCCGGTCAGCGCCGCGGCGGTCGCGCCCGCGCTCACCTCGGCACCGGCCTCGACGACCTTGAGCACCTGCGATTCCTGCAGATCGGTCCAGACGATCGCGCCGGAGTCGTTCGTGGCCATGGCCACATCCGTCCCTGCCCCGGGCTGGCTCGTGAACGCGAGCGATGCGGTCGCTGGGACGGCGGCCTTCTGCTTGGCCTTCCACTCGGCTCCCACCTGGGTGCGCAGGGTGTCGCCCTCCGCACTGAACAGGCTCGCGTACTGGCTCTTGTCGCCGTTCATCAGGATGTCGCCGTAGGCGGCGGCCACCTTCTGCGGCGGCAGGGCGAGCAGCTTGGAGTCGGGCGGCACGACCGCGGAGCCGATGCTCGCGGGCGCCAGGTTCGGGACCTTGGCCTTCGGCTCGAGCGAGACGGCGTACTCGACCTGATAGTTGTCACGCGGCGTCTCCTGCACCATGGTGATCGCGATCGGCGCCTGGGCGGTGCCCTTCGCGTCCTTCGGCGTCTCGATGACGGCGGCGACCGTGCGCGGAAAGGCGTCGGTGGCCTGTGGGAGCGACAGGACGATCGGGCTCGCCGGGATGGCCGGCAGCGGCGGCTCGTCGGCCTTCTTCGCGCGGATGGCGTAGTTCGCCTCGCGGAGCTGAAGGGCGGGACCGGTGAAGCGCTCCTTGGCGAGGTCTGGGCTCGCCTTGGCGTCGGCCTGCGCGGCGGACTCGGAGACGCGCTTCACGATGCGCTCCAGCTGGGGCACCGTGACGGCGGGCGGCAGCTGATCCTTGGCGTCGGGCGCCTCCGTGGCGAGAGGCGTCGCGGTCTTCGTCGGCGTCGTCGCGGCGTCGGTACCCGTGGTGCAGCCCGTCAGCGCAAGGACTCCGGCGAGGGCGGCGGGGATGATGACGCGGGCACGGCGAGTCGAGCGGCGGCCGCGCGGGGTGGTCTCGATCATGGCGGTGGGCTTGTACTTGGGGGCCTTGGGCAGCTTGGGCATCTTCGGTCCGCTCTTCCGGCGGGGGCCGCGCGAGCGGCGGTGCGTATAGAGACCCCAGAGGTAGAGGGCGATGCCGATGAGGAGCAGGACGATGCCGCCGATGATCAGCGGGAACGCCCACGGGGTGCTGGAGTCGACGGGCCAGGTGACGGTGACGCGCGACGGTGCGGCCTTCGTGCCGTCGGAGGCGACGATGACGCTGACGTCGTCGGGGATGTTCATGCGGGTGACCTGGGCGGCCTGGCCGTCGAACTCCTCGAGCCACAGGTCGGAGCCGGCCGGGTTGGGTCCGGCGGTCGTCGCGGCGGCACCGCTCGTCGACCCGGATGCGGCCCCGGCGGACGCGGACGGAGACGGCGTGGCAGCGGGAGTCGGCGTCGGGGTGGAGCCGGATGCCGCGCCCTCGTCATCCTTCGTGCCGTCGCCCTTCGTGTCGGCCGCCTTCGGCGTCACGTTCTTGGTGGTCAGCTTGCCCGTGGCGGTGCGGTAGCCGACCTCGACGTACTTCTGATCGTCGAGCCAGGCCTTCACGTCCGCTGTACGGCCGTAAGCCACGACCTGCTTCGCGCCGTCGGGGGCGCCCGTCACGGTCAGCGTCTGCTGGCCCGGGTGCGCGTTCAGCACCGACCCGTCGACGACCACATACCGCGGGTCGCCGGAGACGGAGGTGCCGGCCTCGATGTGGGTCGGCGGAGCGAAGACGGTGCGTTGCGCGATGCCGGCCACGATCATGACCGCGGCGACGACGAACGCGACGATGGCGAGTACGAAACGCAAACAGGACTCCTCGTGTGCCGAAGTTCGGGGGCGGCCTGCTCATAATAGAGACGCTCGGCCAGATCACGCTCCGGCTCGACAGTCAGCAGCGGTATGCTGTTGACCGTGTGCACATATGCTACCAGGGGTGCACCGGGTACCATGGCATAGTCAGGTTGCAACGATGTGGTCATTCAAGGAGCCCAG
>Ga0256775_1000217_pt1 | contig 13193 bp, 10 predicted proteins | sample MC6MC0926MT_FD_186036 | JGI IMG/M metagenome (GOLD analysis project Ga0256775, IMG submission 186036) | Metatranscriptome of enriched soil aggregate microbial communities from Iowa State University, Ames, United States - MC6-MC0926-MT... | ecosystem: Environmental > Terrestrial > Soil >...
GCGTCCTCGGTCTCGGCGCCCATGACGGTCACCGCGATGTCGTGCGTCGCACCCTCGGCGTCGGCGATGAGCTGGCGGGCGAGGTCGCCGCAGACGGCCGTGAGGCCGGCGATGAACCCCTCCGGGTCGGGCTTCGCGCCGCTCGCGCCGGACACCATGAGCACGACCGTGTCCGACGTGGACATGCAGCCGTCGGAGTCGATGCGGTCGAACGTCTGGCGGGTCGCCGTGCGCAGCGCGCGCTCGGCCGTCTCCGCGTCGACCACGGCGTCCGTGGTGAGGACGCACAGCATCGTCGCGAGTGCCGGGGCGAGCATGCCCGCGCCCTTGGCCATGCCGCCGACCGTCCACGTGCCGAAGTCGCCGTCGATCGTCACGTGCGCGGTCTTCGGGACCGTGTCCGTCGTCATGATCGCGACGGCTGCGGCGGGACCGCCGTCGTCGCTCAGCGCGGCCGAGGCGAGGTCGACGCCGTCGAGCAGGAGCTGACGCGGGAGGCGCTCGCCGATGATGCCGGTGGACGCCACGACGACGTCACCCGGGGAGACACCGAGCGCGTGCCCGACCCGCTCGGCCGTCGCGTGCGAGTCCTGGAAGCCCTCGGGCCCCGCGAACACGTTCGCACCACCGGAGTTGAGCACGACGGCCTTGACGACGTGGTCCTGCACGACCTGACGGGACCAGATCACCGGGGCGCCGACCACACGGTTTGTCGTGAACACCGCCGTGCCGACCTCGAGCGGACCCTCGTTCACGACCAGCGCCAGGTCGGGGCGACCCGACGGCTTGAGGCCGGCGGTCACACCCGCGGCGAGGAAGCCTCGCGGTGCGGTGACCCCGGGCGACGGGAGCTCTTCGGTCTGGTCGATCACGGTGTCTCCTCGGTCGTGGTGGACGGACGGGCACCAGCATGCTGGGTGGCGGATCGCCGGGCGCGCCGGGTCGCGACCTGCGGGGTCACGGTGCTCACGTCGCTCATGGCGCGACGCCGTCGAGCGGGAGGCCGAGCGTCTCCGGCAGGCCGAGCGCGACGTTGAGGGACTGCAGCGCGCCACCGGCGGTGCCCTTGACGAGGTTGTCGATCGCGGTGACGGTGACGACTCGGCCCGCGCGGGCGTCGACCGCGACCTGGACGAGCGCGGTGTTCGCGCCGAGCGTGGACGCGGTCGTCGGCCACTGGCCCTCGGGCAGCAGGTGGACGAACGGCTCGTCGGCGTAGGTGTGCTCCCAGGCGGCCCGGACCGCGGCGGGGTCGGCGCCCTCGACGAGCCGGGCCGTCGCCGTCGCGAGGATGCCCCGGGCCATCGGGACGAGCGTCGGCGTGAACGACAGCGTGACGTCGGCCGCGCCCGCGGAGCGCAGGTTCTGCGCGATCTCGGGGATGTGCCGGTGGCTGCCGCCGACGGCGTACGGCTGCGCGGCGCCCAGCCCCTCGGCGGCGAGCAGATGGGTCTTGAGGGAGCGTCCGGCGCCCGAGTAACCGTTCGCGAGCACGGCGACGACGTCGACCGGGTCGATGAGGCCCGCGGCGACGCCGGGCTGAAGACCGAGCGTGACGGCGGTGACGTTGCAGCCCGGGACGGCGATCCGGGTGGCGCCCGCGAGGTGCGCGCGCTGGCCCGCCGCGACCGTCTCCCCCGCGGTGAGCAGCTCGGGCAGGCCGTACGGCCACGTCCCGGCGTGCGGCGTGCCGTAGAACTCCTCCCACGCCTGCGGGTCGACGAGCCGGTGGTCGGCGCCGAGGTCGACGACGACCGCGTCGTCGCCCCGGGCGGCGAGCTCGGCGGCGACCGCGCCGCTCGCGCCGTGCGGGAGCGCGAGGACCACGACGTCGTGCCCGGCGAGGGCGTCGACGTCGGTCTTGTCGAGGACCCGGTCCGCGAGGGAGCGCAGGTGCGGCGCGTGCTCGCCGAGGCGCGTGCCCGCGTTCGAGTGCGCCGTGAGTGCGCCGATCCGCGCCTCGGGGTGGGCGAGGAGGAGGCGGAGCATCTCCCCTCCGGCGTAGCCGGACGCGCCAGCGACCGCGACCGTGAACGTCATGTGCATGACCATACACGGCCATGCAGAAAGATACGACGAGGTTTGCCGGGATGACTCTGGCCCCGCGCGTCGTTGCGTCCGACGTGCGCGCCATCATCGCCACCGCCGCGGGCGGTCCCGAGGTCCTCCAGCTCACCGACGTCCCCGACCCCCGACCCGAGCCCGCCGAGGTGCTCGTCCGGGTCGCCGCCGCGGGCGTCAACTTCATCGACACCTACCGACGGTCGGGCGTGTACACGATGCCGTTCCCGCACGTCGTCGGGTCGGAGGGAGCAGGAGAGGTCGTCGAGGTCGGGGCCGACGTCACGACGGTCGCGGTCGGCGACCGCGTCGCCTGGTCCTCGGCACCCGGCTCGTACGCGGAGCTGGTGCGCGTGCGGGAGGACGACGCGCTCGTCGTCCCGGCCGACGTCGCGGACGACGTGGCCGCCGCGCTGCCGCTGCAGGGCCTCACCGCCCACTACCTCGTGACCTCCACGTTCCCGGTGGCGGCCGGGAACGACGTGCTCGTGCACGCCGCCGCCGGTGGCGTCGGGCTCCTGCTCACGCAGCTCGCCTCGCAGCGCGGGGCGCGCGTCATCGCCACCGTCGGCAGCGAGGAGAAGGAGCGACTCGCGCGCGCCGCGGGCGCGGTCGACGTCATCCGGTACCGCGAGCTCGACGACCTCACGGCCGACCTGCCGGCCCGCGTCCGCTCCCTCACCGACGGGCGCGGCGTGGACGTCGTCTACGACTCCGTCGGCAAGGACACGTTCGACGCGTCGCTCGCCTCGCTCGCGCGCCGCGGGATACTCGTGCTGTTCGGCGCCTCGTCCGGCCCTGTGCCGCCGGTCGACCCCCAGCGGCTCAACGCCGCCGGGTCCCTGTTCCTCACCCGCCCCACGCTCGGCGACTACACCGCGTCGCGCGACGAGCTCACCTGGCGAGCGACCGAGCTGTTCGACGCCGTGCGCGCCGGGACGCTCGACGTCCGGGTCGGCGCCACCTACCCTCTGGCCGACGCGGCCGACGCCCATCGCGCGCTCGAGTCGCGCGCCACCACCGGAAAGGTCCTGCTCCTCCCGTGACATCTGCGCTCCCCCTGACGACGCTTCCGACGCGCACGCTCCAGGTCGAGGTCTGGTCCGACATCGCCTGCCCCTGGTGCTACATCGGCAAGCGCCGGTTCGCCGCCGCGCTCGACGCGTTCCCCTTCCGCGACCACGTCTCGGTGACCTGGCGTTCCTACGAGCTGTCGCCCGGCACGCCCGCCGGGCCCGGCCGGCCCGAGATCGACGCGCTCGTCGAGCACAAGGGGCTGCCGCGCGAGCAGGTGCGGCAGATGTTCGCGCACGTCGCCGACGTCGCGGCCGGTGAGGGGCTCGTCTTCGACTTCGACTGCGCGCTCGCCGCGAACACGTTCGACGGCCACCGGCTGCTGCACGTCGCGCGCGAGACCGGCGGAGCCGCGCTCGTCGACGCCCTCGTCGAGAAGGTGTTCGCCGCGCACTTCTCCCAGGGTGCCGACCTCGGCGACCACGAGACGCTGGTGCGGCTGGCCCGCGAGGCCGGGTTCGCCGACGCCGGGCTCGACGACGACGGCGTGCGCGAGGTGCTCGCGGGCGACCGGGCCGCCGACGACGTGCGGCGCGACGAGGCCGAGGCCCGTGCGCTCGGCGTGAACGGTGTGCCGTTCTTCGTCGTCGACCGGCGCGTTGCCGTGTCGGGCGCGCAGCCCTCCGAGGTGTTCACGCAGCTGCTCGAAGCCGGGTGGCGCGAGGCGAACCCGCTCACCGTCGTCGCGGGCGACCCCGACGCCGAGGCGTGCACCGACGACAGCTGCGTGGTGTGAGCACCCGCCTGCGGGCGGTCGACGCCGCCGACGTGCCGACGCTCGCCGCGCTCAACGACGCCGCCGTCCCCGCGGTCAACGCGCTCGGCACCGACGGGCTCGCCGCGCACGTCCGGGAGTGCGACCTCGCGCTCGTCGCGGCCGGCGACGACGACGGCACCCTCGGGTTCCTGCTCGCCCTCGCGCCCGGGTCCGGGTACGCGTCCGAGAACTACCTCTGGTTCAGCGAGCACGTCCCCGGGTCGCTGTACGTCGACCGCGTCGTCGTCTCGCCGGACGCCCACGGGCAGGGCGTGGGGCGGCTGCTGTACGAGGCCGTCGACGCGCGGGCCCGCGAGCTCGGCCTCGGACAGGTCACGTGCGAGGTGAACCTCGACCCGCCCAACCCCGGGTCGCTCGCGTTCCACACGCGGCTCGGGTTCGAGCAGGTCGGCGAGCAGGTGACCAAGGGCGGCACCGTGCGGGTCGCGCTCCTGGCGAAGCCGGTCGAGCCGGCCTGACGCCGACGCCCGACCGGACCGGGCTCGCCCGTCAGACCTCGCCGGGCAGCGCCTTGCGGATGACGATGCGGGTCCACGCACCGACGTACAACCGGTCGCCGTCCTGCAGCTCGCGCCGCTGACCCACCGGGATCGGCTGGGTCGGGATCGGGTCCCCCACACGGCTCACGTACGTGCCGTTCGACGACTCCAGGTCCTCGACCCACCAGCGCTGCCCGTCGGTGTTGAGCTGGCACTGGCGGCGGGACACGCCCGAGTCGGCGCCGCAGTCGACCTTCGGGTGGATGTTCCGCGACACCGACGGGCGCCCGACGAGCACGCTGCGCTCCCGCAGCGGGACGAGCGCGGGCGGACCGGGCGACGGGATCGGGTCCTCGGGCTTCTGCACCGCGTACCAGTCGGGGTCGACCCAGATCTCCGCGACCCACTGGTCCGGGCCGGCCGGGGGCGGGGTCTCGAGCGCGGTCGGTGCGGGGACGGCCGGGGTCGGGACCGACGGGTCCGGGCTCGTCGTCGGCGCGGCACTCGGGCTTGTCGGCGGCGCGGCACTCGGGCTCGTCGGCGTCGGGCTCGGCGTCACGCCGGTCGCGACCGGCAGGGAGCCCGTCGTGAAGTCGTACCCGCAGTTCTCGCAGAACAGCGCACCGGCCGCCGCGGGCGCCCCGCAGTGCGCGCACGCGGTCGGCGACTGCGTCGGGGCTGCTGCCGCCGGGGCCGCAGTCGCGGCGTCGAGCGGCGCACCGCACACGTCGCAGTAGTCGGTCGACTCCGAGCGGTGGCCCTGCGGGCAGACGACGGGGCTCATCGGCGCACCCGGGTCGTCTTGGTCGAGGCCGTGTCGAGCGCCATCTCGTCGAGCTTGGCGGCGTTGCGCTTGAGCCGCACGGTGCCCTGCTCCTCGTCGTCGATCTCGACCACACGCCGCAGCCGCGACGTCGCCTCCTCGTTGCCGGTCTCCGCGGCGAGCTGGACGGCGCGGCCGAGCTTGACGGTCGCCGTCGCCTCGTCGCCCGCGGCCTTCGCGGCCAGGCCCTCCTGGATGACCGACGCGAGCTCCGCCTGGCCCGTGTAGTGCGCGACCTCGGGGCTGATGCGCGCCGACAGCGCGTCGTCGTCCGTCCAGCGCGCCTTGACCAGGCCTGACGTGAGCACCTCTCCCCCGACGGCGACCTGCACGCGCGCCGCGAGCTGTTCCGACCCCACGGGCTTCGACGCGACCCGCACGGCCACGTGGTAGTCGCGCGACTCGTCGCCCCACGACCCGGTCGGGTAGGCGCCCGTGAGGGCGTTGACCTCGGTGCGGCGCGACGTCAGGTCCTCGACCGTCGGGGCGACCTGCCGCACGAAGAGCACCTGCGCACCCTGCGGCGCCCACACCCGCAGCTCGGCCGACGCGACACCGCGCGCCATCGACGCCTGCACGATCTTGCGGAAGTCCTCCGCGATGTCGGCCGGGTCGGCGATGAGGTCCACCGTGCCGAGGAGCGCGGTCGCGATCTCGCGCAGCTCCTCGACGACCCAGTTCTCCCCGACGCCGCGTGCGTCGCACTGGAAGTGACCCGTGAGGTCACGGACCGCGCGCGTGAGCTCGCTGCGCGCCTCCGACTCGTTCTTGCCGTCCGTCAGCAGCACGGCATGCCGCTGCGTCGCCTGCGGCACGGTCGCGAAGATGATGTCCGCGAGCCGCAGCCACGTGCTCATCGCGGTGCCGCCCGACGACCGGACGCCGGCGATCGCCTGCTTCGCGTCGAACCGGGCCCGGTCGTCCATCGGCACCATCGCGACCGCCCAGTTCGGCAGTGGGAACACGCGCTGCGCGACGTGGCTGCCGCCGATCACGGCGAAGAACGTGCCGTCGGGGATCTGGTCGACGGCCACCTGGGCGGCGTGCTTCGCGGCGGCCAGGTTCGCGCCCTCCATCGAGCCCGACGTGTCGATGATGACGATCTCCGCGACGCCGCCCTGGGCCGCCCCGGCGGGTCCCGCGCCGGATGCGGTGACCGTCACGATCGCGTGCACGTCGGTGGCACCGTCCGACAGGAACTCGTTCTGGAAGACCTCGGTGCGGAACTCGGCCACGGTGGCTCCTTCGTCGATCAGCGGTCGGTCGGGTCGAGGTCGGGGCGCGGGTCGAGCGGTACGCCGTCGGCTTGCGGCGCCGACCCGGTCGGCTCCGCCTGGAGGTTATCGCCCGCGAGGCGCGCGAGCGCCACGGTGATGTTGTCGTGCCCGCCCTGCGCGTTCGCCCACGTCACGAGCTCGGCGGCGACGGCCTCGGGCGCGGACCCGGTGCGCGTCTCGACGTCCCGCACGAGCGCGTCGAGGTCGGCGGCCTCGGAGCAGTAGTTCCACAGGCCGTCCGAGCAGACCAGCACCCAGCCCGCGCCGTCGATCCGGGTCGCGGTGGTCTGCGGCACGACGTCGGGGGCGTCGGGCCCGAGCCAGCGCGTGATCGCGTGCGCGGTCGGCGACGACTCGGCCTGAGCGCGCGGTATGCCGCGTGCGATGAGCTCGTTGGCGCCCGAGTCGTCGGCCGTGAGCTGGCGGGGCGTGCCGCCGTCGGGCAGCCAGTACGTGCGGGAGTCGCCCAGCCAGCCCGTCACGACCAGGGGGCCGTCGACGACCGCGGCGACGAACGTGCACGACGGCGGCTCGGTGCGCTCGGCCCGGTCGCCGACCGCACCGCGGATCGCCGCGTCGGCGGCCGCCGCCGAGTCGACGAGCAGCGTCGACCACGCCGCGGACCGCTCGGCGTCGGCGGCGGTCCCGGACGGCCTGCCGGCGGCCAGGAGGTCCCGGGCGGCACGGGCCGCAGCGAGGCTCGCGAGGTCGGAGTCCGGCGCGCTGGAGACGCCGTCGCACACGACCAGCACCGCGACGTCGCCGTCGGCGTGCAGCGCCATCGCGTCCTCGTTGCGGGCGTGCCGCCGGCCCCGGTCGCACACACCGCCGACGTGCGGGGCCGGGAGCTCGGACCAGTGGTCGCGCTCGCTCACCGCGAGGGCTCCGCACTGCTCGCAGTACCCGTCGGCCGCGACGATCCCGCCGCACGAGCGACAAGGCGCCGTGGCCGCCGGACCGGTCTCCGTGGGCGCGGGCGTCGTCGGCGAGGTTCCCGTCGGCGAGGGCGTCGGATCGGGCGCCGCGGTCGCCGGCGTCTCCAAGGACGGGGCGGTCAGCGCAGCGCCGCACCTCTCGCAGAACCGGTCGGCGTCGTGCACCGCGGCACCGCAGGACGGGCAGGTCACGGTCACCACGTGGTCCACCGGCGCACCTCGTTCGCACGGTCGACCAGGTCGATCCGCTCGTCGGGCTCCTCGGTGAGGTCCGCCAGCCGACGGAACGCCCCCTCGAGCGCGTCCCTGAGCTCCGGCTCTCGGGCGGGCACCCCGTCGATCGTCACGGTCGTGGACGGTCCCTGCGCGAGCACGGTGTCGAGGGCCGACCCGAGCACGTCGACCTGCAGCACGGCGCGGTCGCGCGGCGCGATCGTCACCGCCTGCACGCTGCGGAGCGCGTCCGCGAGCGCCGTCAGGTCGCGCTTCGACTCGGCGAGCAGCTGCGCCCGGAGCATGCGGGCGTCGATGTACGAGCTGCGGGTCGGCGTGACGAGGTCGAGCGCCGCGAGCGCACCGGCGACGTCGCCTCGTGCGCGGCGGATCCGTGCGAGCCCGAACGCGGCCGGCGCCGTGTAGTTCGCGTCGGAGCGTGCGCAGACGACGTACAACGACTCGGCGATCTCCGGTTCTCCGCTCAGCTCGCACGCCGCGGCGAGGGCCAGCTTGGGCGCCAGCTCCCCGGGCACCTGGCCGTACACGGCGTTGAACGAGGCGCGGGCGGCCACCGGGTCACCCGTCGCGAGCTGGGCGAGGCCGCCGAGCCACGCGGCACGCCACTCCCACGGGTCGTCCGCGAGGATCAGACCCACCGCGTCCTGCAGCACGTCGGGCCGGTTGGCCTCGATCGCCGCGCCGGCCCTTCGGAGCCGCACCTCGACGGTGTCCTCGGGGGCGTCGGCGAGCACCGCGAGGCGCTGCACCGGGTCGCTCACGTTGACACCCGCGAGCCAGCTCGCCGCCGGGTCGTTCGCGTCGACGCGCAGCGCGGGCAGCTCGTCCCACGCGAGCGGGCGGGTCGCCTGGTCGGACTGCGGCACCTCGAACAGCACGGACGCCGCGGAGTGCAGCGCGGGGCTGCCGTCGCCGCGGTCGGTCGCGACGACCTCGCGCAGCACGCCGAGCACCTGGGCACGCAGCTCGTCGACGGTGCCGAACCGGTCCGCCGGGTCGAGCGCGCACGCCTTCGCGAGCAGCCGGTAGAACGAGTCGTAGCGCTGGAACACGGGCGTGTCCGCGACGTCGGGCAGCGACGCCGCGTACGTCGTGGTGTTGCCGCGGAAGTCCAGCACGAGCGTCGCGAGCGTGCGGCCGATCGTGTAGATGTCCGACGCCACGGACGTGCCGACCTCGGGCACCTCGGGCGCCTGGTAGCCCACCGTGCCGAAGATCGCCGACTCGAGGTCGTCGACGCGTCGCACGCCGCCGAGGTCGATGAGCTTGACCGCGTCGCCCTGCTGGATCATGTTGTCGGGCTTGAAGTCGCAGAACAGCAGCCCGATGTCGTGCAGGTACGCGAACGCGGGCAGGATCTCGAGGATGTACGCGAGCGCCTGGTCGACGGGCAGCGGGTCGTTGACCCCGCCGGCCGCCTCGCGTCGCTGGGCCAGGATCTGCTTGAGCGACCGGCCGCCGACGAACTCCATGACGGTGTAGCCGGCGCCCTCGTGCATCGCGAAGTTGTAGATCTCGACGATGAGCGGGTGCTCGACCTCCGCGAGGAACTGCCGCTCGGCGATGGCCGCGGCGTACGCGTCGGGGTCTCCGGCGTTGAGCAGGCCCTTGAGGACCACCCAGCGGCCCGAGACGTTCTGGTCGCGGGCCAGGTAGATCCAGCCGAGGCCGCCGTGCGCGAGGCAGCCGACGACCTCGTACTGGCCGCCGACGAGGTCGCCCGGTGCGAGGCGGGGCGCGAAGTCGAACGCGTTGCCGCACTGCGGGCAGAAGCCCTCGGTACGGCCGGGGTTGCCGTCGCGTCCCCGGCCCACCTTCGCGCCGCACGCCGGGCAGAACCGCTTGGCCTCGGGCACCTGCGGGTCGGCCATGACCGAGCCGAGCGGGTCCGGCACGGGTGCGGGCGGCACGGTCGTCAGGCCTGCGCCGAGCCGCGCGCCACGCAGGCGCGTCGACGACGTGCCGACCCGGCGCGTCGTCGTCGAGCCGGTCGCGGCGGTGCGGGCGGACCCGAGCGCGGCCGTCGCGAGCCGGCTCGAGCTCGTCCGTCCGGTCCTGGTCGACTGCTCCGAGCCGGGCTCGGCCGCCTCCGCGCCGCGGTCGGGCTGCGCCTGCGCGAACCCGGTCCCGAGGAGCGTCGTCGCCGACGCCGGTGCGGTGGTGCCGGTGCCCGACGGCGACGGCGTCGTGGGCGCCTGCGGCGACCCGCAGACGTTGCAGTACCCGTCCTCGTACGTTCCGGTGCACCCGAGCTCGGTGCAGGAGACGGCGGTCGTCATCGTCGGGTCCCTTCCGGCCCCGGGTGGGGCAGGTCGCGCGTGAGGTACAGGTACTGCTCGACGAGGAAGCGTGACTGGTCGACGTCGCACGGCGTCTGCTCGACGGCGGCGGTGGCCTCTTCGTAGCCGGCGCGAACGGTCGCCGACGCACTGCGGCCGTTCGCGTCCGCGGCCGCGCGCGCCTGCTCGAGCCGGTAGCGGAGCTCCGCGCGCTCGCGCAGCGGTGCGCTGTACGCGTCGGCGACCGCGTCGAACGCCCGCTGCACCGCGCCGAGGCGCTCGACGTAGGCGTCGAGCTCGGTCCGGGTCTCCGGGGGCGGCCCGAGGCGGGACACGTCGGGGACCGCGAGCTTGGGCGGCCGGACGATCTCGCGCCGGCACCGGTCGGCCAGGTCGTGCAGCGTCGGCTCGCGCGTCTCGAGTGCGTCGAACGTGGCACGGGCAGCCGCGCGACCGGTGACGAGCGTGCGGCGCTGGGACACCTGCACGATGAGGTCGCGCTCCGCACGCGCGGTCGCAGCCTCGAGCTCGGCGAGCGGTCCTGCGACGTCCGCGCCGCGGGCGGCCTGCTCGACGAGCCTGCGCTCCCGGTCCCGCAGAGCGGCCACCGCGGCGAGCGGCTCGGCCTCGACACCCGCGAGGTCCTCGCAACGCACCAGCGCGGCGCGCAGCTCCCGAAGCCGCGCGACGTCGTCGGCCGTGCTCGGGTCGAACGCGAGCCGCACCCGCACCTGGCCGATCATCGCGTCGCACAGCGTGACGGCCTCGACGAGCGACACGAGCGCCGAGCCGAGACCCGAGTCGAGCCGTCCCCACACGAGCTGCGACATCTTCTCCCGCGCGACGACGTCGGCCCGGCCGGAGTCCCACACCGCGACGAGCTCGTCGGCGCGCGTGCGGATCGCCTGCCACATCGTCAGCGCCAGCACGAGGTCGGGCGTGAGCGTGTCGCCCGTGGTCGACGCCTGCGCCGCGGTGTCGAGGCGGTCGAGCTCGGCGCGCCGGTCGGTGAGCCAGCGATCGAGGCCCGCGAGGTACGCGGCGAGCTCCTCGGCGGGCGCCGCCTCGCCGAGCCTACCGGGTGCCGCGGGGGCCGCCGCCCGGCCCGACGTCGTCCCCGTCACGGTGCCCCCGTCACGGCGCCCGGCCGTACACGGAGACCGGCGGCACGGGTGCGGGACCGAGTGCGCCGAGCCAGCGGTCGTACAGAGCGGTCCACGTGCCGTTGGCCTTGGCCTCGTCGAGGACCGCGTTGACGAACCGCACCATGTCGACGTTCGCGGCGGGCACGCCGATCCCGTAGGGCTCGGCGCTGATCGGGTCGCCGACGACCTTCGCGTACGGGTCCTGCGCAGCGAACCCCGCGAGCACCGTGTCGTCTCCCGTGATCGCGTCGACCTTGCCCTGCTGGAAGAGCACCAGGCACGCCGTGTGGGTGTCGGCCGGGACCGCGGTGACGTCCGGGTACTGGCCCAGGCGGTCCAGCGTCGTCGTGCCCTTCGGTGCGCACACCTTGCGGCCGGCGAGGTCGTCGAGGCTCGTCGCCGCGGAGTCCCGCGTGACGAGCAGCTTCTGGCCCGACCGCAGGTACTCCGCAGAGAACGCGATCTGCTGCCACCGGTCGCAGTTCATCGTGAACGTGCGCGCGACGAGGTCCACCTGGCCGCCCGTGAGCACGTCGATCCGCTGCCCGGACGTGATGACCCGGAACTGCAGCCGGTTCGGGTCGCCGAACAGCGCGCGCGAGATCTCGTGCAGGACGTCGATGTCGAAGCCCTCGATCTGGCCCGTGAGCGGGTTGCGCGCGCCCATGAGCAGCGTGTCCGCGGAGACGCCGACGACGAGCGAGCCGCGGTCGCGGATCGCGGCCATCGTGCTGCCGGGCGCGATCGCCGTGCCCGCGTCGGGCGCGTACGACGTGGTCGCGTCGTCGCACTGCACCGCCGCGGGCGCCGCGGTGGGGGCCGGCGTCGCGCTGGCGGTGGGCGTCGGCGTCACGTCGGCCGAGGTGTCCGCAGGGTCGCAGCCCGCGAGCAGCGCGAGGCCGAGGACGGCCACGACCGCTGCGGTGGTGCGCGCAAGACGGGTCTTCGTGGTCACCGGTACTCCTCCAGCCGCCTGCCGATACCCCGCCACCCCAGGACCGCCGCCGCGACACCCGCGAGGAGCGCCAGCCAGCCGAGCAGGACGACCGCGTCGCCCGCCCGCGAGAGGGCGTCCTGCGTGGCGGCGACGTCCCCCTCGACCGCGTCGGTCGCCGCGGCGGTGAACGCGTCGAACTGCGTCCGCGGCTCTCCCGTCGGGTCGACGGCGAGCGCGACCGCACCGTCCCAGTCGCCGCCGTCGTCGAGCGCCCGGATCTGCGCGTGGGCGTCGACCCACGCGGCGAGCTGCTCCTCGAGCGCACGGGCGGGCTCGGGAGCGGCGTCGAGCACCGAGGCCGCCTGGCCCGTCTCGGTCACGAACGTCTCCTCGAAGGACTGCCCCGAGCCCCGCTTGATCAGCGTGAACGACTCCATCGACTTGGCGTCGGTCGCGAGCGACAGCGCCTCCGAGACGGCCACGGCCCGCGCGTACGGGCCGTCGCGGACGTCGTCGGCCCGCACGCTCGCCCGGCCGAGCACCACGGCACCGCCGACGGTCGCGACGAGCAGCACGACGGTCGCGGCCGCGAGCCCGGCGTTGAGCCGCCGGTGCGTGCGACGCGCGAGCCACACCTCGACGATCACGAGCACCACGAGCGCGAGGACGCACAGCGCGAGCACCCACACCACAGCCTGGACCGCGCCGAACGAGTCGTCCACACGGTCCGCGTTGTCGGCCACCAGGTCGTCGAGCGCGGGCAGGACCTCCGTCCGCAGGACGGACGACGCCTGGTCGAGGTACGCCGCACCGACCGGGAAGCCCTGCCGGTTGTTGGCGCGGGCCTGCTCGACGAGACCCGTGTACGTCGTGAGGCCCGCGGTGGCCTTGCCGACGAGCTCGGCGTCGGACGCGTTCGAGCCCGCGAGACCGGCCAGGCCCGCCGACGCCTCGGCGATCGCGGTGTCGTACCGGGCCCGTTGCTCGGGTGGCTCCAGGCCGCCGACCAGGAACGCGTTCGTCGCGGCCGCGTCGGCGGTGACGAGGTCGTTGCGGACGTCGCGCACGCCGATGAGCTGGGCCGTGTCCGCCCGCGCCGCATCGAGGGCCGCCGCCTGCGACAGGCCCGCCGTGAGTCCCGCGGCACCCGCGACCAGGGCGGCGAGCGCCA
>Ga0256775_1000218_pt1 | contig 13186 bp, 8 predicted proteins | sample MC6MC0926MT_FD_186036 | JGI IMG/M metagenome (GOLD analysis project Ga0256775, IMG submission 186036) | Metatranscriptome of enriched soil aggregate microbial communities from Iowa State University, Ames, United States - MC6-MC0926-MT... | ecosystem: Environmental > Terrestrial > Soil >...
CGAGATCGCAACCACGCGTCCGACGGGCGGTCTGCCAACTCCTCGACTACGACCGGTTCATCGCGGCCACCAACACGCCCGTTCGCCTTCAATCAGCCCTGCCCGCGTGCTTGCGACCGTGCTGCGTCGATGCGATCTGCTAGGAGCGTGAGATAGGTCCGCGGCGGCTGCCGACTGAACGGTGTCCTGGCGGTGGCTCCGGCCTACGTCCCGCGAGGACGCGCCGTCCCAGCTCTACTCTCGAGCCGGCTTCACCCATCTTGAGTCGGCTCAACCCGGCTAGACGAGGTTACTGTGCCTTCATAGGCATCTGAGCAGCGCAGCAGGAGAACCCATGCCGGAACCTTGGCTGTCTGCCGAGGAAATCGCCGTCCACCTCGGCGTCACGAAGGACACCGTGTACTCGTGGATCGCCGACCGTTCGATGCCGGCGCACAAGTTGGGACGGCTCTGGAAATTCCAGGCTAGCGAGGTCGACGAGTGGGTCCGGGCGGGTAGCAGGCCCGAGGACGCAAGCCCCGAGGGCGGCTGACGTGCGGATCATCGACAACGTCAACAGTCTCCTCGGCGATGACCTCAGGGCGGAGATTCAGCCCCGATCACGGCTGAGGATCGCGGCGGCGACCTTCTCGATCTTCGCATTCGAGGCGCTGCGCGACGAGCTCGAGAAGGTTGATCAGCTGGAGTTCATCTTCACGGCGCCCTCCTTCGTCACCTCAGAGGCCGCAGACGGGACGCCCAAGGAGCGACGACAGTTCTTCATCCCTCACGGCCGCAACGGGGAGTCCACGCTCTACGGCTCAGAGTTCGAAATCCGGCTGCGCAACAAGATGACCCAGCGGGCCATTGCTCGCGAGTGCGCCGACTGGGTACGCCGCAAGGTGCAGTTCCGCTCGAGCAAGACCGGTGCGCCGATGCAGCAGTTCGCGGTCGTCGACGACGCTGTGACATATATGCCACTGCAGGGATTTACGGCAGCCGACCTCGGCTACGAGCGAGGCGACGCCGTGTCGAACATGGTCAACAAGTTCGATGGTCCGGACGGGTCGCCTTTCACAGCCCAGTACGCCGCCCTGTTCGACCAGATCTGGCACGACCCGAACCAACTCGAGGACGTGACGCAGGTCGTATGCGATCACATCGCAAGCGCCTACTCGGAAAACTCGCCGGCACGGATCTATTTCCTGATCCTATACAACCTGTTCGCCGAATTCCTCGACGACATCAGCGAGGACGTGCTTCCGAACGACCGCACCGGGTATCAGGACACAAAAATCTGGCAGAGCCTGTACAACTTTCAGCGCGACGCCGCCATCGGCATCATCAACAAGCTCGAGACGTACAACGGATGCATCCTTGCCGACAGTGTTGGCCTAGGAAAGACGTTCACAGCTCTGGCGGTAATCAAGTACTACGAGTTGCGCAACAAGTCCGTCTTGGTGCTCGCGCCGAAGAAGCTCGCCGACAACTGGACCAACTACAACAAGAATCTGACGACCAACATCTTCGCCGGCGACCGGTTCAACTATGACGTGCTCGCGCACACCGACCTGTCCCGCACCCGTGGCGAATCGCTCGGCATCCCGCTCGACCGCTTGAACTGGGGCAACTACGACCTGGTCGTCATCGACGAGTCTCACAACTTTCGGAATGCTGAAGTCAACCTGGAAAACGAGACCCGCTACCAGCGACTCCTACGCCAGGTGATCCGCGAGGGCGTCAAGACCAAGGTCCTCATGCTCTCGGCAACGCCAGTCAACAATCATTTCACCGACCTCCGCAACCAGCTCGCGCTCGCCTACGAAGGCGAGTCGGCGAACCTTGCCGAGAAACTCAACATTACAACAACAATCGAAGAGGTCTTTCGCCAGGCCCAGCGCGTCTTCAACGAGTGGTCCAGGCTCCCTGCTGAGGAGCGCACTACCGACGCGATCCTGTCTCGCCTCGACTTCGACTTCTTCGAGCTCCTCGACGCGGTGACGATCGCTCGCTCACGCAAGCACATCCAGGCGTTTTACGACACCAGCGCCATCGGCGCTTTCCCCGACCGCCTCCCGCCCGAGTCGATCCGTCGCGCCCTGACCGACCTACCCGGCGTGCCAGCATTCAACGAGCTGTTCGAGCAACTTCAGTCGCTGACGCTCGCGGTCTACGCACCACTGGCGTATGTCTTCCCGAGCATGTTGTCCAAGTACGAGGACATCTATGGCGGCGCCGAGGGACTGAACCGGGCCGGAGGGTCGATGGGCAATCTCGGCCAGGCGAGCCGCGAGCGCGGCATTCAGAGACTCATGACTGTTAACCTACTCAAGCGTCTCGAAAGCTCTGTCGAGGCGTTCCGTCTCACGCTCACCAAGGTCCAGGGAATCGTCGATCAGGCCATCGCAGCAATCGACGACCACAGCGGAATCGTCGCCGACATCGGATCCACCTTCGGCGACCTCGACGCCGATGACGACGACATCGAGATCCCGACAAGCAGCGTCGGTACCAAGGTTCAGATCGACCTTGACGACATCGACACTATCTCCTGGCGACGCGACCTGGCCCACGATTCACATGTCATCTCAGACCTCGTCGACGGCGTCGCGCCGGTTACCGCGGCACATGACCTAAAGCTGCTGGCACTGCTGGACCGGATTCGTAACAAGGTCACCAACCCGATCAACTCGGGCAACCGCAAGGTCCTCATCTTCTCCGCGTTCGCCGACACGGCCAACTACCTGTACCGCGAGCTTGCGCCCGCTCTGACCGAAGCCGGCCTCGAGACCGCGATTGTCACCGGTGGGCAAGGCGCACCTCGCACCACCATCGGCAAGGGTCTCGACTTCCAGCACGTCCTAACGCTTTTCTCGCCAAAGTCGAAGATGCGGGACCTGGTGATGCCCAAGGACCAGCGCACGATCGACGTCCTGATCGGCACCGATGTGATCTCCGAGGGCCAGAACCTTCAGGACTGCGACTTCGTAATCAACTACGACATCCACTGGAACCCAGTTAGGATCATTCAGCGCTTTGGCCGTATCGACCGGATCGGGTCTGTCAATGCCAAAATCCAGATGATAAATTTCTGGCCCGACATCTCTCTCGACGAGTACATTAACCTCAAGGAACGCGTCGAGAGTCGGATGGTCATCGCAGACCTATCCGCGACGGCGGACGACAACGTGCTCACCCAGGAATCCAGCGACACAGCCTTTCGCAGGGAGCAGCTGCGCAAGCTCCAGGACGAGGTCATCGAACTCGAAGACGTCCGCACCGGTGTCTCAATCACTGACCTTGGCCTCAACGAGTTCCGAATGGACCTGCTCGGCTATGTAAAGGAGTACGGCGACCTCGCCGCCGCACCCAAGGGCTTGCACGCCGTCGTGCCAGCGCGCCCAGAAATCGGACTTCGGCCCGGCGTGATGTTCGCCCTGCGCAACGTCAACGCTGACGAGCACATCAACCGTGGTAACCGCCTGCACCCGCACTACCTCGTCTACCTCGACGATCATGGCAATGTGATCGCGGACCACACCGAGGTCAAGTACCTCCTGGACCTGATCCGTGCCGGCTCCCGCCCTCACGAGGAGCCAGTCGCCGAGGTCACCCGGATGTTCAACGCCGCAACGAACGAGGGCGCAGACATGACTCACTATTCTGACCTCCTCACCGCGGCAATCCAATCGATGATCGACGTCACGGAAGAGCAGGACCTTGACAGCCTGTTTTCCCCCGGTCGCACCACCGCCCTCAACCAGACGATCAACGGGCTGAACGATTTCGAGCTGGTCGCCTTCCTTGCAATCGTCGACCCAAGCACCGCGACGCCGTCATGAGTGAAGCGCTGTTGTATCGGTGGCCCGCGCCCGCGAAGTTTGGCCGTGTAGTGCCCAAGTCAAAGTTCTACGAACAGGGGACTGTCCCCGCCGCGATTCGCCAGAAGTTCGTCAACGACGTCCAGCGAATCACCTGGGCGTACAAGCTTGCTGAGTCGACCATCCACCTACGGGGAACCGACCTAGTACCGGAGATCCAAGTGTTTACGATCGAGGTCAAGGATGCGCCGGGCGGGAATGTCGCCGACGAAGTGCTCGCAGCGATCGACAAAGCTGTCCAGTTCCACGTCATCTTTGAGATTCACCGCGGCACGGGCGACGGTGCTGGGATCCGAATGACTGCTGCCGACAAGATTTTAGGCGGGAGCCGACCATTGCAGAGTCCGTACTTCTCGACGGCCTGGATGTCGACCGACTCCGAACGGGTCGCCCTGCCGCCGGCCCTCGATCTCGCCGGTCTGCACGCCGCCCTGGTTGCCCCGCTCCTGCCCGTTCCCGCACGTCCAGGCGAACGCTTGTCGGAGGTTACCGCCAGGATTACCAAGGCTGTGGCCCTACAGCGCGAGATCACAAGCCTGGAAAAGAGACTGCGCGCGGAGCCGCAGCTCAATCGCAAGATCGATCTGCGTCGATTGCTCAAGCACCGTACGCAGGAGCTCGCCGAGCTGACCGACACCGCACTAAGCACCAAAGGATGACCGTGGAGAAGCTCAGTATGCACTCGCCGGACCTCACCAAGAGGAACATCGACGCAATAGCCACACTCCTTCCGACAATCGTCACCGAGACGCTCGATGCCGACGGTAACCTCTCCCGGGCAATAAACTTCGACTTGCTCCGCCAGGAGCTTTCCCCCCAAATTGTCGAGGGGCCGCAGGAGCGCTACCAGCTAGATTGGCCCGGGAAACGTGCCGCCGCTTTCGCAGCCAACGCACCGATCGCAAAGACGCTCCGGCCCGTGCGCGAAGAGTCAGTCGACTTTGACACGACAAGCAACATCTTCATTGAAGGCGATAATCTCGAAGCACTCAAGCTGCTCCAAGAGTCGTACCTCGGTAAGGTCAAACTGATCTATATCGATCCTCCATACAACACAGGCGGCGACCTAATCTATGAAGATGACTTCGCCGAAACAACAAACGAATACCTTGAGAGATCCGGTCAGCTCTCCGAGCGCGGCGATCGCCTTGTCGCCAATCTCGACTCAAACGGCCGATTCCACTCGGACTGGCTCGACATGATGTATCCGCGGCTGAAGCTCGCGCGTAACCTTCTCGCAGATGACGGCGTCATTTTTGTGTCGATCGACGACGCAGAGAGCGCCAACTTGAAAGTGCTGCTCGATGAGGTATTCGGTCGTCAGAATTTCCTCGACACGATCGCCGTCGAGATGTCTACCACCTCAGGGCCCAAAACGGTTAATGCTCAGCAGGGCACGATCGTTAAGAACGTTGAATTTGTCCACGCGTACAAACGGTCGACGGCTTTCGATGGTGTCCGCCACATCCCGCTGTTGGACGGAATTGACGACTACGACACCCACTACTCCGTGTGGATGAATGACGATGGCACGCTCGGGTCGCTTGGCGAGAAACTTCTAGCAGATGATCGGGTCGGCGCCGATATCCGTCGGCTTGCTTTGGATGCAAAGTCCGGGTTCAGCGTGAACAAGATGGATGACCTCCTTGCGTTGTCAGAGGCAGCGCGGGAGTTTGTAAACGCAAACCTAAGCCGCATCGCGCGTATTGACCGAGCCCCGGTATCGGCGCAAGGTCGCACGACGGCGGTCGGTCATTGGCAACCGTTCGAAGCGGACCATAGAACATATCTTCTGACGACTCTTCAGAATGGATCTCTCCAGGCCCTGATCCCTCTTTCACTCAACTACAGGACCTCCGACGACTACAAGCCACGCTTTGGGCGCACGGTTATTCGTGGTGACCTGTGGAAGGGCTTCTACCAGGACATGGGCAATGTGGGAAAGGAGGGTGGTCTCGCCTTCTCAAATGGTAAGAAGCCGGTTCGTCTGATCAAGCAACTCATGCGCTGGGCAAACAATACGTCCGACGGTGTCATTCTCGACTTCTTCGCGGGCTCCGGAACGACCGCGCACGCCGTGATGCAGGCGAATGCGGAGGACGGCGGTAATCGGCGGTTCATACTCGTTCAGCTGGACGAGGCGCCCGACGCGAAGTCCGAGGTTGCACTCGCGGGTTACCCGACGATCGCTGCGTATGCTCGCGAACGTGTCCGTCGTTCCGCGAAGCAAATCGCGGGTACCCTCGACTTGTCGAGCCCCTCGTTGGACCTCGGGTTTCGAGCCATGCGAGTCGACACGACGAATATGGCGGACGTTCTTACGACGCCCGACGAGATGACTCAGGCTGAGCTGATGGGTGTTGTCGACAGTGTTAAGCCGGGCCGCACCGGCGAAGACCTTCTCTTTCAAGTGCTATTGGATTGGGGCTTGGAGCTATCGTTGCCGATCGCCTGTGAGCCGATCGCGGGCCTTTCGGTATTTTCCGTGGACCAGGACGCTCTGCTTGCGTGCTTTGAGGAAGACGTCACCGCAGCGGTAGTCAGGGCGATGGCTGAGCGTCGTCCGCTACGCGCTGTGTTCAAGGACACGGGCTTCGCCAACGACGCGGCGCGAATTAACGCCGAACAGATCTTCCGCGAGCTATCGCCGGAAACTGATGTGAAGACGATCTGAGGACACGAGTGAAGCTCCAGTTCAAGGTCCAGCAATATCAGACCGAGGCGGTCGACGCCGTAGTCGACGTGTTCTCGGGCCAGCCGTACGCCGACGGCGTGCGGTATCGGATGGATCCCGGTCGTGCAGCACCGCAGACGCTGCAAGCGGCTGTTGAGGAGGGGGCGGGCCTCCGCAACGCGGAGATAGTCTTGACCCCGCAGCAACTTCTGGAAAATGTTCACGCGATCCAGAAACCCCGTGGACTTTCGCTGTCGAAGACTCTTGCGTCGTCCCCCGCTGCGTCGATAAACCTCGACGTCGAGATGGAGACCGGTACCGGCAAGACGTACGTTTACATTAAGACGATCATGGAGCTTCACAAACGGTACGGCTGGTCGAAGTACATAGTCGTAGTGCCGAGCATCGCCATCCGCGAGGGCGTTAAGAAGTCATTCGACATCACCGCTGAGCATTTTCAGCAGATGTACGGCACCAGGCCGCGTACGTTCATCTACGAGTCTTCCCGACTGCACGAGCTGGAACGGTTCTCGTCAGACTCTGGCGTGCAGGTAATGATCATCAACGTGCAAGCGTTCAATGCCGCGGCAGATGCGGAAACCAAGGCGTCCGAGGGCAAGCGTGCGTCGGAAGCCGCACGCCGCATCTTCCGCGAGCTCGACGATTTCCAGTCGCGTAGGCCGATCGACGTGATCGCGGCAAATCGTCCGATTCTGATTATCGACGAGCCTCAGAAGATCGAAGGCGACGGAAGGAAGTCTTCCAAGTCTCTCGAGGCGCTCGGACGATTCAAGGCCTTGTTTGCCATACGGTACTCGGCAACCCACCGCGTGGAGCGCACCAAGGTCCATCGGCTTGACGCGCTCGACGCGTACAACCAGAAGCTCGTAAAGAAGATCGCCGTTCGTGGTATCGCGATCAAAGGCCTCGCAGGCAGCACCGCCTATCTCTACGTGGAAGGGCTTGAGGTCGGAAAGGGAGCCGACTTCCCCAAAGCGCGCGTTGAGCTCGAGGTGCAGACAAAGGGAGGTCCGATCCTCCGCAAGACTCTGCGAGTGCAGAAGGGATCCCGACTGCACGAGCTGTCGGGGGAGATCGAAGCCTACAGAGACCTCCTCGTGGTGGACGTCGATGCCAATCGTGACGTCATCGAGCTGAGCAACGGCGAAGTCATCACCTCCGGCGAGGTAACTTCCGATATCACCGAGGCGGCCAAGCGCCGGATCCAGATCCGCGAGGTCATCCGCGCGCACCTCGATAAGGAGCATGAGCTCTACAGCCAGGGTGTCAAGGTCCTGTCGCTGTTCTTCATCGACGAGGTCGCCAGGTACCGCGACTACACGCGTGAGGACGCTCTGGGCGACTACGCCCGAATCTTCGAAGAGGAGTACGAGACGCTCGTGGCAGACCGTCTCGATCAGCTCGACCTCGATGACGCGTCGGCACGCTACAGGGCGCATCTCGAATCCATAAACGTACGCAAGACCCATCAGGGATATTTCTCGATCGACGCGAAAACTGGCCGCGCCACAGACGGCCCTATCAAGAAGACCGGCGAGTCGGCAGGCCAGTCTGACGACGTCGATGCCTATGACTTGATCCTCAAGAACAAAGAACGTCTGCTGTCGGTCGACGAGCCCGTTCGCTTCATCTGGTCACACTCCGCACTTCGGGAAGGTTGGGACAACCCGAATGTCTTCGTGATGGGCATGCTAAAGAAAAGCGACAATACAACGACTCGACGACAGGAAATCGGCCGCGGGTTGCGTCTCGCGGTCAACCAGCGCGGCGAGCGTATGGACAACCCGGTGACGGTGCACGAGATCAACGAGTTGACCGTCGTCACTGACGAGTCCTACACCGAGTTCGTCGCTGCCTTGCAGAAGGAGATTGTCGAGTCGCTGTCTGCGCGACCGCGCAAGGCCACGCCAGACTTCTTTGCCGGCAAGGTGATCGAGAACGTTTTGACCGGCGAGAAGGTCGAGATCACGCTCGACCAGGCTAAACAGCTGCAGTTCTGGCTCACGGTCAACGGCTTCCTCGACTACGACCAACACCTCACCGACACGTGGCTCAACCGGGCTGAGATCGAAGTGCCGTCCATGCCGGCCGGCCTCGATGGGTTCCACGACCAGGTAGTCGCCCTCATCGACTCGCTCCACGTCGACGCGCCGAATGTAACCGACGGGCGCAGACCGAAGAGGATTCCGCTTAATGAGCAGAACTTCTCCAAGCGAGAGTTTCAGCAGCTCTGGAGCCGCATCAATCGCAAAGCCGTGTACCAGGTTGAGTTCGACGCGGCCGAGCTAATCGCCAATTGCAGCAAGGCCCTCGACAAGTCCCTTCGAGTCACCGTGATGCAGTACGTCGTCCAGAAGGGCGTTCAGATCGAGGCCCTAGAAGCGGAGCGGCTTCAGAGCGGTGAGGGCTTCAGAGTTACGACCAGCAGGGTTGAGGAGTCGAGCATCAGTGCTGGGTCCACAGTCAAGTACGACCTGCTGGGCGAGATCGCCCAGAAGACCCAGCTCACCCGGCGTACTTGTGCCGCGGTCCTCGCCGGCGTTCACCCAGCAACGTTTGCGATGTTCAGACAGAACCCTGAGCAGTTCATTACCGAGTCGTCCCGGCTCATCAATGAGCAGAAGGCCGCCGTTATCGTCGAACACCTCACCTACGACCCGCTCGACCAGCGGTACGACTCCTCGATCTTCACGGAAAACCAGACCGCCCAGGACCTGACCAAGGCAGGCGACAGGCTGACTAAGAGCATCTACGAATACGTCGTGACCGACTCCAAGGTCGAGCGAGATTTCGTCACTGAGCTTGACACGAGCGACGAGGTCGTCGTTTACGCCAAGATGCCGCGCGGCTTCTTTATCCCGACTCCAGTTGGCGACTACAACCCCGACTGGGCCATCGCATTCCACGAGGGAAGCGTCAAGCACATCTACTTCGTCGCCGAGACCAAGGGATCAATGTCCACCCTCCAGCTCAAGGGTGTGGAGGATGCCAAGATCGAGTGCGCCCGGAAGTTTTTTGCGTCGCTGAATGAGAATATGTCGACGGGAAAGGTGGTCTACGACGTCGTCGACAGCTACGACGCCCTGCTCCAGGTCATCGGCGCATGACGAAATTCCCCGAGCACTTTGTCCAGCTCTGCGTCCCGACTGCTACTAATAGGCGGACGTGTCGAGCCCGACCGGCTCGCACCGTCTCCAACCTTGGACCGCAGGCCGATGTCAGCGCCCACGGTTCTCGGCTCAGGCGGGAGTCGCGGAGCCGACAACATCATCCACATCCGCGAAATGGGTGCGGCACTGTCCGCCCGCCCTACCTGCACCGCCCGGCGGCCCGCACATGCTCTGGCGTGGCTCAGGAACTCGCCCAACGACCAGCCGTAAGGTCCGCCACGTGACTTCGAACGCAACGACACGCCATCAGGTCTTCGTTAGTTCGACCTACATCGATCTGGTCGAGGAGCGCCGCGCGGTGATCCAGGCCTTGCTGGAACTGGACTGCATCCCTGCCGGCATGGAGATGTTTCCTGCGGCCGATGACGATCAATGGACCCTAATCCGTGAAGTCATCGATATTTCGGATTACTACATCGTAATCGTCGGCGGTCGCTACGGCTCGACGAGCGCCGCCGGCATAAGTTTCACGGAAATGGAGTACGACTACGCGGTCGCCAACGGGATCCCGGTACTTGGGTTCGTGCATGGCGATCCGGCGTCCATTCCTGCTGGTCGGTCCGAGCTCGACGCAGAGGCACGCGATAGGCTCGAAGCTTTCCGATCTAAGGTTATGCAACGGATGGTCAAGCAGTTCAAGTCGCCCGACGAACTAGCTTCCGTGGTCTCTCGTGGGCTCGTTCGCGCAATCAGGACTCAGCAACGCCCCGGCTGGGTCAGGGGTGACCAGGCGATGACGGACACTGTGCGTGCCGAGATCGCGGAGCTTCGCGCCGCACTGGCCGAAAGGGAGCGCGCCGAACTGGTCCATCGGGCGGCCGGATCGGAGATCGACGATTCGTTCGAGCACGGCGACGACCGCATAGCGCTTACCTTCGTGGTGTCTCAGGCCGCGTACGGCCTTGCCCCGGTTCCTCTCGAGCTTGAGTACTCGTGGGACGACCTCGTGGCGCAGCTCGGCCCTTTCATGATCGACGAAGCATCGGAACCGACGCTCCGGGGTGTGTTGTGCCAGCACGCCGGCAGCCGGTTCGACATCGGCAGTCCTGAGTCCTGGCGCAGGCTCATCAGCCCGTCGGTCACCATCGACGACGCGTCGTGGGGCACCGTCGTTGTCCAACTCCGTGCCCTCAGCATTATCGAGACCGGTACGAAGAGGAGGGCAGTCTCCGATCAAGCCGTGTATTGGAAGCTCACCCCGGCGGGCGACAACTATCTCGTACGGCTGAAGGCCAGGAAGCGGGTCGAGTGATGGTGGCTTTCACCCAGAGGCGTCGTCGGGCATGTCGCCCGTGGGAGGTTGTCGGTCTCGCTCGGCCCTGATGGCAGGTAACGACGTGGCGTTCGTGCGTCTCTAGTCGGTGGTCGAGACGCGTGAAGCGAGTCGCGAGGTCAACGCCATGCACGGATGGCCGCCAGCTTCCGCTGGAGGACGACAACCCGCGGCTTGCAGCTTCCTCGGAGCGTCGAGTGCACCTGGTAGTAAAGGGACATGCACGCTAGCCGCCGAGCAACAGTTCGTCTCGCCACTCCGGTGCAGCGAGATGGCCGCCAGACTTGCACGTGTGCCAACGCTTCCCCGCCTGCAAGGGGGCCGCAAAGTCGGAGGGGACACCACAGTCGCCGCCCGGACGCGGGCGCTCGCCGACTCACGCGTGAATGCCCGTCCGACTCCCTCATTGCATCGTCACGCCGCAGGAGACCGGTGTCGGCATGCTGACCACCCACGTCCCGCAGGACTGGCGCGCACTCCAGCGGGACGTTGCCCAGATTCTCCGCGAATGTGGGTTCGAGGCTGAAACCGACAAGCCCGTTGATCTTGCCCGAGGGAAAGCGGAGGTTGACGTCTATGCCGTCGAGAACGTTCGGGGGCGTGCGAACACAATCTATTGCGAGTGCAAGCTCCGGAAGGCGTCTGTCCCGCAGAGCGTGATCCATTCGTTCCGCACCGTCGTCGCCGACGGTGGCGCCAACGTTGGATACGTTATCACGTCAAGTGCCTTTCAGAAGGGCGCATTTACTGCGGCCGAGTTGACGAATCTACGCCTAGTAACGTGGACAGAATTCCAGGACGAGTTCGAAAGCACCTGGATTGAGCACCACTTCCGGCCCCAGATCACGAATCGACTTGACGAACTGATGACCCTGATCGAGCCAATCCTTCCGCGGGCGTTCGACGAGCTCGGTGAGGAAGGTCGACACAACTTCCTGGATGTGCGTGCTAGGAGTCTCGACCTAGGCGCCCTCGCAATGGGCTACTCGACGTACATGAATCTCCTGGGTAAGGATGTCGGTGAATTGCCTTTGCGTCGCGCGTTTGAGGAAATGGGCAAGACCACCCGGCTTCCGGACGAGATTCTGGACGCTGATGGATTTCGCGATCTCCTGCACGTGCTCCTTTCGGCTGGGGAGCAAGCGATCGCAGAACTTAGATCGGCACTGGATCCCGCCGATCCTGCGACGCCGCCGTCCAAAAACTAGGCGCAGGAAATCGACCATCGGGAAGGCTCGGGCGTCGCCACCGAGTTGGCTCACGTGTGAGATGGCGTTTGCCTTGCCTCGTGACCTGGTTGACGCATCTGTGTCAGGACGTGGTTGACGCTTCGCCTAGAGAACTAGAGGTTCCAGCGGTGCGCGCCCGCCGTCTCTCGGGTGCTACGCATCCAGGGGAACTGGGGTGCCGCTCAGGAGGATGCGTTCAGTCCGCCCTACGCTTGTGCGCGTGGACCCTGGCTCGGATCACGCACGCGAGTTTCAGTCCCTGGCGGCTGCGATCGATCCGTTCGCCCGCAAGATCTTGGAGGCCGAAGACCCTTGGGATGGCCAGCAGACGGCTGCCTACATATGTGGGTCTCTCCTGGATGACGTGGTTTGGGTCCCGTCTGAGGGCAGGCTGTACATCGTCTGGGCTGAGCTTTCCGATCTCTACGACACAGGCAAGACGCCGATCCCGGAAGCTTTCGCAGTCCTCCGACAGGCCGCTGCCGACTGGCTCGCTAGGCCGGGTGCGCTCACGGCCGAGTTCATCGAGGCGTGGTCAGAACGGACGCAAACCGCGTCCGACTACCTCTTCGACCGGGACGGTTCGTTTTGGAACCCTCAGGGGTAGACGCGCACCCTTCTGTCGGAGGTCCGAACGCCCTCCGCCACGGCACCATGCCACACCACGGCCATGACCTCGCGTCAGTGCCTTGACTCATGGGCGCGGACCACTGGGCTCAGGACGCAGAAGTTTCAGCGGCGCCCGGTGCCTGTCCTTCGATGGAGCGCACGGCCTTCTACCGATCCCGGCCTCCGCTCCGACGACGCCCACGAACATGCTCGAGCCACAGCCCGCCATCACGGCGGGTGTCAAGCACGTCCTGAGACAGACGTGTCAAGCAGGTCCCGAGACAGGACACGCGTGATGACGTTTGCCCTGCGCCAGGTGATGTGCGACATCGGAGTGCCACCTGATGTGC
>Ga0256775_1000219_pt1 | contig 13170 bp, 8 predicted proteins | sample MC6MC0926MT_FD_186036 | JGI IMG/M metagenome (GOLD analysis project Ga0256775, IMG submission 186036) | Metatranscriptome of enriched soil aggregate microbial communities from Iowa State University, Ames, United States - MC6-MC0926-MT... | ecosystem: Environmental > Terrestrial > Soil >...
CGAAGAAGAACAGGCCTTCATCGACGGCCCCACTGAGGACCTGTGTGCCATGGTCAGCGACTGGCAGATCGGCCAGGACCTGGACCTGCCGCCCGAAGCCTGGGACCACATCAAGCAGCATGGTTTCTTCGCGCTGATCATCCCCAAGGAATATGGCGGCAAAGGCTTCTCTGCCTACGCGCATTCGCAGGTGGCGATGAAACTGGCCACCCGCAGTGGTGACCTGGCCTCCACGGTGATGGTGCCCAACTCCCTCGGCCCTGCCGAACTGCTGCTGCACTACGGCACCGACGAACAACGCAACCACTACCTGCCCCGCCTGGCCCGAGGCGAGGAAATCCCCTGCTTCGCCCTGACCGGCCCGCTCGCTGGCTCTGATGCCGGCGCCATGCCCGACACTGGCATCATCTGCAAAGGCCAGTGGAATGGCGAAGAAGTGCTGGGCCTGCGCCTGAACTGGGAAAAGCGCTACATCACCCTGGGCCCGGTCGCTACCCTGCTGGGCCTGGCATTCAAGGCCTACGACCCGGACCACCTGCTGGGCGATGAGGAAGAACTGGGCATCAGCCTTGCGCTGATACCCACCGATACCCCCGGGGTGGAAATCGGTAAACGCCACCTGCCACTGGGCGCCGCGTTCATGAATGGCCCCAACAGCGGCAAGGACGTGTTCGTCCCGCTGGATTTCCTCATTGGCGGCCAAGCCATGCTCGGCAAAGGCTGGATGATGCTGATGAACTGCCTGTCGGTGGGCCGCTCCATCTCACTGCCTGCCGTGGGTACAGGGGCTGCCAAGTACACCAGCCTGGTCACCGGCCAGTACGCCAATATCCGTGAGCAGTTCAACGTGCCACTGGCGGCCTTCGAGGGCATCCAGGAATCACTGGCACGCATTGGCGGCAACGCCTGGCTGATGGACAGTGCCCGCCTGCTGACCGCCAAGGCGGTGGACCTGGGCGAAAAGCCCTCGGTGCTGTCGGCGATCCTCAAGTACCACCTGACCGAGCGTGGCCGCGAATGCATCCAGCACGCCATGGACGTGCACGGTGGCAAGGGCATCATCATGGGCCCGAACAACTACCTGGGCCGCAACTGGCAAGGTGCGCCGATCTTCATCACGGTCGAGGGCGCCAACATCCTTTCGCGCAACCTGATGATCTTCGGCCAAGGCGCCATTCGCTGCCATCCGTTCGTGCTCAAGGAAATGGCATTGGCCGGGCGTGAAGACCACGATCAGGCACTCAAGGAATTCGATGACCTGCTAATGAAACACATCCTGTTCGCCGCCGGCAATGCGGCAAGCACCCTGGTCTACGGCCTGGGGCTGGGTCGCTTTGAGCGGGTGCCGGGCGATGCCCTGAGCCAGGGCTACTTCCGTGCCCTTAACCGGCAGGCGGCGGCGTTTGCCATGATGGCCGACCTTTCGATGATGCTGCTGGGTGGGGCGCTCAAGCGCCGCGAGCGCCTCAGCGCTCGACTTGGCGATGTGCTGAGCTACCTGTACCTCGCCAGCGCCGCCCTGAAGCGCTATCACGATCAGGGCTCGCCTGAATACCTGCAGCCGCTGCTGCGCTGGGCCATGGAGGAAAGCCTTGCGCAAACGGAGCGTGCGCTGGACCGCCTGCTCGACAATTTCCCCAACCGCTTCGCCGGCTGCGCGCTGCGGGTACTGGTATTCCCCTTCGGCCGCCGCCATAAGGGCCCCAGTGATGAACTGGATGCCGAGGTGGCCGAGCTGATCGGCCGGCGCAAGGGCGATCCGGCGCTGGAGGAACTGCTGGCCGGCTGCTACCGCCCGCAGGCACAACACGACCCGGTCGCGGATCTGCAACGGGCCAGTGACCTGCTCGAAGACACGGCACAGTTGAGCAAGGCCCTGTACCAAACCGTCAAGGAAGGCAAAGTCCAGCCAGCCCCCGGCCAGTCCGGTATCGACGCCGCCGTCGAGGCAGGCGTGCTGCAACCCGGCGAGGGCCAGCGGCTGCACGAGGCCGAACAGGCTCGGCGCAAGGTGATCGATGTCGATGCCTTCGACAAGGCGCAGTTGCTCGCCGAACCGGGCAAGGTGCGCTGACCCTTCGCGAGAAACGGGGGGGCGGCGTATACTCCGCCCCCGTTTCAGCCATACCGAGGACCCATTCCATGGCCAACCCCTACCTGGAATATCACCTGCAACTGCTCCAGCACCTGCGCACCATTCTGGTGGCGCTGGGTGAAGCAGAGCAGGTGCCAGAAGAAAGCCACGCCCTGTTCCTCGAACGCTTCGACGAACTGCTGACGCTATTGCCGCAGGATCCGCTTGAGAGCCAGTACCTGGGCCAGGACCTGATGTGTCAGGTTATCCAGCGTTACCCGCAGATCGCTCATCTGGTGCCGCGTGACTTGCTGTGGTTCTTCGCTGGCGATTGCCTGCACTTCATGCCAGACGAGGAGCTGGCGCTTTATCAGCAGCTTGAAGAGCGTCGTCACGAGGCCGAGTTGAACGCAGAGCCATTCGACTGGAACCTGGAAAAGCAACTGCTGAGCCAGAGTGGCCCAAGCAGTACCCATTAACCTGATTTCACGTGCCCTGGTAACGCCAGGGCACCTGTGGACGCTTACACCTCAAGATCTTGTAACAAAGCGAAAGATCGCAAAGTTTTCCGGCTTATTCCTACAGCCCGATAAATCTCATGACAAATAGAATCAGCGCCGGGGCGAAAACGGGAAACTGGAAAGACCCAGCCCACCCCCGCACTGAAACTTGACCCATTTACCCAATCAGGTTATGTCATGAAGAAGTCCTTAGTACTATCCCTCGGCCTGCTTACTGGCCTGGCAAGCAATGCTGCATTCGCTTCCGGCTCGATATTCTTTGAAGGCCGCATCACGCCCGAAACGTGCCCTATCGAGATCGTCAATCCCGGTGACGGCAATGTCAGTGACCGCGTCGCCATGGGCGAAATTCCCATGGGGCGATTCCCCGCTGCCAATGTTGAAGTCCGTGGCGCATCTTTTAACATCCGCGTACCCGACAAAACAGTCTGTGGCATCAGCGAAGACAATGCCTTCGTAAAGTTTGACGGTGCCGCTGATGCCAGCGGCGACTATTTCAGCATTGGTACCAGTGTCGGCACGGCAGAAAACATCTCGATTGTGATCAGGGACAGTTCCAAGGCCTCGATCAAACCCGGTGGAACCTCGGTTGATTATCCACTCAACGCGACAGGCCCAACCGACCTCCGGTTCGACGCCTACTACCGTTCCACTGCCAGCACCGTGACGCACGGCCTTGCATCCGCCCAGGTTCGTTACACAGTCGACTATCAATAATTACGCATAAATTCTGTGCAGTCCTTGCACGGTTAAACCATCCAGGCGTAGTTGTGCGTCTGGATGCAGCGAGTTACCCGATGACCAATCCGTCAATATTCACGATACCCGCCCGCGTCGTTGCTTGCGCCTGCCTGACCTTATGGATGCTTACCCTCTCGGTAAGCAGTCATGCCGCCTTGACATTAAACAACACACGCCTCGTTTTCAACGGTGACAAACGCAGTACATCCGTCGTTGTTCGAAACCCATCGAAAAGCATTTATGCCGTGCAGGCCTGGATAAATACGGACGCCGACGACAATACGACCAGCGTACCCTTTGCAACGTCCCCACCGCTGTTCAAAATCAACCCGAACAGTGAACAACTTCTAAAGATAATTGGACTGCCCAATACACTGCCGCACGACCGCGAGTCGCTGTTCTTCTTCAACGTGCAGGAGATTCCGCAAGTCAGCAGCGACACGGGCAATCAACTCAACATCGCCTTGCGCACACGCATCAAACTGTTCTATCGGCCGCCCACACTCAAGGGTACGCCGACCGATCACCTGAGCTCGCTGACATTTTCCTTGAGCGTACGTAACGGGGTGGAGCAGTTGGTGGTCAAGAACCCATCGCCTTTCCACATCACCTTCAACCGCCTGGAGGTGAATGGCCCAGGCCAGCAACACACCTTGAAAAACACCGCCATGCTGGAACCCTTTGGCGAAAAAGCCTACCCGCTGACCGGCATCACTCGCGCCTCCAGCCTGCAGGCCCGTTTTTCCATCGTCAATGACTACGGTGGCTTCACCGAACCGCTGAGCGCGCCTATTCAACTGGCCAACTAGGGCCTGCCCGCACGCAACCAGGAATCGTCATCATGGTCCTTCCCCCACTACGCTGGCGCACTGTGCGCCGCCAGCGCAGCGCATTGCTGTGCCTGCTGGGTAGCTCCACCTTGCTCGCAATGCTGCCTACCTACGCCGACTCAGAGTTCCAGAGTGGCTTCCTGCGCCAGGTGCCAGGCCAATCGGAAGCGGCAAGCGCCTGGTCGCTGAGCACGTTGGTCAGTGCTCAGGCACTCACGCCGGGTCGCTACCTGGTAAACGTAAAGGTCAACCTTGAGCCTGCCGGCCAACATGAGCTGGATTTCCAGCCAGACGCAGACGGTGAATTGCTGCCTTGCCTGCCCGCCTCACTGCTTGGCGAATGGGGGCTGCGCCTGGACGCGCTGGCCAACACCGATGATCAGGCAAGCGCCTGCCTGGACCTGCCGAGCGTAGTGCCGGGTGCACAAATCGTCTTCACCCCCGGCAAGTTGCACCTGGCCATTTCGATTCCGCAGATCGCCATGCGTCGAGATAGCGCCAACCAGGTCGACCCTTCACGCTGGGACAGTGGTATCAATGCTGCTTTCGTGAGCTACCGAGCGTCCACTGTGCATGGCCAAAATCTCTATTCCGGCCGCTCCAGCAGCCATGACCTGTACCTGAACAGCGGCATCAACCTGGGCGAATGGCGCCTGCGCAGCACCCAGTCCTGGCGCCAGAGCAGCCGGAGCGACACCGAGTGGACCCGGGCACAAACCTACGCGCAGCGCGATATCCCCGACACCCTTGCCAACCTGACCGTCGGCGAAACCTTCACCGATGGCGACGTGTTCCGCTCGGTGCCTATTACGGGTGCGCGCGTGGCCTCGGACCTGGGCATGCTGGCCGATTACCAACGCGGTTATGCGCCGGTCATCCGCGGAGTCGCGCAGAGCCGGGCGAAAGTCGAGATCTGGCAGAACGGTTACCCGATCTACTCGACCTATGTCAGCGCCGGCCCCTACGCCATCGACGATCTAGGCACGGCGGGCGGCGGCGAGCTGGAAATCGTCGTGACCGAAGCCGACGGCCAGGTACGCCGTTTTATCCAGCCCTACTCGACCATCAGCAACCTGATGCGGCCCGGTGTATGGCGTTACAGTGCCACGGTCGGGCGCTACAACCCCTCCGGTGATCTGGCCTCGCCGCTGATCTGGCAGGGCACGCTGGCCATGGGCACCCATTGGAACACCACACTTTACGGCGGCTTGATGGCCAGCGATTTCTACCGCGCGGGCAACCTCGGGCTGAGCAAGGACCTGGGCAGCTTCGGCGCCCTGGCCTTCGATGTCACCCAGGCTTCCAGCGCAATCGACAATGCTGATGAAGGGCAGGTGCAGGGCACCAGTTACGCCCTGAAATATGCCAAAGCCTTCACCTCCCAGACCAATCTGCGCTTCGCCGGTTATCGCTATTCCACCCAGGGCTACCGTGACTTCGATGAAGCCGTGCGTCAGCGTAGCTACGACACCCGGTTCAGCGGCAGCCGCCGCAGCCGCCTGGAAGCGTCGGCCCACCAGAACCTGGGCAAGAACAGCTCGCTGACCCTGACACTGTCGCAACAGGACTACTGGCAACGCAGTGCAACCGAACGGCAATACCAGTTCAACTTCAGTACCTATCACCAGGGCGTCAGCTACAGCCTGTCCGCCTCACAGTCGTTGACCGATCGCTTCGGCAGTGATCGTGAGTTCGGCCTGAGCGTGTCGATGCCCTTGCATTTCGGCGGCCGACGCACCAACGCCAGCTTCGACCTGCAGCACAACGCCAGCGGCTATAGCCAACGCGCCACGCTCAGTGGCAGTGACAGAGAGCGCGCGCTGAGCTACAGCGTCAGCGTGCGCCGCGATGAATACGCACGCAAGACCGCAGCACTGTCACTCGGCCATCAGGCGCCCTATGCCAGCCTCGGTGGGGGCTATACCGAGGCCGACGCCTATCGCAACCTGTCATTGAATGCCAGCGGTGCGGTACTGCTGCATGCCGATGGCGTGGAGTTTGGCCGCTACCTGGGTGATACCGCCGCCTTGATCGAAGTCCCTGGCGTGGCCGATGTCGGCCTGCAGAACGCAACCGGTACACGCACCAATGCGCGCGGCTATGCACTGCTGCCTTACCTGCAACCGTACCGCAACAATGCAGTGGTTCTGGAAACCGACCGCCTTGGCCCAGATGTGGAAATCGACAACGGCATCGCCAAAGTGGTGCCTCGCCGGGGTGCAGTGATAAAGCACCGTTTCGAGGCACGCCGGGTTACACGCCTGGTACTCACGCTGCACGATGCCAACGGCCAACCGCTGCCCTTTGGCGCACAGGTGCTGAGCAATGACGGCGAACCACTGGGGATGGTCGGCCAGGCAGGCCTGGTCATGCTCACCAGCCCGAGCCAGGAGCACCCGCTGCAGGTGAGCTGGGGCGACCGGCCCGACGCCAGTTGCCGGCTGCATCTGGACGGGCTGGACGCTCCACTCGTCGACGGCTATCGCCTGCAAACCCTGACCTGTATCTAGCCACCCTCTCGCGCAACAGCCGCCCCGCGGCTGTACCGCGCGCCCAGGACGCCCATGAAAACCATCAACAAAACCCTGCGCCAGGCTTTGCTGGCCGCCCTGGCATGCCCTGCTGCGCACGCCATGGCCATTACTGACTCTGATGCCCATTGCAAGTTCGAACCGTTGAGCAGAGGGGGGCTCAAGGTACATATCCTCGACTTGGGCACCCTTTATGTGGCACGCGATGCCCGGGTAGGCACATCGATCGGCACGCCAAACGCGCGCCACTACACCCGCGACGAGAACGAACTCTATCTCAGCTGTACGACCAACGGCGAGCGCATCAACTTCGAATACAAAGCCACCCGCGGCGTCCATTCTCACCTGCATGCGGTTGACGGGCGATTCGCTGCCTCCCCCATCCTCAGGACCAATATCCCCGGCATCGGCGCGATCATAGAAAAGCTGTCACCGTTTAGCGGTAGGCCTGGTCATTTCATCCCCGAAGGCTCATTGGCGATGGTGCCCTTCACCGCCTATATAGAGCTGGCCAATCTGAGCCCAGTCGCCCTGGTCACCTTTAATCACGAGGTAACGCTGATCAAGACCGGCGAGTTGCAACCTGGCGAACATGATCTGGATGGCGTGCTGGTTACCGGCCATCTGGGCTGGGGCGGCTTTGGCAAAGTACAGGAGTACATCATCAAGGCCAAGATCATCCAATCCCATTGCGAAATCGGCACTGATGCGGTCGAGGTGAGCCTTGGGGAATGGAACATCAACGACTTCACTCACGTAGGCTACAAAACCGAACCCATACCATTCCAGATCCGCCTGGACACATGCAAGTTCGACTCCAGGCCTGACCCTGCCAACGAGACACTCGCCACCATCGAACTCAGAGGCGTCGAGGGCTCACGGCCGATCGGCCCCGCAGGTGAACACGTGTTCAGCCTGACCACGGAATCTCAGGCGAGTGGCATAGGTATCCAGATGCTTCATAACGGGCAGCCGATGCCCCTGAACCAAGAGCTTGACCTGCAATATGTGACGGCCGATGAGATCACCCTCGGCTTTGAAGCACGCTACTTCCAGACAGAACCGAAGCGGGATGTACAACCAGGCTCCGCCAACGGTGCCTTGAACTTCGTCATTCGCTACCGCTAGACGTAACAAGGCCGGCCATCAGGGCCGGCCTTGTTGCTTGTTGCCCCCTTAGACGGCCGTAGTGCCGGACAGGATGTTCTCCGGATCGTAGTCGTAGCGGCAGCTTGTACCATCGGCGGTCACGACTTCAAGCAAACGGTTGAGCCCGTCATAGGTCAACTGCCGCCCCTGCTCATCACGGGTCAGGTTGCCATTAGCGTCGTAATACAGTTGGATGACCTGCTTGTCTGGTAGCACGATATGGCTCAATTGTGCCGGGTCTTCATAATCGAACTTGTACAAGGTCAGCTGCGGTGCTTCGCCCGGGCTCTTGGTGCTCACCACGACGATGTTGTCCAGGCCGTCGAAACCGAATACCTGCTTTTCAATGACTCGCCCGGAGGGGTCAACGGGGGCTTGCGGGCCAGTGCAATCGTAAACAGACAGCCGGCCACGCCGGTCATACTGGTAAGTTTCAGCGCGCAGTTCCCTGGCTTCGCTTTCGTCGCTACCTTTCGGTCGCTCTTTCAGCGTCCGGGACTTCAGGCAATCGAACTCGTCGTACTCCTGTCGAAGGGTTTGCAAGGTGTCACCAAAATCGAAGGTGCGCAGTACCTCCCTGTCGAATTCGTCGTACTCCAGCAGGGTCGCCAACGTCTGCCCGGTGCTGGCATCCGAGGTGGTGAAGGACGCCATGCGGCCTTGATCGTCATACTCGAACGACGACTCCAGCAGCAATTGCTGCCTGGCTTGCAGACGCCGCAGCCGGTAGCCAGAGCGCTTGGGCCCTGGTGCATAGAGCGTGGTCTTCTCCAGGCGCCCAAACCTGTCGAAATCGTAAAGCTGCGTCTGGCCAAGTACGTCCACATACGCACGCAGGCGGCTGCGATAACTGTAGTCGTAGGTCATGTCGAACGGTGTTGGTTCACCCCCCACCGTGCGCGACTCGCTCTTGACTTCCCCATTGCTCAGGAAATACCTACGGTCCACGCCATAACTGGAGTTCTCGTCATCCCCTGGCTCATCGCAATGAGTGAGCCTGGCATTTTTCGGGTCATAATCGTAATGCGCTGTCTTTCCGGAAAGGACACGCATGACCGGCTCTTCACCCAGCGCTGGCTGGTAGCGGTACTCGATCCGGGTTTTATCCGGAGCCTCCACCCAATGCGGTTGCCGTTCACCAGGGTCGTATTCGAATTTCTGGCATCGCCCTCCGGTCGTTGCACGGGTTCGCCGCTCAAGACCGTCGAACGTCTGTAGCCCCAGCAATTTGGCTGCTTGCTCTGTGTTGCCGACCTTGATGCTGACCGGCAGATCATTACGACTGTGCCCGGCATAGGTGCGGTAGACCCTGTTCGTTCCATCTGCCAGGCGATGCTCGCGCAGACGGTCGAAGGCGTCGTAGCTGTATTGATCGACGCGCTGGGCTGCACCGCTTCCGCGGGTTTCCCGGCTGAGCCTGCCGAGCCCGTCGTAGCCATTGACCTGCAGGCTGACAGGGGTAGTGCCATCCAGCGCAAAACGTTCAATCCGTGTGGGTTTCTCGAACAGGTTGTGCGAGGTTTCGGTAATGCCGCTGACTCTTGACTGCTGCACTTCCCGCCAACTGCGATGCACCGGCCCCTCCTGGCTGGCCACCTGATCGATTGCCTCGACGTCGGTCGTGCCATCCGGGTTCAGCACGGCATACTGCTGGCCCCAGTCGTCGTAACGGATGTGGCGGGTCAATTCCAGCAGACGATCACCCAGCCAGTCGATCTCGGTTTCCTCGACCAGTTGATCCAGTTCGTCGTACAGCGCCCGGTAGATCGGCCGCGAAGCACCGGCATAGGTCGCGCTGTCCCGGTCCTCACGTTCTTCGAAGATGGGCCGGTGGAGCCCGTCGAACAGCGTACGGGTCTCGACTTGCTTGACGTCAGTCACCCGTTGCTCCGCCTGCTCAAGATCATACGCGCAGAGGAAGTACTTGTAAGTGCGCTCTGCTTCGAACGCCTTGCCTGGTGCCACGATTTCGCGCGTCACCCGGCGCAAGGCGTCGTACTCGTAGCGGATTTCGACGTCGTTGTCGTCGCGATTGAGCAGGGGTTCACCCGTTTCCAGCGAATGCTGCAAGGTAATCGTCTTGGACTCACCGTCAAAGCCCACAAGCTTTTCCTCGGTCTCCAGCGCCCGCACATCTTCTGCGAGTGTGTAGGCGTAATGGGTGACGGTGTCGAAGGGCGGTTCTTCCTCGAAGCCGGGGTAACTCACCGTTTGCTGCATCACTCGCCCATAGCTGAAGCGCTCAGCCGATTCTTCATGGTAGAGCTTGCTGATCTTTTCCAGAAAAGTGCCAGGTGGGCTTGCTGCTTCGCTCAGCGTCTCGCATTCCAGCAAGCGCCACTCCTGCTCCAGATAGCTGCCCAGAGGTGCCAGCAGCCGATATTCGAATTCCTGGATCAATGTGGGGGCCGCCCCCTGAGAGGCATTAGCCGGAATCACGGTCCTGGTCTTCAAGTTGCGCACGAAGCCGCCAACATTGCCCTCCTCCTCGGCCGAGTACCAGACGTTGACTTCCTCAACCCCGTTCGGCAAGCGGCGAGTCAGCACGTTGCCCTGGGTATCATAAGTGGTGAGCTGTTTCTCTTCGCGCCGCCGACTGCCGTCGCTGATCAGCGACCAACGCTGGGTTTCTTCATGAGGCAACTGGAAATAAGGCGGCTGGCTTTTGAAGTCGCCAAGCTTGTCAGCGTAACGGATGAAGGCTTGCAACCGGTTGTCACCCTGCTCGGTTGCATGCTCGGTGAGCAGATGGAAGCGGTTGAATGTCCGTGTGACCTTGCGCACCCGCTGCCCGCGCTGTTCATGAATCTCCACCGACTGATAGCTATAGTCCCCCTGCATCCCATAGAGATTGTCCCGCCCGTCATCAGACCACGGGATGCTGCTGCCACCGCCGAGGAAATTGGACAATCCCGGGTACTCGTAGTGCACCACTTTCTTAGCCTGGAAACGCCCGTCGGTTTCATGGCGGGTTACCCGAGGCAGGTTGTCATGACCGGCGCTGAGCGGAAATTCATGCCCGCCGTCCTCGTAGAACAGGTATTCGAGCCCGCCATATGGTGTTTTGCATTCCGTCAGGCACAGGTACCCACGTACGTCCCGATAATCAAAGCGCCAACCGGCGTCGTTGGTCGTAGGCAGGCTGATCCTGGTGACCCGGTTGTCACTGTTGCCAAGTGTCATCACGTAGCGAGCCAGTGGGCCACCATCGTCGCCACTGGTGGGATGGCAGCGGATCTCGACACGGCTATTGCCGATGCGCTCAAGGGTCAACAGCACATCTCTTGGGTCTGACAATTCGCTCAACCGCATGTGGCCGTTTCCGAAGGGCGCGTAATCCAGATACAGAACGTGCCCAAGGGGTGAATGCATCTCCACGGGCAGCGCCACCTCGCCCTCTCCTGAGCCCATCACTCTCAGCACCTCGACCAACCCGGATCGGTGCTCCACGCGATAACCACCGGGCTCCTCGTAAAGATCGAACTGCCTGAGCTTCTGTTCGCTCATCTCCAGCCGCCCGGTGGCCGATGACTCACCGGTGATCTGGTACGTTTCTCCACTGCTCAGGGTCACCATGTCGCTCCCCGAGAGGTTCGTGCGCACTTGTGTCAATTGCAGGTTCCAGCCTTTGCCGAACCCGGAGTCCTCGACGTTCAGGGGGCTGTAGAACAATGCCAACTCGAAGCCCGGGCCTTGCAAGTCATTGCCTTGCAGTTCGGGTAACCGGATCGACATGGTGTATTGCCCGGTGCGAGGGTCGACGCCACTCTGAATGTAGGATGAAAAGTTGAAAGCATTGGAATGAACCGAAGTGGATGTACTCATGACTCAGCTCCCTGTAACTCTTCGAGTTTTCACTAAGCGTCGGGCGCAGAGATAACGACACAAGACAATTTGCCTTTAACATTGCCGCTATGCCATATCCCCAGAATTCTCTCCATTCCCGGAACCACGATCTGGCCATCTTCCTTACCATCGAGGTCGCGTATATCCACCCACGACGTGGTGGCTGGATGCTTAATTGCTTTCACGCCAAATACCCAGTCGCCAGTATTACAGCTTTTCTCCGAGTGCAACCACACTCGAGTCGACGAGGGGACATCCACGAACTTGAAGAAGGTGGCCACGTTATCGCCACATCCTGCGTCCGTGAGCTTTTTCTGTATGATTTTGCCCACGGCCGGTACACTGACGCTACATGTTTTACCCCCCGGGAGCTGGGGGCCGTCCATTTTCTCCGCGAACGTAATAGATCCCCGTGGTGCCTGCTGAGTGTTTACCGGGCCCGCGCTGGCTACAGGGCACCCAACCAAACCACCCACCAGCAGGCTTATCAATAAATAACGCTTCATTGGTTAGTTCCTTTATCGTGATTAGTCAATCGAATGATCGAAGTATCACCGGACGTCGGCCGCGAGGGCACAGTGTGTACCAGAACGTTACGATCGCCGATGGTGTCAGCAGGCAGATAATCGATTTGTATTGAATGCAAATTGCCCTGTTCGTCGCGTAGGTCTACAAGTAATGGTCTGGACAATCTCTCGAAGCTCGGCCTGTTGCGGGCCTTGCCCAGGCGGGAAGTCCTGTTACGGAAGTTCGCAATCACCAGACGTCCAGCTTGATACTGCGAGCTCACCTCCCGCGGATAATCCAGCCAATCCAGTACGTCACCCAGGTCCCAATCGAAGGACACCCGGGTCGGTTTTGGAGCACCCTGATTCTGGAAAATATAGCCGGTATAACTGTGCCACCATTCACTGGCGTAACTGCTTTCCCAACGCACCATCGAGGTATTCACAAGGTCACTGTCATTTTTGTTGGCCTTCACGAATTCGGCCGTGTAGAACGTCCCTTTTGCGTAGTCCAACGACCAGTAATCGTCGGTCACCGGATGCAGGTCGAAATCTGCGCTCTCCGGATCTGCCCCGCCCTGGTCACCACCGCCCCCCGCTACCCGCGTGCGACGGAACGAGTAGTCGTCGTCTTTATAATGCTGCGGCGGGCGTACCTGGACCTCGATGGTGGCATTGTTGTGATCTGTGGAATTTGAGTAGAACCACTCGCCGTCGTCCTTCTTGAAACCGGCGAAAAAACACTTGCGAAGTCGTAGCTCCGCGCCGATGCAGGTACAACTCCATGCGGGCGGTACGCTCCTCGGCACCAAGCGCCGTTGCAGGCGCCTCCGCTGGCCCATCAGGTGTCATGAGGCTCTGATTGGCGGAGACAAAGCGGTTCGGACTCCGTTTGACCCGCCAGACCTGGCCATCGGCTGAGCTTATCCCGTCCACATCCGCATGCAGCTCGGCAATCTTCTGCCTCGAGTA
>Ga0256775_1000220_pt1 | contig 13170 bp, 12 predicted proteins | sample MC6MC0926MT_FD_186036 | JGI IMG/M metagenome (GOLD analysis project Ga0256775, IMG submission 186036) | Metatranscriptome of enriched soil aggregate microbial communities from Iowa State University, Ames, United States - MC6-MC0926-MT... | ecosystem: Environmental > Terrestrial > Soil >...
CTCGGCGCGGCCGTGTTCGTCGTGTCCGACTCGCTCATCGCGCTGGAGCAGTTCGTGCCCGGCTGGAACCTGCCGGGCCAGGACTTCTGGGTGATGGCCACCTACCTCGCCGGGCAGGCGCTGATCACCGCCGCGGTCCTGCGGCACAACCTCGCCGAGCGAAAGGCGCCCGCCGTGCCGGTTCGGCTGGCCGTTCCTCAGGCCGCCAAGCGCGACAACGTGACGGTGCTCGTCTAGCTACCCGATCGCGTGGACCGGTGCGCCGAGCGGCGTGCCGGAGCCGTCGCGCCGCGGGTCCGGCACGGGCAGGTCGATCGGCTGGCCGGCCGACCCGCTCGCCCATGCCGGTGCCGAGCCGACCCACGCCAGGATGAGTGCGTCCTCGCCCTTGAGGAACCGGTGCGAGCGGACGCCGCCCGTGGCACGGCCCTTGCCGGGGTAGACGTCGAACGGCGTGACCTTCGCGGCGCCTGCCTGCGTGCCGGGCAGGGCCGTCGAGGAGCCGGAGACCGTCACGAGGACCGTCTCGGCTGCGCGGTCCTCGGGCACCGCGGCGAACGCGACGACCCGCTGCCCCGGAGCGAGCTTGATGCCGGCCATGCCGCCGGCGGCGCGGCCCTGCGGACGGACCGACGACGCGGGGAAGTGCAGCAGCGACGAGTCGGAGCTGACGAGCACGAGCTCGTCGGTCTCACTCACGGGGGCCGCCCCGACGACGGTGTCGTCGTCCTTGAGCGCGATGACCTCCCACGCGTCCTTGTTGTTCGGCACGTCGCCCTGCGCGACGCGCTTCACGATGCCTTGCGCGGTGGCCAGCGCGAGGGTCGGGGCGTCGGCGGTGAGCGACGTCAGCGCGACGACCTGCTCGCCCGGCTCGACGGCGACGACCTCGGCGAGCGGTACGCCGCCGGACAGCGACGGGTGGCCGTCGGTCGGCGGGAGTGCGGGCAGATCGAGGACCGACAGCCGCACGACGCGGCCGCGGGACGTCACGGCACCGATCTCGGCGCGCGCGGTGGTGGGCAGCTGCGCCGCGAGGACGTCGTGCCGCGCACGGCGGGTGCCCTCGTCGCGCACCGGCTCCTCGTCGCCCGCGGTCCGGGCGAGCAGGCCGGTGCCGGACAGCAGTGCCCAGCACGCGGTGTCCGCGATCTCCAGCGGCGCCGCGGACCCGCGCGCGGCAGGTGCGCCCGTCACCGTCGCACCGCCGGCCGACTCGAGCAGCACGGTGCGCCGCGGCGTCCCGTACGTCGCGGCCGCCTCGGCCATCTCGTCGGACACGACGGTCCGCAGCCGGGTGTCGTCGGCGAGGATCGCCTGCAGCTCGGCGATCTCCTCGGTGAGCTGCTGCTGCTCGCGCTCGAGCTCGATCCGGGAGAACTTGGTGAGGCGGCGCAGCCGCAGCTCGAGGATGTACTCGGCCTGCGGGTCGGACAGGTCGAACACCGTGCGGAGCCGGCCGCGGGCCTCCTCGGCGTCGTCGGACGTGCGGATGACCTGGATGACCTCGTCGATGTCGACGATCGCGACCAGGAGGCCCTCGACGAGGTGCAGTCGCTCCTGCTTGCGGCCGAGGCGGTGCGTGGTGCGTCGACGGACCACGGAGATCCGGTGGTCGACCCACACCTGCAACAGCTCACGCAGGCCCAGCGTGCGGGGCTGGCCGTCGACGAGCGCGACGTTGTTGATCGAGAACGAGTCCTCGAGCGGCGTGTACCGGTAGAGCTGTTCGAGGACGGCGTCGGGGTTGAAGCCGGTCTTGACCTCGATGACGAGGCGCAGGCCGTGCACGCGGTCCGTGAGGTCGACGGCGTCCGAGATGCCGGAGAGCTTCTTGGACTGCACGCCCTCCTTGATCTTCTCGATGACCTTCTCGGGCCCGACCGTGTACGGCAGCTCGGTGACGACGATGCCCTTGCGGCGCGGCGTGACGTTCTCGATGCGCGCGGTCGCGCGGGTGCGGAACGCGCCGCGGCCCGTGCGGTACGCGTCGCGGACGCCGTCCAGCCCGACGATCTTGCCGCCCGTCGGCAGGTCCGGCCCCGGGACGAACCGCATGAGGTCCTCGAGCGTCGCGTCGGGGTGCATCACGAGGTGGCGCGCGGCCGCGACGACCTCGACGAGGTTGTGCGGCGCCATGTTCGTCGCCATGCCGACCGCGATGCCCGACGCCCCGTTGACCAGCAGGTTCGGCACCGCGGCGGGCAGCACCTCGGGCTGCGTGAGCTTGTTGTCGTAGTTCGGCACGAAGTCGACGACGTCCTCGTCGAGGCCTGCCGTCATCGCGATCGCCGAGGGTGCCATGCGCGCCTCGGTGTACCGGGCGGCGGCCGGTCCGTCGTCGAGCGAGCCGAAGTTGCCGTGGCCGTCGACGAGCGGCAGGCGCAACGAGAACGGCTGGGCCAGGCGCACCATCGCGTCGTAGATCGCGGCGTCGCCGTGCGGGTGCAGCTTGCCCATGACCTCGCCGACGACGCGCGCCGACTTCACGTACGGACGCTCGGGCCGCAGACCCATGTCGGACATCTGGAACAGGATCCGGCGCTGCACCGGCTTCATCCCGTCACGGGCGTCGGGGAGAGCGCGCGAGTAGATGACCGAGTACGCGTACTCGAGGAACGAGCCCTCCATCTCGGTCGCCACGTCGATGTCGACGATGCGCTCGACGAGGTCCTCGGGGGGCAGGTCGGGGGTCGCGGGGCGGCGCGCCATGCGTCTGTGCTCCTCGGTGCGGGTCGGTGGTGCGGCGACCATTGTGGCCCGTCCGGGCACGCGCTCCTGCACCGGCGCGCGGATCGGTGCGGACGTGGGACGTCTCGCCGCTAGCCTGGCGAGCATGGCAGTCGTCGCAGAGGACGCCGCCCCCTCGGGCCGACCCGCGTACCCGGCCGCGTGGGAGGCCGACGTCGTCCTGGCTGACGGCTCGACGACGCACGTCCGGCCCATCCGGCCGAGCGACGCGGAGGCGCTCCAGGCGTTCCACGTCGGGCAGTCCGAGCGGTCCACCTACCTGCGGTTCTTCGCACCGCTGCAGCGGCTGCCGGAGCGGGACCTGCAGCGCCTCGTCACCGTCGACCACGTCGACCGGGTGGCGCTCGTCGCGGTCGCGAGCGACGCGAGCTCACGCGAGCACATCATCGGCGTCGCACGCTACGACCGGGTCGGCGCCGACGAGGCGGAGGTCGCGTTCAACATCGCGGACGCCCTCCAGGGCCGCGGGCTCGGCTCGGTGCTCCTGGAGCACCTCGCCGCCGCCGCGCGTGAACGGGGCGTCCGGCGGTTCGTGGCGGAGGTCCTCCCGCAGAACGGGCGGATGATCGGGGTCTTCCGCGAGGCCGGGTACGAGGTCCGGCAGCGCACCGAGGACGGGATCGTCGCGGTCGGGTTCGACATCGACCCCACGGACCGCTCGCTGGCCGTGATGGCCGACCGGGAGCACCGGGCGGAGTCCCTGTCGATGCGCGCACTGGTCGAGGCGCGGTCCGTCGTGGTCGTCGGGCCAGGGGACGGCTCCGCGTCGTCGATGGAGGGCCGCCAGGCCGTCCGCGCGCTGCGGAACCTCGCCGCCGGTGGACGGGGCGTCGCGGTGCACGCCGTCGGTGTCCCTGAGGACCCCGAGGGTCCCGCCGTGCCGCGTCACGCGACCATCGAGGACGTGCCCGGGCCGGTGGAGCTCGCCGTCGTCGCCGTGCCGGGGCCGGACGCGGTCGAGGTCGTGCGCTCCCTCGGAGCGCTCGGGGTGCGCGGCGTGGTGCTGCTGTCGGCCGGCTTCGGCGAGACCGGCCCCGCGGGTCTCGCGCTGCAGCGCACGCTGCTGCGCACGGCGCACGGCGCCGGCATCCGGGTGGTCGGGCCGGCGTCGTACGGGCTCCTCAGCCTCCGCGAGGACGTGACCCTCAACGCGTCGCTCGCCGGCGAGCCGCCGCACCGTGGCCGGATCGGGCTGTTCTGCCAGTCGGCCCCGCTCGCGGTCGCGCTCCTCGCGGCCGTCCGCAGGCGCGGGCTCGGCATCGCCGAGCTCGTCTCGTCGGGGCACCGGGCCGACGTCTCCGGCAACGACCTCATGCAGTTCTGGGGCGACGACGACGGCACCGACGTGGTCGGCCTCTACCTGGAGTCGATCGGCAACCCCCGCAAGTTCTCCCGGGTCGCACGTCGGCTCGCGCAGACGAAGCCCGTCGTCGTCGTCACCGCCGGGCGGTCCGGTCAGGTCGTGCCGCCCGGGCACGCCGTGCGGCCCACGCACGCGCCGCCCCGGACGCTCGAGGAGGTCCTGCGCCAGGCCGGCGTCATCCACGTCGACAACACCCACCAGCTCCTCGACGTCGCGCAGCTCCTCGCGCACCAGCCTCTTCCCAGCGGACGTCGCACGGCGATCCTCGCGTCGTCCGCGTCCGTCGCGGCGCTCGTCGCGGAGGCCGCGTCCGCGAGCGGGCTGCAGGTGTCCGGGCAGGTCGAGCTCCTGCCGGAGGACTCCGACGACGACACCGTCCGCGCCACCGTCGAGCGGCTCTACGCCGACCCCGAGAGCGACGTCGTGGTCGTCGTCCGCATCCCGACCGTGGGTGCCGGGTCGCCGGTCCTCCCGGGGGAGGTCGCGCGCGCGGCCGCGGCCACGGGCAAGGCGACGGTCGCGTGCGTGCTCGACCTGCACGGGATCACCCCCGAGCTCACCGCCCCCGACCGTGCCGGCCGGTCCTGGACCGTCCCCGCCTACAGCACCCCCGAGGACGCGGCCCTCGCCCTCGGCCGGGCGGCCCGGTACGCCGTCTGGCGTGCGGGGGACAGGGGACGGCTCCTGCACCCGCCCGGTGCCGACACCCGCGCGGCGCGCAGGCTCGTCGCCCGGTGGCTCGGCGAGCCCGGCGTCGGGACCGCGCTGGCCCTCGACGCGCTGCGCACCCGCGAGCTGCTCGCCACCGTCGGCGTGGACGTGCTGCCGTCGTACCCGGTGCACGACGCCGACGAGGCCGTCGACGTCGCAAGGGCGATCGGCTGGCCCGTCGCGCTCAAGACCACGGTGCCCGCGCTGCGGCACCGGGCCGACCTCGGCGGGGTGCGGCTCGACGTGGCCGACGAGGTCGAGCTGCGCGCCGACGTCGAGGAGGTCCTCGCGCTGTCCGCCGCGCACCGCGTCGACGCGACCGGCGAGCCGCTCGAGGTCCAGTCGATGGCGCCGCACGGATCGGCGTGCGTCGTCCGCACGGCGGAGGACCCGCTGTTCGGGCCGATCGTCAGCTTCGGACTGGCCGGCGACGCGTCCGACCTGCTCGGCGACGTGACCTACGGCTTCCCCCCGGTCACCGACGTCGACGTCGCCGACCTCGTCCGGTCCGCCCGTGCGACGCCGCGGCTGTTCGGGTACCGCGGTCTGCCGCCCGTCGACGTCGCGTCCCTCGAGGACGTCATCGCCCGCGTCTCGGTGCTGGCAGACGACCTGCCCGAGCTGCGGATGCTCGAGCTCAACCCGATCGTCGTCTCCGAGCACGGCAGCGTCGTGCTCGGTGCACGCGTCACGCTCGCGCCCGCCGACCGGGCGGACGTCACCCGACGGCTGGCCAGCACGTGACGGACGGACACCCGACGGGCAGGCACGAGAAGAGCGCCGCCCGCCGGGCTGCCGGACGACGCCCCGCGAGGTGGGAGGATGAGCGGGTGCCTGCCGTCTCCAACGACCTGCGCGGCGACCTGCACCGCGCCGGCTACTACCCGGAGCTCGTGGCCGACGTCCTCGACGTCGCGCTCGCGGACGAACCGGTGGTCGCCCACCTCGTCCACCCCGAGACCACGTTCGACGCCGCGGAGGTCCGCCGTCACGTGACCGTGCTCGCGCTCACGCCGACGCGCCTGGTCGTGACCCACGTCGACGACCACCCCGCCGACTCGGAGCACCCGTCGGCGAGCGCGTCGGCCACGACCGAGACCGTCCCGCTCTCCGAGCTGAGGTCGGTCGCGGTCACGCACGTCGTGCCCAACCCCGAGCAGCACGTGACCGGCAGCCCGGCGACGGAGCTCACGCTCGTCATCGGGTGGGGCGCGGTGTCGCGGGTCGATCTCGAGCCGGCGACGTGCGGCGACCCGGCGTGCGACGCCGACCACGGCTTCACGGGCACGATGACGCCCGACGACGTCGTGGTGCGCGTCAGCGCCGCGGCCGAGGGAGTCGACTCGGTCCGCGCCGCGGCCGCGTTCGCACGTCGCCTCTCGGCGGCGAGCACCCGGCCACGATGACCGCGACCGAGCGCGCGACGGTCGAGCCGACCGCCGCAGACCTGTTCGCCGAGGCGGACCTCGTCCTGCCCGCGTCGTCCTTGCCGTGCCTCGGGACGGTCCTGCCGGCCGTCGCGGGCGCCCTGGGCGTCGACGCGGTTCCCGGCGCGGTGGACGCGCGGACGACGCTCGGCCTGCCGACGGCGTCCCGGGCCTGTGTCGTGCTGGTCGACGGCCTCGGCTTCACCAACCTCGCCGACCGCGCCGGGCACGCACCGTTCCTGCGCGGCAGGATCGGCGGCTCGACGCCGCTGACCAGCACGTTCCCGTCGACGACGGCGACCGCGATGGGCACGTTCGGGCTCGCCGAGCCGCCCGGCTCGACGGGCATGCTCGGCTACACCGTGCGGGTCCCGGGCACGGGGACGCTCGGGAACCTCGTGTCGTGGACCGGGCTGCCGCCCGCGCGCGAGTGGCAGCCGGCCGCGACCGTCTTCGAGCGGATCGTCGGCACGGGCACGCCGGTCACCAGCATCGGACCCGCCCGGTTCGCGGGCTCGGGCCTCACGGAGGCCGCCCTCCGCGGCGCGGCCTACCGCAGCGCCGAGAGCCTCGCCGACCGGGTCGACGCGACGCTCGACGTGCTCCGGCGGCCCGGCGTCGCCTACCTGTACTGGGGCGACGTCGACAAGGCCGGCCACCACCACGGCTGGGGCTCGAGCCAGTGGGGTGACGCGCTCGCCGACCTCGACGCGGAGCTGGGCCGGCTCGCCCGGCGGCTGCCGCGCGACACGGTGCTCGTCGTGACGGCGGACCACGGCATGGTCGACGTCGACCGTGCGCTGCGGTGGGACGCCGGCACGCACCCGGTGCTGTCGCAGGACGTCGCGCTCGTCGCCGGGGAGCCACGTGCGCTGCACCTGCACCTCGACCGCGGTGCCGACCCCGCGTCGGTGGCAGGACGGTGGCGGGACGTGCTCGGCGAGCACGCCGTCGTCGTCACGCGCGACGAGGCGGTCGCGGCGGGCTGGTTCGGGGACGTGACCGCGCGCGTCGAGCCGGTGGTCGGGCAGGTCGTCGTGGCGATGACCGGCCGGGCCACCGTGGTCGACTCGACGACCCAGACGCCCGCCTCGCTCGAGCTCGTGGGCGTGCACGGCTCGCTCACCCGTCACGAGATGCTCGTGCCCTGCCTGGTCGTCGCGTGACGGCGGGCATGACGACCGGAGGTGCGTGACCCGTGGCCGAGCTGGTGTTCTTCTCCGGCACGATGGACTGCGGCAAGTCGACGCTCGCGCTGCAGATGCACCACAACCACGCCGCGCGCGGCCGTGACGGCGTGCTGTTCACGCGGCACGACCGGGCCGGCACGGCGACGATCTCGTCGCGGCTCGGCCTGACCCAGCGCGCGCACGAGGTGGGCGACGACACCGACTTCTGGTCCGAGGTCATCACGCGCCGCACGCACGGCCGGGCCGTCGACTACCTGGTCGGCGACGAGGCGCAGTTCTACACGGCCGAGCAGGTCGAGCAGCTCGCGCGCGTGGTCGACGAGCTCGCGGTCGACGTGTACGCGTTCGGCATCTCGACGGACTTCCGCGCCCGGTTGTTCCCCGGCTCGGCGCGTCTCGTGGAGCTCGCGGACCGGGTCGAGGTGCTGCAGGTCAGGGCGTTGTGCTGGTGCGGCGCGCGGGCGACGCACAACGCCCGCACGGTCGGCGGCACGATGGTCGTCGAGGGCGCCCAGGTCGTCGTCGGGGACGTCGCGGCCGGAGCCGACGAGGTCGGGTACGAGGTGCTGTGCCGGCGCCACCACATGCGCCGGATGACCGCGGCGGCGGCACGGGCGGCGTCGCCCAGCCCGCAGACGCTCGGTCTCGCGCCGGCGGAGGACCAGGGGCGGCTCCCGCTGGACGCCTGACAGGCGTGCTACTCGGGCTTCGCCCCGAACACGATCTCGTCCCAGCTCGGGACCTTGGCACGTCCACGACGTGACCGCGGCCGGTCGGCGTGCGCGTCGTCCTCGGCCGGTGCCGCGACGACCGGGGGCTCGGCGGCCGCGACGGGCAGGACGACGGCCTCGGCCTCGGGGTCGGCGTCGACCGGGTGCGCGCCCGGCACGGACTGCTCGAGCCGCTGGAAGTCGAACGCGTGCTGCGGCCCGAAGCCCTCGAACTCGTCGGCGTCGTCGTCGAGCTCGAGAGTCTGACGGGTGCCGCGGCGGGCGCGGAGGTCGTCGAGCAGGGTGTGGGTCTCGTCGACCGGGTCGGGCTCCGGGGCCGGCGGCGGGACCGGGTCGCCCGTCGTCACCGACCCGTCGGCCTGGAAGTCGAAGACGACGTCCCGCACGGCCGCGAGGTGACGCCGCGAGACGGGCTCGTCGGCGATCTCCGTCTCGGACAGCCAGCGGGCCTCGTCCTCGTCGGCGACGACGGTGCGGCGCGACGCGTCGAACGTCCAGCGGGCCTCCCGCGTCTCGTCGGCGACCGAGAAGCGCGCGAACACGGTCCACGGCCCGGACGCCTCCCGGGCGGCGTCCCACGCGAGCGAGGCCAGGTCGACGCCGCGCGTGGCGAGCCGGTCCGTCACGAGGTCACCGAGCGTCGGGGCGCCGACGTCACGACCGACGCGCGTGGCGCGCGCCTGCTCGGCGACGTACTCGCGCTCGGCGAGCACCGGGCCTTCGTAGCGGCGCACGTGCTCCACGGGGATGCCGGCGGTGTCGGCGACCTCCTGCGTCGTCGCACCGGCTCGGATGCGCGCCTGGATCTCCCGAGGGCTCAGCGTCCCCGCGCTCTCCGCGCGCAGCTGCTCCAGCTGCGGCCGGTCACGGCGCACGGCAGCCCGCAGCGCCTCGTCGATGCGCAGGCGGAACTGCTCGCCGCCCGGGCCGACGAGGACCAGGTGCTCCCCGTCCTCGTGCAGCCCTTTGAGCTCGAGCTCATTCATACGACCTCCCGGTACCTCGGGAAGAGCCTGCCACCTCTGGGCGCGTGCCGTGCGGATCCGCGGCGGTGCGCCGCCCGGGAGGTGCGCGCTGCGATGATGCCGAGCGTGATCACCGAGATCCCGCTCGAGCCCGTCCTGGAGATCATCGGGGTGTTCGTCGGTGCGATGGCCGGCGCGCTCGCCGGGGTGCGCAAGCAGCTCGACGCGTTCGGCATCCTGGTGCTCGGCTGGGCCGCCGGCCTGGGCGGCGGCATGCTGCGCGACGTGCTCATCGGCGCGGTCCCGCCCGTGGGCATCTCGGACTGGCGGTTCATCGTCACCGCTGTGCTCGGCGGGACGGTCATGTACTTCTTCCACCCACGGCTGGAACGGGCCCGCCGTTTCATCGTGGTGCTCGACGCCGGCGCGCTCGCGCTGTTCACGGTGGTCGGCACGCTGAAGGGGCTCGAGTACGGCGCCACGCCGGTCGCGGCGGTGCTCGTCGGCGTCATGACGGGCGTCGGCGGGGGAGTGCTGCGCGACCTGCTGACCGCCGAGGTGCCCGTCGTGCTGCAGGACCGCCAGCTGTACGCCACTCCGGCCCTCCTCGGGGCGATCATCACCGTGGTGCTGTCGGAGCTCGGTGTGCTCGGTCTCGCGTCGAGCGTGGCGATCGTGCTCGTCATCTTCGTCCTGCGGGTGGCGGCCCTGCGCCTGCGCCTGAGCGTGCCCGGTCCGTGGCGCGGCAAGGCGGGGCTCTGACCGCGTCCGGCAGGATGGACGGCGTGACCGACCTCCGGATGGCAGCGGACCAGGTGGACGAGCTCGTCGCGATCGCCGCGCAGGTGGCGCGTGAGGCGGGACGGATGGTGCACGAGGGACGCCCCGACCGGGTCGAGGTGGCCGGCACCAAGTCGAGCGCGGTCGACGTCGTGACGGCCATGGACCTCGCGTCGGAGGAGCTCGTGCGGCGCCGGCTCGCCGAGCTGCGGCCGCGTGACGGGATCCTCGGCGAGGAGCAGGGCTTCGTGCCGGGCACGTCGGGGGTCACGTGGGTCGTCGACCCGATCGACGGCACCGTGAACTACCTCTACGGCATCCCGTCGTACGCGGTGTCGGTCGCCGCCGTCGTGGGTCCCGTCGGGGACGACGGGCGCGCGCCCGACCCCGCGACGTGGACGGTGGTCGCGGGCTGCGTGCACGCCCCGGCCGACGGCCGGACGTTCACGGCCGGCCACCAGCGGGGCGCGTACCTGGACGGTCGCCGCCTGAGCATCGGTGAAGCGCGGCCGTTGAGCGGCTGCCTCGTCGGCACCGGGTTCGGTTACCTGGCCTCGCGGCGTCGTTCCCAGGCCCGTGTGCTCGTGGATCTGTTGCCTCGGGTGCGTGATATTCGTCGCAACGGTTCTGCGGCGATCGAGCTGTGCACGTTGGCGTACGGGGGTCTCGACCTGTTCTACGAAAGAGGCCTCGCACCGTGGGACCTCGCAGCGGCCAGCCTCATCGTCCAGGAGGCGGGCGCCCTGGTCACGGGCCTGCACGGACGCCGGGCAGGTGTCGAGATGGCGGTCGCGGGACACCCCCAGCAGGTCGCCGAGCTGGTGTCCGTCCTCGAACAGATGCGGGCCGACTCGGACATGTGAAAACGGGCGCGGGAGGCGCCTTCGAATGTGGTCACGTGTCCGTGTTCGCAACCGCGCCGGATGTGGTGCAGAATCCCACCGCGCGCGGGAACAAAACCTGTGTCTGCTGCATTGATCACGCGTACGACAATCCACCTGATCCACGGAGTGTGACGCCACACATGGCTACCGACTACGACGCCCCGCGCAAGACCGAGGAGGACCTGAGCGAGGACTCGCTCCAGGAGCTCCAGACTCGGCGCTCGGACAAGAACTCCGGCGTGGTGGACGAGGACGAGACCGAGGCCGCCGAAGGGTTCGAGCTCCCTGGTGCCGACCTCTCGGGCGAGGAGCTCTCCGTGCGGGTCCTGCCCCGCCAGGCGGACGAGTTCACGTGCTCCCACTGCTTCCTGGTGCACCACCGCAGCCAGCTCGCCTACGAGCGCAACGGGCAGCCGGTCTGCTCGGAGTGCGCCGCCTGACGCTGCGCAGCACCGATCGACCACACGGCCGATCACCCTCACGGGTGGTCGGCCGTCTGTGTGTGGGAGCGCGACCGGAGCCGCCCGCCGTGTCCGCTCAGGCTCCCCGGACGGCCGCGACGAGCTCGGCCGGGCGCCGCGTCGACACGATCCAGTAGGGGGTCGGGTCCTGCGGGTCGTGCACCTCGACGCGGACCGCGGTGGGGATCCAGCCGCGGTGGCACAGGTGCGCCCGCGCGTCGAGCCGGGGCCCGAGCTCGGCGCGGGTCTCCGCGACGTCGAGCGCGCGCGCCTCGCCCAGCATCGCGAGCGGGATGCGGGCCGCACCGGCGCGCAGCACGCCACCGGACACCTGGACCACGGGCGACGTGCGCAGCAGGACGACGGCGCCGACGAGGACGGTGAGCGCCGCGGCAGCAGCGCCCGCGCGAGGGTCGACGGGCGTGAGCGCGATGCCGACCATCGCGGCGAGGACGACGAGCAGCACCCACGCGAGCGCACCGGGCCACAGGCGCTCGGACCAGGCGGGCTTGACGGTCCTTGCGCTCGCGGGTCCGGTCGAGGGCGCGGGAAGTCCGTCGGGCACGTCGGGCATGGCCCCAGCATCCCACCCGTCCGGGTAGGGTCGGGCCCCGTGACGGCCGAAACCAGCACCGAGGTGCTCCTGCTCCGCCTCGACCCGGACCTCCCCGCACCGTCGTACGCGCACCCCGGCGACGCCGGTGCCGACCTGGTCGCTCGCGTCGACGTGACGCTGCCGCCGCAGGGCCGGGCGACCGTCCCGACCGGTGTCGCGATCGCGCTGCCCGACGGGTTCGCGGCCTTCGTGCACCCGCGCTCGGGCCTCGCGGCCAAGCACGGCCTGACGATCGTCAACGCGCCCGGCACGGTCGACGCCGGCTACCGCGGCGAGATCGCCGTCACGCTGCTCAACACGGACGCCACGGAGCCGCTGGTGCTGCACCGCGGCGACCGCATCGCGCAGCTCGTGATCCAGCGTGTCGAGCGTGTCCGGTTCGTGGACGTCGAGCGGCTGCCCGGCTCGCACCGCGGCGAGGGCGGGTTCGGTTCGAGCGGTGGCTGGCACGCCCCCGTCGCGTCCGCCGACGCCGCCGAGGTGGCCGGCTAGGTGGCCGCCGCACGCGGGGCTACCGTTGCCAGGTACGGCGCGCACGTGCGCGCCGAGGAGGAGTGAGTCGTGGGTCTGTTCCGGCGTGGCGGCAAGGACTCCGTCACCGACGACGTCGTCGAGCCCACGGGCGCGGACGACGTGAGCACCGACGAGACGGTCGAGGAGGCGTCGGTGCTGCCGGTGCGCACCTCGGGTCCGTGGGACGTCGACGAGATCGACGACGAGCAGCCGCGGGTCGACCTGGGCGCCATCCGGCTCCCCGGCGTGCCCGGCATGGAGCTGCGCATGGAGATCGACAAGGCCACCAACGTGGTCTCGGCGGCGTCCGTGCTGCTCGACGGCTCGTCGCTCCAGGTGCAGGCGTTCGCCGCGCCGCGCAGCGAGGGCATCTGGGACGAGATCCGCGCGGAGATCGCCGAGTCGGTGACCCAGCAGGGCGGCTCGGTCGACGACCTGCCCGGCCCGTTCGGCCGTGAGCTGCTCGCCCGCCTCCCCGTCCGGACGCCCGAGGGGCGGACCGGCCACCGCCCGGCGCGGTTCATCGGCACCGACGGCCCGCGGTGGTTCCTGCGCGGCGTCCTGTCGGGTCGTGCCGCGGTCGAGCCCGAGGCCGCCCAGACCCTCGAGAAGGTGTTCGCCGGCATCGTCGTGGTGCGCGGCACCGAGGCGCTGCCGCCGCGCGACCTGCTCGCGCTGCGCCTGCCCGGCCCGGCCGGCCCCGCCGCCGAGGAGCCCGCGCAGGCACCCGGGTTCGACCCGATGACCCGCGGACCGGAGATCACGGAGATCCGATGAC
>Ga0256775_1000223_pt1 | contig 13129 bp, 9 predicted proteins | sample MC6MC0926MT_FD_186036 | JGI IMG/M metagenome (GOLD analysis project Ga0256775, IMG submission 186036) | Metatranscriptome of enriched soil aggregate microbial communities from Iowa State University, Ames, United States - MC6-MC0926-MT... | ecosystem: Environmental > Terrestrial > Soil >...
CGCATGCGCGGTCGCCGGGGCCGGCAGGTCCACCACGGCGGGCACCGAGGCGCCCACGCCCGACGGTCCCCCCGCGACGAAGACGGTCAGCCCGAGCCGCGACCCGTCCGGGGCGGGCGCCACGGCGCCGACGTCCGGAGCTTCGAGCACGACCGTCTGCCGGCCGCTGGACGGCGCGATCGCGACCACGTGGTCCGCGGGCGCCGCCAGCGCGTCGGTCGCCACCACGGTCGGGGACGGCGACGCGTACACGGTCGCAGCGTCGTCGGTGATCCCGAACTCGTAGCCCCCCAGGTCGGACGTCACCCGCGCCACGGAACCGTCGGGGCGCACGCCGTAGATGTCGGACGAGGGCGACGAGCCAGGCTTCTCGACCGCCTGGCCCTCGACCGTGAAACCGCGGAACACCGCGACGAACGGCTGGTCGTCGCAGGGCGCGAGATCCGCGAACGGGGCTCCCTCCGCCACGGGCGCAGCGAGGGCTCCGGGACGCTCGGCTCCCTCGGTCGACGCGCAGCCCGACCCGACCATCGCGACCCCGAGGAAGAGCACGCCCGCGCTCGTCGCCCCCGCTCTGGACGTCACCGTCGGCCCCCGCCGTCCATGCGTTCGAGGCTAGCCCAGCGACGTCAGGTACGGCAGCGTCACGACATCGCGGTTCACGGCGCGTAGCAGATGTCGTCGATCCAGAGCTCCTGGCCGCCGATGGCGAGCTGGCCGAGACCGGACGGCTGGTCCGGCATGGTCCCCGTGAGCTCGAGCACGCCCATGTCGTTGCCGAACCCACCCGTGGGGACGCTGATCGCCACACCACCCAGGGTCGCGCCGTTGAGCTTGGCGAGGTCGGGGACGTTGGCCGTGACGCCGTTCACGGACAGGTTGACGTTGCCGCCGTACTCGCCGAACTTGATGCGCGCCGCGTGCACGACCTGGCCGAACCCGATGCTCACGGACAGGACGATGTTGTTGACGTGGATCTCGGTGCCGCTGCCGCCCGCACGTCCCCCGACCTCGGTGGTGGCCTGCCCCGACGCCGTCGTGGTTCCGCTCGACCAGGCGAACGGGTGGGCGGCGATGTCCATGAGCGGCGGCTGGAAGCTGTTCACCGGTGGTGCGCCGTTGACGACCGTCAGGCCCGGCGCGAGCGAGTCCAGCGACTCGCAGACGAGCGGCGGCGGCGGCAGAGGCACCGGGCGCGGCCAGGGGCGTGGACCGCACGGGAAGAGGGACACGCCGACCGAGCAGACGGCCAGCGCCGCGGTCACGAGGTGACGCTTCATGGGTCTCTCCTTCGCTCACGGCCCGGTCGCCCGGGTTCGGACGTCCGGTCTCGGAGGGACGGAGACGGCGACGGAGCGGCGTGATACGCAGCGGAGGGACGCAGCAGCCCGCCGGAGCGAGGACTGCTGCGTCCCTGTGGTGCGCCCGTCAGCGCGTGACGGTGAAGGACGTCGTCATCGTGGCGGCGGACGAGTCCCCGCCGTACACCTCGATCGTGCCCGGCTCCACGACGAACCTGCCGCGGTTGTCGTAGAAGCCGAAGTCGTCCTTGTCGAGGGTGAACGTCACCGTCGTCGACGCCCCGGCGTCCAGCGTCACGCGCTCGAACCCGCGCAGCCGGCGCACCGGCTGCGAGAGGCTCGCGACCGGGTCGTGGACGTACAGCTGCACGACGTCGTCACCGGCCCGGTCGCCCGTGTTCGTCACCACCATCGAGGCCGTGACGCTGCCGTGACGGCCGACGGTCGACCGGTTCAGGCTCAGGCCGGACACGTCGAACGACGTGTAGCTGAGGCCGTAGCCGAACGCGTAGACCGGGTCGCAGGTGGGCAGGTCGCGGTACCGCGCGTTCCACTTGAACGTCGGGTCGCACGGGCGTCCTGACGGCTCGTGGTTGTAGTAGTACGGCACCGTACCGACGCCACGCGGGAACGAGACCGGGAGCTTTCCGCCCGGGTTGACCTTGCCGTACAGCACGTCGGCGACCGCGTTGCCGCCCTCGGTGCCCGGGAACCAGGCCTCGAGGATCGCGGCCGGCTTGTCCACCACCGCCGTCAGGTCGAGCGGGTGGCCGTTGAACAGCACCACCACCACGGGCTTGCCGGTGGCGACGACCGCGTCCAGCAGGTCCTCCTGGTGGCCCGGGAGGTCGAGCTGGCTGCGGCTGTTCGACTCACCGCTCATGAAGGCGTTCTCGCCGAGGGCGAGCACGACCTGGTCGGCGCTGTTCGCGGCCGCGACGGCGTCGGCGATCGTGGTCCCGTCGACACCCGGGCCCGCGCACACCTCGTCGTCCGGGGTAAGGGGCGGGACGGCGTTGTTCGGCGGGTCGAAGTTGTGCGCGAGGTTGCACGCCGCGGTGTACGTGACGGGCGCCGAGCTGGCCGCCGTCAGACCGTCGAGCAGGCTGACGAACGTCGGGGCCAGCTCGTCGGTGCCGCGTCCCGACCACGGGCCGAGCATCTCGTCGACCGTCTGGCCGAACGGCCCGATCAGCGCAGTCGACCGGCTGGGGTCGAGCGGCAGGGCCCCGCCGTCGTTCTTGAGCAGCACCATCGACCGCCCCGCGGCCCACCTGCTCTTCGCCAGGTCGGCCGGCTGCCCGTAGCTCGAGGGGTCGCTCGACGTGGCGACGTCGACGTACGGGTGGTCGAACAGGCCGGCGCGGAACTTGACCCGCAGGATCCGGCGCACGGCGTCGTCGAGACGCGACATGGTGATCCGGCCGTCGGCGAGCAGCTGCCGGCCGTAGTCGCGGAGGTTGGTGCTGACCATCTCCGAATCGGTCCCGGCCATCAGAGCGGCCGCGCCGGCGTCAGGGCCGTCGGCGGCGATGCCGTGACCGCACGGGCCGTCGTCCGGCTTCACCGGCGGGCAGGCACGCAGCTCGGCGACCGCGGTGTAGTCGCTCTCGACGAAGCCGTCGAAGCCCCACTCCTTCTTGAGGATCTCGGTCTCGGTGTACTCGTTGGCGCACCCCGGGACGCCGTTGATCGCGTTGAACGAGCACATGACCGTGTCGGCACCGGCATCGACGGCCGCCTTGAACGGCGGCAGATACAGGTTGCGCAGCCGGGACTCGGACAGGTCGGTGGTGTTGTAGTCGCGCCCACCCTCGGGCTGGCCGTACGCCACGTAGTGCTTGACGCTGGCGACGACCTTGTCGGGAGCGCTGTAGTCGGTGCCCTGCGTGCCCTGGACACGCGCGGCCGCCATCACCGAGCCCAGGTACGGGTCCTCGCCCGCGCCCTCGACGATGCGACCCCAGCGCGGCTCGTGGGAGACGTCGACCATCGGGCTGTAGATCTGCTTGAGCCCCTCGACGGCCGACTCCTTCGCGCCGACCGTGGCGTCGGCCTGCGCGACCGCAGGGTCGAACGAGCTCGCCGCACCGAGCGGCACGGGGAAGATCGTGCGGTAGCCGTGGATGGTGTCGTACGCGAACAGGATCGGGATGTGCAGCCGCGACTGCTCGACCGCGACGTGCTGGAAGTGGTTGATCGCCACCGGGTCGACCAGGCTGAACACCGAGCCCACGCCCGCCTGGGCGTCGGCGTCGGTGATCTGGCCGTCGGACAGGAGCTGCACCTGCTGGAGCTTCTCCTGCGTCGTCATCCGGGCGAGCAGGCGGTCGACCTTCCGCTCGATCGACCTGCTGTCGTGGTGCCGCCCGGGTCCTGACCCCGGATCGTCGCCGGGCCTGCCGGCCGCGAGAGCGTCTCCCCCTCCCATCAGTGCGAGTGCGAGCGCCGCGCCGATCGCGGCAGTCCTTCGTCCGAGCCTGGCCATGGGAACACCTCCGGGAACGCCGCACACTCCACGGGTCCGGGCTCCCCCACGGCGGTGCCGACACCCGTGTCGAGCGCGCGGCGGGGACGTCCGGTCGGCCGACCTGGCGCCGGACGAGACGCGTGCGCGAGACGAGGAGCGCCGAGCGGGCCCTGCGCACGACGGCGTCAGGCCGACGCGGAGGCGGCGGGTGAGGCAGGCGCGAGCGTGGTCACCAGCGCGTCGCAGAACGCCATCCTGCGATGGCTGACCTGGCAGGCTGGAGAACGACCGCCAGATCAACCGACAGCATCCACCCGCGCGGCGAGGGCCGCATCAGCGAGGCAGTCAGGCCACGTAGGCGAGCAGCACCGGCTCGTCGACGCCGGACCACGTGCCCGTGAGCGTCGACTCGAGGTCGGCGGCGGACACGTCGCCACCGAGGCGGCGAAGGACGACGAGACGCACGTCACCGCAGGTCATGACGGTCGCAGCGCCGTCCGACGCGACGTCGGGACCGTCGAGCGGCGGCACGACGTGCCCGCGGCTGCCGGTCACCCGCACGCTCGGGTCGCGCGGGCCGTCGGCTCCCTCGACGAGCTCGTCCGCCTGCGCCACACCCGCCAGCAGGACGGACGCGAGCACCTGCGCGTAGACCGGGTCGCCCGTCGCGTCGTAGATCCAGCGTCGACCCAGCACCGAGTGCTCCATGGTGCAGACGAGGAACGCGTCCGCCCCGGCCAGCGGCGCGCCGCGGTACGTGAGCGGGACCTGCAGGAGCCGCCCGTCGGGAGTCGCCAGCACGTGCGTCTCGATGCCGACCTCGCCGTCCGGGTCGTCGAACCGGTACGCACCGACCAGCTCGACCTCCGGCTCCCCCCACGGCTGAGCAGGTACCCAGTCGCCGAGGAGCTCCGCCTTCGTCGGGCTGATGGTGGCGCGGTGGATCAGGGCCATCGGCCGACCCTAGCGCGTGCTGCGCCGGGTCCGGGTCGCACGACCTTGCTCGGCGGATCTGGGACGGATCTGGGAGCGCGGGGTCCAGGATGAGGGCGTGGAGCCGCTCCTGGACGAACCCGTGCGCGCGTCGCTGCTGCTCGTCGAGGACGACCGCGAGCTCGGCCCGCTGCTGGTCGAGGTGCTGGGCGACGTCTACGACGTGACGCTCGCCCGCGACGGCCAGGCGGGTCTGCACCGGGCGCTGACGCACGAGCCGGACGTGCTCGTCGTCGACCGCGGTCTGCCGGGGATCGAGGGGCTGGACCTGGTCGCGCGGCTGAGACGCTCCGGCGTGCGCGCCCCGGTCCTGGTGCTGACCGCGCGGGGCACCGTGCAGGATCGCGTCGACGGGCTCGACGCGGGCGCCGAGGACTACCTGGTCAAGCCGTTCGACGTCGCGGAGCTGCTCGCCCGGCTCCGCGCCCTGCTGCGCCGGCACGCCGACACCTCCGACGTGCTCGACGTCACGGGTGCGTCGTTCGACGTGCGCAACCGCCACGTCACCCGTGACCACGACGTGGTCGACCTCACCGCGCGGGAGGCCGACCTGCTGGAGGTGCTGGCCCGGCACCCGCGCCGCGTGTTCACCCGCGAGGAGCTCATCGACCTGGTGTTCGGGGGCGACGTGGAGCCCAACACCGTGGACAGCTACGTGCACTACCTGCGCGACAAGCTCGGCCGCACCACGATCCAGACGGTGCACGGTCTCGGCTACCGGCTCGGGCCGGCATGACCGGCGCGGACCGCGAGGTCGTGCGGCGTGCCGAGCGGCGCGTCGCCGTGTCGGTGGGGTGCGTGGTGCTGATGGTCGTCGGCGTCGTCGCCGTGCTGGCCTGGTTCGCGGGGCGGGCTGAGGGACGCGAGCACGCCCGCGCCGAGGCGGGCGCCGAGCAGTCGTCCGACCGGTCCGTCGCCACCGGGCTCGCCGGCGTGCTGGTGCTGGGCGCGCTGAGTGCGGGAGCGGTCGGGCTCGTGGCCGCGCGCCGGGCCGTCCGACCCGTGCAGGACGCCCTGGCGGCCCAGCGCAGGTTCGTCGCCGACGCCTCGCACGAGCTGCGCACGCCGCTCGCGGTGGTGCACACCCGCGCCGAGCTGCTGCTCGCGCGCACCCCGCCGGACGACCCCCGCCGCACCGTCACCGCACAGCTCGTCGAGGACACGCGCGTGCTCGGCGAGGTCGTCACGGACCTGCTGGTCTCCGCGCAGATGGAAGGCACGTCGGGCGAGCTCGTCCTGCGGGAGCCCGTCGAGGTCACCGCGCTGCTGCGCGCCGTCGCGGCGTCCTTCGCCGCGATCGACGACGACCGCCGCCTCGTCGTGGTCGGCGAGCCCCAGGTCGTCCGGGCCGCGCCCGCCGCCCTGCGCCGCGCGGTCGCCTGCCTGGTCGACAACGCGATCGCACACAGCCCTGCGGGAGGTCGGGTCGAGCTCGCCGTGGCGGCCGACGACGCACGTGGGCGGGTCTTGATCTCCGTGTCCGACGAGGGTGAGGGGTTCCCGCGGGCTCCGGAGGAACGGCGACGCCTCACCGAACGGTTCGAGCGCGGCCCCCGGTCGGCATCCGGGCTCGCCGGCGGCGCGCGACCTCGCTTCGGCCTGGGGCTCGCCCTGGTGCGGGAGGTCGCCGAGCGCCACGGGGGGCGTCTCGTGCTCGGCGACCGCGACGGGGGCGGCGCGGTCGCCACCCTGGAGCTGCCGAGCGGCTGACCGCGGACGAGTCCTCGCCCTCGCGGCGGAGCCGCGCCGGGCGGGACGTGCAGGTCGGGACCTTGGGCTCTGGACCGTCACGCGATGCCGGCCGGAGGCTGGAGGTGCAGGGACGGCACCTTCCGCCCGGCGGCGCTGTCCTCGCCCACAGGGAAGGAGCAGTGCCATGACCAGCACCTGGCGAGCCAGCATCTACCTGTTCGACACCGGCGACCTGCGCGACGACGGGACGGTCACCAAGGCGCACGCGGTGCTCACCACGTCGAGCGGGACGACGCTCAACGGCTACGGACGCGCCCGGCGGGCGCCGCACGACATGGACGTCCCCGAGATCGGTGAGGAGCTCGCGGCGGCCCGTGCGCTCCGGGACCTGGTCGACCGGCTGATGCGCGCTACCTCCGACGACATCTCGGAGATCGAGCACGCGGACGTGCAGATCCTGCGGTGAGGGCGGTGACGCGGCGCGTCGTCGTCGGGGCCGGGACGGCCGGCAGCACGCTGGTCGACGGGCGCCGTCGGCGGCTCGATGCGGACCCGTCCGAGCCGGGCTTCGTCGCGCCGTGCTGCCCGGCTCGCGCCGGCGAGCCGGCGGGCGCGAGAGGGTCGCGCCCGCCGGCAGGTCGGGTCAGCCGGTCAGGAGGCCGTGCAGGTGACGCCCGGCCAGGTCCAGTTGCCGCCGTGCATGACGGTGAACCCGAACGAGACGGTCTGCCCCGCGGAGAGCGCACCGTTCCCGTTCGGCTTCATGACCATCACGTTGGACGAGGGCCAGGTCGGCGAACCGTTCCACGTCGCGATGATCCGCTGCGGGTAGTTCACCGTGACGTAGGACGTCCAGCTGCTGATGTTCGTGTTCGCCCGGATCGTCACGGTGCCGTTGAACCGGTCGCTCCACTTCTCGCCCTCGGAGTACGTGGCGGTGCAGCTGGGGTTGCCGGAAGGCGGCGTCGTCGTCGTGGGGGTCGGGGTCGGGGTCGCCGTGCCCGTCGGGTTCGGGGAGGTCGACGTGGGGTCCGGCGTGGAGGTCGTCCCACCCGCGTTCAGCGCGTTGAGCACGCTGGTGTAGGCGGCCTTCTTGTTGCCGGAGCTGTCGAACAGCAGCGGCGTGCCCGAGGCGCGCCACGAGTCGGAGTCACGCACGCCCCAGACGGTGATGCCGGTGCAGCGCGCGACGGAGAGGCAGGCCTGGACGACGCCCTGGAACTGCTGGGCCTGGTTGGAACCGGAGCCCTCGATGTCGAGCTCGGTGATCTGGACGTCGACGCCCAGGTTCGCGAAGTTGCGCAGCGTCGTGTCGTAGTTCGACGGGACCGGGCTCTGCGAGTTGAAGTGGGCCTGGAAGCCGACGCAGTCAATCGGCACGCCGCGCGACTTGAAGTCCTTGACCATGTTGTAGACGGCCTGGGTCTTGGCGTCCGTCCACTTGTCGGTGTTGTAGTCGTTGTAGCAGAGCTTCGCGTTCGGGTCGGCGGCGCGCGCAGCCTTGAACGCAGCCTCGATCCAGTCGTTGCCGGTGCGCTGCAGGTTGGAGTCGCGCCGAGCGCCCGAGCTGCCGTCGGCGAACGCCTCGTTCACCACGTCCCAGGCGTAGATCTTGCCCTTGTAGTGGGTGGCGACCTGGGTGACGTGGTTGAGCATCGCGCTGCGCAGCGCGGAGCCGGACATGTTCTGCATCCAGCCGGGCTGCTGGGAGTACCAGGCCAGCGCGTGCCCACGGACCTTCTTGCCGTTGCTCGTCGCCCAGTTGAGGATCTGGTCGCCGCTGGAGAAGTTGAACTGGTTCTGGTTCGGCTCGGTCGCGTCGGCCTTCATCTCGTTCTCGGCCGTGATCATGTTGAACTCGCGGTTCGCGATGCCGGAGTACGTGCCGTCGTTCAGCCTGCTGCCCGCGATGGCGGTGCCGAAGTACCGGCCGGAGCCTGCTGCGGCGGCCTGCAGGGTGCTGCCGGCCGCCTGGGCCGGGACGGCCAGGGCGACGGCAAGGGTGGCAGCGACGAGGCTGCCGGCGCCGAGGAGACGGGCGCGGTTTCGCTGGCGTGGGGTCGTCATCGATCCCTCCTTGGGGTGTGTGCAACCGGCGCGGATGCCGGGCACGTCACCTTTCGCCACGCCGTCGGAGCAGGTCAACCGTTCAGCGGCGTTTGATATTTTCGAAACCTTGGACGAAACGATTATTCACTCCAAAGTGGCTAGTTCATCGGTGGAGACAGCCTCTCGGGGTCAGGGAATCAGCGTCGGTCGTCGCTGCGCACACCGCACCCAGACGGGTGATGGCCGGAAGTTTCGGCGCCTGGCCCGAACAGTGTCGGAGCGTGGCTATGGCGTGACGACGACCCGGAACACCCGGACGCGCACCCAGCGACCGTCGGGCGCGGGGTCGAGCGCTCCTACGCGGACGTCCCGTGGGCGTCATGCCCACGTCGACGGCGTCACCGAGGTGTGCGTCGACGGTGAGGACGCGGGTCCCCGGGCAGGCTCAGGGACCGTCCACTCCCCCGACGGCGCGTCGGACGAACGCCGCCATCCGCTCCCACGCGGCGGCGGCATGCTCGTCCGGGCCGCCGTGCGTGAAGCCGTGGCCGCACCCAGGGAACACGGCATGCTCGGTCGGCACCCCGGCCGCGGACAGCCGCGCCGCGTACCGGTCCCCCTCGGCGCACAGGAGGTCCCGCTCGGCGGTGAGCACCAACGTCGGGGGCAGACCCGCGAGGTCCGACGCGAGCACGGGCGACGCCAGCTCGTCCGTCCCGTTCGCCGGGTCGGGCAGGTACCAGGAGTTGAACCGTGCACCGGCCGCAGCCAGAGCCTGCGCGCCGGGGTCGTCGCGCACCGCGCCGACGAGCTTGTCCGCCGGAGGCGTCGACAGGTCGAGCGGTGCGTAGTCGACGACGACACCGCGCAGCAGCGGGCGCCCGTGCCGGCGGGCCAGGAGCGCGCATGCGGCGGCCAGGTTGCCGCCCGCGCTGTGCCCGCCGACGGCCAGGCGCGACCCGTCGACGCCGAGCACGCGCCCGTGCTCGGCGATCCACTCGAGCAGGTCGTAGATCTGGTGCACCGCTGCCGGGTACGGGTGCTCGGGGGCGAGCAGGTAGTCGACGTTGACCACCGCGCAGCCCGACGCGTCCGCCAGGAGCCGGCAGTAGGGGTCGTCGTCCTGCGCGGAGCCGAGCACGAACCCACCGCCGTGCAGGTTCACGAAGACCCCCGGGACGTCCGACCCCGCCGGTCGGTAGAGATGGAGCCACCGCACCGGCGCGGCCGCTCCTGCGTCGACGACCTCGGACGTGCCGCTCGGAAGCGTCGGCAGGGCGCGCGGCTGCGTCGCGGCGTACCGGGCGGCGCCGGCGCGGAACGCCGTGGCCTCCGCGTGCTCGTCGATCACGCGCGCTCCTTCCACCGGGGTCAGCGGCGCCGCGTCGGGGTGCTCTCGCGCTCGATGAGCCGCAGGTCCGCGACGTGCAGGACGGGCGGGCGCGGCGACCCGACCGCGCTCGTCCGCTCGTCCAGCCGGCGGCGCAGCAGGTCGACCGCGACCTCGGCGATCTCGCGGCGACCCGGGTCGATCGTCGTCAGCGCCGGCACCGAGTACCGGGCGTCCTCGATGTCGTCGAACCCGACGACCGCGACGTCGCGCGGGATGGACAGCCCACGGACCTGGAGCTCGAACATCGCGCCGATCGCGAGCGCGTCGTTGAGCGCGACGACACCGTCGACCGGCACGCCCGAGTCGAGGATCGCCGCCATCGCCCGTGCCCCGTTCGCGCGGTGCCACCCGTCGTCCGCCCAGCCCAGCAGCCGCTCGTCCACCGCCAGGCCGCGGGCCTCCAACGCCTCGCGGTACCCCCGGAAGCGCAAGGTGGCCGAGCCGGCGGTCGGCGCGTGCAGCATGCCGATCAGGGCGATCCGGCGCCGTCCCACGTCGAGCAGCAGGTCGGTCGCCTCACGCGCCCCCTCGACGTTGTGCATCGTGACGTGGTCGACCTGCGAGGAGAAGATCTGCTCGCCGAGCAGGACGAGCGGGTACCCGAGGTCCTCGAGGAGGTGCGCGTCGCCCTGGTCGAGGGCGGCAGGACTGAACACCAGGCCGTCGACCAGCCGCCGTCGCGGCTCTCGCAGCGCCTCGAGCTCGCCGTCGCGCGTGAAGCCCGTCGGCTCGATGAGGACCTGCAGATCGTGCCGGCGCGCCGCGGCGAGCACCTCGTCGGCCAGCTCGCCGAAGTACGGCTGCCCCAGCTCAGGGACCGCCAGCCCGATGACCCCGCTCCTCCCGGACCTCAGGATCCGCGCGGTCACGTTGAGCTCGTAGCCCAGCTCGTCGATCGCCATGAGGACGCGTTCGCGCGTCTCGTCCTTGATGTAGGGGTAGCCGCTGAGGACGTTCGACACCGTCTTCGCGGAGACGCCCGCGCGGCGCGCGACGTCGGCCATCGTGGCCACGGCATCCCCTCCGGGTCGTCGAGCTGGCCGCGCCGGCGCAGCGCCCCTGGGCACGTTCGCAGGTGGGCAGCCGCAATCTACCGGACGGGGACCCCAGCGGACCGTGCGTCCGCGACGGCTCCGGCACGTCCCCGGAGGCGGCACATCGAGCTCGCCACCCCGATGACGGAGCGGGACACCACCGGGCCGCGCCCAGCACCGGTGGTGTCCCCGCGGTCGTGACGTGCCGGTCGGGCACCGACCGCGCCCCGGGCGGACGGACGCCCGGGCACAGTCCTCTCGTCTGCGCCCGGGCGTCCGTCGTCAGTCCACCCGCGACGTCAGCAGGTCGAACCTGTCTGCGTCAGCAGGCCGAGCCGCCACGGCAGGGAGTTGTAGTCGCCCGACGCGCCCGGGTCCATGCCCTGGTACAGGTACCGCAGGTTGCACGGGCTGATCTCCATGGTCTGGTCGGTCCCCGAGCGGACCATCTCGCCGTGGCTGATGTCCTTCGTCCAGGCACCCGCCGGGAACGTCACGTTGCTCGCCCGGGCGAACGGCGTCGACTCGGAGGCCGCCAGCGGCGTCCACGAGCCGGCGATCGAGGACGACGTCCACGACCGGAAGTAGCGCTTGCCGTCCGAGCCGATGGCCTCGACGAGCATGAGCCAGCTGTCCTGACCGGCCACCTTGTAGACGTTCGACGCCTCGAACAGCGCGTACTTGTTCGAGTCCTGCATCGCGATCACCGTGTTGGTGAACCCGTTCGGGAAGCTCGAGAGCGACGTCTCGGACCGGTACAGGTGGCCGTTGTCGTCGGACGAGAACAGGTAGCACTTGGAGGTGTCGCACACCGTCCAGAAGTCCACCCAGTACCCGTCGCCGATGTTGTTCGTGATGATCTGCGGCTGCGACGAGTAGAAGTTCTTCGGCGCCGACCACGACGACGGGTCCGAGATGGTCGACGTCGTCGAGTACGAGCCACCGGCGCCCGTCTGGTAGACGAGGTACCAGAGGTTCTGCGGTGCGAACCAGAACACCTGCGGCGCGGCCCGGTAGCCCGTGCCGATCGCCGACCGGTCGAGGTAGTACGGCGTCGCGGCGGCTGCCTGCGACCAGTCGGAGAAGCTCGTGTACTGGAGGTTGTAGCCGGCCGACGAGGCGGTCGACGCGAACACGTGCCACTTGCCCTCGGCGTACACCACGGACGGGTCCTTGACCCCGGCGACCGAGTGCGAGCCGTCCGGCTTGGGGCTCACGAGGATGCCGCTCGACGACCAGCTGAACGACGACGGGAGGGTGCCGGTCGGGGTGCTGGTGGTCGGGGTGGGCGTCGGCGTCGGCGTCGTCGGGGTGGGCGTGGGCGTCGGTGTGGGGTTCACCGCGCCGTTGCACGGCGTGCCGTTGAGCGTGAAGCTCGTCGGCGCCGGGTTGCTGCCGCTGTACGCCCCGTTGAACCCGAACTCGACCGTGCCGCCGGTCGGGATCGTGCGGTTGTAGTCGACGTTCCTCGCCGTGACCTGCGCGCCGCTCTGCGTCGCGGCCGTGCTCCACGCCTGGGTGATCGTCTGGTTGCCTGGGAACGACCAGCTCAGCGTCCACCCGTTGATGGGTGAGCCGAGGTTCGTGAGCTTGACGTTGGCCGTGAACCCGTTCTGCCACTGGGCCGGCGCAGCGTAGACGACCGTGCACCCCGAGCCGGGCTGCGGTGTCGTCGTGGGGGTGGGCGTCGGGGTCGGAGTCGTCGGAGTGGGGGTGGGGGTCGTCGGCGTCGGGGTGGGCGTGGTCGGCGTCGGGGTCGGCGACGGGGTGACGCTGTTCAGCGCGTTGAGCACGCTCGTGTACGCGGCCTTCTTGTTGCCCGAGCCGTCGAACAGCAGCGGAGTCCCGGACGACCGCCACGAGTCGGAGTCACGCACGCCCCACACCGTGATGCCCGCGCACCGCGACACCGCGAGGCACGCGTTGACGACGTTCGCGTAGTTCTGCGCCTGCGCGCTGCCCGAGCCCTCGATGTCGAGCTCGGTGATCTGCACGTCGACCCCGAGGTCGGCGAAGTTCTGCAGCGTCGTGCGGTAGTTGGACGGCACCGGGCTCTGGGGGTTGAAGTGCGACTGGAAGCCGACGCAGTCGATCGGCACGCCGCGCGACTTGAAGTCCTTGACCATGTTGTAGACGCCCTGCGTCTTGGCGTCGTTCCAGTTGTCGGTGTTGTAGTCGTTGTAGCAGAGCTTGGCGC
>Ga0256775_1000226_pt1 | contig 13071 bp, 14 predicted proteins | sample MC6MC0926MT_FD_186036 | JGI IMG/M metagenome (GOLD analysis project Ga0256775, IMG submission 186036) | Metatranscriptome of enriched soil aggregate microbial communities from Iowa State University, Ames, United States - MC6-MC0926-MT... | ecosystem: Environmental > Terrestrial > Soil >...
GCTGAACTGGAGCACGACCGGCACCCCCGCGTGCGACGCGAGGGCACCGAGGCCTGAGCCCACGACGGCGCCGATGGAGAAGCCGGCGTGGAACTGCGGGATCACGGTGCGGCCCATGGCGCGCTCGATGCGCGACGACTCGACGTTGAGCGGCACGTTGCCGAGCGCGATCGCGACGCCGTTGAGGAAGATGCCGAGGGCCAGCACGGCGACCGACCCCACGGCCGGTCCGGCGCCCATGAGCACGTACCCGGCGGCCAGCACGAACGTCGCCGCGAGCATGCCGGTGCGGCTCCCCCACCGCTGCACGATCATCCCGGAGAACGTCACGGTGACGAGCGCGCCGAGGGAGCCGATCAGCAGGATCCCGCCGAGCTCGGCGGTGGACAGGTCGAGGGCGTCGCGCACCGTCGGGATGCGGGCGAGCCAGCTCGAGAACGTGATCCCGGTGAGCGTGAACAGACCCATGAGGAGCCAGCGGGCGCGGGTGACGGCGTGGGAGTGCCCGTCGAGGGCGGGGTGGGACAACGCAAGCTCCGGTCGGACGTGACGTGACATGTGGGTCGAATCGATTCGAGCACGTGGCGGGCGTGAAGGTCGAATCGTTTTGATGGGGGACCCCATAGTGCGGGTACGCTGGCCGTCGCGTCAACACGCGCAACCTCGCCGTGCACCGGCAGTGCGACGGCGTCCGGCGCACCACAGCGACGCAGCACGCCGCACCCGGCCCACGGTCGCCCCGAGCGACCGGACCACGCCGGGAGCGCCGACCCGGAGGTGCACCCTGTCGACCCAGCGCCCGACCCTCGCGGACGTCGCCGCCGCCGCGAAGGTCTCCGTCTCGACCGCCTCCCTGGCCTTCTCCGGTGCCGGCCCGATCGCCGCCGCCACCCGGCAGCGCGTCCTCGACGCGGCGACCGAGCTCGACTACTCCGGCCCCAACCCGCTCGGACGCCAGCTCCGCCAGGGCCGCTCCGGGATCGTCGGCGTCGTCGTCGGCGACGCCCTGCGCCGCTCGTTCCGCGACCCGGTGTCCGTGCAGGTGCTCGACGGCCTCGTCGGCACCATCGGACCGCTCGGCCTCGGCGTGCTGCTCATCCCCGGCGCGGGCGAGCTCACCGCCGCCCCCGTCGACCCGCTCGTCGAGTCCGCCGCGATGGACGTCGCGGTGCTCCTGTGGGGCGGCACCACCGACGACCCCGTGCTGGCGTCGCTGCGCCGCCGGGGCGTCCCGACCGTGCTCGTCGAGGGCAAGCTGTTCGAGGACATGGCGACCGTCGGGATCGACGACCGCGGCGGCGTCGCCGAGGCGACCCGCCACCTGCTCGACCTCGGCCACACCCGGATCGCCACCGTGACGCTGCCCTTCAACCGCGAACGTCGCGAGGGTCTTGTCGACGCGGAGCGCATGACCGCGCTCGACTGGGAGATCACCATCCGACGCCTCGCCGGCCTCACCGACGCCGGCGTCACGCCCGTCGCCGTCTACGAGACGCCCGCCTCGCTCGTCGAGCACGGCGCCGACGCCGGGCGCGCGCTGCTGTCCTCCCCCGACCGGCCGACCGCGATCGTGTGCCAGTCCGACCTGCTCGCCGGCGGTGTCGTGCTCGCGGCACGCGAGCTGGGCCTCCGCGTGCCCGAGGACGTGTCCGTGCTCGGGTTCGACGGGCTCGACCTGCCGTGGCTCGCGCCGGACGTGCTCACGACGGTCGCGCAGCCCCTCGCGGAGAAGGGTGCGGCCGTCGCGCACGCCGTCGAGGACCTGCTCAACGGGGAGATCCCGCCCTACCGGGAGCTGCCGGTGAGCCTGCGCATCGGGACGACGACGGGACCGGTGCCGGCCTAGGCGGGACTGCTCGGCGAAGCGACTCGCTCGGGCTCGCGCGTGAGTGAGGTCGGTCTCTGCGGGCCCTGCGCGGGGCCAGACGTGCGGCGGGCTCAGCCCAGCCGGACGACCGCCTGCGCCTTGCCCAGCACGCGGACGCCGTCGAGCGTCACCGTGAGGTCGACGCGCGCCGTGCCGGCGTCGGCGTCGAGAGCACCGATCGCCGCGACCACCTCGACGGTGGCGCTGCCCGGGTCGGGCACGGGCACCGGACGCGTGAACCGGACCTGGTAGTCGACGACGGCACCCGGGTCTCCGGCCCAGTCGACGACCACGGAGACGGCCGCCCCCATGGTCCACATGCCGTGGGCGATGACGTCGGGCAGCCCGACGGACCGCGCGACGCGGTCGTTCCAGTGGATCGGGTTGAAGTCGCCGCTCGCCCCGGCGTACCGCACGAGCCGTGCGCGGTCGACCGTGACCTCGCGGCGCCCGACCTCCTGGCCGACCTGGAGGTCGGCCAGCTGCGGGCGGTCGCCCATCAGGACTCCTCGGGGCGGACGGCCAGGGTCGAGACGACGGTCGCGACGGCCTCGCCGTCCTCGGCCGCGATCTCGGCGCGGGTCGTGATCATCGCCAGGCCCGCACGCTCGACGATCGAGTCGACGTGGAGCACCGTGACGAGCCGGTCGCCCGCGTGGATGGGGCGGTGGTGCGTGAACCGCTCGTCGGCGTGGACGACGCGGCTGAAGTCGATGCCCGCGGCGGGGTCCTCGAACAGCTGAGCCTCCGCACGCTGCGCGACGACGACGGCGAACGTCGGCGGCGCGACCACGTCGGGGTGGCCGAGCGCACGAGCCGCCTCGGGGTCGAGGTGCGCGGGGTGCGTCGCGCCGACGGCGCTCGCGAACTCCCGGAGCTTCTCCCGACCTACGTCGTAGGCGGCGTTCGGCGGGTACTCACGACCCGCGTAGCTCGTGTCGACGGGCATCGCCGCTGACTCGTGACCGAGGTCAGCGGGTCTCGCGGTGCACCGTGTGACGGCCGTCGCGCGGGCAGAACTTCTTCATCTCGAGACGGTCGGGGTCGTTCCGACGGTTCTTCTTCGTGATGTAGTTCCGCTCCTTGCACTCCGTGCACGCGAGCGTGATCTTCGGGCGGACGTCCGCGCTCTTGCTGGCCATGGTCTTGCCACCTCTCGCGCCGCTGCGGCGCTTGCGATCTTGTTGCAGCGCGCCGGCCGACGCACCGTGTTCACCTGGCGGTAGCGGGAGCGGGACTCGAACCCGCGACACCACGATTATGAGCCGTGTGCTCTAACCACCTGAGCTACCCCGCCACTGTCGATGTGCCGGCCCCGTCCCCCGAGGGGAACGGGAACCGCGTCACACCACAGAGCCCCGAAAGGGAATCGAACCCTTGACCTTCTCCTTACCATGGAGACGCTCTGCCGACTGAGCTATCGGGGCAGCGCGAGCAAGGTTACACGGGCCCTGGGGTCGCTGCGAAATCGAGCCCGCCGGACCGGCCCGACGCCGATGATCCTCGCCCGACATCCGCATGATCCCGGGCCGCGCCGGTGTCGCCCTCCCGCGTGAGGGCCCCGTGAGAGCGCCTTGCCTAATCGTTTCGTCTCGTCGCTCACCCGATGTCCGACATGTCACGATCCCGCCCATGCGCTCGCACAGACGCAGCACCGCTGCTGCCCTCCTGCTCTCCGCCTCGCTCGTCCTGGCGACCGCCGCGTGCACCGGCGGCGATGACGACGACGCCGCACCGTCGACCGACTCGACCGCCGCCGGCACCACCGTGGAGTGGCCGCAGGCCATCGACCCCGCGGCCGCCACGGACGCGTTCTGGGTCGTGTGGACCGACGTCGTCGAGAACGGCGACGGGGCCACCGCGAAGGTCCAGCCCACGATCGAGAAGCTCGGCGAGGTCGGCTACGACACGCTGCCGTGGGACCCGTCCTGCCAGAGCGGCGCCGAGGAGCAGCTCTCGGGCCTCACCGGCTACGCCGACCCGCTCGGTGTCGGGGTCGCGTTCGCCTCCGCCGAGGACGCCGGGAAGTTCGACACCCTCTACGAGGGCAGCACCATCTCGGTGACGCAGGGCACGTACACCTGCGCGGCCGCGTCCTGACGCCTGCCCCCTGACCGCTCGCCCACCGACGGCGGGACGCCCCACGACGGGCGTCCCGCCGTCGGTGTCCGCGCGGCTCACCCGCGAGCAACCGCTCTGCGAGACGTCGGGCGAAAACCTGGATCGGCCTGGTCGGCATCACTACGGTGCCGCGCACCCAGCGCCGACACAGGAGGCACCCATGAGCGCCGAGCACCTCTGGTACATCCCGAACCAGGTCACCGCAGGCCACCGGGGCGAGCCGGTCTCCCCCGGACACAACAGCCTCGACACGCTGACCGAGCAGGCCGTCGCCCTCGAGAACCACGGCTGGACGGGCGCGCTCCTCGGCACCGGCTGGGGACGCCCCGACACGTTCACCGTCGCCACCGCGCTGGCCGCGCGCACCACGACCTTCGAGCCGCTCGTCGCCGTCCGGCCCGGCTACTGGCGCCCCGCGAACTTCGCGTCCGCCGTCGCCACGCTCGACCACCTCAGCGGCGGGCGCGTCCGCGTCAACGTCGTCTCCGGCCAGGACGACCTCGCCGCGTACGGAGACACCGAGGGCGACCAGGCGCACCGCTACGCCCGCACGCGCGAGTTCCTGCAGCTCGTCCGCCGGCTCTGGACGCAGGAGCGCGTCGACTACCGCGGCGAGCACTTCCAGGTCACCGGGTCGACCGTCGCCCCCCGCATCGAGCCCCGTCCGGGCCGCCCGCACCCGACGCTGTACTTCGGCGGCGCGTCCGAGGCCGCCGAGCGGGTCGCCGCCACCGAGGCGGACGTGCAGCTGTTCTGGGGCGAGCCGCTCGCAGGCGTGCAGGAGCGCATCGAGCGGCTCCGGTCGCTCGGCGAGGAGCTCGGACGCGAGCACGCGCCGCTGCAGTTCGGGCTGCGCGTCACGACCCTGGTGCGGGACACCACCGAACAGGCCTGGGCCGACGCCGAGGCGAAGGTCGCCGAGATGGCCCGCGCGCAGGGGACACCTCGGGACGACCTGCGACGCCGGACCGCGGTCGGCCAGCAGCGCCTGCTCGACCTCGCGGCGCAGGGCGAGGTGCTCGACGACAACCTGTACACGACCCCCGGCAGGTTCGGCGGCGGCGGGGCCGGCACCACCTGGCTCGTCGGCTCCGCGCAGGACGTCGCGAAGTCGCTGCGCCGCTACCAGGACCTCGGCGTGACGCACTTCGTGCTGTCCGACACCCCGTACCTGCGCGAGATCCGGCGGCAGGGCGACGAGCTGCTCCCGTTGCTGCGCGACTGAGCGGACCGGAATGCACGAGAGCCCGGACCGTGTCGGTCCGGGCTCTCGTCGTGCGGTGTGGCGGGTGAGGGATTCGAACCCCCGTAGGCGTTGCCAGCTGATTTACAGTCAGCCCCCTTTGGCCACTCGGGTAACCCGCCAGGGTCTGCGCGCCTTCACGGTCGACCCGGAGGCCGACACCGCGAGCGGCGTGCGGGTGGAAGGATAGCAAGCCGCGGGCAGTGCTCGCGAAACGGCCCGAGATGCAGCACGGTGGGGTGCGGCCCGCGAGGGCGTCACCACGCACGGACAGGACCCGGCGAGCGCCGGGCGGCAGGAGGAGAGCACATGGCGAGCGAGTCGTCGTTCGACGTCGTCAGCAAGGTCGACCGCCAGGAGGTCGACAACGCCCTGAACCAGGCGGCGAAGGAGATCGCCCAGCGCTACGACTTCAAGGGGGTCGGCGCGTCGATCAGCTGGAGCGGCGAGAAGATCCTCATGGTCGCGAACTCCTCCGAGCGCGTGCTCGCGGTGCTCGACGTGTTCCAGTCGAAGCTCATCAAGCGCGGCATCTCGCTCAAGTCCCTCGACACCGGCGAGGACGGGCCCGAGCCGAAGCCGTCGGGCAAGGAGTACCGCCTCGAGGCGCTCATCAAGGAGGGCCTCAGCAGCGAGGTCGCCAAGAAGCTCGCCAAGATCGTGCGCGACGAGGGCCCCAAGGGCGTCAAGACGCAGATCCAGGGCGACGAGCTCCGGGTGTCCGCGAAGAGCCGCGACGAGCTCCAGGCGACCATCGCGCTGCTCAAGGGGGCCGACGTCGACGCGGCCCTGCAGTTCGTCAACTACCGCTGACCGTCGCCGTGGGCGGCCTCCTGTGGGGCCGCCCACCTCGGGTCGGTCGGTCCGCCCCACGGTCGCTCAGTCCCAGTCGGCCACCCCCGGCGACGACGCGAACGCATCGCTCGCGCCCGTCGCCGCGCACCACCGCTCGACCTCGGCCCGCGGGTACCGCGAGAACCGCGCGCTGACGAGGTCAGGCGCCGGCTCGAGGTCGCCGAGCGACCGGTCGGCGGGCTGCACCCCGAAGAGCTCCAGGTGCCGCAGCCTCGGGAGGCGCGCCAGCGGACGCAGCGAGCTCACGACGGTGGTCCGCCCCGACGCGTCCCAGCCGGGCTGCGTCTGGAGCCGCACGGACGCCGGTCGCTACGCCGTCGGCACCAGCGCGGTGAGCGCGAACGGGGCCCGGTCGAACGCCTCCGGGTCGTCGTACAGCCGGGCGTGCCCGAGGGCGTCCTCCGCGAGCGCGGCCAGCACGTGGCCGGCACCGGGGGCGAACGCGACGCCGTGCACCCCGAGCCCCACGCCGACGACCACCCGACCCAGCCTGTCGAGCACGATCGGGCCGTCGTGCCGGGTGGTCACCGGGACCGGCTGGTCGGCCAGGGTGACGCCGGGGAGCCAGGCCGCGACGTACTCGTCGAGGACGGTGCGGTCGAGGTCCTCGGTGCGGCTCACCACCGTGAGCGACCCGTCCGGCTCGTGGTAGCCGCGGACGCCGTCGGCGGGATACCCGTCGTCGGGCCCCAGCGCGCCGCGCGCCGCCCCGTGCGCCGCGGCGTCGACCCGGTGGACGAACGCGGGACCCCGGTCACCGGGGAGCGACTCCGCGCTCGCCCCCTGCGACCGGTGGTCCTGCACGGGTCGGCTCGAGGGCAGCGCGACGATCTCGGCGAGCAGCGGGGCGGAGCCCGGACCCGCCGTGACGACGACGGCTGCAGCCTCGATGGTCGCGCACTCCGCGACGGCTTCCGGGTCCGCGCCCGACACGTGCACGCGGACCCCGTCGTCGAGCCGCTCGACGCGCACCGCACGCGTGCGCCGGCGGATCTCGGCGCCGTGCAGGGCGGCCTGCTCCTGGAACGTGAGGATGGTCCGCCCGGCGTCGGCGACGCCCGCGACGGGCTGGACGACGACGCGGTCGTCGAACGCGAGCCACGGCCACCGCAGCGACGCCTCGGGACCCGTGAGGTACTCGAAGGGGATGTCGGACACGAGGAGCGTCTCGACGAGAGGCCGCAGGGCCTCGACAGGCCCGTGCTCGACGCAGCCGGTGAGTGTGAGGAGCTCCGCGCCGGACTCCTGCTCGAGGATCTGCCACCACTGGTGCGCCAGGAGCGCGAGGCGCGTGCGGTCGGGGTCGGCGTGCCCGAGCCGGACGAGGTCGAAGCCCGAGTCGGCGAGCGACGTCCGCTCCTCGACGAGCACCACCCGGTGCCCGCTGCGAGCCAGCGCCCAGGCCGTCGCGGAGCCCGTCGCTCCGCCTCCGACCACCGCGACGTCGTACCGGTCCTGGGCCACGTTGCCTCCTCGCCGCGAGCGGGCACCGCGCCCCCTCGCGGCCAGCAGCCTAGGGTTTCGTCCGGTATGTGGTGGTTCGATCTCATGTCCTGAGCGTGCAGGTTCGGTGAGAGTTGCCTCATCCGAGGACGCTCACAGACCGCTCAGTAGCGGGTGATCCCGCCCTGCTGCCCCGCCTGGGCCTCGAGCCGGGCGATCCGGTCCTGCATGGGCGGGTGCGTCGAGAACATCTTCGCCAGACCCTGACCGCGGAACGGGTTCGCGATCATCAGGTGCGAGACGTTCGTGAGCTCGCGGTCCTGCGGCAACGGACGCGCCTTCGTCCCGGCCTCGAGCTTGCGCAGCGCGGACGCGAGCGCGAGCGGGTCGTTCGTCAGGCGTGCGCCGTCCTCGTCGGCGTCGTACTCCCTCGTGCGGCTGATGGCCAGCTGGATCAGGGTCGACGCGAGCGGCGCGAGGAACACGAGCAGGAGGCCGGCGATCGGGTTGCCGCCACGGTCCCGGTCACTCCCCCCGCCGAAGAACAGCGCGAACTGCGCGAGCGACGTGATGACGCCGGCGACCGCGGCGGCGAGCGACGACGTGAGGATGTCGCGGTTGTACACGTGCATGAGCTCGTGGCCCAGGACGCCCCGCAGCTCGCGCTCGTCGAGCAGCTGCAGGATGCCCTCGGTGCAGCAGACGGCGGCGTTCTGCGGGTTGCGGCCGGTCGCGAACGCGTTCGGCGCAGCCGTCGGCGACACGTACAGCCGGGGCATCGGCTGCCGGGCCGCCGTCGAGAGCTCCCGGACGATCCGGTACATCACCGGCTGCTCGAGCTCGCTCACCGGCCGGGCCCGCATCGCCTTGATGGCGATCTTGTCGGAGTTCCAGAACGAGTACGCCGTCATGAGGAGGCCGAGTGCTGTGAAGAACAGCAGGAACTTGGGCGTCCCGCCGCCCAGCAGCCAGCCGACGCCGAGCAGCACCGCCCACATGGCGCCGAACAGTGCTGCCGTCTTCAGGCCGTTGTAGTGCTGGTGACCCACCTGATGCTCCTTCTGGACGTCCGTGCACACGGTGGAACGCGCGCCGGACGTCGCAGGTTCCCGACGTCAGGCCGTCGGGATCCCCCGCCCGAGCGCCACGTGCACCATGTGCTCGCGCGGGACCACCTTGACGCGCTCGCGACCGTGCGGCTCGCCGAGCTCCTTCTCGTACGCGTCGAGCAGCTCCCAGCCGGACCACTGCACGACGTCGACGCCGCGGCCCGCGAGGAAGTCGGTGACCGCCGACGGGTCGCGGTCGGTGGCCGTGTAGAACGCCTCACCGGCCTCCGCGACGTCCTCGCCGAGGTGGCGGATCGTCTCGGACGCGTCCGACTTGGTGTGGCCGATGAGGCCGACCGGGCCGCGCTTGATCCAGCCCGTCGCGTACACGCCCGGGATGTGGTCGCCGTCGACGTCCACGACGCGGCCCTCGCGGTTCGGGATCACGCCGGCGACGTCGTCGAACGGGATGTCGACGAGCGGCGAGCCGAAGTAGCCGACCGCGCGGTAGACGGCCGTGACGGGCCAGTCGTGCGTCTGCCCGGTGCCGGTGACGTTGCCGTCGCCGTTGAGCGCCGTGCGCTCCGTGCGCAGCCCGACGACCTTGCCGTCCTCGCCGAGCAGCTCGACGGGCTTGTGCAGGAAGTGCAGGTGGATGCGGCGGCTGGCCGTGAGGTCCTCGGGCTCCTTGAGCGTCCAGTCCGTGAGGGTCTTGACGACCTGCTTGGTCTGGTTCGAGGAGTGGATCGCGGCCATCGAGCCCTCGTCGAACTCGAAGTCCTCGGGGTACACGATGACGTCGACGTCCGGCACGTGGCCGAGCTCGCGCAGCTCCAGCGGGGAGAACTTCACCTGGGCGGGGCCGCGGCGGGCGAACACGTGGACGTCGCTCACCGGGTTCTGCTTGAGCACGTCGTACACGTTGGCCGGGACGTCCGTCGGGAGCAGGTCGTCCGCGTGCTTGGCGAGGATGCGCGCCACGTCGAGCGCGACGTTGCCGGCACCGAGCACGGCGACGTGCTGGTGCTCGAGCGGCCACGTGCGGGGCACGTCGGGGTGCCCGTCGTACCAGGACACGAAGTCGGCCGCGCCGTACGAGCCCTCGAGGTCGATGCCCGGGACCGGCAGCGCGGCGTCACGGATCGAGCCCGTCGAGAAGATGACCGCGTCGTAGAACTGGCGCAGGTCGTCGAGCTTGAGGTCCGTGCCGTAGTCGACGTTGGCGAGCAGGCGGATGTCGCCGCGCTCGAGGACCTTGTGCAGCGCGACGATGATCTGCTTGATGCGCGGGTGGTCGGGCGCGACGCCGTAGCGCACGAGGCCGAACGGCGCGGGCAGGCGCTCGAACAGGTCGATGCTCACGTCGAGGTCGGTCTTCGACAGGATGTCGGCCGCGTAGATGCCGGCCGGTCCGGCGCCGACGACGGCGACGCGCAAGGTCGGGGTGCTCACGGGACGCGGTGCCTTCCGATCAGGGGAGCCCTGCCTGGTTGGTGCGTCACGTCGGTCGCGGTGGTCGCGGGCCCGTCGGACGGCACGACAGGGCTGTGCTCGGGCCAGTGTAGGGCGGCCGGTGAGGGGATCCTCAGCCCGTCGCCAGCATCTGGACATACATGAGACGGCGCCGACCATCGGCCGGGGGTGGTGTCGATGAGCTCCACGCGCTCGACGAGCCGCTCGTACGGTCACCAACGCCCGCCACCTACGCTCGTCGGGTGCCCGCGCCCTCCCCCGCCCCCACCGCACTCGACCGGCTCGGCCTCGGCACGGGCATCGGCGCGTACGTCCTGTGGGGCACGCTGCCCCTGTACTTCCCGCTGCTCCAGCCCGCCGGGGCGGTCGAGATCATCGCCCACCGGGTCGTGTGGTCCCTGCTGTTCTGCCTCGTGCTGCTGTCCGTGACCCGGACCTGGCCCGCGTTCCGCACGACCCTGCGCGACCGGCGCACGATGCGCCTCCTCGCGCTCGCCGGCGTGCTGCTCGCCGTCAACTGGCTCGCGTTCGTCATCGGTGTGCTCTCCGACCGCGTCGTCGACGCCGCGCTCGGGTACTTCATCAACCCGCTGTTCACGGTCGCGCTCGCCGTGCTCGTGCTGCGCGAGCGCGTGCGGCCCGTGCAGTGGGTCGCCCTCGGGTTCGGTGCCGCGGCGGTCGTCGTCATCACCGCCGGGTACGGGCGGCTGCCGTGGATCGCGCTCACCGTCGCGGCCAGCTTCGGCCTCTACGGGCTCATCAAGAACCGCGTCGGACGCTCGGTCGAGGCCGTGCCCGGGCTCGCCGCCGAGACGCTCGTCCTCGCGCCCGTCGCGCTCGGCTACCTCGTCGTCATCGGGGTGCAGGGCACCGGCACGTTCGGCACCGACGGCGCCGGCCACAGCCTGCTGCTCGTGTCGTCGGGCGTCGTCACCGCAGTGCCGCTGCTGCTGTTCAGCGCCGCCGCACGACGGCTGCCGCTCACCGTCATCGGGCTGCTGCAGTACATCACCCCGGTGCTGCAGTTCCTCATCGGTGTCGTCGTGCTGCACGAGCAGATGCCGCCCGCGCGCTGGTGGGGGTTCGGGCTCGTCTGGACGGCGCTCGTGGTGCTCACGGTCGACGGGCTGCGGACGAGCGCACGGTCCCGGAAGGCCGTCGCGACCGTCTGACGCGTCAGGACCGGACGAGCGTCGCGTCGACGACGACGGCCGTGATGTTGTCCGCTCCCCCGGCCGCCAGGGCCTCGCCGACCAGCCGGTCCGCCGCGTCCTGCGGGTCGGGCGTCGCCCGCAGCGCCGCCTCGATCCGGGCGTCCGTGAGCTCGTCGGTCAGGCCGTCCGAGCACACGAGCATCCGGTCGCCCGGGCTCACCGGGAACATCCACAGGTCCGGGTCGACCTCCGACGCGCCGCCGCCCAGCACGCGCGTGACGACATGCCGACGCGGGTAGCGCGACGCCTCCTCCGCCGCCACCACGCCGCTCGCGACGAGCTCCGCGACCTCCGAGTGGTCGCGCGTGACCTGCTCGAGCACGCCGCCGGCCATCCGGTACGTCCGTGAGTCGCCGACGTTCAGCACGATCCAGCACGGCAGGTCCTCGTGCTCCGTGAGGATCACGCCCGTCATCGTGGTGCCGGGACGGCGGCCCGTCGACGACGGCAGGTCACGCAGGCGGGCGTGCGCCGCGCGCAGCGTCGTCCGGACCGTCTCCAGGTCCGGGGTGGTGCCCGCGAGCGCCCGGACCGTCTCGATCGCCATGCCGCTCGCGACCTCACCCGCCTCGTGGCCGCCCATGCCGTCCGCGACGACGTACACGCCGCGCAGCGCGAGCGCCGTGTCCTCGTTGGTCGCACGCCGTGCGCGGTCCGTCGCGACGCCGACCTCGACGCGCACGTCGCCGGCGGTCATCGGGTGGACCCGTCCCTGCGACGGCGCGACCCGGCGACGGTCGGGCACGAGGTCGGGCTGGTCATCGTCGTCCTTCGGTGCGTCGGCGCGTGCCGGTCCGCGTGAGTCGTCGGTCAGCATAGTCAGCACGACGGCCGAGGTCAGCGCCCACGAACCCGGTCGGCGGCGCGCCGCACCGACGGTCCCCCCGGACGGGTGACGGACGGGCCTGGTGTCATGCCGTGCGCGGCTCCGCGTCACCCGCCGGTACGGCGTCCCGGTCCGCGGGCTGCTCGAGGGGCGGGTCCGCCGTCCACGCCGACGCGAGCAGCACGATGCGCGCGATGAGGTTGATCCAGACGAGCAGCGTCACGATCACCGCGAACGACGCGAGCAGCGGGTTCCTGCCGGCACTGCCCGCGACGACCGACGTGCCGAGGAACCGGACCACGCCGATGCCCACGGCGGCGATGACCGAGCCCCACCACAGGTCGCGCCAGGGTGGGTTCTCGCCGGCCAGGACCTTGACGACCAGCAGGAACGTCGCCACGTCGACCACGAACGTCACCAGGACGCCGACGAAGCGCACCGTCAGCCCGGACGAGTCGCTCCAGCCGACCACCTGAAGCAGCCAGTCCGCCGCGGAACCCACCGCCGTCGTCAGCACCGCCGACAGCAGCACCGCGAACGCCATCCCCACGAAGCCGACCAGCTCGCGGACCTTGCCCATCACGGCGTTCTCGCCCCCGACGGCACCGAACATCGCGCGCACACCCGTGCGCAGGGCCGCCGTCGCCGACAACGCCGACAGGATCAGCACGACGACCGCGACGATCCCGGTCACCGTGAGGGCCGGGCTCAGCACGAGCGAGTCCGGGTCGATCAGACCCTGGCCGTCACCGGTGTCGACGAGCCCGGGAAGCGACGACGCGACCGAGTCGAGGACCTTCTGGCGCAGCTCATCGTTGTTGCCCAGCACCGCCATGAACGCCGTGTAGCCGATCGTCATTTTGTTGAGTGCCCTGTCCACAAATCTCGAAGCTTGTGAACGACCCCCAATCCAGGGGTTAAGAGCAAACGGATTGCTTTGGCCGCTGATGTCACGTTGATCTGTCGATCCAACCAGTTCA
>Ga0256775_1000227_pt1 | contig 13012 bp, 1 predicted proteins | sample MC6MC0926MT_FD_186036 | JGI IMG/M metagenome (GOLD analysis project Ga0256775, IMG submission 186036) | Metatranscriptome of enriched soil aggregate microbial communities from Iowa State University, Ames, United States - MC6-MC0926-MT... | ecosystem: Environmental > Terrestrial > Soil >...
CAAAGGGATTGAAACTGGACTAGATCAAAATGGACTACACACATTGCTCAAGTGCTGTTGCGCGTGCTTCGCCTTCGGTGCGCACGACTGGCCTCCTTGCCATCGCCTGTTGGCGGTGGCTGTGGCGAGCGCTCTTGTGCCGCGGCGGCGGCGGCGGCGGCGGCCTTGCTTGGCGTAAGCATTGGTCCAAGCACGCTCTCGCCGGAATTGAGCAGGAACGTGCTGTTGCTTCCGATGCGGCGATGCGTCGTGCTCCCATCGCCGATCCCGCCGTTCGTGCCGCTAGCACCGACAGAAAATTGCCCGGCCTCGCGCGGCGTCAGAGTGGCGAAGCGCTTTACAGTACCGGCGCTGGCCACGGCAGGGGAGGCGGCCGCAGTCAATGCGGCCACACCTGTCGGCGCAGATGCGACGGCATTGATGCGCAGGGAGGCCATTTCGAGGGCATTCGCCGTACCACGACGGCTGCTGCTGCCGCTGGCCAATCCACTGCCCGCTGATGCCGAGCCGGTGAAGCCGGCGTCAACGGGCACGCTCTCCAAAAGCGCTACGCTCTTGACGCACACAAATCCGCTTGGAGGAGGCAATGTCTTCGGTGCATTGGCTGATGCAAGCACTTCCGACGAGGTGGCGTTCTTGCTCGGCGGAGCCACCTTGTAGAGCGGAATGTCCGGATGCGGCTGCGGTCGCCGTGAGCTCGAGCGCTTCCCCTCCTTGATGGCCGCGGCTGCCGTTGCTGTCAGTGTCAACTTGCTTGTAGACGTGTGCGTCATTCGCGACATGGTGCGATTGCGTTCCAGGGCGGCCTGGTTCGCGTTGGCCGTGAGCGCGCCGTTTTCGTCTGGCATCGTAAGGGTATCGAGCCGGTCGCCCGCGGCGCTGCCCATGCTGCCCCAGCTGTTTTTGCGACTGTGTCCATGACTCGGCATCGGCAGCGGAATGTCCTTCGCGCTGCCCGTGATGAATTCGCGCAGGGTGAGCACAGTGGCCCCGACGAGCGCCGGCTTGGCGATCTTGAGCGCATTCTCCGAGTAGCTGACCGCCAGCTGGATCGGCGTGTCCCACTCGCCACCGTTGCTCAGAGCGGACAGATCGAGCACGAACGGATCGAAGGACGGAGACAGAGAATCGTGCTTGATCTCGGACGTGAACAGCGGAAGCCAGCTGTCGCTCTCCTTGTCAGGTGACACGGCGGCTGCAGGACAGGTGCCCGTGGAGCGGCTCAACGACGGCAGACCAGCTGTCCCCATGCCAGTTCCCATGCTTGAGCCACTAGCCAGACCCGCCGCGTTGGAACTACAGCTTGTCTGCACCAATGCATCCTCTCCCCGCAGTCGTGCTTGCCACGCGCGCAGCACGGAGGATTTAGCGTAGATCACGAGGAAAGGGTTCGGCGACTGGAGCAGCGCCCACCACACGAGCTTGGGCAAACCACGCAGCGATAGGGACACCACAGCAAGGTGGTGCGTGGGGAGCGATGAGGAAGTTGTACCAGATCCAGCTCCGACTGCAGCGCTCGGTGGAGTGGCGGAGTTGGGTCTGGGCGAGAGCAGCTGCAGCGAGGGTGGGGGCAGCGGGTGACGATCGGACGAAGAAGCCGATACCGATGTCCGCTCAGGCGACAAGACCGTTGCGCTGTGCGGCGGAGCCTCTTTGTGCTCTTCCTCGCCATCGTCACCTGGGTTGGTAGGCGTGCGCAACAGCGAATTAGTCGTCGACCTCCTGAGCGCACGAGCGGCGCGACGCTCCTCTTGTTCACGGAGCTTCTCGCGCATGATGCGGTCGCGACGAAGGGAAGGATTTGTTTCCACGCCAACAAGACTGACGGGTGGGCGGATTGACAGGCTGCGCTGCAGTGAATCGAGCCCATCACGTGAGTCGGGCCCAGCGGACAAGGGAGTGGCAAGCGCAGAAGGGAGGTCTCCTGGAGTGGAGGTGGCAGTAGCGTTCGGGGACTCCGCGTCGACCGGCTGCTCTTTAAGCACAGCGAGCTCTTCGCGCTGCCATCCGAGCATGGTGGCCCGTCCCGCCTTCCTGCGCGCGCTGCCAGCACGGCTGGTGGTGCCGACGTTCGCTGTTGCGACTGCCGCTGCTTCAATAATGGCCTTGACATTCATCTGCCTGGGCAGTTGCTCGATGCGCCTGTACAGCGCAACAGTTGTGAACACCAGGTGTCCCGAGTTCGTGTAGTTCTTCTTGGACGCCTTCAGCTCGGGTCGAACCAGTGGAAGCTTGACCGCGTCGATGTCCACTGCATCGTCAGCCAAACTGCTCCCGCTTGCAGCGGCACCTGCGCCACCGTTGCCTCCCCGTCCCAGCGCCTCCACGATGTCACGGAGCGTGGCCTGCGCCTCGCCCATGAGTAGGTTCGTATCAGTGTTCTCGTCCCACACGCGGAACATGATGACGCGGTCCCACTCGCACAGGCACAGCGCGCGGGCCGAGATAACGATGCGACGGAAGGAAGGGCTCAGATTCGTCTTCACAGTCTCTGTTTTGTAAACGGACTCGAAGAACATGCCGCGATTGACGGAAGATGGACCTGCGGCGGCACCTGCCACCCCACCTGATCGTCGGCGCGCCCCGCCGGTCAGGTCGACATTGGCACGGCAGCACTGATAGAGCTCGAGGTACGGCGACGCCTGCTTCAGCATGTGCATCTTGTCCAGCCCTTCGCAGCGCACGTCGATCACCAGCTCCATGTCGGGCGATAGCATCGCCAAAGCGGGAGGAGGAGGAGGAGATGGAGACAGCACCGATGACGAGGGCTGCGGGGATGGCAACGGTGGCAGTGGCGACGCGGTAGAGATCGACAAATTACTGTCGCTAGTGCTGCTTGCAGGACCGCCGGAACTAGGGCTGAGCAGCAGCTGTGAAAGGGAGCTCCTGCGTCTTCGCGCAGACAGAGCGCGTTGCTGGGCGCGGGTGGCTTCACGGGAGGGAGGTTGCGGTTGCAGCACTGCTGCCCCATCTCCACTCGCTGAAGCAGCTGCCTCGGCACTGCTGGGAGCACTTGTGGCCTCTGCATTGCTGCTGCGCTTGTTGCGGTGAGCGTTTGCACGGTGGATCAGCGCGTTGATGTCCAACGCAGGAATGGATGCCGCTGTCGCAGCAGTGGCCTCGCTCTCGTTGCGAGAAGTCGGAGCAGCGGCCGTTTCAGGAGCATCATCGGAGACAGTGCTACTGGGCGACTCAGCTACCGGTGACAGCATTGCTGTGGCATCTTCCTCGGCCACCGGTGACACGACGTTGTGCAAGTGCTCCGCAGCAGAGCGCTCCTGCAGCGGTATCTTAACTGCAGCGGGAGTGGCAGGCGTCACAATGACTCGAGGCAACGCATCCTCGTCGGACTCGACAGCAGCCGCAGCCGCAGTATCGGCAGCCGCAGAATCAGTGACAGCGACAGCAGTACTCGCGGATGCAATCATTGCCGCAGCGTCACTCACGGCCACAGCAGAGGCGTCCGGTTGCTCGACAGCAGCAGAAGCCGTTGTCTGGTGTTCTTCTTGGTCCGCCATTGTCGAAACAGTAGCAACTGTGTCAGCACTCATCTCTGGTGGCACGACCGAAGCCTCTGCCTTCGTTTCTGCAGGTGGCTCAACAGTCGTGCTTGCTTCGGTCAGCGGCAGAGCAGTCTCCTTCTTCAGCTCTTCTTCCTTGGCCTCCTCCTCTGCTTCCTCGTTTGCCGCCGTGTGCAGCGCGCGCTTCTCGATCACATACACCGTTTGATGCGGGCGACGAGGGCTGGTCAGCGGCATGATGCGAATGGTCGTATTTGCACCGCTGGCACCGCTGCTGAGAGCCGACGGTACGCCCCGCACGGCGGATGGACTCGCTGCACCACCAGCAACTGACGATGATCCGACATCGCCATCCATACCAACACCTGCAGCTGCGGCGGCCTGTGCGAGCGGATGCGCCTCCTTTGCGAGACAAGCGAGCGCTTGTGCCTCCTCAGCCGCCTCAAGCCGCGCGCGCTCGTCGGCATGGCCGCGCCCAGTGAATGCGAACATTTCCACTGCGTCAGGCCGCAGTACGCTACTCGAAGCAGCATGCGACGGTGTCTTCGTTGCAGACGGAACGGTCACTCCTATGTCTTCAAGGCCGTTCTCCGACAGGATGGAACCGGAGCCCTGCGCCAAATCCAGCCGCGCCATGTCCGGGACAGCGACACGGGCTCCTTGCTGTTGCTCTGACAGCGATCGAGCCAGATCAGCAGGTGTGCGTGGAACGAAAGCACCCACGTTGCTCACTATGCTGATCGTACGCGAGCTGGGCCGCATTGGCCCGCTTGGTGGGTTGCTACTGCCCTCCACACCAGCACGCGGCGTTTTGAGAATCTGGAGTGCTCGTCGGGAAATGTCGGGCGTCGGATGCGCCGTCAACGCCAGCGCCTCGCTCAGCCGCGTGTCGAGTGACAGTTGCACACCAGCATAGGCGCTCGTGGGGCTCGCAGGAAGCGTCTGCTTCTCGTGCTCGTGCACGGCGTCCACGTCAACCTCGAGCAGCTTGGTGCCGGAGGACTGCAAAGCAGACAGCAGGTGGCCATTTTGCACACCCGCGTTGTACGCTGCAAGCTCGGCAGACCACAGTGCTTCGTCCACATCAGCGGCAGCGACAGAGGAGTTGGCAGCGGCGAGCTCCGACGAGCGCATCAGTGCGCGACGGTGCATCCATCGCTGCTTGGCCGCACCACTCGGGTCTGCGGATCTCGCGTGCATCACCATGAGCGCCAATTGCGGCTGCTGCAGCTGCAGCGACGCCGGTGCCCACGCACCCTCCAGTGTCTCGCTCGTCGGTGGTGCCACTGCTTCCTGCCACTTGGTCCACTCCTCTGCCGATGCCGGGAAACCCTCGACAAGGAAGTGTGCCTTGATGCTGGGCATGGAGCCCGCCGCGAGCACCGCGGGAGACAAAGCGGCGCGGAGCAACGCAGCGCGCTGCGAGGCGGTCAAAGGAGATCGCAAGGGATCGGCATGCGCTTGAATGCATGCGTGCAATAGCTCGGTGCCGATGCGGGAGGGTTGCAGCGCCTGTGCGAGCGCGAATTGCACCCCGCGCTCTTTGGTTGGCCCATGTCGTGGCGTGTGTAGATGCATCGCCATCGCCATCCCTCCTCCATCGGCAACAGCGGCGCTGTTGCCTCCGGCAGCAGCCGTGCGCACCAATCGTGCGAAGTCGATGTGCACGAACGCATAGTCGCGCTGCAGGGACGCGATCAAGTTGTTGGGGTCAGCAGCAGCGGCAATGGACGCCTCTGGGGATAACGAAGAACCACCCACGGCGGCGGCGACGCCAGCAGCACCCGGTGCACCGACGATGAACAGTGTCGATGCGGCCGCACAAGGTCCCAGCGATACAGCAAGGCCATTCTCGCCCCTGGCCCATGGTGATCCTCTCGGAGAGGTCAGAACATCACCCCAGGGATTTAAGCGCCCGGTACCGCGCGCACTGAGCTGACGGAGACGCATCGTCGTGCTCAACTTGCCGCTTGGGCCAGCAACGGCACGCGAAGTCATCGCGGACTGCGGACGCATTCGCGAGCGATTGCCACTGTCAATGGACTGGCTTGTCGCACGGCCACCTTCCTCCGTCGGCAGTTGCACGCTTTCCTTTTCATCCGCTACTTCAGTTTCGTTATCGTCCTCCTCGACCGTGACAACGAGGGACGACAGCGGCTTGCGCACCACAGGAGGAGGAGGAGGAGGAGGAGAGTTTGGCGTGGCGAGAGAATCTGCCGCAGCTGCGGCGGCGGCGGTGACGGGTGCATCAGAGGCTGCTGCCAGTGCGATGAGGCCCGATGCCACCCGCGCGACTTGTGCCTCCTGCTTCGATCGAGATGTGCTGCTGCGTCGCGGCTCATGCAGTTGCTCCAACTCCTGGTGCGTGTGCTGCAAATGCGCCTTGAGCGCGTGCATGGAAGCGAACGTCACACCCGCCTCAAGAAGCGCCTGCAGGCGTTCCATCAGCTCGTCAGCCTCGAGGGACACGGCGTCGGACTCACTCGCTTTGGATGCTGCGCTAGTTGCCTCCTTCGAATTCGCTGCAGACGAGTCAGCTAACACGAGCGCTGCGTACAGATCATCCACTTCCCGCGCTGTGACGCGAGCTCCTTCGTCCAACAGCTCGTGCTGCACAGCGCCATCCGCCGCTTTGTCCGTACCGAAGAATGCATGCAGGGTCTGTTTGTCCTCCCGAACAACGGCGACAAACTCTGCCGCGAGCTTGTGCAGCTCGTCGAACGAAGCGACTGTCACGTGCAGACGATCGTTCAGCAACTGCAGCACTTGCAGCACGCTGGGATCGCTCGACGAAGGCAAATGCAGACCGGAATCAAAACTGCCAGCGGAGTCTGGAGAAAACGCTCGTTGTCCCCTTGACACTCCAAGGTCGCCCAGGTTGCGTGTGTCCATCTGCGCCAACGCGTCCAGCTGTTCCTTGCTGACAGCGACTCGCGCACTGACTCCCGCTGCTGCCGCAGCTGTGGTGTCCACCATGTGGCCGCCGCTGAGCAACATCACGTCATCGCGCGTCAAGTAGCTCAGCAGGTCCAAGCGCGTGCGCTTGCGTTGTTGCTCCTCGGAAGCCAAATGGGCTTGCAGACCGCGCGCCAAGGATGCCAGCGAATAGAAGGGCGCGTGATCGGCATCGTCGGATCCGGTAACTTGTGCTGCGCGCATTGACGCGTGTAGACGCTCCAAATGCGCGACAAGATGAGGCCCGCACTGGCTGTGTTCGATGAAGCGCAGCAGCTCCGCCTCAGTGAACGCTCGTGGCGGATCCGCTGCTCCTATGGCGGCTCCAGCTCCTTCGCCGAGCAGCACCCCAAATACATCCGGTCGCGCAAGGAACGAGCGCAAGGACCGCAGTTGCTCCAGCTTAGCCATCTCTGCGCGGGTAATGGCGCGACAAAGCTCGGCAAAACTGTGCAGCTCACCGACGAGCGAACGGGTCACTCCCACTGCACCACCCATCGGCGGCGGATGCACCGTGTCCGGATGCGCAAGTGTGTCCAATACATGCAACACGCTGCGCATACCCACCGCATCGTGTTGCTGTTCAGCCAGATCATCTTGCGAACTCGCGTCTTCGACGCTGCTGAGCTCAGATACGTCTGCTGCCGTCGCGTCGTCACCTCCTTCTTGTTCGTCCCGCTGCGGAGCAAAGATGCTCTGCGACAGCAAGTGCTCAATGTCGTGGGGGAAAATCTCCACAGGAGACGAAAACAGCAGCGCAGCAGCCTGCACCACACGATCATGGAGCTCAGCACGACGCGAGGACGACACCGCGCACACATGCGCCGCTAGTGCCGGCAAGTCGCCAAAAGGGGACGGGGGCAAATCTCCATCCGGAGCCACAGCTTCCGCAACCGCCTGTGCCGCAGCGAGCTCGCGCACCAGAGGTGCCACAAACCCTGCAGGGACTCCTTGGCTGCACAGCAAGTAGAACGTATCGAGCTGGCTATCGGAAAGAGACGTTGCTCCGTGTCCGGCAATGAGTGAGGGGCAGGTGGCGAGCGTTCGTTTGATGCGCGCTTTGTCCCGCGCAACCTCTTTAAGTGCATGGCGCACCGCAGAGCGTAGTTGCGCGTGCGTAGAAAAGCTGCGTCCCTGCCAGGCAAAGCGTCGCAGTAGCATCAGGGTGTTCTCCACTCCGCCACACAGCTGCAGCAGTGCCGACAGATCAGCAGCGCCAAAGGTCAACCCCGACGAGGAAACGCTGTCTTCGGATTCCCCGACCACGAACAAACCCGAATCTGCAGCAAGGAACTGCAACAACAACTTGCGCTGATCGCTCGTCATCAGCGTCACCTTTTGGTCAGCAGGGACAGCAGCAACGGGCGCTGGAGCAGAGGACGTGGACGACGTAGGAAGCACTGCATTGGCAGACAGGAGTGATCCACTTCCCAGCAGCGGTGACGCGTGCGACGATACCACTCTTGATGACGGGCCACGCTTGAATGCTGCCAGACGTCTGTACGCTTCGGTTGGAGAAAGGAGTGGCAATGCGTTCGCTTCCTCCTCGACGGATAAGTGTCTGCGCAGTGGAATCCCCGAGGGAGGGATCATGGAAGCGACGCCGGGCATGCGCATCATCGCCGGAGGAAGGAGAGGCGACGTTGAAGCCGGCCCAAGCCGGACTTCCATGCTGCGACGCTTGGACTGGCGCACCTTGCGCTCCTCCTCGGCGTCCGCGGCAGCCGGCGAGAGTTCGGGCTCGTGGCATGCAGCACCGCACTCATCCCGGTGGCGCTGCGCGTGTGTGCGACGCAGCTCGCTGATCAGCGCGTCGATGGAAGGCAATATCGCGTCACGTGCCGCCAATGCGTGCAGCAACGATGGTGTCACCTGTGCTGCTCCGCTGTGCAGGAACAGGTTCCGCACAAAGGACAGCGCGCCCTCCTTCTCCTGGACGGGGAAGCGTGCTGTTGGCAGCAAGCGCCGAAGCGTGTCGGGTTTGACCAGCTCATCTCCCGCTTGTGATGGGCCATCAGCAGCTGCTGCTTTCGCGGTCGCAGAGGGACAGCACACGGACGCCACGAACGAAGTGCTCGCCTCCACCGCCGCACTGAGCTGCGCCAAATCATAGGCCAGTGAGTCAGTGGGCAAATCAGCGCTTGCAGTAGAGGGTGTCACTCCTTCTTCATCCGCTGCGCCCGCAATGGATGAGTATGTGAATCCCGTGGCTCGTGCGCGTGCGTACAGTTGCTCCGTCAGCACGAGTGTTTGAAGCGCGCGGAGCGCGGCGGAAGAGGAAGCGTGCTGCGAGTCATTCGACAGCTGTGGCGCAACAGATTCCAGCAAGATGCGCACGGATGCTGGCAAACCGTTGGCGACGGCAGCAGCGAAGCGCGCCTGCGCCGCCGGAGCGAGGGTGCCGATTCCGCCCGCCAGCAAGAAAGCAGTAAGAAATTCGGGCGCACTCACACCCGTTGACTCCGACGAAGGGTCATCATCAGTCGGTGGCAGCGGTGTTGATGGCAATGACGGAACTCGTGCTCCCTTCAGCACGCCATCCACCTCCGCTTCGCTGCTGGCACCGGAGTGCGCCACAGACCACAGTGCCTCGACATCGCCTTCTGCCACCGAGTTAAGCGCATAGCGCAGCGCAGACCAACTGCGAAACTGCGCACCACGCGCGGACAGGGAGGCCAAGGGAAGCAACAGGCCGTGGTATAACTCCGTCGGTGTGGTGAAGAAGGAGTAACCCCGCGATCCCGAGCTCGATCGGGCCGGATTAAGACAGGACAGTTCCTCCAAATCGCGCAGAGACAGGGCGGCACGCTCTTCAGCAGGTGCGACTGCGAGCAACGGGCACGCTGGATGTTGAAGCTGCTGCAACAGGCTCCGTTTAAGTGACTGGATCCTGACGAAATCGTTCCTGACCGCCAGGAGCAGCCCCGCCCATGACGGCAACGGCTCAGCCAACTGGAGCGCCACCAACCGCGACAGACGCGCCACCAATGCCGGCGCGTGTTCGCGCGCCCCGCTCGCCAGGATTAAATGATCAACATCTGCGGGCGTGACGACCAGGATGCTTACCGTCGGCAGCGTCGGCGGTGTGTGAGGGGCGGTGGTGGCGGCCAGACCGCGGCGGGAGGAGAGCATCGGCGAAAAGCCCTGCACGAGGTTGCGCGTGGCCAGATCGGGAGATGCTGCCGGAGATGAATGCGCTGAAGAAGAAGCGGAGCTTGCAGCGGATGCGAACAAGCCCCCCATACCGGAGACGAGCGAGAGGATTTCGTTCCGCAAACGCTCGAGATCAAGCTCCGGCACCGCGCCCGTGCTGGAAGTGGAGGCAGCTGTCTGTGCCTCAGGAGACACGCCCTGAGGTGCAGCAGCTGACCCTGTCGGCACTGCAGCTGACTCATTCTTCACCGATTTGGCCAGAGCCTGGCCAGCGCGGGAGGCCAGGCGATCCATCACAGGCAGGGATGCTTTCGCACGCAGACGCTCCTCGCTGTCAAGGCGCGCCGCTTCGAGCGCAGCAAGGGCATCCAACAGGACGGCCTCCACGCGAGCGGAAGCGGATGAGGCCGCGAACTCGTTAACAATGTTTGCGCCATCATCATCTGCATCGCCGGGCAGCTGTCGCGCAGCCTGAACCAGATCCAGCCGCAACGAGTTCCATTGCTCGGGTTCGCGCTGCAAACGCCACAGCAGCCCCTCCGTGTTCCTAGTGCTGGCATCGCACGTCGCCAGCAGGCGGTCCACGAACAGCTGTGACGATGACAGAACGATGGAGAGCTCTTGGAGCTTCTGGGCGACCAAGGGACCACCGTGCTCCACGTCGACGACCAGTGAGGCAGAGGCGGATGCGGAGAGCAACGAGGCGAGCGCACGCCCGACAGGACGGTCAGTGGGGTTGAGGGCAGCGATACCAGAACTGAGGTTGGCGGATACTGAGATTGACGTGTTTCCATCAGCCGAAGCCGCTGCCGCTTCAGTGGCTGGCTGATTCGGCCCCACCGCTGACTCGCCGATCGAAGCTGGCACCATCGGCGTTGACACTGTTGCATCTTGATACTGTTTCTCCTCCCTGGCCAGGCGAACGACCTTCTCTGTCAATTCCGCCATGTTGTTCGACTGCCAGCGCGACGTGGATCCCGGTGGCAGCGTCGCGAGGTCCGCATCGATCCTGTCTGCGATATCGCGCAGGAAGCGGAGAGTGTCTCCGCGCGTCTGCGCCGAATTGTCCCAGAGTGCGCGCAGCTCTTCCATGCTCACCACCAGCTTGCGCGGGAACAGACGGCTGCCCGGAAGGAAAGACACCACGGCCTCGATGCCCGGGCATCGCTTGGACAGCGAGCGCAGCACGCGCGACGCGTGAAACGAACGGGAGGAACGGGTCACAAGGCGCATGAGATCGACGAGACTCGTGATGACGTGCTTGCGGCGACTTGCGCTGCTGTTGCTGCTGCTCTCGCCGTCTCCCACCGCCGCAGCGTGCGATGCGCGCACGTTGTGTGCATGCAGCTCCGCCACGATGTCCACCGTGTGCTCGTCCAACGAGGCACCCGTTTCTCGGGCAGCAGAAATCACATCGTCGGCCCTCAGCGCAGACACATCTACTGGGGAACTCAGCACTGCAGCTCCCGCATCCTCAGGCGCAGAGAAGATGGCGGCACTTACACCAGGTGAACGCAGGAACTGCAGCAGTGCTTCGGCACGCACTAAACCATGATCACTCGCCTTGGACGGCGTAGGTTGTTGTTGTTGCAGCACCTGTGCCTGTATCCCGGGAATCGTTGGCTGAGCCGCGATAGATGCGATCAGTTGCGGCTGTGTGTGCATGTGCGGACTCGTCGTTGTCGCGGAGTACGCCAGGACGAGTCGCGCGGCTTCACGTCGCAGAAACGCCACCAGCATGTCCCAGGAGGCGAAATGTGGAACAGCGGACATGGAAGCAGCTGCGGCGCCTGCAGCAGCGGTGGCACCTGCACCAGCTGCAGACGAGCTGATGCTCGTGCACCAACCGCTGAGGATCTGCGCGATGGCATCCGCATGTGCCTCCCGCTGGAGCACGGATTGCTCTGTTGCACCATCGCTAACGGCAGTGCTGTCGCTGAAGCTGAAGCTGTTTCGTCGAACCCGTGTGCTGCTGTTTCCAGCAGCCATCATCTCTTCGCCAACGGGGGTGAGGAGTGCATCAGCATTGGGGCCATCGATTGGAAGCGCGCGTGCAGTGGGGGACGAAGAGCCCAACAGTGCTCCCAGCAGTGCATGATTGTGCGTCAGCTGATGCAAAATAAACTGCGTGGCAGCCGCTAGACGGCTCGGTGCAGGCGACGAAGCATTCGTTGGAGTGACGACAGAAGCGCCCAGCGACGGCGACGGCGACGGCGAGCGATCCGAACGCGGAGGAAGGGGCGACACGCTGCCAGAGCGACTGCGGCGACCGCCGCTGCTCAGTGCGTGGAAGGACGGGTGAGGCATGGGGCGCAGCTTCGGCGGCGACAGCAGCACACCGGCATTCATCGACGCAGCAGCACCAGCGGCAGAATTTCCGCTCGAAGGCGAGAACAAATGATGCTGCGAGTACGACGAGGGTGGGTGAGGCGGTGGAGACGCGATCTGCAACAATCCACCGCTGTTGAAGGGGAACGCAGCAAATGCACGCGGTACAGCGGAGGCCGATGTGGGCGACACGAGCGGTGATTCGAACGGGGAGGCAGCAGCAGTGATGCTCGGCGCACTCCCTCTGCGCGTCGTGAACGAAACTCGCCCACGTCCGGTCTTACCACCGTTCCCGCCTGAAGTGGGCGACATCTGCTGCGCCATTTGCAAGTAGGGAGAGAAGCGCTGCGTCAAAGCTGCGACCGCGGCAGAGGAGGACACTGACGAGGAAGGGACAGGCATGGCTGAGGGTACGAACAAGCCGCCGACGGAAGGAGCCGCACCTACCGGCGCCGCAGCGAGCGAGGATGTGGAGGCGGAGACCAGCGGCGATAGGCTCTGGTGGCGCTGTGGCAGCGGCGGCGCGAGAGAGCCCGGCGGCCCCATATTTGCCACTGGAACCGTCCTGCTTCGTCGTGCCCGTGGAGGAGTCAAATCCGCCTGACCCTGCAAGTCGGCGCCGACGCTCGGCCCCAGTCCAAGCTCTGCGAAAAACTCCTCCACGAGCGGTGAGGGGGTTGCACGCAGCGCGGGGGACAGATGGCTGACGGTCTCCCGCTGCTGCATTTTCAGAGCGGCAGCTGCATCAGCTTGCTGCTGTTGTTGCATCTGCGGTAGCATCTGTGACGACGGCGGCGGGTACAACGCTGCCGCCAGAGCTGCGGCGGCGGCTTGGGACGTCGATGAGGGCGGTGTGGGCTCCGCGGCGACAGCAGCCGAGGATGCTGAACCAGAGCGCGAGCGCAGCACCCGCCCTGGCAGTGGCGGAGAAGGAGCCGATCGTCGCGTCAGATCGCCTACGGTGTTCGCACCAGTGCCGCGCATCCCTACCGCCAGTCACCAGGCAGACAGCCCAGGCGCGCAGGGACGTGTATGAGGCGCGACGAGGGAAGGTC
>Ga0256775_1000229_pt1 | contig 12976 bp, 10 predicted proteins | sample MC6MC0926MT_FD_186036 | JGI IMG/M metagenome (GOLD analysis project Ga0256775, IMG submission 186036) | Metatranscriptome of enriched soil aggregate microbial communities from Iowa State University, Ames, United States - MC6-MC0926-MT... | ecosystem: Environmental > Terrestrial > Soil >...
CGTACCCCGCTGATGGCGGGCAACTGGAAGATGAACCTGGACCACCACCAGGCCACGCACACGGTGCAGAAGCTCGCGTGGGCGCTCCGTGACGGCAAGCACGACTTCTCGGCCGTCGAGGTCGCGGTGCTGCCGCCGTTCACGGACCTGCGCAGCGTGCAGACGCTCGTGGACGCCGACAAGCTCGAGCTGAAGTACGGCGCGCAGGACCTCTCGGCGCACAAGTCGGGCGCGTACACGGGCGAGATCTCGCCGGTGTTCCTGGCCAAGCTCGGCGTCTCGTACGTGACGGTCGGGCACTCGGAGCGTCGCGAGTACCACAACGAGTCGGACGCGCTCGTCAACGCGAAGCTCCGCAACGCGCTCGACGAGGGCATCACGCCGATCCTGTGCATCGGCGAGGACCTCGACACGCGCCGCGCGGCGGCCCACGTGCAGCACACGCTGCTGCAGCTCGAGGGCGGCCTCGCCGACGTCACGGCCGAGCAGGCCAAGACGGTCGTCATCGCGTACGAGCCCGTGTGGGCCATCGGCACGGGCGAGACCGCGACACCCGAGGACGCCCAGGAGATGTCCGAGGCGATCCGCGGCCGGCTCACGGAGCTGTACGACGCCGACACGGCCCAGGCCGTTCGCGTGCTGTACGGCGGCTCGGTGAAGTCGTCGAACGTCGCGTCGATCATGGCGAAGCCCGACGTCGACGGTGCGCTGGTCGGCGGCGCGAGCCTCGACCCCGAGGAGTTCGCGAAGATCGCGCGCTACCAGGCGCACGCCGTCGGTCTCTGACCCCGGCCTCCGACCTGGACGGGCCTCGGGGACTCCGGGGCCCGTCCGTCTGTCGGTCCAGCGGTGGGCGGTGGTGGATCGAACCGCCACTCGTCGCCTACCCTGTACCGCGGTCATCCGCAGCGTCGCAGCCAACCGGCAGCGACGTGCCCGTCCAGTGAGGAACGCCACGACGTGAACGCCCTGCGCATCACCCTCCAGGTGCTGCTGGTCCTGACCAGCCTCCTGCTCGTCCCGCTCGTGCTCCTGCACAAGGGCAAGGGCGGCGGTCTGTCGGACATGTTCGGCGGTGGCATCACGAGCAGCGCCGGCTCGTCGGGCGTCGCGGAGCGCAACCTCAACCGGATCACGGTCGGCGTGGCCCTGGCCTGGACGGCCATCATCATCCTGCTCGGGCTTCTCGAGCGCGTGGCGGACTGAGAGGGGCCTGGCGATGGCGAGCGGAAGTGCGATCAGGGGGTCGCGAGTCGGAGCCGGGCCCATGGGCGAGGCCGAGCGCGGGGACGCGGCTCCTCGGGTCTGGATCTCGTACTGGTGCGCGAACGGGCACGAGACGCGGCCGAGCTTCGCGGAAGAGGCCGCCGACGAGGCGCCCCTGACCTGGGACTGCCCGCGGTGCGGGTTCCCGGCCGGTCAGGACCAGGAGAACCCTCCGTCCCCGTCCAAGAACGAGCCGTACAAGACGCACCTCGCCTACGTGAAGGAGCGCCGGTCCGACGAGGACGGTGCCGCGATCCTCGACGAGGCTCTCGCCGCGCTCCGAGCCCGCCGCGGAGGCTGAGCACCCAGCACGTATGACGAAGGCCCGGACACCGGGAGAACCGGTGTCAGGGCCTTCGTCGTCCGTGGGGTCAGTCCTTGACGCGCAGCAGCGCGAACCCGTCGTACCCCTTCGACCCCACGGTCTGGACCACGGTCGCGTCGACCCCGGGGAGCTCGGCGAGGCGCTCGGCGAACCGGCGGACACCCTGGACGCGGTCGTCCGGGTGCTGCGCCTCGATCACCGCGCCGCCGCGCACGACGTTGTCGACGACGACGAGCGCCCCCGGGCGGGCCAGCGCGAGCGTCTGGTCGAGGTACCGGGCGAGCGACTCCTTGTCGGCGTCGACGAACACGAGGTCGAACGGCTCCGCACCCTCGGCTGCGAGCCGGTCGAGCGTCTCGGAGGCGGGCCCGACGACGACGTCGACGAGCTCGCCGACTCCGGCGGCCGCGAGGGACGTGCGCGCGACCTCGGCGTGCGCCGGGTCGATCTCGAGCGACACGAGCCGTCCGTCGTCCGGGAGCGCCCGCGCCAGCCAGAGCGTGCTGTAGCCGCCGAGCGTGCCGAGCTCCAGCACGCGCCGAGCGCCGATCGATCGAGCGAGGATCTCGAGCAGCGCACCCTGGTTCGGGGCGACGGCGATGTCCGGCAGACCGTGCTGCGCAGCGTTCTGCCGGACCGCGACGAGTGCGTCATCCTCCTCCGCGAGCAGGGAGAAGTACTCGTCGACCGCGGTCCACAGCGGCTGGCCCGGCACCGGGGGAGCCGCGGCGACCTCCTGCGTGGCCGCGACGTCGACGAGCCAGAACGTGCGCTCGACGCCGAGGGCGCCCGCCGCGGGGACGTCGTGGACGTCCCCGTCGGAGAGCGCCGCCGCGACGGCTGTGGCCTTCTCGGCACCCGCAGCGACGACCCAGACCTCGCGGGCCGCGTGGAGCGCCTCGAAGGTCAGCGAGACGCGCAGCGGCGGCGGCTTGGGGGAGCCGTGCACCCCGACGGTCGTCGCGCCCACCACGTCGAGCGCCTCGTGCCCGGGGAACAGGGAGGCGACGTGCCCGTCCGGTCCCATGCCGAGGAGCAGCACGTCGAACGCGGGGACGTGCGCACCGTGCGACGACCACCGCGCGAGCTCTGCGGCGTACGCCGCCGCGGACGCCTCGGGCGTCGGGACGTCGTCGCTGAGGGCCGGCATCGGGTGGACGTTGCCGGCGGGCAGGGCGTCACCGAGCGTGTCGATGAGCGCCGAACGCGCCTGCGTCTCGTTGCGGTCGGGGTGGCCGTCGGGGACGAACCGCTCGTCGCCCCACCACAGGTGCACGCCCGACCAGTCGACGGCGTCGCGCACCGGGCTGGCCGCCACCGCGGCGAGGGACGCGATGCCGACGGTGCCGCCCGTCAGGACGACGTGGACGGGGCGGCGGTGCGACTGGACGTCGACCAGGCGCGTGAGCAGCCGTGCGGCGACCGCCTCCGCGAGCACCGTCGCGTCCGGGTGGACGACGACGTCGCGCGCGGTCACGCGTCGATCCTCGCGAGGCCCTTCTGCAGCACCTCGCCGTACACGTCGTCCGCGTCCAGGCGGCGCAGCTCCTCCGCGAGGCACTCGCGCAGCTGCCGGATCGGCAGGGCGATCCGGTGCTCCGGCTGGTTCGGCTGGCGCAGCGCGGCCGTCTTGCCGTCCGGGCGGTCGAGGACGATGTCGCCGGACGCCCGCTCGAGCCGCACCTGCGTGATCGCCGGGGCGTCCTTGAGGCGCTCGACGTCGACCGGGCACCGCAGCGACTGCGCGAGCCACGCGGCCATGAGGTCGACCGAGGGGTGCGTGCTCTCACCGACCACCACGGCTCGGCGGACGGGCTCGTACGGCGGCTGGTCGAGCGTCGCGGCGATGAGCCCACGCCACAGCGTCGCTCGCGTCCACGCCAGGTCCGTGTCGCCGTCCACGTACACGCCGGACAGCTTCCGGAGCTCGGCCGGCGGCTTCGCGACCTGGGACGTGTCGGTGATGCGGCGCTGCGCCATCGCGCCGAGCGGGTGCTCCGACGGGTTGGACGGCACGTCGAAGGGCCACCAGGTGACGATCGGCGCGTCCGGCAGCAGCAGGGGCATGACGAGCGTGTCCAGGTGGTCGTCGAGCTCACCCGAGGGCCGCAGCACGATCACCTCGCTCGCACCCGCGTCGCCGCCGAGCCGGATCTGCGCGTCGAGCGTCGCGGACCGCTGCTTGGTGTCCTTGGAGATGACGATGACCCGGCAGGGGTGCTCGCGGCTCGCGTCGTTCGCGGCCGCGATGGCCTCTTCGGGGTCGTGCGCACCCGCGTCGATGAGCAGGTTGAGCACACGGCCGAGGGCGACCGCGCCGCCCTCGTCGCGCTCCTGGACGAGCCGCTTGTTGATGTCGCGGGTCGTCGTCTCGGGCAGGTTGATGATCACGGCCGCCTCCACGAGCGCCCGTCGCGCTCCATCATCTTGTCCGCCGACGCCGGGCCCCACGTGCCCGAGCGGTACTCGTCAGGCTTGCCCTTCGACGCCCAGTACTCGGTGATCGGGTCGAGGATCTTCCACGACAGCTCGACCTCCTCGTGCCGCGGGAACAGCGGCGGGTCGCCGAGCAGCACGTCGAGGATCAGGCGCTCGTACGCCTCGGGCGACGACTCGGTGAACGCGTGGCCGTAGCCGAAGTCCATCGTCACGTCGCGGACCTCCATCGCCGTGCCCGGCACCTTGGCGCCGAACCGCAGCGTCACGCCCTCGTCGGGCTGCACGCGGATGACGAGCGCGTTCTTGCCGAGCTCCTCGGTCGCCGTGGACTCGAACGGCAGGTGCGGCGCCTTCTTGAACACGACCGCGATCTCCGTGACACGGCGGCCGAGGCGCTTGCCGGTGCGCAGGTAGAACGGCACGCCGGCCCAGCGGCGGGTGTCGATGTCCACGCGGATCGCGGCGTACGTCTCGGTGGTGGAGTGCGGGTTGAAGCCCTCCTCCTCGAGGTAGCCGACGACCTTCTCGCCGCCCTGCCACCCGGCCGTGTACTGCCCGCGGGCCGTGTGCTTGCCGAGGTCGCGGGGGAGCCGGACGGCCGAGAGCGCCTTGATCTTCTCCGCGCGCAGGCCCTCCGCCTCGAACGAGACGGGCTCCTCCATCGCCGTGAGAGCGAGGAGCTGGAGCAGGTGGTTCTGGATGACGTCGCGCGCGGCGCCGATGCCGTCGTAGTAGCCGGCCCGTCCGCCGATGCCGATGTCCTCGGCCATCGTGATCTGCACGTGGTCGACGTAGTTGGAGTTCCAGATCGGCTCGAACAGCTGGTTCGCGAACCGCAGGGCGAGCAGGTTCTGGACCGTCTCCTTGCCCAGGTAGTGGTCGATCCGGAAGATGTCGTCCGGCCGGAACACCGACGAGACGATGTCGTTGAGCTCCTGCGCACTCTTCAGGTCGTGACCGAACGGCTTCTCAATGACGACCCGTCGCCACGTGCCGTCGGACGGCTGGGAGAGGCCGGACCGAGCGAGCTGCTTGCACACCACCGGGAACGAGCTCGGCGGGATCGACAGGTAGAACGCGTGGTTGCCACCCGTGCCGCGGGAGACGTCGAGCTCCTCGACGGTCTCGCGGAGACGGTCGAACGCGTCGTCGTCGTCGAACGTGCCCTGCACGAACCGGATGCCCTCGGACAGCTGCCGCCACGTGGCCTCCCGGAACGGGGTGCGTGCGTGCTGCTTGACCGAGTCGTGCACGATCTCCGCGAAGTCCTGCGTCGCCCAGTCCCGCCGGGCGAAGCCGGTGAGGGCGAACCCGGGAGGCAGGAGCCCGCGGTTGGTGAGGTCGTACACGGCCGGCATGAGCTTCTTGCGGGCGAGATCGCCGGTCACCCCGAAGATCACCAGGCCGGACGGCCCGGCGATGCGGGGGAGCCGGCGGTCGCGCGCGTCGCGGAGCGGGTTCTGCCCCTCGGCGACCTTGGCGCTCACCTGGCCTCCTTCGCGGACGCACCGGCGGTGCGCAGGCCCTCCGTCACGGTGTCGAGGAGCTGGCCCCAGCTCGTCGTGAACTTCTCCACGCCCTCGTCCTCCAGCTGCTGGGTGACCTGGTCGATGTCGATGCCGACGGCGCGGAGGCGCGCGATGGTCTCCGCGGACTCGTCCTGACGGCCGGTGACCGTGTCGGAGCCGTCCCCGCCGTGGTCGATGACCGCCTTGAGGGTGGCCTCGGGCATCGTGTTCACGACGCCGGACACGACGAGCTCGTCGACGTACAGCGTGTCCGGGTAGGCCTTGTCCTTGACGCCCGTGGACGCCCACAGCGGCCGCTGCGGGTGCGCGCCGGCGGCCGCGAGGGCCTTCCAGCGGTCGCTCGCGACGACCTCCTCGTACACGCCGTACGCGAGGCGCGCGTTGGCGATGGCGGCCTTGCCTCGCAGCTCGGCCGCCTCGGGGGTCCCGATCTCGTCGAGCTGCGGGTCGATCGCCGTGTCCACGCGGGACACGAAGAACGACGCGACGGACCCGATCGGCGCGAGGTCGTGACCGTTCGCCTTCGCCTGCTCGAGGCCGGCCAGGAAGGCGTCCAGGACGGCGCGGTAGCGCTCGAGGGAGAAGATCAGCGTGACGTTGACGCTGATCCCCTCCGCGAGCACGGCCGTGATCGCGGGGAGCCCCTCGAGGGTCGCGGGGATCTTGATGAAGACGTTCGGCCTGTCGACCGTCGACCACAGCGCCTTCGCGGACGCGACCGTGCCGTCGGTGTCCTTCGCCAGGCGCGGGTCGACCTCGATCGACACGCGCCCGTCCACGCCGTCCGTGCGGTCGTACACGGGACGCAGCACGTCCGCGCCGGCACGCACGTCGTCCGTGGTGATCGCGAACACGGCGTCGTCGAGGGACGCGCCCGACGCGGCCAGCTCACGGAGCTGGGCGTCGTACGCGTCCCCCTTCGACAGCGCGCTGGCGAAGATCGTCGGGTTGGTCGTGACCCCCACCACGCCCGAGCTCTCGACGAGCTCGCCGAGGTTGCCGGTGCGCAGGCGCTCCCGCGAGAGGTCGTCGAGCCAGATCGACACTCCCGCGTCGACGAGCCGGTCCAGAGGGGTGCTGCTCGGTGCCATGGTCGTTCCCCACTTCCTTCCCGCAGTCGGCCCCGCGGTGTGGCGAGGCCACGAAACCGTCTCAGGCCGGCAGGTCCCCGGTGCCGCTCTGGGTCGGGGCCGCCGGCGCGGTCGACGGGCCGGCGTCGGCGCGGGCCGCGGCGAGCGACTCGTGGGCCGCCGCGACGACGGCCTCGGCCGTGATCCCGAACTCCCGGTAGAGCGTCTCGTAGTCCGCCGAGGCGCCGAAGTGCTCGAGCGAGACCGTGCGACCGGCGTCGCCGACGATCTTGTGCCACGACAGGGCGATGCCCGCCTCGACCGACACCCGGGCGCGCACGCCGCGGGGCAGGACCGACTCGCGGTAGTCCTCGTCCTGCTCGGCGAACCACTCGAGCGACGGCGCCGACACGACCCGCGTCGGGATGCCGGCGGCCTCGAGGGTCTCGCGGGCGGCGACGGCGAGCTGCACCTCGGAGCCCGTGCCGATGAGGATGACGTCCGGCGTGCCGGTGGACGCGTCGATCAGCACGTACGCGCCGCGCTTGACGCCCTCGGCGGACGCGAAGCCGTCCTCGCCGCGCGGGAACGTCGGGACGTTCTGCCGCGTGAGGATCAGGCCCACCGGGCCGTCGCGGTGCTCGAGGATCGCCTTCCACGCCTGCGCGGTCTCGTTCGCGTCGGCCGGGCGCAGGACCGTCAGGCCCGGGATCGCCCGCAGCGCCGTGAGGTGCTCGACCGGCTGGTGCGTCGGGCCGTCCTCGCCCAGACCGATGGAGTCGTGCGTCCACACGTAGGTGGCCGGGACGCCCATGAGCGAGGCCAGGCGCACCGAGCCGCGCATGTAGTCGGAGAACTGCAGGAACGTGCCGCCGTACGGGCGGGTCAGGCCGTGCAGCGTGATGCCCGACAGGATCGCGCCCATGCCGTGCTCACGGATGCCGAAGTGCAGCGTGCGGCCGAACTCGTCGCCCGCGAACTCGTGCGTCGAGCGCTTCGCCGGGATGAACGACGACGCACCCTTCATCGTGGTGTTGTTCGAGCCGGCCAGGTCGGCCGAGCCGCCCCACAGCTCGGGGAGCTCGTCGGCGATCGCGGAGAGCACCTCGCCGGACGCGGCACGCGTGGCGACCGCCTTGCCCGCGGGGAACGTCGGCAGCGCATCCTCCCAGCCCTCGGGGAGGCGGTGCTCGACGAGCCGGTCGAGCAGCTCGGCGTTCTCGGGGTTGGCCTCGCGCCACGCGTCGAACGACTTCTGCCAGACGGCCCGGTCCTGCGCGGCACGGTCCGCGAGCGAGCGGGTGTGCGCGAGGACCTCGGGGTCGACCTCGAACGTCTTGTCCGGGTCGAAGCCCAGGATCTCCTTGAGGCCACGGACCGCGTCCGTGCCCAGCTTGGAGCCGTGCGACGAGTGGTCGTTCGTCTTGCTCGGCGTGGGCCACGCGATGAGCGTGCGGATGCCGATGAACGACGGCTTGTCAGTGACGGCCTTCGCGGCCTCGATCGCCGCGGCGAGCGCGTCGACGTCCTCGCGGTACTCGCCGCCGGCGGTCCAGTCGACGAACTGCACGTGCCAGCCGTACGCCTCGTAGCGGGCCAGCACGTCCTCGGTGAACGCGATCTCGGTGTCGCCCTCGATCGAAATGTGGTTGTCGTCCCACAGCACGATGAGGTTGCCGAGCTCCTGCGTGCCGGCGACCGACGACGCCTCGCTCGTGACGCCCTCCTGCAGGTCGCCGTCCGAGCAGATCACGTACGTGTAGTGGTCGAACGGGCTCGTGCCGGGGGCCGCGTCGGGGTCGAGCAGGCCGCGCTCGCGCCGCTGCGCCATCGCGAAGCCGACCGCCGAGGCCAGGCCCTGGCCGAGCGGACCGGTCGTGATCTCGACGCCAGTGGTGTGGCGGTACTCGGGGTGGCCCGGGGTCTTCGATCCCCACGTGCGCAGCGCCTGCAGGTCCTCGATCTCCAGGCCGAACCCGGCCAGGTACAGCTGGATGTACTGCGTGAGGCAGGAGTGGCCCGCCGACAGGACGAACCGGTCACGACCCAGCCAGTGCGGGTCCTTCGGGTCGTGGCGCAGCACGTTCTGGTAGAGCAGGTACGCGGCGGGGGCCAGGCTGATCGCCGTCCCCGGGTGCCCGTTGCCGACCTTCTCGACGGCGTCGGCCGCGAGGACACGCACCGTGTCCACCGCGCGCAGGTCGAGGTCGGTCCATCCGACCGTCTGAGCCAGGGGGGCCTTCGCGTTCACAGCACCTCATTCCCACCCGTGCCACCGGCCGGGCGTCGTGTCAGACGTGATCGGGCACCCTCGACGGGGCGCCGGGCAGGACGTGCGCCGCGCCATCGCTGTCGGGGAGCGGTGAACGGTCGACGATCCGTGCCCGTCGAGCCTATATCGCACTCGGGCAAGGGCGACGGGAGTGACCACGGGTCGCGACGAGCGACAGAACTCACACGCCACAGGCCTGCCCGGAGAGCCGTGCGGCCCTGCGAGCGTCACGGCAGGCCGTAGCATGGCAGCGCGACAGTCATCCCCGCCGCAGAACGAACGGAACCGCAGCGCGTGCGCCTCAGCAGCCCCCTGTCAGTCGACGACGCCGGAGCGTCGATGCTGCCGACCCCGGGGGCCAGGGCGACCGCGCAGCCCGCGCCGACGAGCGCTGCCCTCTCGCCGTGGCGACGCGTGCTGGGCAAGGTCGGGCCGTACGTCGCGCTGACGAAGCCGCGCGTCATCGAGCTGCTGCTGGTGACCACGGTGCCGACGATGATCCTCGCGCAGCGCGGCATGCCGAGCCTGTGGCTCGTGCTGGCGACGCTCGTGGGCGGCGCTGCGGCGGCCGGGTCGGCGAACGTCCTCAACTGCTACATCGACCGTGACATCGACCAGGTCATGAACCGCACGAAGCGGCGGCCCATCGTGACCGGCGAGGTCACCCCGCGCGCGGCGCTCGTGTTCGGGCTCGTGCTCGGGGTCGTGTCGCTCGCGTGGCTGTGGTTCTTCGTGAACCCCGCGTCGTCGATGCTGACGGCGGTCGCGATCCTCATCTACGTGGTCGGCTACACGATGATCCTCAAGCGGCGCACGCCGCAGAACATCGTGTGGGGCGGCGCCGCGGGCTGCATGCCGGTGCTGATCGGCTGGTCGGCCGTGACGGGTGGCGTCGGGTGGGCCGCGGTCCTGCTGTTCGGCGTCATCTTCTTCTGGACGCCGCCGCACTACTGGCCGCTGTCGATGAAGTTCCGTGGCGACTACGCCCGGGCCGGCGTCCCGATGCTCCCGGTGGTCGCGAAGGACACCAAGGTCGCGCGGGAGATGATCCTCTACACCCTCGCGATGATCGCCTGCACGCTGCTGCTCGTACCCGTCGCACACATGACGTGGGTCTACGCGGTCCTCGCGACGGGCCTCGGCGTCTGGTTCCTGTGGTCGTGCATCGGCCTGCTGCGGCGCGCGAAGGACCCCGAGCACCCCAAGCTCAAGGCGATGAGCGTGTTCCACGCGTCGATCACGTACCTCACGCTGCTGTCGGTCGCGATCGCGGTCGACGTGTTCCTGCCGCTCTGACCCGCGGTCGGGTCCGATGGCCGGCGACGTGGAGCACCCCGACGGACGGCTGCGCGGCGCCCTCGAGGGGTACCTGGCGCACCTGAGCGTCGAGCGCGGGCTGTCCGCCAACACGCTGGCGGCGTACCGACGCGACCTCGAGCGGTACGTCGCGTTCCTCACGGCGCTCGGCCGGACGGCGCCGGGCGACATCGCGGAGCGCGACGTCGAGGACTTCGTCGTCGCGGTGCGCACCGGCGCGGACGGCCGGGCCGCGCTGTCGGCGTCGTCGTCGGCCCGCGCGGTCGTCGCGGTCCGCGGGTGGCACCGCTTCCTGGTGCTGGACGGCCTGACGACGGCGGACGCCGCCGGGGCCGTCCGGCCGCCGTCGCAGCCGAAGCGGCTGCCGAAGGCGATCTCCGTGGCGGACGTCGAGCGGCTGCTGGACGCCGCCGGGCTCGGTGACGGGCCCGTGCCGCTGCGTGACCGGGCACTGCTCGAGGTCGTCTACTCGACGGGCGCGCGCATCTCGGAGGCCGTCGGGCTCGCCGTCGACGACGTGGACCGCACGCCCGGCCGGTCGTCGGTGCGACTGCTCGGCAAGGGCAGCAAGGAGCGGGTCGTGCCGCTCGGCTCGTTCGCCCTGGAGGCGCTCGAGGCGTACCTGGTCCGGTCCCGACCGGTGCTCTCCGGCGCCGGGCGGGGCACGTCGGCCGTGTTCCTCAACACGCGAGGCAACCGGCTGAGCCGGCAGAGCGCGTGGGCGGTGCTCCGGACGGCGGCGAACCGTGCGGGGCTGCCGGGCGCGGAGCACATCTCTCCGCACACGCTGCGCCACTCGTTCGCGACCCACCTGCTCGCGGGTGGTGCCGACGTCCGCGTGGTCCAGGAGCTGCTCGGGCACGCGTCCGTGACGACGACGCAGATCTACACGCTCGTGACGCCGGACACGCTCCGCGAGGTGTACGTCGCGGCGCACCCGCGCGCCCTCTGAGCCGCGATCGCGACGGTTCCGGCACACGCGGTCTGTCGCTCCGTCGCCGGGCGTCCACCTCCGGTAGGTTGTCCCGCGTGGTGAGCCAGCAGACGACCGACCCGCAGCTCGACGCCGTCGGACGTCCGCTGCCCGAGTTCCCCGACCCGGCGCCTCTCGCGTCGCACGGTCCGGCCCGCGTCATCGCGATGTGCAACCAGAAGGGTGGCGTCGGCAAGACCACGACGACCATCAACCTCGGAGCCGCGCTCGCCGAGTACGGCCGCCGCGTCCTGGTCGTCGACTTCGACCCGCAGGGTGCCGCGTCGGTCGGCCTGGGCGTGAGCCCGCACGAGCTCGACCGCACGGTGTACAACCTGCTGATGGAGCGCGACGCGGACATCCACTCCGTCATCCGCACCACCGACAACCCCAACCTCGACCTGCTGCCGGCGAACATCGACCTGTCCGCGGCCGAGGTGCAGCTCGTCGGCGAGGTCGCCCGCGAGACCGTGCTGGCCCGGGCGCTGCGTCCCGTGCTCGACGAGTACGACGTGGTCCTCGTCGACTGCCAGCCGTCGCTCGGCCTGCTCACCGTGAACGCGCTGACCGCCGCGCACGGAGTCCTCATCCCGCTCGAGTGCGAGTTCTTCGCGCTGCGCGGCGTCGCGCTGCTCGTCGAGACGATCGAGAAGGTCCGCGACCGGCTCAACCCGCGCCTCGAGGTCGACGGCATCCTCGCGACCATGTACGACTCGCGCACCCTGCACGCGCGCGAGGTCGTGGCCCGCGTGCACGAGGCGTTCGGCGACACGCTGCTGCAGACCGTCATCGGCCGCACCGTGAAGTTCCCGGACGCGACCGTCGCCGCGGAGCCGATCACCACGTACGCACCGACGCACAGCGGTGCGGCGGCCTACCGGCAGCTGGCCCGTGAGCTCGTCGCCCGTGGCGACGCCGCCTGACGAGCGCGCGGCCCCGCCCGAGCACCCGGTCACCCTCGACGAGCCCGCTCCGGCGGGGACGCACGGCTTCGAGGTCCACCTCGACAACTTCAGCGGCCCGTTCGACCTGCTCCTGGGCCTGATCGCGAAGCACAAGCTCGACATCACGGAGGTCGCGCTCGCGCGCGTCACCGACGAGTTCATCGCGCACATCCGCGCGAACGAGCGCGAGTGGGACCTGGGGCAGGCGAGCGAGTTCCTCGTCGTCGCCGCGACCCTGCTCGACCTCAAGGCCGCGCGTCTGCTGCCGTCCGCCGAGGTCGAGGACGCGGAGGACCTCGAGCTGCTCGAGGCGCGTGACCTGCTGTTCGCGCGGCTGCTGCAGTACCGCGCGTACAAGCGGGTCGCGTCCGACCTCGCGGACAGGTTCGCGACCGAGGGCCGGCGGTACCCGCGGGTGGTCGCGCTCGAACCGCACCTCGCGGCGCTGCTGCCGGAGCTCGTCTGGCAGATCGGCCCCGACCAGCTCGCCGCGCTGGCCGCCCGCGCGACGCAGCCCAAGCCGGCGCCGCCTGGCGTCGACATCAGCCACCTGCACGCGCCGCCCGTGAGCGTCCGCGAGCAGGCCGCCGTGCTCGTCGACCGGCTGCGGCACGGGGGAGCGACGTCGTTCCGCTCGCTCACCGCCGACGCGGGGTCCACGATCGTCGTCGTCGCGCGGTTCCTGGCGCTGCTGGAGCTGTTCCGGGAGGGCGCCGTGGGCTTCGACCAGGTGACGCCGCTCGGGGAGCTCACGGTGCGCTGGACGGGCTCCGCAGAGGGGGACATCGAGGTGTCCGACGACTTCGACCAGCTCGACACGACCGCGACAGGGGCGGACGAG
>Ga0256775_1000236_pt1 | contig 12738 bp, 8 predicted proteins | sample MC6MC0926MT_FD_186036 | JGI IMG/M metagenome (GOLD analysis project Ga0256775, IMG submission 186036) | Metatranscriptome of enriched soil aggregate microbial communities from Iowa State University, Ames, United States - MC6-MC0926-MT... | ecosystem: Environmental > Terrestrial > Soil >...
CCGCGATGATCGACGACGGAACGTGGCAGGAGCTCCTGGACAAGAACGTCGGCGCGTCCGGCTACAAGGCCAACGACAAGCTCAACCCCCCGACGCCCGCCGCCTGCGGCTGACCTGACACCGGCCCGGGGCCGACGACCACCCGGTCGCCGGTCCCGGGCGGGGCCGCCTTCCCGACGGCCGGGCCGACACATGACCCTGCACGCCCCACGACGAAGGAGAGCCGGTGGACGACGGCTTCGTCAGCCAGTACCTGTCGTTGTTCGACCAGTTCGACGTGGCCGCTGCGTTCTGGGTGAACATCCAGCTCACGTTCTTCGCCGGCATCCTGGCGCTCGTCGGCGGCACGATCCTCGCGGTCATGCGCATCTCCCCCGTGCCGAGCCTGCGCTGGGCCGGGTCCACGTACGTGACGCTCCTGCGGAACACGCCGCTGACGATCATCATCGTGTTCTGCGTGCTCGGCCTGTGGGGCCAGCTCGGCGTCACGTTGTCGACGAACTTCCAGACGAACTTCTTCCGGCTCGCGGTGGTCGGGCTCGCCGCCTATCACGCGGCGTTCGTCTGCGAGGCGCTGCGGTCCGGCGTCAACACGGTGCCCGTCGGCCAGGCGGAGGCCGCTCGCGCGATCGGCCTGGGGTTCTGGCCGGCCGCGCGGCTCGTGATCTTCCCGCAGGCGTTCCGCGGCTCCATCGCACCGCTCGGCAACGTCCTCATCGCCCTCACCAAGAACTCCACCGTTGCCGCCGCCGGATCGGTGGCCGAGGCATCAGGACTGATGCGCACCATGATCGAGTTCCGCCCCGACGTCAGCCTCGCGATCTTCCTCACGTTCGCCGCCGGCTTCACCGTCATCGTCGTCCCCATCGGCCTGGCCACCACGGCGCTGTCCCGCAGGCTGGCGGTGGCCCGATGAGCGGCTCGGTCCTGTTCGACGCTCCCGGCCCCCACGCGCGGCGGCGCATGCGGTGGCTCAACGCCGTCGCGGCCGTCGTCGTCGCAGGCATCGGGGCTGCCGTCCTCGTGCGGCTGGGCACCAAGGGGCAGCTCGAGTCACGGCTCTGGACACCGTTCCTCACCGGGGACGCCTGGACGAACTTCCTCCTGCCCGGCCTGCGCTACACCCTGCGGGCGGCGGGCATCTCGATCGTCACGGCCGGGATCTTCGGCATCGTGTTCGGGCTCGGCCGGCTCTCCGCGTCCCGCGCCGTGCGGACGGTGAGCGGCGCCGTCGTCGAGTTCTTCCGGGCCGTCCCCGTGCTGCTCATGATGATCTTCTTCTACCTCGGGCTCGGCCACCTGCACGTCGTCGACCCCACCGACCTCCCCCTCGTCGCGGTGGTCCTCGGCCTCACGCTGTACAACGGCGCCGTGTTCGCCGAGCTGGTGCGCTCCGGCGTGCACGGGCTGCCACGCGGTCAGCGGGAGGCGGCCCTCGCGGTCGGGCTTCGCCGCTCGCAGTCGCTCCGGATCGTCGAGGTGCCGCAAGCGCTCATCGCGATGCTGCCGGCGCTGGCGAGCCAGCTCGTCGTCATCCTCAAGGACACCGCGCTCGGGTACATCATCACGTACCCCGACCTGCTCGACGCCGCTCGACGGCTCGGGTCCGCGAACGGCAACATCATGCAGGCGCTGCTGGTCGCCGCGGGGATCTTCATCGTCATCAACTACGCGCTCACCCGGTTCGCCGGACTGCTCGCCGGACGGGTGGGACGCCGGACGGCGGGTCGGGCGCGCGCCGAGGCCCCGACGCTGGTGGTCGCGACGCGCGACTCCTGACCGGTCGGCGCTCGTCCGGCCGCGCGGTGGTCGCGTGGTCGCGCGGCCGCACGTCGGGGAACTGGCCCGAGGTCAGCCCGCCGTGGCGCTCGCGCGGATCTCCCGGACGACGGTCACCTTGATCTCGCCGGGGTAGGTGAGGTCGGACTCGATGTGCCGCGCGATCGCGACCGCGAGCTGCGGCAGCGCCGTGTCGTCGACCTCCGACGGCTCCACGACGACGCGAACCTCGCGCCCCGCCGACATGGCCAGCGCCCGACGGACACCCGCGTGAGCCGTGACGAGCTGCTCGAGCTTGTCCATCCGCTCGACGTACTGGTCGAGCTCGTCGCCGCGCCGGGCGCCGGGACGGGCGGCGGAGATCGCGTCCGCGACCTGCACCAGCACCGCCTCGACCGTCTCCGGGGGCACCTCGTCGTGGTGCGCCGCGATCGCGTTGACGACCGCGTCCGACTCCCCGTGCCGGCGTGCGAGGTCGGCGCCCACGATCGCGTGCGTGCCGGGCACCTCCGCGGTCAGGGCCTTGCCGATGTCGTGCAGCAGCGCACCGCGCCGGGCGACCTCGACGTCCGCCCCGGTCTCGGCGGCGACCCCGGCCGCGAGCAGCGCGGACTCGACGACGTGCTCGAGGACGTTCTGCCCGTACGACGTGCGCAGACGCAGTCGCCCGAGCGTGCGGACGAGCGTCGGGTGCAGACCCGTCACGCCGGCCCGCTCGGCGGCGTCGTGACCCGCGGTCTCGGTGCGCTCGTCGGCACCCGCGACCGCCTCGGCGTACGCCGCCTCGATGCGCTGCGGGTGGATGCGACCGTCGGCCATGAGCGCCTCGAGCGCGACCTGCGCCACCTCGCGACGCTCGGGGTCGAAGCACGAGAGGACCACCGAGTCGGGCTGCTCGTCGACGAGCACGTTGACGCCGGTGAGCGCCTCGAAGGCGCGGATGTTGCGGCCCTCCTTGCCGATGATCCGGCCCTTCATCTCGTCCGACGGCAGGGCCAGCACCGTGATCGCGCTCTGTGCGCTCGTGGCGACGGCCGTCCGCTGCAGGGCCGTCGCGACGATCCGACGCGCGCGCGCATCCGCGGTGCGGCGGGCCTGCGCCTCGGCACGCCGGACCTGCGCAGCCGCGTCGTTCTGCGCCTGCTCGAGCAGACGTCGCGTGAGCTCGGCCCGGGCGTCGTCGACGGACAGGCCGCTCACCTGCTCGAGCTCGGCCAGCGCGCGGCGCTCCGCCTCGGCGAGCCGCGCGGCCACCGCACGCTCCGTCTCGGCGGTCAGCCGCTCGGCGTCCCGCTCGGCCGACTCACGCAGCCGCTCGCTCGCGCGGCGCGCCTCGGCGGCCTCCTCGGACCGCGCCCGCGCCTTCGCCTCCAGCTCCTCGACCTGCACCCTCTCGACGTCGACGGCCTGCTCACGCTCCGCGGCGCGACGCTCCCGCCGTTCCGCGTCCGCCAGGAGGGCTCGGGCGTCCTGCTTGATCGACGAGACGTCCTCCGCCGCGCGGGACCGTTGGGCCGATGCCTCCCGGCGGGCGACGAGCACCAGGATGAGCGCGACGAGGCAGGCGCCGAGCAGGCCGACGACGGTGGCGATGGGGCCAGCCTCCACCTGTTCCTCCTGATCTCGTGGAGAGCACCCCACGACGGCGCACGGGGTCCGGGACCGGACCTCGTGCGCGGCGACCTGCCGTCGGACGACGACCTGTCCCGTCATTGTCGCCTACGCGATCCGCCGCGCGGGTGACCTCCACGCGGTTGCGCACCGCGGTGGTGCAGGCCTTCGTCACGAGGGTCCCGGAATGCCCGGTACGCGGCCGCCCGGGACGGTCCACGTCAACGCGGTGACCAGCGTGTCCGGCCGACCGCGCTAGAGGACGACGTCGTCGTCCGGCCCGGCACCCTCGGCGGCCAGCGCCTCCCGCACGAGCCGGGCCACGAGACCGGGCGGGTAACCCTTGCGCCCGAGCGCGGCATACGTCCGGCGGGCCCGCACCTGCGGGTCGAGACCCGCCGTCGAGGCGAGCCTGCGACGCACGAGCTCGCGCGCCGCCTCCTCCTCGTCGTCCTCGTCGACCTGGGTCAGCGCCTCCCCCGCGACGTCGTCCGCGATGCCGCGGCGGCGCAGCTCGACGGCGATCGCCCGACGGGACAGCCCTCGCTCCGCGTGGCGGGTTCGCACGAGCGTCCGCGCGTAGTCCGCGTCGTCCACGAGCCCGACCTCGGTGAACCGGTCGAGCACGCGATCGGCGACGTCCTCCGGGACGTGACGCCGGGCCATCGCCTCGGCGAGCTGCGACCGGCTCCGAGGCGCGCCCGTGAGCAGCCGCAGCGCGATCGCGCGCGCCACGGACTCGTGGTCCGGCTCGGCGTCCTGCGCGGCGGCACCCGTCGGGGGTGGCTCGTCCTGACGCCACCCCCGACGGCGCGCCGTGCCTGTCACGCCCTTCCCCGACGTGCTCAGAAGTCGACCGGCGGCGGCACGTCCGCAGGCTGGTCGACCTGCGCACCGATCCCGAGCTTCTCCTTGATCTTCTTGTCGATCTCGTTCGCGAGGTCGGGGTTGTCCTTGAGGAACTTGCGGGCGTTCTCCTTGCCCTGCCCCAGCTGGTCGCCCTCGTACGTGTACCAGGCGCCCGACTTGCGCACGAAGCCGTGCTCCACGCCCATGTCGATGAGGCTGCCCTCGCGCGAGATGCCGACGCCGTAGAGGATGTCGAACTCCGCCTGCTTGAAGGGGGGCGCCATCTTGTTCTTGACGATCTTCACGCGGGTCCGGTTGCCGACCGCGTCGGTGCCCTCCTTGAGGGTCTCGATGCGGCGGATGTCCATGCGGACCGAGGCGTAGAACTTCAGCGCCTTGCCACCGGTCGTCGTCTCGGGCGAGCCGAAGAACACGCCGATCTTCTCGCGCAGCTGGTTGATGAAGATCGCGGTGGTGCCCGACTGGTTGAGCGCTCCGGTGATCTTGCGCAGCGCCTGCGACATGAGGCGGGCCTGCAGACCGACGTGGCTGTCGCCCATCTCGCCCTCGATCTCGGCCTTGGGCACGAGCGCCGCGACGGAGTCGATGACGATGATGTCGATCGCGCCGGAACGGATCAGCATGTCCATGATCTCGAGCGCCTGCTCGCCGGTGTCCGGCTGCGAGACCAGCAGCGCGTCGGTGTCGACGCCGAGCTTCTTGGCGTACTCGGGGTCGAGCGCGTGCTCGGCGTCGATGAACGCCGCGATGCCGCCGGCCTTCTGCGCGTTGGCCACCGCGTGCAGCGCGACGGTCGTCTTGCCGGAGGACTCCGGTCCGTAGACCTCGATGATGCGGCCGCGGGGCAGACCGCCGATGCCGAGCGCGACGTCGAGCGCGATCGAGCCGGTCGGGATCACCTCGACGGGGGCACGCCCCTCGTCGCCGAGGCGCATGATCGAGCCCTTGCCGAACTGGCGGTCGATCTGGCTGAGGGCGGCCTCGAGGGCCTTCGCGCGGTCCTGGGGTGCGGGCATGGTCTGCCACCTGTTCGTCTCGTGCAGCGGTCGCGCTGCGCCTGCGGGGGCTGGTCTTCGTCTCGGGTGACGCTATGCCCGACCACCGACACGACCTCCGCGCCCTCACCTCCCGCGGGTCCGGCAGGACGCCGGCGCGGGCTGTGGGCGGCTCAGAGGCGGTCACCCGAGGAACACAGTAGCCGAACACGTGTTCGATGCCAGCGACACGCCGACGCGCGTGTCGGGACGCGCTCAGTCGACCGTCACGCCCTCGCCCGGCGCCAGCACGTGCACCCGGCACCCGGGTGCGACCCGGTCCGCGGCGTGCGCGAACGCCGGCCCCGCCCGGTCCATCCACCCCGGCGGCAGGCGGCGGGACACCGGCGGGTGCAGCGTCCCCCAGTGCACCGGCACCGCCACCCGCGCCCCCACGACCGCGCACACGCGCGCCGCCTGCACCGGGTCCATGTGACCGCCCGAGAGCCGGGGCCCCCAGCCGCCCACCGGCAGGAGCGCCAGGTCGATCGGGCCGCCGGCCAGCCCCGGCAGGTCGCTCATCGCGGCGTACGGCGCGGTGTCGCCCGCGAACCACACCCGCGTCGAGGGCGACCTCAGCAGGAACCCGTGCGCGGAGTTCGGCCGGTGCGGCATCGGCCGGTCGGCGTGCACCGCGGGGATCATCCGCACCTCGACGTCCGTGCCGGGCACCGTCCACCAGGTGCGTTCGCCGAGGCCCTGCGCGGACGCGACCCCGTGACCGCGCAGCCACCGCGCGTTGGCGAGGGCCGTGAGCACCGGGACGCCGTCGAGCAGGTGCAGGGACCCGAGCTCCGCGTGGTCGTGGTGCAGGTGCGAGACGAGCACGGCCCGCGCGCCCGACCAGTGCTCCTCGAGCGGCTGCTCCCCGCGCCGCCGCAGCAGGCCCGCGTGCCGGCGCAGCAGCGGGTCGGTGAGCACCCGGACGCCGTCGACGTCGATCGCCGTGCTCGCGTGGCCGAGCCAGCGGACGAACGTCGTCACGGACGCAGCTCTGCGGCCGCCGCCCACTGCACGAGCTGCGTGTGCACCTGCTCGGCGCCGACGAGGATCCGTTCGGCGCCGACGTCCTCGCGCAGGTCGTCGTCCACGGGCCACTGCGTCGGGTGCAGCAGGAACGCGCGGTTCTGGTTCCCGCCGATGCCGCCGTGGGACCCGACCTGACCCTCGAACGCGTGGATGTGCCCGCGCTCGGACACGACCGAGACCAGCAGCAGGTCGCCGGTGTGCTCGAGGCGCGCCGCCCGCACGAGGTCGGCCCGGCCGCGGGGGCCGTACGCGGCGAGGGGGTCCTCCCCCTCGACCTCGTCGTCGCGCTCGAGCAGCCGTAGGCCGCGCGGCCCGATCGCGACGAGGCCGCGCTCGCGCGTGTCGACGACGACCACGCCCACCGCGGCGCGCGCCGCGAGCCCGGCGACGAGCCCCGGCCACCGCTCCTGCAGGTCCTCGAGCACGAGCCGGTGCGGCGACCGCGGGAACCAGACCAGCCCGAGGTTGCCGGACCCGACGACGACGACCTCGGGCAGCTCCTCATCGGTCTCGGCGGGCCCCGGCCGGGCGCCGTCGGGACCGAGCACCGGCGTCGTGAACGCACTCGTCAGCAGCGCGTTCAGCGGTCCCCAGTCCTCGGACGTGCTGCTCTCCACGCCCTCCGCTCCGGGGTCGGCCATGAGCTCGCGCACCGTGTCGAGCAGCGAACGGCCCTCGACCTGCTCGTACGTCGCCCCGAGCGCCTGACCGTGGTCGGACAGCACGCAGAACCGGTAGTCGCGCGGCGCGACCTCGCACACCTGCTCCAGGGTCCGCAGCACGCGGTCGAGCCCCTCGAGCGACCGCAGCGACTCGGGTCGGGTGGGCCCGGCGTGGTGCGCGATCTCGTCGTAGTCGACGAGGTCGACGTACACGGCCGGGTCGCCGCGCATGAGCGCCTCGGCGACGAGGGACGTCGACAGGTCGCGCATCATCACGTTCGTCACGCCGCGCAGGACGACGTACCAGCCGCCCCGGGAGATCCGCGGCTCGACGCCGCGCATCCGCTGCCGCCGGGCCTGGTAGAGCTCCTTGACCATCTCCCCGAGCGACAGGCTCACCGCGCGGGCCAGCACGAACGGGCTCGCGAAGAAGCGGAGGAACGACGGGCCCGGGCCGAGGCCACCGCGGGTGCCGTCGGGTCCGGGGCTGCGGGTGCGGCTCATCACGAGGAAGCTCGTCGCCGCGTCGCCCGAGAACATCGTCGACACCGCGGTGCCGCCGCCCGCGAGCAGGCCCTTGCCCGTGGTGAGCCGCTGCTCGACGAGCGCGGCGTCGGTCGGATGGTTCGTCACGACCAGCCGGCGCAGGCCGCGGTCCCACCAGCGGAACGCGGGGATCTGCGTGGAGTCGCCGTGCAGCAGGCCGGCCTGGCTCGCGGGCGTCGTCGACGGGACGCGGGCCCACCACGTCTCGATGTCGTGGCTCCCGCTCGTGAGCCAGCGCTGCACGGTGGGCGCGAGCCCGGCCTCGATGGCCTCCTGCAGCACGGGGTACGCCACGCCGTCGAGCTGCACGACGAGCAGCCCCGCCTCCCGGACCGGTCCCGCGACAGGCGCGCCGGGTCGTCCGGGCTCCGCCCGACGGGCATGGCGACGCGCGCGTCGCAGGACGTCCGCGATGACGTAGTCGCTGTCGTTCGCGCCCCAGATCCAGCGACCGGCCGCCATCACGACGGCCGCGACGACGAGCACCTCGACCGCGGCCCACGGCGAGGAGACCTCGATGCCCGGGACCACCGCGAGCGCGACCCACGCGACCCCGACCTGGACGAGCAGGCCGGCAGCGAGCGCCCCCATCGCGCCGGCGAACCGAGCGAACGCCCGCAGCGGCGCCCGCAGGAGCAGGTCGCCGACGGCGACGACGAGCGCGACGAGCACGACCGACGCGGGGTTCGGGGCGCTCACGCCGTCGACGAGCGCGATCGCGATGCCGAGGCCGAGCGCGGTCGTCGCGAGGCTCAGCGCGGCGTCGCCGAGGTCCGCGAGGGTCGGCCGGAACGCGCGGGAGGTCGCCACGGGTCAGCGCCGCGGAGGGGCGACGCGGTGCGGGTCGCTGCCCCACCGCTGCGCGTCGGGGATGCCGAGCTCGTCGCACAGCGCGTGCCAGACGTCGCGGGGTTCGACGCCCTCGTCGAGCGCCTGCTCGGCCGTCTTGTTGCCGAGCGCGCCGATGACGAGCTCGTGCGTGAGCGCGCGTCCCTGCGCAGGTCCGAGCACGTCGTCGACCAGCAGCCAGAACTCGCGGAACCTCACGGGGGCCAGCCTGCCATCTGTCGGCGCTGCGGCGCGCGTGTCGGTGCAGGCAGACACAATGGCGGCGTGGTGATCAGCAGGTTCTCGGACCCGACGCGGTCGTGGTTCGAGGGCGCCTTCGCGGAGCCGACCGCCGCCCAGCTCGGCGCGTGGTCTGCCGTGAGCGGCGGTCAGCACGCCCTCGTCGTCGCGCCCACGGGCTCCGGCAAGACGCTCGCGGCCTTCCTGTGGGCGCTCGACGGGCTCCTCACGGGCGACGTGCCCGACGACCCGGTGCAGCGCTGCCGCGTCGTGTACGTGTCGCCGCTCAAGGCGCTCGCGACGGACGTCGAGCGCAACCTACGGTCGCCGCTCGTCGGCATCCGGCAGGCGGCGACCCGGCTGGGCCGGACGCTCCCGGACGTCACAGTCGGCATCCGGACCGGGGACACACCCCCCGCCGAGCGCCGCGCGTTCGCGACGAAGCCGCCGGACATCCTCATCACCACGCCCGAGTCGCTGTACCTCGTGCTGACGTCGGGAGCCCGCGCGGGCCTCGCCGGCGTGCACACCGTGATCATGGACGAGATCCACGCCGTCGCCGGCACCAAGCGCGGCGCCCACCTGGCGCTGTCCCTGGAACGGCTCGACGCGCTGCTCGACCGGCCCGGCGGTCCGGGACCCGCGCAGCGGATCGGGCTGTCCGCGACAGTGCGGCCCGTCGAGGCGGTCGCGGAGTTCCTCGGTGGTGCGCGGCCGGTGGCCGAGCGCGGCCGGGAGGTCGTGGTCGTGCAGCCGCCGTCGACCAAGAAGATCGAGGTCGACGTCGTCGTCCCGGTCCCCGACCTGTCCGACCTGCGCGCGGCGGGCGGCGAGGGCACGCCCGACCTGGAGCTCGAGCTGTCGGGCAAGGCCGAGGCGCCGCTGCCCCGGCCGTCGATCTGGCCTCACGTCGAGGAACGGGTGGTGGACCTCGTCGCGGACCACCGCTCGACGCTCGTCTTCACGAACTCGCGGCGCGGCGCGGAACGGCTCACGTCCCGGATGAACGAGGTCTGGGCGGAACGCTCCGGCCTCGACGTGCCCGACCCGGGCACCCTGCAGCCCGCATCCGTGCCGGCGCAGTCGGGCACGAGCGTCGGCATGGACACGCGTGACGCGTCGACGATCCTCGCGCGTGCGCACCACGGGTCCATGAGCCGCGCGGAGCGCACCCGCACCGAGTCCGAGCTCAAGGCCGGCCTGCTCCCGGCCGTCGTCGCGACGAGCTCGCTCGAGCTCGGCATCGACATGGGTGCAGTGGACCTCGTCGTGCAGGTCGGGTCACCGCCGTCGGTGGCGTCCGGGCTGCAGCGCGTGGGACGCGCGGGCCACCAGGTCGGGGCCGTGTCGCGCGGCGTCGTCTTCCCGACGTTCCGTGGCGAGCTCGTGCCCGCGGCCGTCACCGCGGAACGGATGCGGTCCGGGGCGCTCGAGGCGCTGCACGTGCCGCACAACCCGCTCGACGTGCTCGCGCAGCAGGTCGTCGCGATGGTCGCCGTCGAGGACTGGGAGCTCGACGAGCTCGCGACCGTGGTCCGGCGGGCCGCGCCGTTCGCCGGGCTCGGGGACGCGACGCTGCGCGCGGTGCTCGACATGCTCGCGGGCCGGTACCCGAGCGAGGAGTTCGCCGAGCTGCGCCCCCGCATCGTCTGGGACCGGGTCCGTGACGTGCTCACCGCCCGGCCCGGCGCCCTGCGCCTCGCGGTCACGAGCGGTGGCACGATCCCGGACCGCGGGCTGTTCGGGGTGTTCCTGGCGAGCGGTGCGACGACGAGCGACGTGCCCGTCGACGCCGAGCGGACCGGGGGCCGGGTGCGCGGCGGCAAGCGGGTCGGCGAGCTCGACGAGGAGATGGTCTACGAGTCGCGCGTCGGGGACACGTTCACGCTCGGGTCGAGCACGTGGCGCATCGACGACATCACGCCGGACCGGGTGCTCGTCACACCGGCTCCCGGCGTCCCCGGCCGGCTGCCGTTCTGGAAGGGCGACTCCCCCGGTCGGCCCGCCGAGCTGGGGGCAGCGATGGGCGGCTGGGTCCGTGAGCTCGGGTCGCTGCCCGACGACGCGGCGCGGGCCAAGGTCGAGCAGGCCGGGCTCGACGGCTGGGCGGCCGACAACCTGCTCGCCTACCTGGCCGAGCAACGCGCCGCGACCGGCGAGGTGCCGACGGACACCGTGCTCGTGCTCGAGCGGTTCCGCGACGAGCTCGGCGACTGGCGGGTCGTGCTGCACTCCCCGTACGGCGCACGCGTGCACGCGCCGTGGGCGATCGTCATCGGCGCCCGGCTGCGCGAGCGGTACGGCGTCGACGCGGCCGCGATGCACTCGGACGACGGCATCGTGCTGCGCCTCCCGGACGTGCTCGACGCCGGCGACCTGGCGACGGCCGACCCGTGGTCGGACTCGGCCGGTCCCGAGATCGACCTCGCCGACCTGCTCGTCGACCCTGACGAGGTGCTCGACGCCGTGCGCTCCGAGCTCGGCTCGTCCGCGATGTTCGGCGCACGGTTCCGGGAGGCCGCGAGCCGAGCCCTCCTGCTGCCGCGCCGTCGCCCGGACCGCCGACAGCCGCTGTGGCAGCAGCGGCAGCGGTCCGCGCAGCTGCTCGCGGTCGCGTCGCAGTACCCCGAGTTCCCGATCCTGCTCGAGGCCGTGCGTGAGTGCCTGCAGGACGACTTCGACACCGAGTCGCTCACCACGCTCATGCGCGACGTCGCGCAGCGACGCGTCCGGGTGGTCGAGGTGACGACGACGCAGCCCTCCCCGTTCGCCCAGTCGCTGCTGTTCGGCTACACCGCGCAGTTCCTCTACGACGGGGATGCGCCCCTCGCCGAGCGCCGGGCCGCGGCCCTCACGCTCGACCCCACGCTCCTCGCCGAGCTCCTCGGCCAGGGTGGCGAGTCGCAGCTCGCCGACCTGCTCGACCCACAGGCGGTGCTGCGCACGGAGGCCGAGCTGAGCGGCCGCGCGCCGGAGCGTCAGGCGGGCTCGCTCGAGCAGGTCGCGGACATGGTCCGCCGCCAAGGTCCGCTCACCCTGACCGAGGCCGCGGAGCGCGTGCAGCCGCAGGTCGTCACGGAGGTCGCGGGCTGGCTGGTCGAGCTCGAGCGGGCGCGTCGCCTCATCCGGGTGCGGCTCGGCGGCGTCGCCCCCGACCGGGCCGAGCAGTGGGCGGCCGTGGAGGACGCCGGCCGGCTGCGCGACGCGCTCGGCGTCGCCCTGCCCGTCGGGGTGCCCGAGGTGTTCACCGAGGTCGTGCCCGACCCGGTCGGCGACCTGCTGCGCCGGCACGCCCGCACGCACGGCCCGTTCACCGCCGCGCAGGCCGCGGCACGGTTCGGCTGGGGCGTGGCCGTCGTGAACGACGCGCTCCGCCGCCTGGAGTCCGCCGGCGTGCTCGTCCAGGGTCGGCTGCGCCCGACCGAGCTGGGCGGCACGGGCGACGAGTTCTGCGACGCGGAGGTGCTGCGGACGCTGCGCCGGCGGTCGCTGGCCGCGCTGCGCGCGCAGGTCGAGCCCGTCGACCCGCAGGCCCTCGGCGTCTTCCTGCCTCGCTGGCAGGGCGTGCACCCGGTCGACCGGACCGGGCACGCGTCCGCGACCGGGACGCTGCGCGGGGTCGACGGTGTGGCCCGGGTCGTCGAGCAGCTCGCCGGCACCGTCCTGCCCGCCTCCGCCTGGGAGACGCACGTCCTGCCGGCGCGCGTGAGCGACTACTCCCCCGCGATGCTCGACGAGCTCACCGCCGCCGGCGAGGTGCTCTGGGCGGGTCACGGAGCTCTCGCCGGACACGACGGGCTCGTCTCGTTGCACCCCACGAGCGTCGCGGACCTGACGCTGCCGCCGGTCGACGCCGAGGCCGGACCCGTCGAGTCGCCCCTGCACACCGCCGTGCTCGAGGCGCTCGGCGGCGGCGGGGCGTGGTTCCTCGGCGCGCTCACCGAGCGCGTGCAGGCACTGCTCGAGCCCGCCGACGCCGACACCGACCCGCCACGGCCGCGGACGTCCTCGGCCGACGTGGCCGTCGCGCTGTGGGACCTCGTGTGGGCGGGCCGGGTCACCAACGACAGCCTCGCGCCGCTGCGCGCGTGGCTCGGCACCGGCCCGACCGCGCACCGCAGCCGGGCGGCCACACCGAG
>Ga0256775_1000240_pt1 | contig 12670 bp, 11 predicted proteins | sample MC6MC0926MT_FD_186036 | JGI IMG/M metagenome (GOLD analysis project Ga0256775, IMG submission 186036) | Metatranscriptome of enriched soil aggregate microbial communities from Iowa State University, Ames, United States - MC6-MC0926-MT... | ecosystem: Environmental > Terrestrial > Soil >...
CGGTCACGCGCCTGCCTCTCGCCCGGCGGGAGCTGGCCCTGGCCTGGCAGTCGGGCCTCTCGGTAGGCGGCCCGCCCGGGATGCTGCACGCTCCGACCCTCCTCGCGCCGCTGCGGAAGCACGTGCAGCTGGACACTCCGCAGCAGATCGCGGTCACCATCCACGACACCCTGGCGTGGACGCATCCCGAATCGCTTGGCTCCGCCGCGACGATCTGGACGAAGACGATGGCGAAACGAGCCAGGAAGCACGCGGACGCGATCGTCGTTCCGACCCACGCCGTCGCCGACCGGCTCGGCGACTTCCTCGACTTCGGCGATCGCATCCGCGTCATCGGCGGGGCTCCTGCGACCGCTCTGCGCCTGCCGCCGGACGCCGACGAGCGCGCGGAGCGCCTCGGCCTCCCCGAGCGCTACGCGTTCACACTGGGGACGGTCGAGCCGCGAAAAGGGATCGCTCCCCTGATCCGCGCCATCGCCCGACCCGAGGCACAGGGCATCCCCCTGCTGATCGCCGGCCGTGACCGCGTCGGCGAGCGCTCCGCGACCGGGGTCGCCGCAGCCGCCGGGCTTCCGGAGGACCGCGTGCGGCCGCTCGGCCGTCTCGACGACGGAGACCTTGCCGTCGCCCTCGACCGCGCCACCCTGTTCGTGTACCCGAGCGTCGCCGAAGGGTTCGGCCTCCCGATCGTCGAGGCGTTCAAGTTCGGTCTGCCCGTCATCCACTCGGACGACGCCGCCCTCGTCGAGGTCGCCGCGGGTGCGAGTGTCGTCGTCGAGCGTCCGGCACCGGGTGAGGACGACGAGCCCTACGCCGAGCGTCTCGCGGCCGCCATCGGCCGTGTGCTCTCAGACGCCGAGCTGAGCGCCCGGCTGCGGGTGCTCGCCTCCGACCGCGCGCGGGCGTTCAGCTGGCGCGACTCCGCCGAGCGGGTCTGGCAGCTTCACGCCGACCTCTGACCCGCCTCCTGCGGAGTGCGCTCGTCGGCCTTCGCGCCCGACGCAGGCTCTTCCTCCTCGTCGCGACCGAACCAGGTGCGGTACCGGTCGGACGCCCACTTCCCGGCCGCCTTCGACCAGCCGTGGCTGCGCTTCTCGATCAGCCAGGTGAAACCGACGGCCACGAGGACCGCGACCGGGATGCCGAACAGCAGCGGGACGTACCAGGGCTCGTCCGCGAAGAGGTAGGTGCTGAAGATCAGGATCGGCACGTGGACGAGGTACAGGCTGAACGAGATGGTCCCGGTGAACTGCACGGGGCGCGTGTCGAGCACGGCGCGGAGCGGCTTCCAGCCGAGCGCTGCCACCACGAGCCCGGCCGCGGCGAGCGGCACCAGGCCCTTCAGCACCGGCTCGAGTTCGGGGATCTCGCCGACGTTCGGCCCGACCAGCCACGGAGCGATCAGGAGCAGCAGACTGGCCACGGTGAGCCCGGCCCACAGCGGGTGTCGGTACCAGTGCGTGTTGATGCGGTCGGCGACGTTGCGCACCGCCTCGAGGCGGACCGCGATGACCGCGCCGACGAAGAACGCAGGGAGGTACTGCAGCGCACCAGAGTCCGCGTGCACGCCGAGGTAGGTGAGGGCGCACGCGGCGGCCAGGCCGCCCATCCACCACTTCCGCACGGCGAGGGCCGCCACCGCGAAGATCGGCAGGGCAAGCGAGAACAGCAGCTCCCAGCGAAGCGACCAGAGCGGGTTGTTGATCTGCCCGTCGCCGCCGAGGAGGTCCCACGCCTTGACGATGTACTCCCAGCTGAAGTTCGGGGTGGAGGAGCTGCTCAGCCACGTGCCCTTCGGCTGGGTGGACACCTGCGGGATGGCCATCACCCAGACGGCGGCCAGCACGACGGACGCCATGACCGGCACCAGAAGCCGGACGGCGCGGCGCGGGAAGTAGGCGACCCAGTCGAAGCCGCGGTGACGGATCACGGGAAGCGTGACCACCAGCCCGGAGAGCACGAAGAAGACGATGACCGACTCGACACCGGCGGTCGCGAGCTTCAGCGGCGTGTAGCTGATCCACCACATCGCGGAGCCCGTCGGCGCGGATCCGGTGCCGGGCGCACCCGGGAAGTCCGGGTTCGTGTACATGGCGTGGTGGAGCAGGACGACCACCGCGGCGATGCCGCGCAGACCGTCCAGCGCGGCCAAACGGCCGCCCGTCGTCTGTTTCGTCTTGTCTGCCACCGTTACACCTGTACCCGTCATAGGCGGGCGACGGTACCCATGCGCCCTGGGCAGTTCCTGTGACCCGTTCAGGGGTCAGCTGGATGCGAGAGAGCGGCCGTCCGCGTGGCGGCGCCGTCATGCGCGGGGCGGCACCTAGCATGTTCGCTATGCCTGCATCCACGTCACCGCTGGTCTCCGTCGTCATGGGATCGGACTCCGACTGGACGGTCATGCAGGAGGCTTCGCGCCTGCTCACCGAGTTCGGCGTCGCGCACGAGGTCGAGGTCGTCTCGGCGCACCGCACCCCCGAGAAGATGATCGCGTTCGGCAAGGAGGCCGCCGGACGCGGCGTCCGGGTGATCATCGCCGGAGCGGGCGGCGCAGCCCACCTTCCCGGCATGCTGGCCGCGGTCACGACCCTCCCCGTCGTCGGCGTCCCGGTGCCGCTCGCCCGCCTCGACGGACTCGACTCCCTGCTCTCCATCGTCCAGATGCCCGCCGGGGTGCCGGTCGCCACCGTCTCCATCGGCGGCGCGCGCAACGCCGGACTCCTCGCCGTCAAGATCCTGGCCACCTCCGACGACGCCCTCGCCGAGGCTCTCGCGCGCTTCGCCGCCGACCTCGAGGCGAGCGTCGAGCAGAAGAACCAGGCCCTGCAAGCCCAGCTGTGAGAACCGCCCCATGACGATCGCCACGCCGCTGCGCCACCCCGACGCCTCCTCGTCCCAGACGATGACGAAGCGGGGCTGGTGGCTGGTCACCATGAACATCCTGCTGCCCGGCTCCGCCCAGGTCGTCGCCGGAAACCGTGTCCTCGGCCGGGTCGGCGTGCTCGCCACCCTGCTGCTCTGGCTGCTCGGCATCGTGACGCTGGTCGTCTACCTGGTCTCGCCGTCGTCGATCTACACGCTGTTCACGCAGGCGGGCAGCCTGACCCTCGTCCAGACCCTGCTGATCGTCTACACGGTGCTCTGGGTCGTGCTCACACTGGACACTCTGCGTCTCGTGCGCCTCATCCGCACCGCACCGAACGCCCGCGGCTGGATCGCCGCGTTCTCGGTGCTCGTCCTCGTCGGGCTCGCCTGCACCGCCGGCTACGCGTCGGTCGTCGCCGGATCCGCCCGGGGTGCGCTCGGCGACATCTTCTCGGCAGGGCCGTCACAGCCACCCGTCGACGGCCGCTACAACATCATGCTGCTCGGTGGCGACGCCGGTCCCGACCGCGACGGCCTGCGCCCGGACAGCATGTCCATCGTCAGCATCGACGCGAACACGGGTCAGGCCGTCACCATCGGCCTGCCACGCGACCTCGACCCCGTGCCGTTCCCGGCCTCGTCCCCGCTGCACGCCGAGTACCCGGACGGCTACGGCTACAACGACCGCTGCGACGTCGACGTCTGCCAGCTCAACTCCATCTACACCGAGGTGGAGCTGTACAAGCCGGACCTGTACCCGAACGCGAAGAAGAACAAGAGCGAGCCGGGCATCGAGGCCATGCGCGACGCCCTCGAAGGCGCGACCGGCCTGAAGATCCAGTACTACGTCCTGATCGACATGCAGGGCTTCGCCGACCTGATCGACGCCCTCGGCGGCGTCGACGTCACCGTCACGGACCGCGTGCCGATCGGCGGCGACGAGAACCTCAACGGCGTCGCCGAGTGGATCGAGCCGGGCAAGCGCCACCTCGACGGCTACCACGCCCAGTGGTATGCCCGCGCTCGCCACGGCTCCAGCGACTACGACCGCATGGCCCGTCAGCGGCAGCTGCAGGACGCCATCCTGAAGCAGGTCAACCCGGTCAACGTCGTATCGAAGTTCCAGGGCATCGCGACCGCCGGTGCGCAGGTCATGAAGACCGACATCCCGCAGTCGATGCTCGGCTACTTCGTCGACCTGGGCATGAAGACGCGCAAGCTGCCCGTGCAACAGCTGGAGCTGGTGCCGCCGACGATCAACCCGACCGAGCCGGACTATGCGCAGATCCAGGAGCTGGTGCGCCAGGCGGTGAACCCCGCGACGGCGAAGCCGAAGGGGAGCTGACCGGCGGCCCGCCGCCCCTCGGCTCAGCCCTGCTCGGCCTGCTCAGCCCTCGAAGAACGCGGCCGCCGCGCGGGCCCGGTACACGACGTCCTCGATGTCCTCGCCGCCCACGACGGTCACGTGACCGACCTTGCGGCCGGGCCGCGGCTCCTTGCCGTAGCCGTGGAACTTGGCCTCGGGATGCGCGGCGAGCGCGGCCGGGTAGCGGTCCTGGAGGCTGCCTTCCGACGGACCGCCGAGGATGTTCACCATGACCGACCAGTCGGCGCGCGGCTCCGTCGACCCGAGCGGAAGGTCGAGGACGGCTCGCAGGTGCTGCTCGAACTGGCTGGTGACGGCGCCCTCGATCGACCAGTGGCCGCTGTTGTGCGGCCGCATCGCCAGCTCGTTGATGAGCACCCGTCCGTCCGTCGTCTCGAACAGCTCGACGGCGAGGACCCCGGTGACTCCGAGTCCGTCCGCCACGCGGCGGGCGATGTCGGCGGCGGCCTCCGCCACCCGGCCGGCTGCGCCTGGCGCCGGCGCGAGCACCTCGGCGCAGACGCCGTCGCGCTGCACGGTCTCGACGACCGGCCACGCCGCGATCTCCCCCGACGGACGGCGGGCAACGAGCTGCGCGAGCTCCCTCCGGAAGGGCACGAGCTCCTCGACCAGAAGCGCTCCGCCACGGCCGTCCTCGGCGAGCGCCAGGAACCAGTCGTCGGCCCCGCTCGCATCGGACACCACGCGGACGCCCTTGCCGTCGTAGCCGCCCCGCGCCGTCTTCACGACGGCCCGGCCGCCGTGATCGGCGAGGAAGGCGCCCAGCTCGTCCGCGGACTCCACCGCGGCCCAGTCCGGCACCGGCAGCCCCAGCTCGCTGAGCTTGGCCCGCATCTGCAGCTTGTCCTGCGCGTACAGGAGGGCATCGGGTCCGGGATGCACGGGGATGCCGCGGGACACCAGCTCGCGGAGGATCGCCTGCGGCACGTGCTCGTGGTCGAAGGTGATCACATCCACCGTGTCGGCGAACGCGAGCACGGTGTCGAGGTCGCGGTAGTCGCCGACGCCCGACGCGGCGATGTCGGCGCTCATGCCCTCCGCCTCCTCGAGCACGCGGATGTCGACCCCGAGCTCGATGGCCGGGGGGATCATCATCCGTGCCAGCTGACCTCCGCCGATCACTCCGACGATGTGACTAGCCATGGACCATCCGCTCCTCTGATACTTTTCATGCTGGCCGGGAAGACTCACAGGAACGCGAAACCTGGTCCGCGTACTGTGACGAACGTACTGACCATCTTCCCGCATCTCAGGCAGGGGCATGACGACCGAGACCAGCACACCGGCGCGACGCGCACGGCTCCTCCCGCAACTGATCAAGTTCGGCGCGGTCGGAGCCGTCGGCTTCGTGGTCAATCTGCTCGTGTTCAACGCGCTGATGCTCTTCGTGCTGGTGAACGTGCCGCACAAGACGCTCTTCTCGACGGCGATCGCGACACTGGTCGCCATCGGCACGAACTGGATCGGCAACCGCTACTGGGCGTTCTCCGGCAACCGCAACGAGAACGCCACGCGTGAGGGCATCGAGTTCTTCATCGTCAGCCTGGCGGGCATGGCCATCCCGCTCCTCTGCGTCTGGGTGTCGCACTACCTTCTCGGCTACCAGAGCCTGCTCGCCGACAACATCTCCAACAACGTGGTCGGTCTCGCGCTCGGCACGGTGTTCCGATTCGCGTTCTACCGCTGGTGGGTGTTCTCACCTGACCGCGCGATCGCTCGCTCCGGCCGTCGTGGCGCCGTCTCGGCCAGCCGGCACGTGCCCGCCCGCAGCCGCGAGAAGGCGCCGATCACCGGCTCGACCCTAGCGAGCGCCCCAGACCGTGGTCTCGTCGGAGACTGACTGCGACTGCTGACGCCGCACGGCCACGACGGTCTGCGAGTGATCCATCAGCTCGGACAACGCGCGCTGCACCTGGTCGGCCTTCGGCACATCCTTCAGGACGACGGGATGGTCGAGACCCGAGTTGATCAGCACATCGCCGGAGCGGAACAGGCTCTGCAGCCACGTCCGCCGCACGCTCACGTCGTAGCCGCGGCTGTGCAGCAGCTCCTGGCGCACGCGCACGAAGAAGCCGTGCCGGATGATCAGACGGCGATTGGTGATCGTGTAGCGGCGGCTCAGCCACGCGGCCAGCGGCAGGAGGAAGAGCAGGAGCACGACGGCAGCCGCGGCGGACCACAGCAGGACGATCTCCCAGACCTCACCGACCCGGCCCGCGAGGTACCCGACCGCGCCGGCGGTCGCGATCAGCACGAGGCTCGGGAAGAACAGCCGGCGGGCGTTCGAACGCAGCCGGGCCACCACGCGCTCGGGCGGCTGGGCGGGTATCCCGTCCGGGCTGCTGCTCATGCTCCATTAATACCGCAGGTGCGTCACGTCGCCCGCCGCCACTGCGGTGCGGCCCGCATCCGAATCCACGATCAGCCTCCCGCTCTCGTCGATGCCGACGGCGGTGCCGAGGAGGTCGTCGCCCGACGGCAGCTGCACACGGACCGGCCGGCCGATGGTGTGGCAGGCCTCGGCGACCTCATCGCGCAGCGCGCTGCGGAGCGGATCGCCGTCGGCGGCCAGGAACTCGCGGTACAGCGTCGTCAGCTGGATGAGGTAGGCCGAGAGCACCGCATCCGCGTCCACATCGTGCGCACCGGCGAGTGCCAGCGAGGTCGAGGTCTCGGTCGGGAGCTCGTCGCGCGTCTGCGTGAGGTTGACGCCGGCGCCGATCACCAGCCCCGACATCCCGGGCAGCAGTTCGGCGAGGATGCCGCACACCTTGTCGCCCTCGATGAGGACGTCGTTGGGCCACTTGACCTGCACACCGCCCGGGACGAATCGGCCGAGCGCGCGGCTCATCGCCAGGCCGCCGAGCAGCGGGAACCAGCCGAACGACTCCGGCGGCAGCCCGACCGGCTTGAGCAGAACGGAGATCGCCAGCGCTCTCCCGGGCGGCGTCACCCACACCCGACCGAGCCGGCCGCGACCGCCGGTCTGGTTGCCCGTGATCACCACCGCGAGGTCCGGGAGGTCGCCCGCCCGGGCACTCAGGACGTCGTTGGTGGAACCCGCCTCGGGGAGCACCTCGAGCACGGGGACGATGGTTCGGCTGCGTCGGAAGTCCACGGGGTCAGTCTCTCGCACTGGGCCAGTCTGCCAGCGCAGACCGTCGGATTTGTAGGGTTTCGTCAACGGCACGGCCATTCGGCTGGCCGGTAGAGTGAACGACGTGACCGACACCGAACCTCGTCAGACCGATCAGCTCCCCGACCTGACCACCACCGCCGGCAAGCTCGCCGACCTGAAGGAACGGTTCCACGAGGCCGTCACCGCGAGCGGTCAGGCGGCGATCGAGAAGCAGCACGCCAAGGGCAAGTTGACCGCGCGTGAGCGCATCGACCTCCTGCTCGACCAGGGCTCCTTCGTGGAGTTCGACGAGTTCGTCCGCCACCGCACCCACGCCTTCGGCATGGAGGCCAAGCGCCCGTACGGTGACGCGGTCGTTACCGGCGTCGGCACCATCCACGGCCGCAATGTCGCGGTGTTCAGCCAGGACTTCACCATCTTCGGCGGCTCCCTCGGCGAGGTGGCCGGCGAGAAGATCATCAAGGTCATGGACCACGCGCTCAAGACGGGCGTTCCGATGATCGGCATCCTCGACTCCGGCGGCGCCCGCATCCAGGAGGGCGTCGTCGCCCTCGGCAAGTACGGCGAGATCTTCCGCCGCAACACCGCGGCCTCCGGCGTCATCCCGCAGATCTCCATCGTGATGGGCCCGGCGGCCGGCGGCGCCGTGTACTCCCCCGCCCTCACCGACTTCGTCATCATGGTCGACAAGTCCAGCCACATGTTCGTCACCGGCCCGGATGTCATCAAGACGGTCACCGGAGAGGACGTCGGCTTCGAGGAGCTCGGCGGCGCGCTGACCCACAACAAGGTCTCCGGCGTCGCCCACTACCTCGCCAGTGACGAGGAGGACGCGCTCGACTACGCGCGGACCCTGCTCAGCTACCTGCCGCAGAACAACCTCGCCGAGCTGCCGACCTTCCAGGCCGAGCCGGAGCTCGAGATCACCGACGCCGACCGCCGGCTGAACACGATCATCCCGGACTCCCCCAACCAGCCCTACGACGTGAAGACGATCATCGAGGGCGTGGTCGACGACGGCGAGTTCCTCGAGATCCAGCCGCTGTTCGCCCCCAACATCGTCATCGGGTTCGCCCGCGTCGAGGGCCGGTCGGTGGGCATCGTCGCGAACCAGCCGAGCGCGATGGCGGGCACGCTGAACATCGACGCCGGCGAGAAGGCCTCCCGGTTCGTCCGCTTCTGCGACGCCTTCAGCATCCCGATCCTCACCCTGGTGGATGTGCCCGGCTACCTTCCCGGCACCGACCAGGAGTGGACGGGCGTGATCCGGCGCGGGGCGAAGCTGCTGTACGCGTACGCCGAGGCGACCGTGCCGCTCGTGACCATCATCACCCGCAAGGCGTACGGCGGTGCGTACATCGTCATGGGCTCCAAGCAGCTCGGCGCCGACATGAACCTCGCGTGGCCCACCGCCGAGATCGCGGTGATGGGCGGCCAGGGTGCCGTGAACATCCTCTACCGCGGCGAGATCAAGCGCGCGGAGGAAGCCGGCGAGGATGTGGCGGCCGTCCGCACGAAGCTCGCCAACGAGTACACCTACAACGTCGCGAGCCCGTTCCTCGCGGCCGAGCGCGGCGAACTCGACGGCGTGATCGAGCCCGCGGCGACGCGCGTGTCGGTCATCAAGGCGCTGCGCGCGCTCCGCACCAAGCGGGCCACGCTGCCCCCGAAGAAGCACGGGAACATCCCGCTGTGACCGGCCAGGAGGCCCAGAGCGGTGCGCCGCTCGATCCGTCGCAGCTGCGGTTCCTCACCCGAAGCGTGACCGCGGAGGAGATCGCTGCGGTCACCGCCGTCCTGACCGCCGCTGCCGCCGAGCAGGCGGCCGCCGGTCGGGAGGCCAGGGCCGAGCAGGGTCCGGATGCCTGGGCACGCACGCAGCGGAACCTGCGCGGCGAGCTCCGGCCCGGAGCGGGTGCCTGGCGGTCGTTTTCGGGCTGAGATGTACCCCGATCCGGGCGTCCCCCGAGTAAGGGACACGCGGATTCTTCGGCATGTCCCGCGAACGGGGGTCGTGATATGTCCCCCAGGTGTCCTCCAAAATGACGACTATGTATTTTCTGGGAGCGCAGCCACTATAGATATTGCTAGGTGTCTCTCCTCGTGAGTCACACCGCCAATCACTCGCCGACTAGGGTAAGCGGGCGAGTGCTTTGGGGGCGAGTCAGGGCGATATTCGGGTTGTCGCCCTGACTCGGGGTTTGAAAAGGGGCCGACAATTCGGGTGTCGGCCCCTTTCTCCTCGTTAAGGGGCGTTTTCCCCGTCACGGGCAGGGACGACCGAGCTCCGGCCAGATTCAGCCGACCGGCCGGGGGATCTCCAACCAAAGGTCGACCTCGTCGTCCTCCGACTCCGCGCCGAGGGCATTCGCCGCGCCATCGTCCGACATGCGCAGGCCCACGACGGTCACCGCGGTCTTCGACGACCGGGGCACGGTCCGGATGATCAGCTTGTCCGTCGTCGTCCCGCGGATGGCGTCGGCCAGCCGCCGGAGCACGGTCTCGAGCCCGCGCTGGTCGATGTCGTCGATGCCGCCCTCGTCCAGCAGGCTGACGACGACGCCACGGCGGCGAGCATCCATCACCTCGCGACGGACATCGTCATTGAGCAGGCGGCGGCCGCGGATCTCGTCGCGGATCGCGCCCTCCAGGTACCGGCACTCACGTCGCTCCGCCTCGGTGAGGTCTCCCCCGCGGCGGACGATCTCGGCGAGCATCGGAGCAGCGACCCGGTAGGTCTGACGGAGCCGCAGCTGGCGCTCCATGACGTGCGCCTCCTGGGCAGCCTGCCACTCCGTCGCCTCGCGCTCGGCACGGGCGAACTGGAGGGCATCGCGGCCGGCTTTCGCGAGCGAGCCGGAGATCACGACGGCGACACCGACCCACACGACCGAGCCGATGACGCCGAGCCCTGCGAGCGCGCCGAGACCGGCCCAGACGACCGTCTGCACGGCCAGGAAGGCGACGCCGGCCCACGCGACGATCTGCTGGCGGCGGACCGCGCAGATGGTCATCAGCGTGCCGACGGCGGCGACGTACCAGGTGGCGTATCCGTTGTCCTTGGACGGATCCAGCTGGCTCGTGACGAGGATCGGGATGACGACGCAGACGGCGAGGTCGAAGGCGGCGAGCCAGAGCGGCATCTTGGTCGGGCTGGTCGGCCACAGGCTCATCACCGTCGCGACGCCGTACAGGACCATTGCGACGACGATCGGGCCGGCCGTGCGCGGCATCCACAGCGACGACAGCGCGAGGAAGAGGTGATAGGCGGAGAAAAGAGCGCCGAGGATGAGGAAAAGGACGCGATTGAGGGTGATCACTCCGCCGCCTCCGTCTCTCGCGCCTCGCCCGGTGCGAAAGGACCCTGCTGATCGAAGCGGGCCGCCCCGGGCGCCTGGACGCCGACGGGCTGCGGTTCGGCGGACGGCCAGAGGATCGTGACGGTCGTGCCCTCGCCCGGTTCGGAGCGGATGTCCGCACGACCGCCGACCTTGGCGAGACGGTCGCGGATGCTGATGCGCAGGCCGAGCCGCTCCGCCGGCACTTCCGCCTCAGTGAACCCGCGTCCGTCGTCGCCGACGATGATCTCGACTGTGGCCGCCGGTCCGCCGCCGCGGATCGACAGGCCGCGGTGCACCTCCGGGCCGCCCGCGTGCTGCATGCTGTTCACCATCGCCTGGACCGCGGCCGAGTAGACCGCCTCGGCGACGTTCACAGGCAGCATGTGCACCTCGACGTCGCGCACCTCGACCTCGAACGGCGATGAGAACGCGTTGGCGGAGGTCACGAGGCGCTCCGCGAGCTGGTTGAGGCCGACCAGGGACTGGTCCTCGGGCGTGGATGCCTCGGCTGCGTGCAGGTGCCCGATCGCGTCGGCGGCCATCGCCGCCGCGAGCTCCTTCTGCTCCGGTGTCCTCGCGGACGCGGCCGAGAGCAGGGTCGTGAGCACACTGTCGTGGACGATGGCGTCGACCTGCACGCGCTCGACCTCGGTCGCGTGCTGGCGGACCGCGGTGGCGTACCGGGCGAGCGCCTGGCTCTGGGCCGCATCCACGGCGCTCGACGCCTGGCGCATCATCGCGATGATCGCGAGGATGACGCCGCCGAGGATGATGGCGTAGATCGCGTCGAGCGCACCCAGCTCGAATCCGACGCCGCCGCCGGCCGGAAGCGCCCGGACGACGCCGTAGGCGATGGGCGCGATGAACGTGTAGGCGATCGCGAGCCAGAGCGGGTAGGCGACAGCCGCGAAAGCCGTGAAGACGGAGCACAGGAACCACACCCACGGCTTGTCGGAGCTGAACGCACTCGGGTCGCGGACGAGCAGCGGCCAGGTGACGATCGCCGCGAGGTACAGAACCGACAGGACGCCCATTGCGATCTTCACCCCGCGCTGTACGACCGCAAGGATCACGGTGAGGGCGAGGCCGCCGAAGATCCCGATCATCCAGACGGCGCCCCACGGCTCGCGGAGCGCGCTGAGCTGGCCGAGTGCCGTCGGGAGGGTCTGCAGACCGAAGACGAGCCCGAAGGCGGACACCGTGCGATCGGCGATGCGCTCGATCCGCGCCCGGCTGAGGGGGTTGCGGGGCTTGGCCGGTTCGAGCGGCGCCCCGGGGCGAACCCCGCTAGGAGCGCTCATTGCCTGTCTCGGGGTCGAGCCCGGGAAGGATGCCGTCCTCCACGGCGCGTCGGAGGAGGTCCACCTTCGTCGGCGCCGGCCGCCCGACTTCCACGTATTTGACGCGGATGCGGTCGAGGTACTCGCGGGCGGTGGAGTTCGCGATGCCCAGCTGGGCGGCGACCGCCTTCAGAGGGAGGCCGGAGGCGTACAGGTGCAGGACGTCGCGTTCGCGTCGCCCGAGCTGCGCTTTGGCGAAGTCACTGTCGGCGTCGATCGCCGTCGCCCATTCGAGGTTGTTGAGGACGTCGCCTCGGGCCACCGTCGCGATGGCGCTGATGACCGTCGTCGTGGGTGACGACTTCGGGATGACGCCTGCAGCTCCGGCGGCGAGCGCCTCGCGGACGCTGGCGACGCGATCGGCGATGCTGTGCACCAGCACTGCGGCCCCGGTCGCCTGGGCCCGCTTGACGTTGTCGGTCACCTTGGAGCCGTCGCCGAGCGACAGGTCGAGGACGACGACGTCGCACTCCTGGGAGCCGAGCTGGGCGACGAAGTCGTCCACCGTCGGCGCCGTGACCACCACGTCGTAGCCGGCGTCCTGGCAGGCCGCCTTCAGCCCGAGACGCACGGACTCGTGATCGTCGACGATTGCCAC
>Ga0256775_1000243_pt1 | contig 12571 bp, 4 predicted proteins | sample MC6MC0926MT_FD_186036 | JGI IMG/M metagenome (GOLD analysis project Ga0256775, IMG submission 186036) | Metatranscriptome of enriched soil aggregate microbial communities from Iowa State University, Ames, United States - MC6-MC0926-MT... | ecosystem: Environmental > Terrestrial > Soil >...
CGGGTCGGGTGCGGGCCAGGACCTGGACCCGCACGATCTGCGGCTGACCGCACAGCCCTGCCAGGGCGCGACCCCACGAGGCGAGCTTGACCTCCTGCGCGCCGGGGTCGTCCAGGACGAACCCCGCACCGGCTGCCCGCATCACCCCAGTCACCGTGCCGCTCCGCTGGTCCAGCACGAGCGCCGCTGCGAGCTCGTCACATTCGACGAGCTGCAGGCGCCCGCGAACACCCGGCAGCTCGAACCCGTCGACGGACGGCAGCGCAAGGGTGGAGGCAGGTGCGGCCGTGTTGCCAAGGAACTTGCGCGCGTGCCACTGGCCCAGCAACGGCACCCAGCTGAGCGCCGTTCGGCCGCCCGCGCTGACCGTCCCGGTCACCAGCAGCAGGGCCCACGCCGGCGCGGACAGGACCAGCCCAGCCATCCCGGCCGAGTACACCGCCGTCACTGCGATCAGCGTCGCGACCCCGACCACGGCCAGCTGCGCCCCGGAAGCCCGAGCAGCACCCCACGAGACTCCAACCGGCCGAACACCGTCGTCGGCCCGACATCCCGGCCGCTCACGACCGCCCACCACCCGCACGATCACCGGCCAGCGGCGGGGGAGGCGTCGGCAGCGTGCCGCCACCGGCCCGCGCAGCCACCGCACCCTTGGCACCCTTCATCGCGGCACCGACGCCACCCGTCAGCGCCGAGACCGCGACCTGCTGGGTGGCATACCGGGCGGTCGACGCCGCCGACTTCGCCGCCTTGCTCAGCGGGTTGGCCGCGACCGCGCCGTGCATCACCGATGCGGCCTCCATGCCGGACCAGTGCACGAACCGCCAGGTCAGACACGGCGCCCACACGGCGATCGCCAGCAGCAGGATGCCGACGAGCGTGTCCGACAGCCCGGCCGCCCCGCTGGCCTGGAGGTCCGCCGTCTCGCCAGGCCCGGTCTGGGTGAACGCGGACGCACCGACGACGAACACCACGACGATGACGACCTTGCAGAACACGAGCGCCGCGACGACCTCGAGCCAGCGGCGGGTCCAGACCCGGGTCTGGTCCCATGCCGACCCGGCGAACGCGATTGGTGCGAACACCGCGATGAGCACGAGCGCTGCCTTGCGGAACAGCAGCACCCCCCACAGCAGGAGGAACCCCACGATCAGCGCCAGCCCGATCAGGAGTTGCAGCACGGGCTGGAACCGGGCCATGGCGACGAAGTCGAAGAACCGCGCCGAGGCCTGCGCCTCGGTCGTTCCGGACGCGGCCGCGATCGCCTCGCAGATCCCATCAACCGCCGCCAGCGCCAGCTGCGTCACCGACAGTGCGACCGTCGCTCCGAGGACCGCCTTGCCGACCCCCACGACCGCCCGGGCCAGCCCGCCAGGTTCACGGCGCAGCACCGACGCGATCACCTGGACCACGAACAGCGCGACCACCGCAGGCAGCGCGACCGCAGCCATCACGGCGACGTTCGCGCGGAACCACCCCGCGCCGAGGTCAATCGTCGTGGTCGACTCCATCGCGCCGAGCGCGAGCTGACCCAGCTGCGCGGCACCCGCCACGAACCCGCCGCCGAGCCCGCCCAGTACGTAGTCCGACGCCGCGTCCTGCGTGGAGGCGGCAGCGTCGCAGACGAACGTGATCGGTCCGATGCACGGATCCAAGGCGGCGATCGCCATCTCAGATCTGCCCGCCAAGGCCGGAGAAGAACGCCACGATCGCGTTCGCCCCACCGATCAGCAGGGCCCCGCCAGCCGCGATCAGGACGCCCCGCTTGCCGGCCTCGGTCTGCCCGTAGTTGCCCCGCTCGTGAGCGACCGCCCAGACGATCACGGAGACCACCAGGCCGGCGACACAGGCGACCAGACCCCACGTGAGCAGAGCGCCGACGATCTGCTTGCCCACCTCCAGGCCGGGCAGGCCATCCTGGTTTGGCACTATGCCTGGATCGCCCAACCGCGGGTGTGTCGACAGCGTGATCGTGAACCGTGACATCGCGCCACCCCTACCGCTCGGCGCGCGTCGGACGACGCGCCTTTACTGGGAGGAGCGCGCGCGTTCGCTCAACACGCGACGGTAGGCCAGCCCTTCGAGAGGCGCGTAGCGGAGCGAGCCCAAGATCCGGTGAATCGGGCGCGGGGTGGAGGACCTGTTGCGCCGATCGAATGACGAATGGCTAAGCCTGCTGGGTGAGCCGGCCGCCGGTGGCAAGGTGCTCCAGGCACCCAACGAACGGCATGAAGGCGGGCACCTTGCGCAAGCGTCGGACGACGTCCAGCACCAGTCGAGCATCTGCGGTGCTCACCGTGGCCGCCTTGGTTCTCACCATGCTCAGTGCGAGCCCCGCTGACGCGACGACCGCAGTGGCAACAGCGTCTGGCGCCGTTGCGACGACGACGGCTGCGCCGCAAGCTGCCTCCGAGCCGCCGTCAGCGGTGACCCTGACCGTTGACCGCACGACGATCGCCTTAGGGCAATCTGCCGTTCTGACCGCTGCGGTTGACCAACCGCTCGAGGCGACATCCAGCACGCTGACAATCTGGGACACGAGCAACAACGTCCAACTTCGCTCCTGCGCGTCGGGTGCAACGTGCACGAGCACGGTGACCTTCACGACTGGCGGCCCGCGCACATACGAAGCCCGGGTCAACGGCCTCATCTCGAGCACGGTGAGCGTTGCGCGCGCCGCGTGGACTGTCGCCCTGGAGAGCGACACGGTCTCAATCGACGCTGGCAAGAGCGTGCTGCTGACGGCAACGCCGAACCAGAACATCAAGGCCTCGGCCTACCGTGTTGAGTTCGTCGACGTCACGACAGGCGCTTCGCTCGGGTACTGCGCGCCAAGCACTAACTGGTACGCCAGCTGGAATGGCAGCGCGTGCACGCTCAGCGCGGCGTTTGCGACTGGACCGGCGCACACCTACCGGGCCTACGTCTTGAGCAGCTACGGCGGTGGTGGACCTGTCGATTCTCAGGCGGTCAGCAACGACGTCGTGGTGCAGCGCTCGCCGTGGTCGGTCGATCTCACCACCGACAAGACGGAGTTTGCGGCAGGGCAAAGCGTCCTGCTGACCGCGACGCCGAATCAGAACATCAAGGCGTCGGCCTACCGTGTCGAGTTCGTCGACGTCACGACCGGAGTATCGCTCGGGTACTGCACACCAAACCAAAACTGGTACGCCAGCTGGACAGGAACGGCATGCACAACCAGCACGACGTTCACCAATGGGCCAGCGCACACTTACCGCGCGTACGTCCTGAGCAGCTACGGGACGAGCGGACCGGTCGATCTGCAGGCGACCAGCAACGACGTCGTTGTCCAGCGCTCCCCGTGGTCGGTGGAGCTGGTCGTGGACAAGGCCGAGTTCACCGCTGGCCAAAACTTCAAACTCTCGGCGACGCCCAACCAGGACATCCACCGCACCTCGGGCTACCGCCTGTACATCGTCGACGAGACCACGGGGACCGAGCTGGGCCACTGCGGCAGCAACCAGGACTGGAACGCCGGCTGGTCGAATGGAACCTGCTTCACGAGCACCTCGTTTCAGTCCGGAGCCCCGCACGTCTACCGGGCGTATGTGGCGGTCAATCACACCGGTACGACGGCCACGGACCAGCAGGCAGTCAGTAACCCCGTCACGGTCACCCGGGCGGCGTGGGCGGTGGGCCTCACGATCGACAAGCCCGTGTTCAACGCCGGCGAAAGGGTGAGGCTCACTGCAACCCCGAACCAGGACATCCACCTGACCTCCGGGTACCGGCTGTACATCGTCGACGAGACGACCGGCACCGAGCTCGGGCACTGCGGCAGCAACCAGGACTGGAACGCCAGTTGGTCGAACGGCTCGTGCTCGACCAGCACAGGATTCCAGTCCGGTGCCCCCCACACCTATCGCGCATACGTCGCGGTCAACCACACCGGGGCGACGGTCACCGATCCGCAGGCCGTGAGCAATGTCGTCATTGCGACCCGCGCCGCTTGGTCAGTCGGACTCACGATCGACAACCCGGTGTTCACGGCAGGGCAGAACGTGCGGATCACCGCCACGCCGAACCAGGACATCCACCTGACCTCCGGATACCGCCTGTACATCGTCGATGAGACGACCGGCAAGGAGCTTGGGCACTGCGGCAGCACCCAGGACTGGCTCGCCACGTGGTTCGGCGGCACCTGCACCGTGACGACGAGCTTCAAGACCGGGCCCGCACACTCCTATCGGGCGTACGTCGCGGTCGACCACAACGGCACGGTGGCCACCGACCAGCAGGCCGTCAGCAACTACGTCACGGCGACTCGCGCGGCCTGGTCGGTCGCCCTCACCATCGATAGACCGGTCTTCTCCACCGGCCAATACGTGACACTCACCGCCACGCCGAACCAAGACATCCAACTCTCCGGATATCGGCTGTACATCGTCGACGAGACAACGGGGGTCGACGTAGGCAGCTGTGGCAACTCCAGCAACTGGAGCGCCGGCTGGTACGGCGGAGCGTGCACGACGTCCACCAGTTACCTCGTGGGACCGGCGCACACCTACCGGGCCTACATCGCCACGAACTTCACGAACGCGGCCCCCACCGACGCGCAGGCTCTCAGCAATACCGTGACCGCGACGCGGGCGGCCTGGACCGTGACGCTGCAGAGCACGATCACGGTCAACGACTACGGCCAGCAGGTAGTGCTCGTCGCCACGCCAAACCAGGACCCGACGTACTGGCAGGGCTACGTGCTTCTGTTCGGCGACGTCACCACCGGCCAGATCGTCGGCGGGTGCGGTTATGGAAGCAACTATTGGTACAACGGCAAGTGCACCTACTCGCAGTTCTACTCAGGCGACAGGCGCCCTCGCTCATTCCTGGCGTATATCGCTAGGAGCGGGTCCACGATCTCCTCGCTCACGGACATCCAGGCGATCAGCAACGGGTTCTCGGCGACGAACGTCGGTGGCCCGACACTACCGGGAGAGAACGCCGCCGGCTCGAACCCTTCCGAAGAATGCCCGCAAGGATGCCACGGTGACCCGGTCAACTCGTTCTCCGGGGAATTCTGGGAATCGCTGACGGACCTTGATGTTCCCGGGATCGGACCCGCGCTGGCATGGACGCGTTCGTACGGCACCACGCGAGCTTCGCAGGACGGTCCGCTGGGGCGCGGATGGAGCTCGTCCTACGGGCTGCGCCTCGCGCCAGACGGCGGCACCGACCTCTCCACCGCGCCGTGGATCCAGGTCGTGCAGGAGAACGGCTCGGCCGTGCTGTTCACCACCAACGGCCTCGGGGGATATACCGCGCCGTCGCGCGTTCTCGCGTCTCTCGAGCGCATGTCCGATGGAACGTTCGTCTTCACGCGCCGCCAGCAGCAGCGCTTCACGTTCGACGCCCACGGGCGCCTCACTGCACTCGCCGACCGCAACGGCAACACCGCGACGCTCACATACGAGGGCGCTCGCCTTGCCCAGGTGGCCAACGGCCGCGGTCAGTACCTGGCCTTGACGTGGTCGGGAGATCGGATCGTCGCAGTCAAGGACCACACCGGCCGAGAGGCGACGTACACGTACTCGTCAGCTGGTGACCTGACATCCGTGGTTGGTCCCGCCGGGACAACCTCGTACACCTACGACGCCGCGCACAGGATCGTCACGCTGACAGACGCGGCGGGTGGTGTCACCACCAACGTCTACGACGGATCCAACCGCGTCACGAAGCAGACCGACCCGATCGGTCGGGCGACGTCGTTCGCCTACTCCCCGGGACAGACCACCATTACCGCACCCGACGGCCTGGTTACAGTCGAGAAGTACACGGACGCTCGCCTGACGTCAGTGATCAAGGGCTTCGGCACAACGCTCGCGCAGACCAGCACCTACGTTTATGGCGCGACGAACCAGGTGGAGTCGAGCGCGGACGCACTGGGGAGGGTGACGCGCTTCACGTACGACGCGTACGGAAATCGAACCTCGGTCACCGACCCACTCGGGCGGAAGGCCACGAGCACATTCGACGCTTTCGGAAACCCGTTGGTCGTTACGAACGCGGCCGGAGAGAAAACAACGTTCGTCTACGACGAGCGTGGCAATCTCGTGTCGTCGACCGGGCCAGACGGCGCCACCACGACCGTCGTCGTGAACGTCGACGGGACGGCCGCAGCCGTAACGGACGCGCTTGAGCGCACGACATCGATGACTTACGACGCCCATGGAAACCCGCAGTCCACAACCACAGCTGATGGCGCCGTCGCAACGTCGGCGTACGACTCGCTGGGACGGCTTCAGTCAACGACGAGCCCTCTTGGGAATGCACCCGGCGCAGTCGCGGCGGACTACACCTCGACGTTCACCTACGACTCGGCCGGGCGTCAGTTGAGCGGTTCGGACCCTCTTGGTGCAACCAGCGAGGTTAGCTATGACGCGGCGGGCCGCCCGCTGACCGTGACCGACCCGGCTGGGGCGGTGACCAGGACTGAGTACGACCGTGCGGGTCAGGTGGTCGCCGTCGTGGACGCAGACGGTAACCGGTCGTCGTTCACGTACGACGGTGCTGGCCGGGTCCTGACCGCGACCGACGCCAACGGCGAGACCACGAGCCGCGCCTATGACGCGCTCGGTCGCCTGACCTCCGTCACGGACCCGCTCGGCAGGGTGGCTCGAATCGAGTACGACGCCGGCAACCGAGTCACGGCAACGGTCGCACCCTCTGGTGCGCGCACCATCTACGCCTACGACGCGGCAGACCAGTTGCTGTCGACCACGGATGCCCTTGGCCATTCGTCCTCGACGACGTACGACCAGGCGGGCCGCCCATTGACGGTCACGGACGCCGATGGTCGAGTCGTGACGACCAGCTACGACGCGGCCGGGCGTGCGACCCAGCTGCTGCGCGGTGACGGTTCGGCTCTCGGCTGGCAGTACGACGCCGCCGGTCAGCTGCTGCACGCGACGGACGCTGCGGGTGCTTCGACGACCTACGTCTACGACGCGGCGGGGCGCGCCACGTCGTTCACCGACACCGCCGGTCGGGTCACGGCCTACGGCTATGACGCCGAAGGGAACCTGGTGCGCACGACTCAGCCAGGCGGTGCGGTCACGACCTACAGCTACGACAGGGCCGGTCGGCGCATCGGCACGGACTACTCCGACGCGACCCCGGACGTCGCGGCCACCTACGACCTGGCCGGACGCCTCGCGCAGGTCACCAACGGTGCCAGCGCCACCACGTACGCCCGGGACGTCCTGGGCCGCGTCACCGAGGTCAGCCGGAACGGCAGCACCGTCGGATACGCCTACGATGACCTGAGCCGACTCACGCGAGTCACCTATCCGAACGGTCAGCAGGTCGACCGTGCGTACGACACCGCCGGACAGCTGAAGAAGGTGACCGACTGGGCTGGGCGTGAATTCACCTACACCTACGCCGCGGACGGTCAGGTCGACGAGCTCACCTACCCCAACGGCGTCGTCACCACCTACGACCACGACGCCTCCGGCAAGACGCTCGGCATCACCAGCCAGAACGACGCCGGGCATGACCTGCTCGACCTCGCCTACGGCTACACCGACGCTGGTCTACTCGCCGACCAGGATGTCACCCGTCCGGGGACGCCCAGAGGCCCGCCGGTCACCGACAGCTCCGTCGCGTCCGACTACAGGTGGGACCCGCTCGGCCGCCTGGCCGAGGTCACCGGAACCGGGGCCGGGATCCTGACCTTTGACGCCGCCGGCTCCGTCACTGCGTTGCCCGACGGACGCAACCTGACCTACGACGCCCGTCGTCAGCTGACCACCCTTGCCGACGCAAGCACTGGCACGACCAGCACCTACGGGTACGACGAACGAGGAAACCGAGTAACCGCGTCCAGCAGGCTAGGCGACGGTTCGACACTTGACGTCACCCACGTGTTCGACGAAGCGAACCGCCTGACCACCATTACCACCGCCGGCGTCACGACGAACTACACGTACGATGCCGCCGGTCTGCGTACGAGCGCCACCACCGGCACCTCCGTCGAGGAATATGCCTGGGACACCCTCGCCAGCGTCCCACTTCTGCTCACCGATGCCTCTCACGCCTACGTCTACGGGGTCGGAACCGTTCCCCTCGAGCAGGTCGACACGGCAACCGGTGCCGTGGACTATCTCCACGCTGACCTACTCGGCTCGGTCCGCACCACCACTGACGCCACCGGGCAGGTGACGGCCGACTCGGACTACGACTCCTACGGTCGGCCCCAGAGCACAGCAGGCGTCCGACCCGTGGACGAGATCACCCGGTTCGGGTACGCCGGGGAGTACAGCGACCCCACCGGCTACCTGTATCTGCGTGGCCGATACTACGACCCGGACTCCGCCCAGTTCATCAGCGTCGACGCCCTTCTGCAGGCGACTGGCGACCCCTACGGCTACGCCGCAGGGAACCCGTTGCAATACACCGACCCGCTCGGGTTGGACGCATGGCAGGACGCAGGCGACTGGACTGCCGCGTTCGGCGACACGCTGACGTTCGGCGGCACTAAGCAGATTCGCATTCTCATGGGCGTCGATGACGCCGTCGACTACTGCTCCGACTTCTACGAATGGGGTGGAAACGGCGGGCTCGCCGCAAGTTTTATTCCAATCGGGGGAGGGGGCTTTGCGACCATCGCTCGGTTCGCACGGCGGGCGCCTGGTGCAGCCGCGCTGACGATTCAGCTCTCACGCATTGCGAACACAACAGTTGGGACGGCCGTTCGAGCCGCTTCCAATTGGGTCAGCCGCACTAAGTCTGTAAGCATCGAGCGTGTGCAGGCCGCCGCGCGCGCCCTCGCGGACTCGATGCCCAGGCCACCGCGCGCAGGAGACCCACGAACAGCCACGGTCGTCGGAACGAAGTCCGGTGCGCTCTACCCCGGCACGAGCGGTAGTGGAGTCCGTCCACACTCCACGGTTCAGGAGGCGCTCGACGCGGTACCCGAGGCGGATCGGTCGGTGTTCCACGGCGAGTGCGGCGAGATCGAATGCTTGTCGCGAGCGCTGGAGGCGGGCGACGATGTGGCGGGCGGTTTCTCGTCATCGGCGCGAATCCGCGGTCCGAACTCCTCTGCACACGGGAGTTCAATTCCGCCGTGCAGTTCGTGTGCCGCCGTCCTCGACGCGTTGGGGGTTCGATACTGATGACCGACTTCTCGGTGGGGCTCGCGCACCGTAGCGTTCGCGAGGCGCTGGCGGCCGCGGGCTGGTCCGCCAGCTACCGATACGACGCAGCGCCATGGGAGGCTCGCCTCGTCGAGGACGGGTACCACGTTCACGCTGAGGCCATCAAAGTACTGACGACTTTCGGCGGCTTGACGGTCGACCCGGTGCGGAGTGCAAGTGCGGGCTTTAGGGCCGGGAGTCTCGTGATGGATCCGGTGTGGGCCGCCGCGGGCGAAGCGCCCCGCATTCACGACCGCGAGCGATCGCTCGGAGCCACACTTTGCCCGGTCGGTGAATGGTCCGACGAGTACGTTGTGCTCGTCGCTGACGATGGACATGTCTACGCAGAGACGGGTCGCGCGGTGTTCGATCTTGGTTCCGACTTCGGTCGTGCGCTCATCTGCATCGCATCGAACGAGGAAGCCCCGCGTCGAGTTATCTAGTCGTCGTTGACGACATTTGCCATCCAAGCCCGTAGCGATAGGCGATGTGACCTTCAACGGCGTCGAAATCTCTTCCGAACCCAACCTCTGCTGGGTTCGGGACACGTTTCCACGGGCGGAAGCTGCTGCGTTGCGAGATCGTCTGCTCTTGGATGTGCCGCGTGCCTTTCGACTTGTCTGGACGCACGTCGTTCTCAGTCGAGAGCGGCTCGGTAACGAACTGTTCCACGAGATCGTCGCGGCATTTGGCGTAGCGGTCGCGACGGGCATCGGGCCGGAGGGGAGAGCGCTTCGAGTACGTGTTCGGCTGACGTGGGCCGACCGGGGCTAGACCGACTCGGGGTCGAGTTCGGCGAGGTCCTCGGTGTAGTGGCGTTGAAGATCGGCCGCCTGCTCCGGGCCAGCGGCAGACTCGGTCGCCTCGATGGCTATCTGTTGCAGGGGAGCGGAGAACGGCTCGGCCATCATTCCCCGCACGGCGGCGTCGAACGCTTCCCGGTGCCGTCCCATCCCATGCAGATGCGTCGCCAGGATCAGCGCGGCGTCTGCGATGGCGGCGTCCATGGTCTGGATGTCGTGGTCTGCCCAGGTGTACGCGCTCGGCGCGAGCCCCTTGAACGGTCGGTCGCGCACGAGCTCGAGGGCCGATTGAAGGTACGCCACCTGCGCGTCCGGATCCGTCTGCTCGAGGGCTCCCGCTACCTGTCGCTGGAACTGTGCCCAGTCGGTCGTGACCGTGGGCCCGACCCGGTAGAGCCCGTCGCTGTCGATTCGGGGCAGGATCCGTTCGCCGACGCGTTGGCGTAGCCGGTACAGCAACGCGTTGCGGGTGCCGGAGCTGATGCGGGCGCCGTTCCACAGGACGTCGTCGAGGTCGGCTCCGGTGGTCGGGCCGTGCAGCGCGAGGTAGACCAGCGTCTCCTTCATCCGGGGGCTCAGGCCGCCGGTTGCCGCAGGGAGGTCGTCCACGTCGACATGCCCGAGCACGCGGATGACCGGCCCGGTGTCGGGCGAGGTTGCGACCGGGACGTTCGAGTACGCGGCGCGTGCTGCGTCGAGGTCGCCGGCTCCGGTCATCGCCCTTGCGGGTCTTGGATGGTGGGGTGCCGATGGCAGGGCGGTGCGCAGGAGCTGGGTGAGGTCGCGCAGCTGATCGTCGGTGAGTCGCTGGGGTCGCACGATGATGTCGAGTGGTTCGAGCAATGCGCTTCCGTCGGTGCGGACGTCGAGCACCCAGTGGGGCTCGGCGGTGGGCGCTCGCGTGACGAGTGCAACACCGGTCCACGGCTCGCAGGCGGCCCCATCCATGTCGGTTTCGACGTAGGTGGTGGGGAGCCAGCCGTCGGCCGGTTGGCGGTCACCTCGGGCCTGCAGCGTGTCGTCGAGCCCCTGGGAAGCCAGATGCGTGGCGATCGAGGCTGCCACCGCCAGTCGCTCATCGATGTCTGTCCGCACGCGGAGGCGGTGCGGTTCGAACGCGGCGGCGAGGTCCGCGAGCGACTCGTCTACGGCAACGCAGAGCTGGCCGGACAGTTCAGACGTCGCGGCCTCGATCACGATGGCGCGAAAGGCTTCGGCTGCGCCGGTGTCGTCTCCGGTGATGGTCAGGGTGCCGGCGGCTTCGAGGTTCACGATGACGGTGGCGTCCTCGGTGTGCCCGAGCGTCACGAGAAGCGGGTACGGCGCGCACTTATCGGGATCCTCGACGGGGTGCTCGGCGGCGACGGCGGCTGTGCCCGCGGCCCAGGTGCGGGGGTTGAGTGCGGTGAACGGTGGGACGGGGTCGAGGTCGTCCTCGGTGAGCAGGACCGTCAGGGTGCTTTCGTCGAGCAGCAGCGCTGCCAGGCGAGGCAGTTCGCGTCCGGTGTCGTAGCAGCGACAGCCGAGGTTGGTCAGTGTCGTGAGGATGGCGGTGATGTCGACGGCCGCGTCGGCGGTGCGCAGCGTCCGTTCGGCGGTGGCTTCGGGAGAGCCGGGTTGCGGCATCGGGATCGTCTCGCCCACGCGCCGAGCCCGATGCTGCAGGTGGCGTCGGCGTGCGATCTCGCCGAGAACGCCGAGGGCCCCCATGGCCGTCAGTCCGACGAACCAGGCCGCGGCCGGCACGGCGTGGTCGGTGTCGTTCTCGACGAGGTGTTCGGGCGCAGCGCCCGCGGGGAAGTGTGCACGTTCGTGTTCGTCGGCGGGCTCGCGTTCAACCAGCGCGGGAGTCGGGGCGGGACCAGATGCCGGCTGGTCTCCGGGCGCCTTCGGTGCGACGTTCGACGGGCCGTCCGTTGCGACGGGCGACGGGCCTGACGGTGGCGTCGCGGCAGGCGCCGCCGGGAGGAGCATGACCCAGCCGGGCTCGATGATGTCGGGGTCCTGCAGGGAGCGTCCGCCGGGTTGCGGGAGTCCGTGGTTGAGGTCGGCGATCTCGGTGAATCGCTCGCCGTCGCCGAGGTGGGTGGCGGCGAGCTGCCACAGGGTGTCGCCCGGCTGCACGACGACCTTGGCGGGTTCGCTGACGCCAGCGCCCGGCGCATTGGTGGGGGAGCTGGGCGCGGCTGGGGCGGGCAGGCCAGTGGCGTCGGCGGGCAGGATCAGGGTCCAGCCGGGGTTGATCCAGTCGGCGTCGACGAGGGCGTGTCCGTCGGGTTGGGGGCGGCCGAGGTTGAGGTCGCGGATCTGCGTGTATCGGGTGCCGGCGCCGAGGTGGCGTTCGGCGATGCCCCACAACGTATCGCCGCGCTGCACGGTGACGGTGGGCAGGTCCACGCTCAAGGGCGCCGACTGCTCCGGGTCCGGTGCGGGCGCTCCCTGCGCGGATTCCACGGGCTGGCTGTCGAACGCCGTCTGGGTGGGGCGGTCGAGGACGGTGTAGCTGGTCGCCGCCGCAGGTTGGGCGTGGGCGACAGTGGTCGTGGAGACGGCGACCAGGAGCCCGGCGGTAGCGACGAGTCTGGCGGCCACCTGCTGCACGCCGCCGAC
>Ga0256775_1000250_pt1 | contig 12501 bp, 9 predicted proteins | sample MC6MC0926MT_FD_186036 | JGI IMG/M metagenome (GOLD analysis project Ga0256775, IMG submission 186036) | Metatranscriptome of enriched soil aggregate microbial communities from Iowa State University, Ames, United States - MC6-MC0926-MT... | ecosystem: Environmental > Terrestrial > Soil >...
CCGCGCTCTCCGACGACCTGGAAGGTCGGCCGGAGGTGCGCGGGGAGGCGATCGAGGTCGAAGTCCGAGCCGCTGACGCGGGATCCGGTCAGCCGCGAGATCGTCGCCGCGAGCGTGTCGGCGAGGGAGGCCGCGGGCCGCTCACCCTCGTGGGCGCGCATCCCGGCTGTTCCGGACAGCTCGCCGAGCAGCCGCTGCGCCCAGTCGGCGGCCGGGACCACCTGTCGCCGGATCGCCTTCGGCAGCGACTTGATGAGCGCGGTCACGAGCTCGTGGCGCAGCCCGGGCACCTGCCAGTCAAAGCCGTCGGGGAGCAGCCCGGCGAGCAGCGGAAGCGGCACCTGCACGGTCACCCCGTCGTCCTCCGCACCCGGCTCGAACCGGTACCGCAGGGTCAGCTGCTGGTCGCCCTGCCGCCAGACGGGCGGGAAGGCGTCCTCGTCGACCTCGGCCGCCTCCTCGTCGAGCAGCGCCTCCGGCGTCATCGTGAGGAGGTCGGGCGTCTCCTGCCTTGCCTTCTTCCACCAGCCCTCGAACGAGCGGGTGGACACCACGTCGGCGGGGATGCGCTTGTCGTAGAACTCGAAGACCGCCTCGTCGTCGTTGAGGATGTCGCGGCGGCGGGTGCGCTCCTCCAGCTCGCGCAGCTCGGCCCGGAGCTTCCGGTTGGCGCGGTCGAACGCCTGGTGCGAGTCCCATTCGCCGTCGACGAGTGCGTGCCGGATGAAGAGCTCGCGTGACAGCTCCCGGTCGATCCGCGCGTACTGAACGCGCCGGCGCGGGATGATCGGGACGCCGAACAGCGTCACGCGCTCGTAGGCGACGACGGAGCCCTGGTTCTTCTCCCAGTGCGGCTCGCTGTACTGGCGCTTGCAGAGGTCTCCCGCGATGGGCTCGGCCCACGCCGGGTCGATGGCCGCGTTCATCCGCGCGAACAGCCGGGATGTCTCCACCAGCTCGGCGCTCATCACCGCGTTCGGCTGCTTCTTGGCCAGGGTGGATCCGGGGAAGATCACGAACCGGGTCTGGCGGGCGCCGAGATACTCGGCCTGCCTGCTGCGCGGGGCCTTGCCCGCACCCTTCGGCGCAGGACCGGTCTCGCGCACATCCTTCAGCCCGATGTGCGAGAGCAGCCCGGCGAGCAGCGAGCGGTGGATGCCGTCGGGGTTCACGGACGCCTCGCCGATGGTCAGCCCCAGCGGCTTGGCGAGCTGCCGCAGCTGGCGGTAGACGTCCTGCCACTCGCGCACTCGCAGGAAGTTGAGGAACTCGGCCTTGCAGAGCCGCCGGAAGGCGCTGGACGAGAGCTCCTTCTGCTGCTCTTCGAGGTAGTTCCAGAGGTTGAGGAGGGTGAGGAAGTCGCTGGTCGGGTCGGCGAATCGGGCGTGCTTCTCGTCGGCGCTGCCGCGGCGCTCGACGGGACGCTCGCGCGGGTCCTGGATGGTGAGTCCGGCGACGATGGCCATCACCTCGCGCGAGGTGCCGTGGCGTTTCGACTCGACGACCATGCGGGCGAACCGCGGGTCGATCGGGAGCTGTGCGAGCTGACGTCCGACCGGCGTGAGCTTCGTGCCCTCCTTCGCCGTCGCGATCGCCCCGAGCTCGGTGAGCAGGTCGAGGCCGTCCTTGATACCGCGCGAGTCGGGCGGCGTGAGGAACGGGAACGCCGCGATGTCGCCGAGGCCGAGCGAGATCATCTGCAGGATCACCGCGGCGAGGTTGGTGCGGAGGATCTCGGGCTCGGTGAACTCGGGCCGCTTGGCGAAGTCCTCCTCGGAGTACAGCCGGATGGCGATGCCGTCGCTGGTGCGGCCGGAGCGGCCCGACCGCTGGTTGGCGCTGGCCTGCGAGATCGCCTCGATCGGGAGCCGCTGCACCTTCGCCCGCGTGCTGTACCGGCTGATCCGGGCCGTGCCCGCATCCACCACGTACTTGATGCCGGGGACGGTGAGGCTGGTCTCGGCGACGTTCGTGGCGAGGACGACGCGGCGCCGGACGCCGGGGAGCGTCGACGGCTGGAAGACGCGGTGCTGCTCGGCGGAGGAGAGGCGGCCGTAGAGCGGCAGAACCTCGGTTCCGGGTAGATTGCGGCCACGGATCGCGTCGGCCGCATCCCGGATCTCGTTCTCGCCGGAGAGGAAGACGAGCACGTCGCCTGCGGCCTCACGCGCCAGCTCGTCGAGCGCGTCGTTGATGCCCTGAAGGTAGTCGCGGTCGGCCGACGGCACCGGGTCCGGATCGTCGTCGTCCTCGTCCAGCGCTTCGGCGACCAGCGGACGGTAGCGGATCTCGACCGGATAGGTGCGACCGGAGACCTCGACGATCGGCGCCGGGGTGCCGTCCGCGGAGGCGAAGTGCTGCGCGAAGCTCTCCGGGTCGATGGTCGCCGAGGTGATGATGAGCTTGAGGTCGGGACGCTGCGGCAGCAGCTGCTTGAGGTATCCCAGCAGGAAGTCGATGTTGAGGCTGCGCTCGTGCGCCTCGTCGATGATGATTGTGTCGTACGCCCGCAGCATGCGGTCGCGGCGCAGCTCGTTGAGCAGGATGCCGTCGGTCATCAGCTTGATCCTGGTCGCCTTCGACACGCGGTCGGTGAAGCGGACCTGATAGCCGACCAGCTCGCCGACGGACTGCCCCAGCTCCTCCGCGATCCGCTCCGCGATGGTGCGGGCGGCGAGGCGCCGGGGCTGCGTGTGGCCGATGCTGGTGCGGCCGAGCTCCAGCGCGATCTTCGGCAGCTGTGTGGTCTTGCCCGACCCGGTCGCGCCGGCGACGATGACGACCTGGTTGTCGCGGATGGCGCGCGCGATGTCCTCCCGCTTCCGGCTGACCGGCAGCTCGGGCGGGAAGACGATGCGGGGGAGGGTCGCGGTCGAAGACATGAGCCCTCCAGTCTACCGGCGTGGGGCGCGGTGGCCTCTCACATCTCCTGCTCTCGGAGGTGGACGAAGAACGACACGATGGTGTCCAGGCCGAGATCGAGGAACTCGGCCAGCTGATCATCGCTGACTCCGTGTTCGAGGAACACCGACACGGTGGCCTGCACCCGGATCGACCCCGAGTCGTCGGGCACCACGAACGCCTTCGGCCACGGTCTCCAGCGGTGGTAGTCGTCGATCAGCAGCACGAGGTCCGTCCTCATGTCAGACGGAAACGTGCGGTCGTAGATGCCGCGCACCGTGAGGACATAGCGTTCGGGCCCGTCGCGGTAGAACGCGATGGAGTTGTCCTCCCAATTCACCCGGTAACCGTCCTCCATGGGGACGGATTCGTAGTCACGCGTTGCCAGCCACGCGGCTATCCGTCCCGTCGTGAGCGGTGCAAGGGCAGGCTGGCGGCGGAAGACGGGCATGGATTCCTCTCTAAAGAACGTCGGCCACTTTATCGCCCCACCCCAGCCGGGGGCGTTGCCCCGCGCCCGCCGCTGACGTAGGTTCGCATCACACCCGGAACGGGTCCGGCGTCAATGGAGACGAGGAGAACCCATGAGTCACGGCTATGCGACCATGTCTGTCGCGAGCATCCTGGCGGAGACGGCGCATCGGATGCCCGACAACGTCGCCCTGATCTTCGCGGGACAGGAGATCCGCTACAGCGACCTGTGGGATCAGACCCGCGCCTACGCCGGAGCGCTGAAGGGGCTCGGTGTCGGGCCGGGCGACAAGGTGGCGCTGATGCTGCCGAACGTGCCCGACTTCCCGCGGTCGTACTACGCCGTCCTCGCCCTCGGTGCGGTCGTCGTGCCGGTGCACGCGCTGCTGAAGGCCGACGAGATCGCGTACGTGCTGCGCGACTCCGGGGCGTCGCTGCTGATCTGCGCCGCGCCGCTGCTGGCGGAGGGGGCGCGTGGAGCCGCGCTCGCCGCTGTCCCGATCGTGTCGGTGCTGGTGCCGGACGAGATGTACGAACAGGCGCCGTTCCCGCGCCTGGAGGAGCTCGCCGCCGACGCCGAACCCGTCGACACGTACGTGCCGCGCGACCCGTTCGACACCGCGACGATCCTCTACACGAGCGGGACGACCGGCAAGCCGAAGGGCGCGGAGGGATGCCACTTCTCGCTGGTCGAGCAGGTGAACGTCCTGCTCTCCGGCACCCTCGACCTGGAGCCGGAGGATCGCATCCTCGGCTGCCTGCCGCTGTTCCACACGTTCGGGCAGACGTGCGTGATGAACATGGGATTCCGGGCGGGAGCGGCCGTCGTGCTCGTGCCGAAGTTCGACGGCGCCACCGCCCTGCAGCTGATGAACCAGCACGCCTGCACCGTCATGACCGGGGTTCCGACGATGTACATCGCACTGCTGGAGGCCGCGAAGGCCAACCCCGACCGTCCGCCGCTTCGATACGGGATGAGCGGCGGCGCGGCCATCCCTGTCGCCGTCATCGAGCGCATGAAAGAGGTGTACGGCATCGACGTGCACGAAGGCTACGGCCTCACCGAGACGTCGCCGGTCGCCTCCTTCAACCACCGCGGCCGGCCGACCCGGGTGGGCACGGTCGGAACGCCCATCTGGGGTGTGGATGTGGAGATCGCCGACGCGGAGCTGGATGACCGCATCCAGCTGCTCCCACGCGGCGAGCTCGGCGAGATCGTCGTGCGCGGCCACAACCTGATGAAGGGGTACCTCAACCTCCCGGAGGCGAATGCAGAGGCGGTCGTCGACGGCTGGTTCCGCACCGGCGACCTCGGCAGGAAGAGCGAGGACGACTACATCACCATCGTCGATCGCAAGAAGGACATGATCGTCCGCAACGGCTACAACGTGTACCCGCGCGAGGTCGAGGAGGTGCTGTCCGCGCATCCGGCTGTCGCCATGGTGGCCGTTTTCGGAGTGACGCACGAGACGCACGGGCAGGAGATCATGGCGGCCGTGACGCTGATGCCCGGCGGCGAGGTGGAGGTCGACGAGCTGCTCGTGTTCGCGCGCGAGCGGGTGGCGGCGTACAAATATCCGCGGCGCGTGGAGATCCTCGACGCGCTGCCGCTCGGGCCGAGCGGCAAGGTGCTGAAGCGCGAGCTGGTGGCGCGGTTCGAGGCGGAGGGGATCGTCGTCGGCGAGGCGGAGGAGGAGTCGCGGCCGGTGGGATGACAGCTGTCGGCATCCTGGTACCGTGGCGGATATGGTTGCAAACGCAAATACTCCGCTCCTGACCCTGAACAATGGGACGACCATCCCGCAGCTCGGCTTCGGCGTCTTCAAGGTCGATCCGGATGAGACCACCCGGATCGTGACCGACGCCCTCGAGGTCGGCTACCGCCACATCGACACCGCCGCCATCTACGGCAACGAGGAGGGCGTCGGCCAGGCGATCGCGTCCTCCGGCATCCCGCGCGACGAGCTCTTCATCACCACCAAGCTGTGGAACGACCGCCAGACCGACGCGGAGGCGGCCTTCGACGAGTCGCTCGGCAAGCTCGGGCTCGACTACGTCGACCTGTACCTCATCCACTGGCCGACGCCGCAGAAGGACACCTTCGTGCAGGCGTGGAAGTCGCTCGAGAAGATCTACGCGTCGGGCCGCGCCAAGGCGATCGGCGTGTCCAACTTCCTGGTGCCGCACCTGGAGAAGCTGCTCGCCAACACGGACGTGGTCCCGGCCGTCAACCAGATCGAGCTGCACCCGGCGCACCAGCAGCCGGAGGTGACCGCGTTCTCCCGCGAGCACGGCATCGCGATCGAGGCGTGGGGTCCGCTCGGCCAGGGCAAGTACCCACTGTTCGAGACCCCCGAGGTGTCGCAGGCCGCCGAGGCGCACGGCAAGACGCCGGCGCAGGTCGTCATCCGCTGGCACCTGCAGACCGGGAACATCGTCTTCCCGAAGTCGAACCGCCGAGAGCGCATGGCCGAGAACTTCGACGTGTTCGACTTCGAGCTGAGCTCCGACGAGGTCGCCGCGATCAGCTCGCTCGAGCGCGAGGGACGCGTCAGCGCGCACCCGGACGAGGTCAACTGATTCACCGGCCGGGAGCGTGCGGCCCATCCGTGTCGCCGCTCCCGGCTAGGCTCGACGGGTGAGGATCACGTCGGTCACGGGGAAGATCGCCTACGTCGTCGGCGTCTTCGCGTTCATCCTGCTGGTGAACGGGTTCATCATCGCGAACCTCGTCAACGCCACCCTCGACGTGCTGATCGTCGCCGCCCTGAACGTGGCGTACGTCATCGTCGGGGTGCGCTGCTTCCGCGGCGCCGGCGAGAACCGCACCGATCCGCGGCCCTGGTGGCGCGCGACCGCCCGTCCCGCGGCCGGGTTCTGGATCGGCGCAGCGCTGGTGATCCTGGCGTTCATCTCCGGCGTCGGCGCGCTGGCCAGCCGCCCGGAGGGGGCATTCATCCCGGCCGTCTCCTGCCTGACCTACGCGGTGCTCGCCGCGTTCTACCTCAACTCGTCCGTGCGGCTGCACGGGATGGATCGCCCGGCCTGACCGCATCCGTACGACTGCTGCCTGGCGACGTCGAGGGCTTACGTTCCCGCGCCCGGGTCGTAGGGTGAGCCCATGGTGAATCGGCTCGCGGACGCGGTCAGCCCCTACCTGCGCGCTCACGCGTCCAACCCGGTCGACTGGTTCCCGTGGGGCGCCGAGGCGTTCGCGGAGGCGCGGCGGCGGGATGTGCCGGTGCTGATCTCCATCGGGTACGCGACCTGCCACTGGTGCCACGTCATGGCGCGCGAGAGCTTCAGCGATCCGATCGCCGCCGGCGAGCTGAACGCGCGGTACGTGGCGATCAAGGTCGACCGGGAGGAGCATCCCGAGGTGGATGCGGCCTACCTCTCCGCCGCGAGCGCCTTCACCGACAACCTGGGCTGGCCGCTGACGGTGTTCGCCACCCCGGAAGGCCGCGCGTTCTTCGCGGGGACCTACTTCCCGCCCGAGCCGATCGGCGGTCGGGCGTCGTTCCGTCAGGTGCTCGACGCCGTCGCCGACGCGTGGATGAACCGCCGGGACGCCGTGGAGTCGGACGCCGCGCGGGTCGGCGAGGCGATGACCGCTGCGGCCACAGCCGCGACGGCGGTCGCCGACCTTCCCGACGACCGAGCCCTGGACGCAGCTGTCGAGCGGCTCGCGCAGGCGGAGGACCCGCAGTACGGCGGCTTCGGGACGGCGCCGAAATTCCCCGTCGCGCCGGTCCTTGGCTTCCTGCTCGCCCGGCCGTCCGGGCGCGAGCTGGGGCACCGGACCCTGGAGCGCATGGCCGCCTCCCCACTCCGCGACCCGGTCGACGGCGGCTTCTTCCGGTACGCCACCCGCCGCGACTGGAGCGACCCGCACTACGAACGGATGCTCTACGACAACGCGCTGCTGCTCGACGCGTACGCCACCGCGTGGCAGCAGGGCGGCGCCGCCTGGGCGGAGCGGACGGCCGACGGGGTCGCCGCGTTCCTGCTGGCAGTGCTGCGGCGACCGGCCGGAGGCTTCGCCTCGGCGCAGGACTCCGAGAGCGTCATCGACGGCGCGCGGGCCGAGGGCACCTACTACACGGTCCCGCCGGAGGAGCGCGCCAGGCTGGAACCGCCGGCCGTTGACGGCAAGGTGCTGACCGGGTGGAACGGCTTCGCGATCGGCGCCCTCGCGCGAGCCGGTCGCATCCTCGACAGACCGGCCTGGATCGCAGCGGCGGGGGAGGCGGCCGACATGCTGCTGACCCGCCACCGGCGGCCGGACGGACTGCTGCTCCGCGCCTCCCTCGGCGGCCGGGCCAGCGACGCGGAGGCGACCCTCGAGGACTACGGCGGGCTCGCCGGCGGCCTGCTGGAGCTGGCGCTCGCCGGCGGCGGAGCGCGCTACGCGGCGGCGGCGCGCGACCTGGTGGACCTGTGCCTGGATGCGGCAGGCGAGGGGACGTGCCCGTTCGAGACCCCGGGCGGAGGCGACCCGGTGCTGGCCGCGACCGGGCTGGCCGTGCGCGTCGACCCCAGCGAGGGAGCGTATCCCTCGGGCCTGAGCGCGACCGCCGCGGCGGCGCACACGCTCTACCTGCTGTCGGGGGAGCGGAAGTACGAGCGGGCTGCACGGGAGGCGATGCGGATGGTCGCCGCGCAGGCGCCGCAGGTGCCGAGCGGCTTCGGGGCGTCGCTCACGCTGATGTCCCGCCTGGGGGAGGAGCCGGAGCAACTCGTCGTTGTGCGGCCGGCGACGGGCGGTGCGGGCGTCGGCGCAGGGTCGGTGGGCACGGGTTCCGGAGGGCTCGTGCGGGCCGCGCGGCGGCATCCGGCACCGCTGATCGCTCTGGTGACCGAACAGGATGCGGCCGACCTGGCCGCGGACGGGTTCGAGCTGTTCGAGGGGCGCGTCACTCGCGACGGCCTGCCGACCGCGTATCTCTCGCGACTTCGTCTGCCGGCTGCCCGTGACGGAGGCGGCGGCGTTGTAGCAGCCGGCGCACAACCGGGAACCTCCGACCGGGCGGGGTCATTGCGGTGCGATGCCCTGGGCGTACCCGAAGACGCCGCTCGGGTCGTAGGCGGACTTGACCGCTCGCAGCCGCGCGTAGTTGCGCCCGTAATAGGCCTGCTGCGGATCTCGCAGATACGGATCCGGGAAGTTCTGGTAGGCGCGCGTCGACGGAACCAAGGCGGTCAGGCCGTCCAGCCACTCGCGGTGCACCCGCAGGCTCGACGCCGGATCGCGCTCCGACCAGTTGACGTTGAACTGCGCGATGAACAGGGCATCGCGGTGGACGTATGCCGTCGCTTCCGCGGCGACGTCGTTCACTGCGCCGCCCAGCGCGAAGAGGGCGATGTCGACGCCGTCCGGGTTGGAACTGCCCGGCCAGGTCAGCAGGTGGTCGCGGACGGCGGCTATCCGTTCGCCGGGAAGCGGCTCGGTCAGCACGGCCGATGCTCCCGTGAACGGAGCGGGCGCGACATCCTCGTTGAGCAGTTCGCTCGCCTCGGCCAGGGTGACGTCGCGGATGCTCGCCGCGTTGGCCGCCTGCTCCGTTGGCGTGCCGAGTCGCAGCGCGGGGGCGAGCAGGTCGCGCAGCTCCCGGGCGCTGCCATAGAACTGCCCGATGGCCGTCACCGAAGCGTTGGCGCGAACCTGTGGGGCTGAAGTGCCGGACGTCCCCAGGCCGATGCGCATGTGCAGCCGTGGGTCGCGGAAGGCGTCGGCGCACGCGCGCTGGAGCGCGACCGCCGCATCCACCGCCGTGTCGATGCTCCAGCTGAAGCGGTAGAAGGCGACCGTCCCGTGGTATTTGTCGTAGTCGAGGGTGAAATCGAAATGGATGCCGAAGTTGTCGCCCGCTCCACCGCGCACCGCCCAGAAGAGGTCGGCGTTCTCCTTCTCGCTGCACGTGATCCACTCGCCGTCGGCCCCGATCAGCCGGGTCTCCACCAACCGGTCGCAGGTGAGCCCCGCCATCTTGTCGCTGAATCCGATGCCTCCGCCGAGCACGAGCCCGGCGACCCCGACACTGCTGCATCGACCGGTCGGGAGGACGATGTTGCCCCGTTCAAGCTGGGGATGCAGCATGCCGTTGGTGACACCGGCCTCCACCAGCAGGGTTCCCGCTTTCTTCGTCATCGTGCCCGTCGAGTAGCCGACGACCGGCGCGGACGCGCGGGCGTCATCCCGCCAGACCACATCCGTCATCAGCGAGAGCACCAGCAACAGACCGCCGGTGGTCGAGAACCCGGCGTAGTTGTGGCCGAGCCCGCTGCGCGGCGTGATCGGCACGCCGTTGCGCACGGCCCAGCGGACGCACGCCGCGATGTCGGCAGGACTGCGCGGCGTGACGATCGCCAACGGGCGGACGGAGGCGAACTGGCGGTTGAACGGAGGCGCGAGCTGCTCGTACCGCGGCTGGCCGGGGATCAGCAGGTAGTCGGGCCGGGAGAGGGCACGACGGAGCTCCTCGAGATCGGGGCCGTCACCACCGAAGGCCGCCGCCTCCGGCACCGAGTGCGCCATCGTCGTGGGCGAGAGGCCCAGCCCCGCGCCGATCGCCGCACCGAATCCGGTGCGGAGCAGTGTCCTCCGGTCCATGTCGACTCCATCCCTCGCCTTAACCGACGGAGACGGACGCGCGAACATGACCGGATCGGGCGTTTAAACCTGATGGGGTGCGAGCGGCATCCCGCGCGGGTATGCGCGCCCGGTGGGCACCCTCTCAGCGACGCACGCGATACGTGAGGTGCGCGACCTCCGGAGTGACCCGCTCGCGCAGCAGCTCCAACTCGAGCGAGGGCACACGGTCGAAGACACGCTCACCCGCGCCGAGGGTGACGGGAGCGATGTGCAGCCGCAGCTCGTCGACGATCCCCGCCCACAGCGCCTGATTGAGGGTCTCGGCGCCGCCGGCGATGGCGACGTCCGCATCCCCGGCGATCTCTCGCGCCTGCTCGACCGCCGAGTGGATGCCGTCGGTGACGAACCGGAACGTGGTCCCGGTCAGCTCCAGCGGGTCGCGGGCGTAGTGCGTGAGCACGAACACCGGCGCGTGATACGGCGGCTCCTCGCCCCACCACCCGATCCAGTCGCCGAGCGGCTCGTCCGGGGTGGGCCACTCGTTCCGCACCGGGCCGAACATCTTGCGTCCCATCACGTAGGCTCCCGCCGCGGTGATGGCGTCGATCTCCTCTGCGTGCGCGTCGGCGTACTCGAACATCCACGCGTGCAGGCGGTTGGCCGCTCCACCGCCCAGCGGCTGCTCCAGCGACTGGTCGGGGCCGGCCGCGAAGCCGTCGAGCGAGATGGCGATGTCGGCGGTGACGATTCCCATGCGGGAAGAGTAGTCAGGCGCGCTCGACCTTGTCGAGCATCCCCCAGACCGCTTCGCTGAGTTCGGGATGCTCCAGGGCGATCCGGCGCAGCACCCCGTACTCGAAGCGGGCGAACACATCGCGGCCAGCCGAGGGATGGTGTGCGCGGGACTGCTCGTCGGCGAGGTCGAACGCCTCGATCGCGGTGGCGCGGAGGCCGATGACGACCTGCTCGTCGACACTCGGCAGATCGGGGATGAACTGCCACGGATCTTCCCCGGCACGGCAGCGGTGCTCGATGATCGCGGACAGCTCGTCGCGCGCCTGCTGGCGGAGCAGCTCGATGCTGCGCGGCACCGGTTCGGTCATCTCGCACCCTCCTTCCCCGGGTCGTGGACGGGTCGTTCGCCCGCCGCGCCGGCCCCATCGCCCGCGCAGTGGGAACAGCCTAGGCGGTGCCGGCGACACCACGCCAATCGGGGTGCAACGAGGGGTCTACGTGTCGCGCGATGTCACTCGGTGCGAGCGAGGAGGTAGGCGTTCAGCTCGGCGGTGAGGGCCGCATCCACTGGGTACTCGCGCTCGTCCAGGTGCGTGACGGGCGCCGCCTGGCGGACGCTCGACACCAGCCAGAGGGCGTCGGCTGCGGTCACGTCGTCGAGGGTCAGGGGAGCGAACTCCGTCCGCAGACCGCGGCTCTCGAAGAAGTCGAAGACGGCCGCCTGCGTGGTCCCGGCGAGGATGCCCTGGTCGGTGTTCGGCGTGCGGACGACGCCGTCGGTGAGGGTCACGACGTTCGAGGTGGGGCCCTCGAGTGCGTAGCCGTCGCTGCTGACGAAGAGCACGTCATCGGCACCGCGGCGGACCGCCTCGCGCTGCGCGGCGCGGTTGATCGCGTACGACAGCGTCTTCGCGCCGGCGAGCAGCCAGGGCGACGTCTCGGCGACGTCGTGGCGGTACCCGCGATCGAGGGTGACCACCCGGATGCCGAGGCGGGCCCGCGAGAAGTCCTCGCCCAGATCCACGAACAGCCAGCCGCTCGGGACGCCAGAGCCCTCGATCCCGCGGCTGTAGATGAGCTTGGCGTAGAGCTCCGCATCCCGGTCGCCGTTGCGGGTCAGGTAGTCGGCGACGCCTGCGCGCACGGCCTCCCGCCAGACGTCGAGCGCCGGGGCCGGGAGGTCGAGCAGCGCGGCGGAGTGCGCCAGTCGCGCGAGGTGCGGTTCGAGCGCCTGCGGGTGGCCGTCGATGACGGCGATCGTCTCGAAGACGCCGTCGCCGCGGGTGACCGACAGGTCGGTGACGCGCACCTGCGGCGCGTCGAAGTCGGACACCACGAACCCGGGATCGCCGGCCTCCGGGGTCCCGGTCGGCGTGGTGATGGTCAGCAGTGTCGCGCGCGTCATGCCCCCATTCTGCCCCGCGCTTCCTTCCCCGCGTCCGTCCCTCCCGCGCCTACACCCACCGTCGAGTCCGCGATCTTTGCACACCGCCCCGGCGTGTCACGTGCAAAGTTTGCGGACTCGACGGTGAGGGGTCAGCGGGTTTCGTGAATGCGGAAGGCGTCGTCGTGGGCGAGGGGGAGGTCGGAGACGGCGACGTTCGAGACGGATGCGCCCGGCGGCCCGGTGCGCAGCCAGTCCAGCATCCCGTCGACCTGCTCCGGCGTGCCCTCGATCTCGGCCTCGACCGTGCCGTCCAGGCGGTTGCGCGCCCATCCGGTCACGCCGAGGCGCTGCGCGGCCTCCCGCGCACCCCAGCGGAACCCGACGCCCTGCACGCCCCCGGACACGATCGCTC